>Ga0209472_1000080_pt1 | contig 55037 bp, 51 predicted proteins | sample GraSoiAngelo_130_FD_185887 | JGI IMG/M metagenome (GOLD analysis project Ga0209472, IMG submission 185887) | Grasslands soil microbial communities from the Angelo Coastal Reserve, California, USA - 14_0929_02_20cm (SPAdes) (version 2) | ecosystem: Environmental > Terrestrial > Soil > Grasslands ... | reverse complement strand
CAGCAAGTTCAGCGCCCCGTGACAGCTCGAAATCGTCCCCACCAGCACCGCCGCCGCCGAGCCGCTCGCGCCCGCCGCCCGCACCACCGCGTCGCCCGCGAGCACCGCGTCCACGGCGAAGGTCCCTACGCCGAACACGTGATGGCGGCAGACGAAGAGCGCCGGCCCATGCACCGGCTCGCCCGCCACCCGCAGCCGCTCCGTCAGCCCGCGGATCGCGTCTCCCATCTCCCACGTCCGCGCGCTACCGATGGCGGGACAGACGGCGGGCTCGATGCAGTGCGTGGGACAGATCCAATCGGCGAACGAGACAAACCGGGTGCGGTCGGCTCCCGTGCGGTCGTAGGGCGTGCCCGGCGCGCCCGGCACCGGGGCGGCGTCGATGGCGCGTCCCGGCCATCGCTCGCGCGCGCGGGCCATGAGCCACTGGAACATGAGGTGCGGCATGAGCGGCGACGGCACGATGTAGTCCTCGGACCGCGTCGTCGACGCACTGGCGGCTCCGCCCAGGAGCTCACCGAGATAGTCCCCCCACTCGCGCACCACGAAGGCGCGGTCTCGGGCCTCGCCCAACTCCGCGCGCGCCCGGCACGCAGGGTCTCGATCGACGACCACGACTCGCCGGAAGTGCGCCTTGCCTCGCTCCCTGGCCTTGGCGAGTTGCCCCGCGTAGAACGTCCCGTAGCAGCCGCCACCGATGACCACCACATCGCGCATGACGACCGGGTCACCCACGCCTAAACGTCTCCGCCGGTGACCGGAAGGATTTCACCGCTCACGCCGCGCGCGTCGTCGCTCGCGAGGTACAGCACCGCCGCCACGAGCTCGTCGAGCTCCACCCAGCGGACCTTGGCGCCCTGCATCTGCGCCAGATTGTCGGCCGTCTTCATCGTGCCGGGCGCGACGCCGTTCACTCGGATCCGGTCGTCGCGGAGCTCTTTCGCCAAGGCGCGGGTGAGCCCGGCCACGGCGGACTTGGCGGCGGTGTACGCCGCCAGCTGACTCTGCGGCTTCAAGACCGCCGCGGAGGCGAAGTTCACGATGGCTCCGCCACCGCGATCGCGCAACGCGGGAATCGCCGCCTGCGACACGTAAAGCGTCGTCTTGATGTTGATCGCGAGCTCGAGCTCCAGGCGCTCCGGCTTGAGATCGAGCACCGGACCGTAGCTCACGAGCCCGCCGGCGACGTTCACCACGACGTCGAGACCCCCGAAGCGCTCTCGAGCGACGGCCACCGCCCGACGGGCCGCGTCCGGCGTGGTCAGATCACCCGCCGCGGCATGGACGGGGAAGCCCTCCCCCGTGAATTCCTTCGCCCGGTCGGCCAGGCCGGCGGCGTTCACGTCCGCGATGACGAGCTGCGCGCCCGCTCGACCGAACCCCCGCGCGACCGCGTGGCCGATCTGGCCCACGCGACCCACCCCCGTGATGAGCGCGACTTTGCCGCGAAAGTCAGGAGGCATGCGCGACGATCTCATCCACGGGAGGAGCGCCGCGCCGCGCGAAGACGACGGTGCCGTCCCGCTGCACGACGTACACCGAGCGCTGGATGCCCTGACCGTCGTCTTTCAGCGCGTGGTAGGCGCGGGCGATCGCGCGGTCGGGGTCCGAGAGCAGGGGAAAGTTGAAACGGAGCTTCTTCACGTAGCTCGCGTGGGCGTCCACACCGGCGGGGTTGACGCCGAACGGCTGGATGCCCGCGTTCTGGAACTTGGCCATCTCATCGCGCACGGCGGAGAGTTGGCGGTTTCAGCCGGGGGTGTTGTTGCCGGGATAGAACACCAGGGCGACCTGTTTCGTCTTCAGGACGTCGGCCAGGCTGTACGTGTTGCCATCCGACGCGGCAGCGGTGAACGGGGGCGCCTTGGTGCCGACGGCCAGCAGCTCGCTCATGTGATTGCCCTACGGTTCTGCGGGACGGTTTCGCGTGACGCCGTTGCTCGACGCGTTTCAAGTTCTTCGAGCCATTTGAGGGGAATGTCCAGCCCGCCAAGGGGCGCATGCGAATCCCCGAGCTCCAAGTCGCCATGCCAGTCCGAGCCGCCGCTGATGGCCAGGCCCAGGCGCTGAGCGATGCCCGTGAGTCGCCGCTCGGTGCCGGGGGAGTGGCTCGGGTGACGCACCTCGAGGCCGTCGAGACCCTGCTCCTGGAACTGGCGGATTTGGCCGTCCGTGCCGTGGTCGCCGAGGTGAGCGGCGACGGCGACGCCACCGACCGCGTGCACCAGCTCGGTGACCTGCTGCAGCGTCGGGAGCGGCTTCTCGACGTACGCAGGCCTGCCCCGGCCCAGATAGCGCGCAAAGGCTTCGTTCATGTCGACGCACACGCCATGCCGGACCAGAAGGCGAGCCACGTGGGGGCGCCCCAGCGCCCCGCCGTCCGCCGCTTGCACGACGTCTCCGAGATCGATCGCGACGCCGAGCCGGCGCAGGTGCCCCACGATCTGCTCGGCGCGACGGTGGCGTGCGGCCCGGGTGCCGGCGAGGAATTCCTCGAGCCGGGCATGACCCGGCGGCAGAAAGTACGCGAGCAAGTGGAGCTCGCCCCACGGCGCCTTCACGCTGAACTCGCAACCCGACACGATGCGCACCCCGAGCGTCTCCCCCACACGCGTCGCCTCGGGAACGCCGCCGGTCGTATCGTGGTCGGTGAGGGCGATCGCGACCAGACCCGCCGCGTGCGCCCGCCGGGCGACTTCGGCCGGCGCGTATTCCCCGTCCGACGCCGTCGAGTGGCAGTGCAGGTCAACGCGCGCCGTAGGCACCCTCCGGCGCGGTCCAGGCAGGCTGGGACTGCCGGAACAGGTCGACGAGCTCCCGCTCGGAGAGCTCAGCCAGCGCGGCGTCGGGACTGCGACTGCCCACGGGCGCGTAGCGGCTGAAGCGACGGCGGCGCTCGGGGCCGGTCCCTTGCTCGAACACCACGCCGAACTGGTCGCGGTCGTACACCGTCACGCGCCCCGCCGGGGCCACCTCCCACGTCTCCCCGTCGACGACGATCGTCCGCCCCGCCACGGCCGCTCCCTACGCCTCGGTGGGCGCCGCGAGGGAAACCTCGCTCCACAGCTCCCAAGCATCCGGGGCGTAGGTCCCGAGGCTCTGCAGCCGCCTCTCCAGCTTGATCTCTTCGGGCAGGCGCGACGCCTGGGCGCGGTGTGACATTTCCGTCTGACTTTCGGAGAACTCCGTGAAGAGCTGCGGGTCCTTGGCGTTGCGGAACAGCCAGATGCGCTGGCCGCGTGCTTCGGCGAACTGACACAACTCCCGCAGGGTGGCGAGGTAGTCGGCCTCGTTGGTCGGAGGCACACGTACCCGAGCCGCGGTCAGCACCTTGGGCATGTCTAGATCGCTCCCTCGGGAAAGTCCTCGAGCGCGCGTTTCACGTCGGAGAGGAACCGATCGGCGTCGGCGCCATCCACGACGCGGTGATCGTACGACATCGACACCATCCCCATCGTGCGGATTGCGATCGTGTCGGTCCCGTCCGCCAGCGTCACCACCTTGGGCCGCTTCTCGATCGCGCCCACGCCGAGGATCGCCACCTGGGGCTGGTTGATGATCGGCGCACCCGCATACGACCCGAACACGCCCGGGTTCGTGATGGTGAATGTGCCTCGCTGGATCTCGTCGGGCAAAAGCTTCTTGGTCCGCGCGCGCTCGCCCAGGTCGTTGATCGTGCGAGCCAACCCGGCGAGCGACAGCTCGTCGGCACGCTTCACGACCGGCACGATGAGCCCCCACTCGAGCGCCACCGCGATCCCGATGTTCACATCGCGACGGTAGATGATGTTGTCGCCCGACACGGCGGCGTTCACGACCGGGTGTGTCCGCAGATTCTCGGCGCAGGTCTTCGCGATGAACGCGAGATAGGTGAGGTTCACGCCGCGCTCCGCGTAGGCGGCTTTGTGCTTGCGGCGGAGCTCGGCCACGCGGCTGTAGTCGATCTCGAAGAAACTCGTCACGTGCGCCGAGGTGCGCCGCGACATGATCATGTGATCCGCGGTGATCTTGCGGATCTTCGAGAACGGCTCGACCCGGTCGCCCGGCCAGGGCTCGACGGTGGGGTGCTGGACGGGGCCGGAGGCCCCGGGAGCCGGGAGCCGGGAGCCGGGAGCAGTGGGTGCCGGCGCCCCGCGCTCGATGACGCCCAGGATGTCCTGCTTGGTGACCCGGCCCGCGAAGCCCGTTCCGGGAATCGTCGAGATGTCGACCTGATGCTCGGCCGCGATCTTGCGAACCAGGGGCGTGGATTTGCGGCGCAGGCGCTCGTCGGCGGTCTCGGCCCCGTCGCCCTTCGGGACGACGGGGGAGGACGGGGAAGGTCGGGGGAGGACGGGGGAGGTTGAGGGCGGCGAGACCGCGGTGCCCCCGGGAGCAGCGGGTGCCCGCTGGGCTGCTGCGACCGGGGGCGCCGCGGGCGAAGCCGCCGTGGCGGGGGCTGCGGTGGCGGCGGCGCCCTTGTCGGTTTCGATCACCGCCACGAGCGTCTGCACCGGGACAGTCTGTCCCTCCTGGACCTTGATCTCGGCCAAGACGCCCGCGGACGGCGCCGGGATCTCCGCGTCCACCTTGTCGGTCGAGATCTCGAACAGCGGCTCGTCCCGCTTGACCTCGTCGCCGAGCTTCTTGAGCCACTTGCTCAAGGTGCCTTCGGCGATCGACTCGCCCATCTGGGGCATCAACACGTCAACGCGCGCCATGCAGTCTCCTCAGTACGCCGCCAACCAACGCGCCGCTTTCACGATGTCCTCCGTCTGCGGCAGCACGAAATCCTCCAGCGTCGGCGCATAGGGCAGCGGCACGTCGTGCGCGGTCACCCGCATGATCGGGCCGTCGAGCCACGCGAACGCCTGCTCGTTGATCCGCGCGGCGATCTCGCCGGCGAGGCCACCGGTTCGCGTGTCTTCGTGCACGATGAGTACCTTGTTCGTTTTCTGCACCGTCCGCATGATCGCGGCGTCGTCCATCGGCAACAGCGTCCGGAGGTCGAGCACCTCCACCGCGAGGCCGTCGTCCTTCGCCAGCTGGTCCGCCGCCTCGAGCGACTTCCAGACCGTGGCCCCGTAGGTGACGATGGACAGGTCCTTCCCTTCTCGGGCGAGCCGCGCCTCGCCGATCGGGGTGAGGATCTCCTCCTCGTCCGGGAGCGCTTCCTTGATCCGGCGGTACAGCCACTTGTGCTCCAGGTAGATCACCGGGTCGTCGTCCCGGATCGAGGCCTTGATCAGACCCTTCGCGTCCCGGGCGGTGGCGGGATACACGATCTTCAAGCCCGGGGTGTGAAAGAACGCCGCCTCGGGGTTCTGCGAATGGAACGGACCACCCCGCACGTACCCGCCGCAGGGACCCCGGACGACGATCGGGGTCGCGAGCCCGGCGCGGTAGCGCGCGGTGGCGACGTAGTTCGTGAGCATGTCGTAGGCGCAGGAGATGAAGTCGATGAACTGCATCTCCGCCACGGGGCGCATCCCCATGTGGGCCGCGCCGGCCGCCGCGCCGACGATCGCCGCCTCCGAGATCGGTGTGTCGATGACGCGCGCCTCGCCGAACTTCTTGGTGAATCCTTCGGTCACCTTGAACGCGCCGCCGTACGCCCCCACATCCTCCCCCAGAATGAACACCCGGGGATCGCGGTCCATCTCTTCCCACAGCCCCTGGCGCAGGGCTTCGAGGTAAGTGACGTCGGCCATCAGAGGCTCCGGTACCAGTGGCGCGGCGCCGCCGCCGGGCCGGCATACACCCCGCCCAGCGCCGACTCCCCCGGCGGGAGCGGTTCGTCGATGCAGGCATCGGTCGCCTGATCGATCTCGACCTTCACGCGGTCGTCGATCGCCTTCAGCTCACGCTGCTCGGCCCACTCGTGCTGGATCAGCTGCTTCACGTAGCGGTCGACCGGGTCGTTCTCCTTGGCCCACCAGTCGAGCTCGTCCTTGGCCACGTAGTGCTGGTCGTCATGCTCGGCGTGGCCCTTGCGGCGGTACGTCTTGACCTCGACGAACTGCACGCCGTGACCCCGCCGGGCCCGCTCGACCGCGAGCTTGGTCACCTCGTACACCGCGAGCACGTCGTTCCCGTCCACGGTCACGGCGGGGATGCCGTATCCCTTCGCCTTCTCGGCGAGGTCCTTCACCGCGAACTGCTTCTCGGGGGGCGTCGAGTACGCCCAGCGGTTGTATTCCGCGATCACCACGAGCGGGACCCGCTGCACCGCGGCGAAGTTGAGTCCCTCGTGGAACGTCCCGGTCGAGGTTGCGCCGTCGCCGACATAGACCAGCCCCACTCGTGGCTCGCCCCGCAGCTTGAAGGACAGCGCGATCCCGGCCATCACCGGAACCATGTCGCCGAGATGCGAGATCTGACCGAGGTAGCCCTTCTCGAGATCGTTGAAATGGACGTTCAGCTCGCGCCCGCGCGTGGGGCCCTCCGCCTTGGCCATGTACTGGCGCAGGATCGCCAGCGGCTGGGCGCCCATGACGAGCATCGAGCCCAGGTTGCGGATCAGGGGCGAGAGGATGTCCGGGTTGGGCCCTCGGGCGAGGGCATAGGCCGACCCGACCGACTCCCCCTCCTGACCGAGGGAGCGGAACAGGCCGCCGATGACCTTGCTCTGGCGGTACAGGGCGGTGAGCCGCTCCTCCAGGGTCCGGGTGAGCCGCAGGTAGCGATAGATTTCGAGGAGCTGGTCGCGGGTGAGCCCCGCCGGGAAGGGCGGCGACTGCGGGATCGATGCGGCGCGCGATGCCATGACGTAAATTGTAGTGGGCGTGAAACTTGGCTGGACGGAGCGGCCAAATCAAGCGCCGGCGCGAGGAGGCCGTATGGCGACGTTGAAGCTGCGGGTGACAGGGATGACGTGCGGGCACTGTCAGATGAAAGTCGAGAAGGCGCTGACGGGCGCGCCCGGTGTGTACTCGGCCGTCGTCGACCTCTCGGCCGGCGAAGCGGAGGTGGATTTCGACGACGACGCCGCGACGACGGACCAGCTCATCGCGGCGGTCGCGAAGGCGGGGTACGGCGCGAAGGTGGCGGGCTAGTGGGCTAGTACGCCCCCCGGAGCTCGTGGCCCGGCTCCACCTGTTTGTGCACCTCCGCCAGGAAGCGCTTGGCGAGGCGGTCCAGCTCCGACTCGCCCACCTGATCGGTGCCGAGCTCCACCAACGTGTAATGCCCGCCTTCGGCGCGGGCACTGATCGTCACCTTGCCGAGGGCGCCCGCGTAGGTGCGCCGCCGCGCCGCTTCGTCGGCAGGCGCGAGGCGGGCGCCGAAGAATGCTTTCGCCTGCGCCAGCACGTCGTCGGGGCTCAGCGTCGTCCGATGAAAATACTTCACCGGCTCTCCTCCCATGCCGGCTTGAACCGCCGCAGCGTCAGGCTGTTCAGGACCACGCTCAGGCTGGACCACGCCATCGCCGCGCTGGCGAGCACCGGCGAGAGCAGCACGTGGAACCACGGGTACAGCGCCCCGGCGGCGACGGGGATGCCGATCACGTTGTAGACGAACGCCCAGAACAGATTCAGCCTGATCGTCCCCATGGTGCGCCGTGACAGCTGGATCGCGGTCACCACGTCGCGCAGATCGCCGCGGATCAGGGTCACGTCCGACGCTTCTATGGCGATGTCGGTGCCCGTCCCGATCGCGATCCCCACGTCGGCCTGCGCCAGGGCCGGTGCGTCGTTGATGCCGTCGCCGACCATCGCGACGTGCTGGCCCTGCCGTTGCAGCTTTTTCACGATGTCGGCCTTCTGCGTCGGGAGCACCTCGGCCACGAGATCGTCGATCCCAACCTCGTTGGCCACCGCTTGCGCGCCACGCTTTGAGTCCCCCGACACCATCATGACCGCGAGTCCCATTCGCTTCAGAGAGGCCACCGCCTGGGGCGTGGTCGGCTTGATCGGGTCGGCGATCGCAATGACCGCATACACGGTGTTGTTCACCACCACGATCACCGGGGTGCGCCCCTGGGCCGCGAGGCGGTCCGCGTCCGGACCGAGCGTCCCGAGCTCGAGGGTACGCTCGCGAGCGTGGCGCAACGAGATCACCTCGACGATGCGGCGGTCCACGGTGCCGCGCACTCCCCGTCCTTCCATGACCGCGAACCTCTCGACCGGCAGCATCTCGACCTGCCGATCCTTGGCCGCCCTGACCACGGCGAGCGCGAGCGGGTGCTCCGAGCGCTGCTCCACCGAGGCGGCCCACCTGAGCACTTCGGCCGGCGCCAGCGGCGTGTCGTCCGCCCGCTTGGCGGTGACGATATGCGTGACGGATGGCCGACCTTCGGTGATAGTACCGGTCTTGTCGAGCAGCAGGGTGCGGACACGGGCGAGTCGATCGAGCGCTTCGCCGCTCCGGATCAACACGCCGTACTCGGCGGCCCGGCCCGTGCCCACGAGGATCGCCGTGGGCGTGGCGAGGCCGAGCGCGCAGGGACAGGCGATGATGAGCACCGTCACGAGCCCCACGGTCGCGAACACCAGACCCGGCGCGGGCCCCAGGTCGTACCAGATCACGAACACCGCGATCGCCAGTGCGATAACGATGGGCACGAACACGCCCGCGACCCGATCGGCGAGCTTCTGGATCGGCGCCTTGGTGGCCTGGGCGTCCTCGACCAGCTGCACGATCTGACCCAGCGCGGAGTCCTTGCCGACCCGCGTGACGCGGAACGTCACGCTGCCCGTCGTGTTCAGCGTCGCGCCCATGACCTCGTCACCGATCTTCTTGGCCACGGGCATTGGCTCTCCGGTCAGCATCGATTCATTCACCGCGGAGGCCCCCTCGGTGACGATACCGTCCGCGGGGATCCTTTCGCCAGGCTTCACGATCGCGAGATCCCCCGGTACGACCGCCTCGACCGCGATGTCGGTCTCCTTGCCCTCGCGGACGACGTGCGCCGTGCGGGGGCGAAGCCCGGCGAGGCGCCGGATCGCTTCCGAGGTACGGCCCTTGGCGCGTGCCTCGAGCAGCCGCCCGAGGAGGATCAGCGCGATGATGGCGGACACGGCCTCGTAGTACACATCGGCCGGACGGCCCGCCGCAGCGAAGGCACCGGGGGCGAAGGTGGAGACGAGCGAATACAGGTAGGCCGCGCCCGTGCCCACGGCGATGAGCGTGTTCATGTCGGCGGTGCGGTGCCGGAAGCCGCTCCAGGCGCCCCGGTAGAATTGGCCACCGGACCAGACCACCACCGGCAGCGTGAGCAAGGCGAGCCCGACCTTGATCCATTGCGGGTCGAGCGTGCCGCGCCCGGCGAGGCTCTCCTGGAATCGCACGGCGAGGGGCATGAGCAGGCGTCCGAGCAGATCGACCCGCTTCACCGTCGCATCGGCGTCGTGCGCCATCAGCGCCATCGAGCCGAGCATGCTCACGAGCGTCACGGCGGCCGCGAGGGCGAACTTCCCCGCGAGCGAGCGGACCTCGCGCGCCCGGGCGAGCCGCTCCCGCTCGAGCGGATCCTCGGCGGCAATCGGCTCGGCCACGCGGAAGCCCGCCCGCTCGACGGCCTGCTCCAGCGCCGCGGCGGTGGTGGCGCCCGGGATGTAGTCCACCGTGACGATCTCAGTGGCCTGGTTGGCGGCGGCGCGGATCACGCCCGGCACGTCGCGCAACGCCTGCTCGAGCGGCGCAACGCTCGGCGCGTAGTGCAGCTGGTCGACGGTGAACGTGACGCCGGCCTGGCCGCAGTCGTAGCCCGCCGCCCGGACCGTCTTGATCAGCTCGGTCACGTTCGTCTCGGCGTCGTCATAGTCCACGGCGCCCTTGCCGGTGGCGTAGTTGACCGTGGCGTGGGCGACGCCGCCGGCGCTCCCCAGCGCCGCCTGCACGGTGGCGGCGCACGAGGCGCAGCTCATCCCCTCGATCGGCAGGACGATGCGGGCCTTACTCATGGGATGCGTGCGGGGAGGTCGAGGGCCGCCGGTCGGCGCCGGCAGGCTCCACCACGAGGAGCCCCTTCAGCATGTTCATACCGCAGCGGAAGCGGAATTCGCCCGCCTCCTCGGGTGTGAACTCGACGGGCGTAGTCTGAAACGCCGGGAGCACGGCGTCGATCCCGAAGTCCTCGAACACGACCCGCTCGGAACAGTCCGCGGTCTCGTCGCGGTAAAACTGGAGCCGCACCGGCTCGCCGGCCCGTACGACGACCGTATCGGGTGTGTAGCCCCCTTTTACGACCACCCGCACTTCCTGCACGCCGGCAACGGTGCGCGCCCCGGTGGCGGACCCCCGTGAGAGCAGGAAGTACCACAGCACCCAGACGATGGCGGCGAGGCCGACAGCCGTAACGACGTACTGCGCGACGCTCACGCCTTCTCGTAGTACTCGATACCGAGGTGGGTGATTTGCTCCTCGCCCATCAGCCACCGCAGCGTGTTCTTGAGCTTGGTCTGTTGGATGAACAAATCGTGCTCGGGATACAGCCCCGGGGCCGTCTGGGGGCTCTTGAAGTAGAACGACAGCCACTCCTGGATCCCCGACAGGCGCGCCCGCTGCGCCAGGTCGAAGAACAGGGCCAGGTCGAGCACGATCGGGGCGGCGAGGATGGAGTCGCGGCACAGGAAGTCGACCTTGATCTGCATCGGATAGCCGAGCCATCCGAAAATGTCGATGTTGTCCCAGCCCTCCTTGTTGTCCCCGCGCGGCGGATAATAGTTGATGCGCACCTTGTGGAACACGTTGCCGTACAGCTCGGGATACTGGTCGGGCTGCAGGATGTATTCGAGCACGCCGAGCTTCGACTCTTCCTTGGTCTTGAACGATTCGGGATCGTCGAGGACCTCGCCGTCCCGGTTTCCCAGGATATTCGTCGAGTACCAGCCCGCGAGCCCGAGCATGCGCGCTTTGAAGGCGGGTGCGAGCACGGTTTTCATCATCGTCTGGCCGGTCTTGAAGTCCTTGCCGCCGATCGGGAGCCTGCGCTCCTCGGCCAGGCGCTGCAGCGCGGGAATGTCGACCGTGAGATTGGGGGCCCCGTTCGCGAACGGCACGTTCTCCATCAGGGCGGCGTAGGCGTACAGCATCGACGGCGCGATCGCGGGGTCGTTCTGCTCCATTGCCCGCTCGAACGCCTGCAGGGTTTGGTGCGCCGGGCCGGTGGTGAGGAACACCTCCGTCGACGCCGCCCAGATCATCACCAGCCGGTCGGCGCCGGCGCGCTTCTTGAACTCGCGGATGTCCTGCCGCAGTTGCTCGGCGAGGTCCCGCTTGGTCTTGCCGCTCTTCACGTTGGTGCCGTGCAACCGCTTCACGTAGCTCTGATCGAACGCCGCGGGCAGCGGCTTGATCCCCTTGAGGAAGTCCGCGATCGGCTCGAGATGCGGCGTATCGAGTACGCCGGCCTTCCGCGCCGCGCCGTAGGCGTCGTCCGGAATCGGATCCCAGGCGGCGAAGACCAGGTCTTTCAGCTCGGCGAGGGGCACGAACTCCTTGATCTTGGGACTCCGCTTGTCGGTGCGCTTCCCCAGCCGGATGGTCCCCATTTGCGACAGCGACCCGATCGGGAGCCCGGTGCCCCGGCGCACGTTCTCGACGCCCGCAATGAAGGTCGTCGATACCGCACCCAATCCCACGAGCATCACGCCCAGTGTTCCCTTGGCGGGCGCGATGTCCCGACCGGCCTCACGCACCACGCTTACGGTCCTTTCCGAGATTGCAGCGCGGGCGCGTGGCCCGGGAGCGTTTCGCGTTGGCGGGGCGGCCGCCTCACGGAGGGCTCTCCCGCCACGCGCGCCACGTACAGCACACGCTGCACCACCGTCACCGAGGTGGCGAACGCCAGCACCACGACGATCCAAAACAGCAACGCTCCGCGGTTCCCGGCTCCGAGAAACAGCGTCGGCGCGCCCAGCAGCAGCACGCGCTCGGCGCGCTGGGCAATCCCGACCTTGGCCGTGAGGCCCAGCCCTTCGGCCCGCGCCCGCGTGTACGACACGATGAGCGAGGCCGCGAGGGCGACGAGGCACGCGAGCACCGCCAGCGTCAGCCGGTCGGGCGGCACCCCACCCCGCAGAAAGTACAGCGCGATCCCACTGAACAGCGCCGATTCGCCCACCCGGTCGAGCGTCGAATCGTAGAACGCCCCGAAGGTCGTGGTCATGTCCGCCCGGCGCGCTACCCGACCGTCCACCATGTCGAATAGGCCGGACACGAGCAGGAGCAACCCTCCCCAGCGGACCCACCCCAGACCGAACGCCGTCGCCGATGCGATCACCACGAGCGTACCGACGGTGGTGATGAGATTGGGGCGAACGCGAAGCCGGATGAAGACGAGGGCGAGCGGATCGATCAGTTTCGCGAAGCCATCTCGCACGTTCTGGGGGATTACGTTCATGGCCGGGGGAAGGTAGCGGGACGTGACAAAACTCTCAATAGAGCAAGTACTTGGCGCGCAGGCGCCGAAACCGCGCGAGCCCCCCCTCCCAGGGTCCCCACACCGCTTCGCCGACCCGGCCGGCGAGAATCGCGCGACGCAGCTCCGAGCCGGCCGCCAACCGATCGAAGCGAGCATCATCGAAGCGCAGCGAATCCGGCTGCGCCGCTCGGATCGCCCCCAGCGTCAGGATGGCGGCCCGCGTCGGATCGTACCGCCGCCGATCCGTCACGTGGAATCGGATGCCGCGCACCTCGACGTCATCATACTTGCCGTCGGTCGGACCTCGTGGGGTGAACACCACCCCTGAGACCTCCACGCCCGTCAACGCGCCTTGCGCCCACGGCCCCCACACCCGCAACCGCGACAACACCGCGGCCGTGTCCAGCCACGGCGCCCCGATCACCTGAAACGCGAACGCGGTGCCGCGCCCGACCGAGAGATTCGTGCCCTCGAACAAGCACGTCCCCGGATAGTGGAGTACGCTTTCCAGGTCCGGCAGGTTGGGCGACGGTCGAACCCAGGGCAGGCCCGTATCATCGTAGAACATCGCGCGGCGCCATCCGAGCGCCGGGACCACGGTGAGACGGGCGTGGATCCCGTTCACGTCGTTGGCGAACCGCACCAGCTCGCCGATCGTCATCCCGTGGCGCATCGGCACACTGAGGAAGTCGATGACGCGCTCCAGGGGGCGGGGCGCGGGGGGCACGTTCCCTTGCGACGCGACCCCGCCGATCGGGTTCGGCCGGTCGAGCACGACCACGGGCTTGCCGCGGCGCGCCGCCTCCTGCATCAGCAAGACCGCGGTCAGCGGGTAGCTGTAATAGCGCGCGCCCACATCCTGCAAATCGATGAGCACCACGTCCGCCGTGTCGAGCGCCGCGATCCCCGACAGCGGTGTCCCACCGTAAAGGCTATAGATTGGTAGACCCGACGCGGAGTCGACGGCATCGGGGAGCCCGGGGCGGTCTTCGGTGCCGCGGAGCCCGTGCTCCGGACTCAGGATCACCATCAGGCGGACGCCCGGCGTGCCGCGCAGCAGGTCGATGTCGCGCCGCCCCAGCCGGTCCACACCGGTCTGGTTCGTGAGCAGCGCCACGCGTCTGCCGGCGACGACGTCGAGCGAGTCCGACAACAGCACCTCGATCCCCGGTCGGACCTGCGCCGCCGCCGGAGTCGGCGGTGGGACGGCGCAGGCGATCACCACCAACAGCGAGAGAGAATGCGGGCGCATAAGCTCCTGGTCGTTGCCGCCGCGCTGGGGTGTGCCGGCGGTCAAGCAGTCGGACGGACAGCCAGACTCGTGCCCCGTTCTTCGTCCGCCGTCCCGGTGGTTTCGGTCGAGTCGCTGCTCGCCGGCCTCACGGTCCGCCAACAGGTCGGGCAGCTCATCGTTCCGTGGCTCTCGGGAAGCTACACCGCCCTGGACGATTCGCTCTTCCAGGTAGCCGCCCGGTGGGTGGACTCGCTCGAGGTCGGCGGGCTGATCATCTCAGTCGGCTCCCCGCTCGACATCGCCACGAAGCTCAACGCGCTGCAGCAACGATCCCGATTGCCGCTCCTCGTGTCGGCCGACCTCGAGTGGGGCGCCGGTATGCGCGTGGTGGGGGCGACCGCCTTTCCGCAGATCATGGCGGTCGGCGCCACCGGCGACCCGCACGATGCCTATACGATCGGCGCGGCCGCCGGCGTCGAGGGCCGCGCCGTCGGCATCCACGTCAATTTCGCCCCCGATGCCGACGTCAACAACAACCCGGCGAACCCGATCATCAATATCCGCTCGTTCGGCGAGGACCCCCGCACGGTGTCGCGCCTGGTCGCGCAGTACGTGCAGGGCCTGCACGAGCACGGTATGCTCGCCACGCTCAAGCACTTCCCCGGCCATGGGGATACGCAGACCGATTCGCACATCGGCCTTCCCGTCATCATGGCCGGATACGCCCGCCTCGACTCGCTCGAGCTCGTCCCGTTCCGGGCCGGCATTGCCGCCGGGGCGGACGTCGTCATGAGCGCGCACATCGCGTTCCCCGCGCTCACGGGGTCGAGCGAACCGGGAACGTTGTCGGCCGCGGTGCTCACGGGGCTGCTGCGCGACTCCCTGCACTTCCCGGGCCTGGTCGTGACCGACGCCCTGACGATGGGCGCGATCGTGGCGAAGTACGGCGCCGGCGAAGCGACGGTGCGGGCCTTCCTCGCGGGCTCGGATCTGCTGCTCATGCCGGCGGACCCCGACTCCGCCCTCGCCGCCATGACCGCGGCGGTCGCCGCGGGACGGATCACGCCGGAGCGACTCACCCAGTCGGTGCGCCGCATGCTCGAGATCAAGCGGCGGCTCGGCCTGTTCGAGCGGCGCACCGTCCCGCTCGACTCGATCCCGCACGTGGTCGGCACCAGGCGGTTCCAGGACGCCGCCAATGACGTCGCGGTGCGCTCCCTCACGCTGGTGCGCGACGTGGGGGGACGGCTCCACGCCCTGCGGACGCGTCCCGGTCGGCTGGCCCTGATCGCGTACGCGGACGAGGCGAACTCGAGCGTCGGCCAATTGCTCACCGATCTGTTGCGGCAGGGCGGCGACACGGTCGACTACTTCCGGCTCTGGCCGATGTCGGGGACCCTGTCGTACGATTCCGCGCGCGCCACGATCGCCCGCGCGCCGGTCACCGTGTTCGTCGCCAACGTGCGGCCCATCTCGTGGAAAGGGAACATCGCCCTCCCGGACTCGCTCGCCCAGCTCATCACCGTGACGGACGCCGTCCGCCCCACGGTGCTGGTGTCGCTGGGCAGCCCCTACCTCCTCAACCAGACGCCGACGGTGCGGTCCTACTTCATCGCCTGGAGCGGCGTGCGCGCGTCGGAACGGGCCGTGGCGCTCGCGTTGCTCGGCCGCGTGCCGATCGGCGGCCACCTCCCGACTCGCATCCCACCGGACTATCCGGTCGGCTGGGGCGTGACCGTCCCCACGGCACGGCCGTGACGCACCGCGTCACGCTCACGCTCGTCGTCCTCATGACCGCGTGCGGCAGGACAGAGGCCAGGGAGGGTACGCCGGTCCCGGCGAGCGCGGGCATTCCGCGGGCCGCGCCGTCGTCCCTGGGTCTCGACAGCACGCGCCTCGCCGGCGTGGTCGGGTATCTCCGGGCCGAAGCGGACAGCGGTGCGTTCCCGGGCGCCGTACTGGCCGTGGGGCGGCACGGCCGGCTCGCGCTGCTCGCGGCCGTCGGCCACTTCGGCGTGGACGACCCGCGGCCCGTTGAGGCCGGCACGCTGTACGACCTCGCCTCCCTCACGAAAGTGGTGGCCCTCACCACCGCCTGCATGCTCCTCGTGGACGCGGGCCAGCTCGAGCTCGATGCCCCGATCGACCGCTATGTGCCGGCGTTCCGCGGGGCCATGAAGGATCGCGTGACGGTTCGGCACCTCCTGACCCACTCGGCCGGCCTGCTCGCGGACCTCCCGCTGTACGACTCCACCGCAACCCGCGCCGCGGCGCTCGTGGCGGTGGACTCGACGACGCTGGTCGCGCCGCCCGGAACGACCTACCGCTACTCCGACCTGAGCGCCATCGTGCTCATGCAGGCCGTGGAGCGCGTGACCGGCGAGCCGTTCGACCGCTTTCTCTCGAGACGCGTGTTCGGACCGCTCGGCATGCCTGCGACCGTCTTCCGGCCGCCCGCCTCGTGGCGCGACCGGATCGCGCCCACCGAGCACGATACCGTGTTCCGGCACCGCTGGCTGCGGGGAGAAGTGCATGACGAGAGCGCGGCACGGCTGGGCGGCGTTTCGGGGAACGCCGGGCTCTTCTCCGACGCGCTCGACCTCTCCCGCTTCGCCGCGATGCTCTTGAACGGCGGAGCGTGGGACACGCTGCAGTTGATTCGCGCGGAGACAGTCGCGGAGTTCACCACGCGCCAGAACCTCCCGCCGGGCTCGACGCGGGCGCTCGGCTGGGATACGCCGTCGGACTCGGGCTACTCCAGCGCCGGCGCAACGCTGTCCCGGCGCTCCTTCGGCCATACCGGGTTCACCGGTACATCGATGTGGATGGACCCCGACCGCGATCTGTTCATCATTCTCCTGTCGAACCACGTCCACCCCACGCGGGGCAAGACGGCGATCCTGCGCGTGCGGGCGCACGTCGCCGACCTCGTGGCCGACGCCCTGACCCACCCGGAGCTCTAGCGGCCTCGCTACTCCACGACCGTCTGCCACCCGCGCTGCGACAGGTCGCGATAGATGATCCAGCCGGCGATTGCGGCCAGACCCAAGAGCCCCACCCCGATGGCGGGCTCGTGCAGCAGCAGCTTTCCCACACCGAACAGCACCCCGTACACCAGCACGCAGCCCGCCACCCAGTCGATCAAGTTGGCGAGCCCGTCCCTCGACGGCTGGACCTCCGGCACGCGGGCGGCGATGGGCCCCCATCCGGTCCGTGACGGTCGCGTGCGGCGGTAGAACGCGACCAGCGTCGACTCCGGCTCGGGGCGCGTCAGGAACGTCACGGCGAGCCACGCCACGGTCGTGATGGCCACCGTGACGAGCACGATGCGGGCGAAGTCGAGTGGCAGGTCGCTGTCGAGCCCGCCCACGGTCTGCAGCCAGACCGACACCACGAACGCGGTGATCATCGCCGCGACTTCGCTCCAGGCGTTGATGCGCCACCAGTACCAGCGCAACAACAGCACGGCACCGGTCCCGGCGCCCGTGATGATCAGCAGCTTCCACGCACCCCCGATCGACTCGATGCGGAAGGCCACGGCGGCGGACAGCACTGTGAGCAGGGCCGTGGCGACGCGCGACGCGAGGACGTAATGCGACTCGCTCGCATCGCGGCGCACAAAGCGGCGATAGAAGTCGTTCACGAGATAGCTGGCGCCCCAGTTGAGCTGGGTGGCGATCGTGGACATGAAGGCCGCCGCGAACGCGGCGACCATGAGCCCTCGGAGCGATGACGGGAGGTAGTCGATCATCACCCGTATGTAGCCGGTCTCCGGGTCGGCCAACCCGGGATACAGGATGAGCGACGCCAGCGCCACCAGGATCCACGGCCAGGGCCGGACGGCATAATGCGCGATGTTGAACCACAGCGTCGCGAGCAGGGAGTGCTTCTCATCCTTCGCGCTTAACATCCGTTGGGCCACGTAGCCACCACCGCCGGGCTCGGCCCCCGGATACCAGGTGGCCCACCAATTCACGGCGATGTAGACAAAGAACGTGAGCATCGGCATCCACGCGGAGCCGATGTCGGGCACGAAGCTCAAGACCGACCCTCTACCCCCGCTCGTGCCGCGCAGCTGGTCGATGACGGCGAGCTTCGCTTTCATCGCGTCGATCCCCCCCACCGCGCCCACCGCCACCACCGCCAGGACGATCACCATGCCCATCTTGATCACGAACTGAAACAGATCGGTCACCAGCACGCCCCACAGGCCCGAGAGCGTCGAGATCGCGGACGTCAGCACGATCATCCCGACCACGATCCACAGGGCCTCGCCCTTCGAGATGGTGAAGACCAGCTGGAGGATCTTCGCCATCGCAAGGTTGACCCAGCCGAGGATGATGCAGTTGATGAGGAGGCCCAGGTAGATCGCGCGGAAGCCCCGGAGGAACGCGGCCGGCGCGCCGGCATAGCGAATCTCCGAGAACTCGATGTCGGTCATCACGCCGGCGCGCCGCCACAGGCGGGCGTAGAAGAACACGGTCAGCATCCCGCTCACGAGCAGGTTCCACCACAGCCAGTTCCCCGCGATGCCGTTGCGGGCCACCAGGCCGGTGACGACGAGCGGCGTGTCCGCGGCGAACGTGGTGGCCACCATCGACGTGCCGGCCAGCCACCAGGGCACGTTTCTCCCGGAGAGAAAGAACTCCGCCGTGTCGCGGCTGGCGCGGCTCTTGTAATACAGGCCGACCGCGATGTTGAACAGGAAGTACAGGGCGACGACCGACCAGTCGGCGAGCGTGAGTCGCATAGTGGCGGCAGCCTCGCGGCAGAGAGTTGACTTGCCTAAAGGAACTGTCTAAGTTCGCATGTGACTGGAGGATCGCAATGGCCACGACGCAACACACGAGTCCCATTACCCTCACGGTGACCGAGCAGGCGGCGGTCGAGGTGAGGAAGTTCATGGCGGAAGAGCGGGTCTCGCCCGAGACCGCCGGGCTCCGCATCGCGGTGTTGCCGGGTGGGTGCTCGGGATTCAAGTACAGCTTGAACATCGAAGACAAACCGGCCGAGGACGATCTCGTCATTGAGACGGGCGGCGTGCGGTGCTTCGTGGACGCCTTCAGCGCCCAGTACTTGAACGGTGTCACCCTGAACTACAAGAGCAACTTCCAGGAGTCGGGGTTCACCTTCGAGAACCCCAATGCCACGGGCGGTTGCGGCTGCGGATCATCGTTCACGGTGTGAGGCCGTTGGCCCCCTTCTGGTCGGCATTCCAAGCCCGCGCGCGTCGCGGGCTTTTTGTTGACCGGTCCTGGTGAGATCCCTCGACATCGCCGTCATCGCGGCGTACTGCGTCGCCGTGATCGTGTTCGGCCTCGTGCTGTCGGGCCGCCAGCGCGACGCGAGCGACTACTTCCTCGGCCACCGCGGCCTCCCCTGGTGGGCCATCATGCTTTCGATCGTGGCGACCGAAACGTCGGCGCTCACGATCATCTCGGTCCCCGGCCTCGCCACCCGCGGCGACCTCACCTTCCTGCAGCTGGCCTTCGGGTACCTCATCGGGCGGATCGGCGTCGCCGCGTTCCTGCTCCCCGGCTATTTCGAGGGGACCCAGGACACCGCGTATCAGCGACTGGAGCGGCGGTTCGGGAGGGGCGCCCGGCGCACCGCGTCTGGCGTATTTCTGCTGACGCGCGCCCTCGCCGACTGCGTCCGGATCTTCGCCACGGCCATCCCACTCGCCATCATCACGCAGTGGAGCCTCGCTGCCGGCATTCTCGCGATCGGCATCGTCACGGTGATCTACACCTGGGTCGGCGGCTTGCGCGCCGTCGTGTGGGTAGACGTGATCCAGCTCGGCGTGTATCTCCTGGGTGGAGTCGCGACGCTCATCGTCGCGACGCATCTCGCGGGGGGCGTGGGTGCGTTCGCGCGGGCCTGGGACGCCGGGAAACTCGTCACGCTCGACTTCACGCCATCGTTCAAGGCTCTCTACACGTTCTGGGGCGGGGTCGTGGGCGGCGCGCTGCTCGCCGGCGCCTCCCACGGCACCGATCACATCATCGTGCAGCGACTCCTCGCCGCCCGGGGCCTGCGGGACGCGCAGCGGGCCCTCATCGGTTCCGGGGTGTTCATCATCGTTCAGTTCGCGCTCTTCCTGCTCGTGGGGACGAGCTTGTGGCTCGCGGGCGCAGATCTGGGGCCCGCGATGCGGGGTGACGCGATCTATCCCACGTTCGCGATCAACCGGCTCCCGGCCGGGCTCGCCGGGCTCGTCATTGCCGGCATCCTCGCTGCCGCCATGAGCAGTCACGCCTCCGCCGTCAATTCGCTCGCCTCCGCCTCAACCCAGGACTTCTACGCGCCGCTCACCGGGCGCCACGACCCGACCCACCTCTTGTGGGTGGGCCGCTGGCTCACGCTGGCGTGGACGGCGGTGCTGGTGGCAGGTGCGATGGCATTCCGAAACCAACACACACCCGTCGTACAGCTGGCACTCAGCATCGCGTCGATTACGTACGGCGGCCTGCTGGGGACGTATCTGCTGGGCGGGCTGTGGCCGCGCGCCCGCGAGCGCGACGTGATCGTGGCGATCATCGTGAGCGTCCTCACCATGACGCCCATCGTGCTGGGAGTGCCGGGACGCTTGCTGCCGGGTCTCGCCTGGCCGTGGTACGTGCCGCTGGGGACGGCGGTGACGGTGCTGGTGGGGATGCTGTCCTCACTGGTCGGACGGGCGGGCGGGCGGACCGGCGAACAGAACGCGCTCGCAACATGACGGCACCGCCGGTCCGTCCGCCCGACCGCCCCACCGCCGTCTTTCTCGGAGCGGACGCCGGTGGCTCTCATTCGACGGTCGTCGTCGGCACGCGGAGCGACGTGCTCGGCCGCGCGGACGGTCCCGGCGCCGCCATGCGCCCCAGCGGCGCGGCCAAATCCGCGGCCGTCCTGGCCGAAACCGCGCGGCGCGCCGCCGCGGCGGCCGGACTGCACCTGCCCGTCGAGCGGGCGGTGGTGGGCGCCGCCGGCGCGGGGCGCGCCCAGGAGCAGCGGGAGCTCGAGGCGGCGTTGCTCGAGGCCGGTGTGGCACGGGAGGTGCGCGTGCTCGCGGACGGCGAGGTCGCCCTCGCCACGGCCTTCGGCACCGGTCCCGGCATCCTCGTCAACGCCGGGACCGGCTCGATCGCCTACGCGCGCGACCCGGCCGGCGCGGTGCACCGGGCCGGCGGGTACGGTTGGCAGCTGGGCGACGAAGGCGGCGGCTATTGGCTCGGTCGCCGGGCGCTCGACGTCGCGGCCCGGGCGCAGGACGGACGCGGCGAGGGGTCCACCCTGCTGGCACGGCTGCTGAGAGCGCTCGGCCTCCAGCACTTCGATGACCTGGTGCGGTGGACCGCAACCGCGACGCCGACGCAGATGGCGGCGCTCGCGCCGCACGTGCTCAATGCCGCGCGCGAAGGCGAAGGCGTGGCGCGTCAGGCAGTGGACGACGCGGCGCGGGAGCTCGTGGACCTCGCCGCCGCCTTGGCGCGGCACTTTCCGGGAACCGAACCGGTGCCGGTCGCCCTCGCGGGAGGCCTGCTGCTGCCGCAGTCGCCGCTCACGGCCGCGTTCCGCGAGCGGCTCGGCACCGCGCTCAAGCGGGCGCGGCTCGTGCCCGACCGGATCGATTCGGCGCTGGGGGCGCTGCGACTCGCGGCGGAATTAGGCGGCTAGCTTAGGGTCCGCGCTCACGGTGCGCGGGTCCCACTCGCTTTCCGTTCGGGCCACGTACACCGCGGCGCTCATGTCTCCCACGACGTTGATCGTGGTCCGAGCCATGTCCAGGATTCGGTCCACACCGATGATCATCGCAATCGTCAGTGGCTCCACCTTCACAGCGGCCAGCACCCCCATCAACAACGGCAGCGATCCACCGGGGACGCCGGCGGCGCCAACGGCCGTGATCACGCTGAGGAACATGACGACGACCTGCTGGGATAACGTGAGGGGGACGCCAAAGACCTGCGCGAGGAAGAGCACGGTGACGCCCTCGAACAGCGCGGTGCCGTTCATGCACATCGTCGACCCGAGAGGGAGCACAAAGCCGGCGATCTTGGCCGGGATCTTCAGCTCCTCTTCCGCGACGGCGATGTTGGTCGGCAGCGTAGCGTTGCTCGAGCTGGTGGAGAACGCCGTGACGATGCTGGCCCGGATCCGCTTGTAGAACACGCGCGGCGAAAGACCGCCAAATACGCGGACTAGCGCGGATATCGAGATGGCGCCATGCAGGAGGAGCCCCACGAGGACGACGGCCACGTACAACCCCAGTTTTTGCAGCAGCGCGAAGCCAAAGCGGGACGTGACGACGAAGATGAGCCCGAACACGCCGTACGGGGCGAGCCGCATAGCGAAGTCGATGATCTTGACGATCGCCTCGCCCAGGGCGTCGAGCACACGCACCATCGGCTTGGTCTTCTCTTCGGGCAGCATCGTGAGCGAGGCGCCGAACACGAGGGAAAAGAAAATGATGCCGAGCATGTCCAGCGACGCCGCAGCCTTGATCGGATTGCTGGGCACGATGTTCACAAACATGTCGACGCCGAACTGGCCTCCCCCGCCCGCCTGTAGCCCTTGGGCTTGGGCGCGGTACGTCGCCAGCAGCTCCTTGACGAGGGCGGGATCGAGTCCGACCCCAGGCCGGACCAGGTTGACGAGGATGAGGCCGATCGTCGCCGATATGGCAGTCGATACCAAGAAATAGGCGATCGTCCGCCCACCAACACGGCCGATCTTGCGGATGTCGCCGAGGCCGGCGACGCCGAGCGTCAGCGAAGCGAACACGAGGGGCACGATCGTCATCAGGAGCATCCGCAGGAAGATCTGGCCCACCGGACCGGCGACGTTGTTGCCCACCCATTGCACCTTCTCAGCGGCTCGGTCGGCGGGGATGCCGATCCACGCGACCCAGGCCGCCCCGGTCGCGAACGCATTGGCGACGATGCCAACGCCGGCGCCGGACAGCAGCCCGATGATGATCTTGGTGTGAAGCTTCACTGCGCCTGAGGGCCCGCCCGGTGCAGCCGGCTGTGGCGGTAGCCGTAGAACAGGTAGAGGATCAGACCAATGGAGAGCCAACCCGCGAAACGCACCCACGTCTCGAGCGGCAGGCCGACCATGACGAACAGGCAGAGCGCGGCGCCCGTGAGCGAAACGAGCCATACGAACGGCACCCGGAACGGCCGGGGGCGGTCGCGGTCGGTGTGGCGCAGCACCAGCACGCCCACGCACACGAGCACGAACGCGAACAGCGTGCCGATGTTGGTGAGGTTGTAGGTCTCACCCGCGTCTCCGATGAGCGACCACAGTCCCACAAAGACGCCGGTGATCAGCGTCGTGATGTAGGGCACGCGGGTCCTGACATGCACCTTGGCCGCCCACGGCGGCAGCAAGCCGTCGCGTCCCATCGCGAAGAAGATGCGTGGCTGCCCATACTGGAACACGAGCAGCACCGCCGACATGGAGACGATCGCGCCCAACGCGACGATCCACCCCACCGTCGTGAACCCCGCGCTGTTGAGCGCCTTGGCGAGCGGGTCCGCGACGCCGAGCTCGGTGTACGGCACCATCCCCGTGAGAACGGCGCCCACGATCATGTAGATGACCGTGCAGATGGCGAGCCCGCCCAGAATCCCGATCGGCAAGCTGCGCTGCGGGTTTTTCGTCTCTTCTGCGGCGGTCGAGATCGCGTCGAATCCGATGTAGGCGAAGAAGACGATCGCCGCCCCCTGATGGATGCCGCGGAAGCCGTTCGGAGCGAACGGATGATAGTGCGCCGGGTTGAGGTGGCTGATACCGGCGATGATGAACAGACCGAGCACCAGGAGCTTGATCGTCACCATGACGTTGTTTACCGTGGCGCTCTCCCGCACACCGAGCAGCAGCAGCCAGGTAATGGCCGCGACGATCAGGAAGGCGGGCACGTTGATCAGGATCGGGATGCCGGCGACGTGGGGCGCGGTTTGGAGCAGACCATGCACGGCGGGGTCGGGGGAGAGGAGCGCCGTTCGGTATCCCGTCGTGAGCCATACCGGAAGCTGAGTGTCGAAGCTCCGGAGCAGCGACGTGAAATAGTCCGCCCAGGAGATCGCCACGGCGACGTTGCCGACGGCGTACTCGAGGATCAGGTCCCACCCGATGATCCACGCGACCAGCTCTCCCAGGGTCGCATACGAGTAGGCGTAGGCGCTCCCCGCCTGCGGGATCATGGCGGCCAGCTCGGCGTAGCACAGACCGGCGAGCGCGCAGCATACACCGAGCAGCAGGAACGACAAGACGAGCGCGGGCCCGGCGCCGCTACGGACGAGATGCCCGGCGGCGTCGTACTGCCCTGCGGCCGCTGTCCCGATGGCTCCGAAGATCCCGGCGCCGATCACGGCGCCGATGCCGAGCATGATGAGATCGCCGGCGCCCAAGGCCCGTTTGAGGGCGTACGGACTCTCGCCCTCGACGAGCAGCTCGGCAATCGGCTTGCGGCGGAAGAGCTGCCGCGAGCTAGACAAACAGCGGCGCCAGCACCAGCGTGACCGTGCTCAAGAGCTTGATCAGCACGTGCAACGACGGCCCCGCCGTGTCTTTGAAGGGATCGCCGACGGTGTCCCCCACGACCCCGGCCTTGTGCGCCGGGCTGCCCTTGCCGCCGTACTCACCCGTCTCGATGTACTTCTTGGCGTTGTCCCACGCGCCGCCGCCGTTGTTGAGCAGCGTCGCCATCAGGATGCCGCCGATCGTCCCGACCATGAGGAACGCGGCCACCGTCTCGGCCCCGAGATGGAACAGCTTGAAAAACAGCCCGACCGCGATCGGCATCGCCACCGCGAGCAGGCCGGGCGCCACCATCGCCTTGAGGGCACCGATGGTCACGATGTCCACGGCGGTGCCGTAATCGGGACGCGACGTGCCCTTGAGGATCCCGGGGTCCGCCTGGAACTGGCGCCGCACCTCCTTGATGACGCTCACCGCCGCCTTCGTCACCGCGCCGATCGCGAGCGCCGAGAACCAGAACACCAGCATCGCGCCCAGCAGGCCGCCCACGAACACCTCGGGCTTCGAGATGTCGACGGCCTGGAGCGGGGAGCCGAGCAAGGCCACCTCGTCCAGGTACGCCGAGAAGAGCAGGAACGCCGCCAGCGCCGCCGAGCCGATGGCATAGCCCTTGGTGAGCGCCTTGGTCGTGTTGCCGACCGCGTCGAGCCGATCGGTGCGCTTGCGAATCGCCTCGGGCTGGTGCGACATCTCGATGATGCCGCCGGCGTTGTCGGTGATGGGGCCGAAGGTGTCCATGGCGAGGATGTAGGCGGCCGTGCCGAGCATACCCATCGTCGCCACAGCGGTGCCGAACAGCCCCGCATGCGCCAGCCCGCTCGAGGCACCGAGCCGGTAGGAGGCGATGATCGCGGCCGAGATCGTGAAGGTGGGCAGCGCGGTGCACTCGAGCGCCACGGCGAACCCCGCGATGATGTTCGTCGCCGGGCCCGTGACCGAGGCGGCGGCGATCGATTTGACGGGGCGGTAGCGGTACTCGGTGTAGTACTGCGTGATATAGACGAACGCGATCGAAGTCGCGATCCCGATCACGCCGCACAGCGCGAAGTGCCACCACGCGACCGGGTGTCCCGCGGGATTGAGCAGCCAGTACGTCCCTCCCACGAACCCCAAGGCGGCGAGCACGGCGGTCCACATGTAGCCGCGATTGAGCGCGTGCATCGGATCCTCGTCTTCACGGGCCTTCACGACAAGGACGCCGATGATGGATGCGACGAGCCCGAACGCCCGCGCCACCAGCGGAAACAGCATGAGACCAACGACCTGCGCCGGGCTGAAGACGCCGGGGTTCGCCAACGCGAGTCCCGAGCCGAGAATCATCGCGCCGATATTCTCGGCCGCGGTGGACTCGAACAGGTCGGCCCCGCGACCCGCGCAGTCGCCCACGTTGTCGCCCACCAGGTCCGCGATGACCGCCGGGTTGCGCGGATCGTCTTCGGGGATCCCCGCCTCCACCTTCCCGACGAGATCGGCGCCGACGTCGGCGGCCTTGGTGTAGATGCCGCCGCCCAGCTGCGCGAACAGCGCCACGAACGACGCCCCGAAGCCGTAGCCCACGATCATGAGGGGGATCTTGGTCGGCTCGAAGTGCAGGGCGTCGAGCACGCTGTAGAGCAGGCCCACGCCGAACAGGCTCATCGCCACCACGAACAGCCCGCTCACCGCACCGCCCCGCAGCGCGATCTGCAGCGCCTTGTTGAGGCTGGAGCGCGCCGCGCTGGCGGTCCGGATGTTGGAGCGCACGGCGACGTACATCCCCACGAGACCGGCCACGCCGGAGCAGAGCGCGCCGAACAGGAAGGAGAGGGTCGTCGTGAGCGCGAGCGTGGCCGCCGCGGGCTCGCCGGGATGCGGCTTGCGGAAGAACGCGTACAGCAGGTAGATGAGCACGCCGAGCGCGATGCTCAGGAGACCGATGGTGCGGTACTGGCGCCGCAGGAACGCTTGGGCGCCTTCCTGGATCGCGTCGGAGATCTTCCGCATTTCGGGGGTGCCGTTGTCCTGCCGCAGCACGAAGCCGCGCAGACCCCAGGCGACGGCCAGGGCAAGGACGGAGAGCCCCAGGACGAGAGCAATCAGCATAGTGAGTTGTGGCTCCTTGGAGCCCGCCATCGAGGCGGGCTAGTTACCGATTCGCAGGGGGACCGTTACGACACAGGTCACGTTCCGCCCGGCCCGAGTATGGGCTGGGTAGAACTGGTACGCCATCATGCGCTGCTGGAACTCCCGGCCGTACGCCGCATCGGCGATCGGCGGGTCCACGTCCACCCGAGTGACGCGGCCCTCGATTGAGACCCAGAACTTCACGTGGTACGTGCGGCCGGCCACCGAGCCGGGCACTCTGGTCAGCGGCGGCAGAATCGCCGTCCGCGGCGAGGCGGGGAAAATGTAACTCGCTTCGTCGCCCGTTCCAGACCCTGCGCCGACGCCGACCGCCCCCCCTGGACCCGCTCCCCGCCCGCCGCCGCCCCCACCGGTGTTCCCCCCCCCGCCCGCGAGCGCGGCCATCGGCGTCGGGAGGGTTGCTGCCGGGAGCTCGAGTGGCGGCAGCTCGACGTGGATGCGCCGCAACGCGGACAGATCTGAGAGGGTGAGGCGCGGCGGCAGTGCCATGTCGACGGCGGCGGGCGCCCCCGCCGGGATGGCGAAGAAGTTCACCGTCGCGTCCCGAGAGGCTCGCCACCCGCCTCGCGGTGGCCCGAGGATCTCACGCCCGCCGACGACGAGCCCGCCGACGACCACCGCGTGGGCGAGCACCGCCACTGCGGCCCCGGGTCCCAGCCGACGCCGGCCAAGCGGCAAGCGGAGCTCGGGGAGCGGCGGCCGGTCTGGGGAGAGTGCGTTCACGGTGCCTGGGGTATACCCCGACAACGCGTGTAGGGGCGCAGCATGTTGCGCCCCTACACCACGGCGCGACCGCGACGCCCCCGGCTATTTCTTGGCCGGCTCCGGAGGCGTGAAGCCAATGACCTGGACGCCCGCGCCGTGCGCGATGTCCATGGCCTGCATCACGTCGAGGTACTTGCGGTTCGGCGCCGCCTTGATGAACAGCAGCTTGGCCGGGCGCGGGTCATAGATCTGGTGAAAGGCCTGGTCGAGCTGGGCGACCGCGTACGGCTGCCCGTTGATCGCGTACGACCCGTCGGGTCGCAGCTCGAGCACGATTTGGGCCTGTTGCGGCGTCTTGCTCTTGGTCTGTTGCTTCGGCGGCACCTGTACGTCGAACGCCTTGCGGGACATCGGCTGCGTGATCATGAAGATGATCAGCAGCACCAGCAGCACGTCGATCAGCGGCGTGACGTTGATCTCGGAGCTGAGCCCCTCGCCGCCGCCGGTGGACCCCATCGCCATCGGTCAGCCCCCTTCTTTCTTCTTCGTGAGCGTCTGCTTCTGCTCGGTGATGGCCCCGACGACCCGCACACCCGCCCCGCGGGCGATCTCGATCGCCTGCTGCACGCGACCGAACTCGATGTTCTGGTCGGCCTTGAGAAACAGGATCTTGTCCTGCGTATGGGTCTCGTAGACCGTCTGCAGCCGCTCGGGCAACTGGTCGTCGGGGATTTGCTTCGGCCCGGACCCCAGGTCGAGCCAGAACTTGCCGTCCTTGTCGATTCCGAGCTTGACCTCGCCCTCCCCTTCTGGGCGATTCTCGGGGTTCGCCGACCGCGGGATCGTGGCCTGGAAGCCCGCGGCGATCAGGGGCGTGACGATCATGAAGATGATCAGCAGCACGAGCATCACGTCAATCAGCGGCGTGACGTTGATGTCGGCCTTGACGGCCGCCCGGGCGCTAGTGGCTGACAGGGCCACTGGTCTGTGACGCCTTCTGCGTCTGGAATTCCTTGGTGAAGATCGAGCGGCCGAACTCCGAGCCGACGCTCTTGATCAGGTAGTCGATCAGCTCCTTCGAGGTGTAGGTCATCTCGACGGAGAGGAAGTCGATCTTGGTGGTGAAGTAGTTGTAGAGCCAGACCGCCGGAATGGCGACGATGAGACCGAACGCGGTCGTGATCAACGCCTCCGCGATACCGGCGGACACGGCCCCGAGCGAGCCGCCACCCCCCGATGCCGCCATGCCCGTAAACGCGTTGACGATACCCATCACCGTGCCCAGCAGGCCGACGAACGGCGCGGTGGAGCCCGTCGTCGCCAGGATGCCGAGGCCGCGCTTCAGCTCGGCCGACACGATGAGGATCTCGCGCTCCACCGCGCGCTCCACCGAGTTGATGTCGGCCGCGGTGATGGTGGCGCGGTCCCGCAGCAGCGGCTTGACCTCGGAGAGCGCCTCACCGACCACGCGCGCGACGTGGCTCTTCTTTTGCTTCTCGGCGAGCTTGATCGCGCCGTCGAGCTGCTCTTCTTGCAAGAAGCGGGAGAACTCGGGCGCGAACCGCCGGGTCTCCCCCTGCGACCGCAGGATCTGGTACAACTTCTGGAAGGCGCTCGTCCACGAGAAAATGGACATCGCCGCCAGGATGACGACGATGGCCTTCGCGAACAGGCCCATCGAGATGAAAAGATCGTAGAGCGAGAGACTCATGGCGCGGGGGCTCCTTTGGGGTCCCTACTGTTTGAGCCGGAAGTCGATCGGAATTTGAATCAGCACGCGGACCGCCCGGCCGTGCACCCGCGCGGGGCGGAACAGCGCTTTGAGAACGTAGCTCTTGGCCGATTGATCGAAGCCCGGGTTGGGACTCTGGAGCACCTTGACGGAAGCCGGTTCGGCCCGCCCCAGCGTATCGATGATCGCCTGGACCAGCACGCGACCCTGAATCTGCGCCTGCCGCAACAGCTCCGGAAACTGCAGCGTGGGGCCGGAAAGCACCGCCGGCTTCTCCTCGACGATCGCCTCCATGAACACTTCGTTGCCCGTCGGCACCATCCCGGTTGCGAGGCCGCCCTCGACGCCCGTGCCCGAGTAGTCCTTCGGATCGAAATGCTCCTGGAGATTCACCGGCGGGATATTCGTCGGGATCACATCCGGCGCGACGACCGTCTGGAATCCCTTGAGCGGGACATCCAGCTGCACGGGTTGCTGCTCCGGCGGCTTCTCCTGCTTCGGCTGGTCGACGAACACCATCGCGGTGTCCACCTTGACGCTGTTGTCGGCCTCACCGGCGCTGAGCGTCGCGTACACGGCCCCCGCGATCACGACGGTGTGCACCACCAGCGACACCGCGCCCACTCCGAAGACTCGCCTGCTGCTCTTCCTGCGCTTGGACTCGATGAGATTGTCGAACACGGGTTGTCGTCCTCCAGTGCCCGTTGAGGTAACTGCTTATGAAATACCGCCGATAGGCCTCCGCCCGCTAGTGGAGCCCCCATTACAAAACGATGACAGCCGGGTGAGGAGGCGCCTTCACCTCCGCAGGGTGAGGCGCCACGGCATCAGGACCCGCACGGCGCGGCCCGGGACCCGGCCCGTTCCCTCAGCGAGCCGACGCGAGGGTGAAAGCAATCGGCAGGCACACCAACACGCGTACCGCCCGGCCGCGCGTGCGCCCCGGCCGGAACAGCGCGCCGAGCACGTAAGCCCGCGCGGCCGCCTCGAAGCCGGCGTGCGAGCTCTCGAGCACCAGCGAGCCAGGCTCGGCCCGGCCGAGCGTGTCGATCACGACCTGGACCACCACAGTTCCCGTAATCCCGCCGCGCCGCAGCCCCTCCGGGTATGCGAGCGGCGGACCGGCGAGCAGCGCCGGCGGCTCCTCCACCGCAGTGGGGCTCCACGGACCATCCGGCGCCCTGTCCACACCATCGTCGCCTTGCGCGTCGCGGATGGCGCGCAGCAGCACCTGCGGATCGAACGGCGCACGGGCGTCGATCGGGGGAAGACCGATCGGCGCTGGTTGCGGCACATCCACCGGCGGCGCCGGCGGTCCGGGTATCTGGCCGGAGGGGTCCGCGTGCGACGCGTCCGGTGTTTCATGCGGCCACGAAATGACGATCGGCGGGCCGTCAACCCCGGATACGCGGTGCGGTCGCAGCGTCGCCAGCACCACGGCGGTGCATACCCCCGCATGCATGAGCACGGATACCGTGAAATGATTCCTCGATGCGATCAATCGGTCGAACATGGAGACTCTCCGGAGAGAGCGGTCTCCATCAGAATAGCGTCCGTCGTTTGCGGCGGGATAGCTCGAGCGTGACGAACCGATGACGGCGGCGTTAGGACTTCGTCGCGGGCGGCTCCCGCGGGAGCGTGACCGTGAACGTGGTTCCCCGCCCCGGGCGACTGACGACATCGATGCGGCCACCGTGAGCCTCGGCGATCCATTTGCAGATGGCGAGTCCCAACCCGGCGCCGGAGCGCTCACCGGTGCGCGTGCGCGCCGAGTCGGCGCGCCAGAAGCGATCGAAGATGTGGGGGAGGTCCCCCGGGGCGATGCCGATGCCCGTGTCGGCCACGCTGAGGGTGACCCGGCCGTCGGCGGCGCCCAGCTGCATGCGCACCGTCCCGCCCGGGGGGGTGTACTTCACGGCGTTGGTGAGGAGGTTCAGGATCAGCTGGCGGATGCGCGTCGCGTCGACCGAGACGACCATCGGCTCGGGCGGCGTCGCGACCTCCACCCGCACCCCTGACTCCTCGGCGAGCAGCTCGCCCGTCTCGCGGACCTCTTCGACGATCCCCCGCAGGTCCACCGACTCGCGGTGCAACGGGGCGATGCCTTCGTCGGCGCGCGCCAGCGTGAGCAGGGCGTCCACCAGCTCCGTCATGCGCTTGATCTCCTGGAGCGTCTCCTCCAGGGTCGCGAGGGTATCCTGGGGCAGGTTGGGGGTCGTGATCGCGCGCTCCACCCCGGCCCGCAGCACGGTGAGGGGGGTCTTCAACTCGTGGCTCGCGTCGGCGGTGAAGCGCCGCAGGGCGGCGAAGCTGCGCTCCAGCCGGGTCATCATCTGGTTCAACGTCGCGGCCAGCCGGCCGAGCTCGTCCTTGACCAGGGGCTCGGCGAGGCGACGGTGCAGGCTTCGTCCGTCGGTGATCTCGCGGACCTCGGTGATGATCTGATCCACGGCGGCGAGCGCGCGCCGCGAAATCCACGACCCCATCAACAGCGCGAGCGCGAGCCCGAGCGGCAGCACGAGGGCGAAGGTGGAGAGAAGCTCGTCGGGCCCGAGCTCCGCGGTGCGCAGATCCGCCCCGGCGAGAATCGCCCCGAACTGCGGTCCGGCGCCCGTGACTGCATCGACCACATAGTGGATCTTCGGGCCGTTCGGCTCGAGTCGGAGCGTGCCGCTGGACCGTCCGGAGAGCGAGGCGCTCGCCAGGCTTCGCAGCTGCTCCACCTGCTGGAACGTCAGCGCCCGCGCGTCGGACGAGGCGAACAGCAGGCTGCCGTCGCGCGCGGTGATGACGAGGAAGCCGGGGACCGCTTCGAGCAGCGCGGCCAGATCCGGGATGAGCACGGGGTGCTGCGCCGTGTCGGCCCGCACCAGCGTCCCCCGCGCGCGGTAGCTCTCGGCGAGAATGCCCGCCGTCAGCGACGCCTCGGACCGAATCCGCTGGTCGAGATCCTGGTACGAGGCGCTGCGGCGGTCCAGGTACAGCACCCCGGCGAACGCGGCGAGCGTGAGGGCGAGCGCGCCCGAGTACCACGCCGTGAGCCGCCCGCGCAGGGTCTGCACGTCACGCTTTCACGACGTAGCCGACCCCGCGCACCGTGTGGATCAGCTTGGGTTCGCGGCCGTGGTCGATCTTCTTGCGCAAGCGCGTGATCACGACGTCCACGATGTTCGTGCCGGGGTCGAAGTGGTAGTCCCAGGCGTATTCCGTGATCAGGGTGCGCGACATCACGCGGCCGTGGTGCCGCATGAGGTACTCGAGCACGGCGTATTCCTTGGGGGTGAGCTCGATGACCTTCCCGCCACGCCGCACCTCGCGGCTCCCGGTATCGAGTGTGAGGTCCGCGACCTTGAGCACCGGCGGCGCGATCGCCTTGGGGCGCCGCCCCAGCGCCTCCACCCGGGCGAGCAGCTCCTCCAGCGAGAACGGCTTGGTGACGTAGTCATCGGCGCCCATCTTGAGCGCCTGTACCTTGAAATCGACGGCATCCTGCGCGGTCAGCACCAGCACCGGCATCCCCTCGCCGCGATCGCGCAGCGTCCGCAGCACCTCGAGGCCCGACAAGGCGGGCAGGCGCAGGTCGAGCACGAGCATGTCGTAATGGCCGCCGGTCGAGAGGCGCAGCCCTTCGGCGCCGTCCCCGACCAGATCCGCGTGGAAACCGGCCTCGGTCAGCCCCCGCTTCACGTACTGTCCGACGGTCTTGTCGTCTTCGACGACGAGGATTTTCATCCCGTGGGAAGGTACACCCTGAAGTTCGATCCCACGCCGATTTGCGACTCGACGTCGATCCGCCCCCGGTGCTCGGCGATGATGCCGTAACAGATGGACAGGCCAAGACCGGTGCCGCGCCCCTGGGGCTTCGTCGTGAAGAACGGCTCGAAGATCTTGGGCAGATCTTCCCGCTTGATCCCGGTGCCCGTGTCGATGAACTCGAGCAGGATCTCATCCGCCCGATCGGGGTTGATGCGGCTGCGCACCGTCAGGGTGCCGCGCGAGTCCATCGCGTCCATCGCGTTGAGCATCAGCGCCATGAAGCTCTGGATGAGCCGCTCATGGTCGCCGAGCACCGGCGGCAGACCGGATGCCAGCTCACGCACGACGGTCAACCGTTTGAACCGCGCGTGGTGCTTGAGGAGAAACAGCGTCTGCTCCACCACGCCGTTGACGTCCGTAGGCTTCTTGTCCCCACCCTTCGGCCGCGAAAAGTCGAGCAGGCTCTCCACGATTCGGCGGCAGCGCTGTACCTCGGCGTCGATGATCTTCAGGTACTCGTCATAACCGTGGCGGTCGCCGGGCGGCAGGTCCTCCGTCCGGAGCGCCAGCGCCTCGCAGCACGCGAGAATCGTCGCGAGCGGGTTGTTGATCTCGTGCATGACGCCCGCCGCGAGCTGCCCCACGGCGGCGAGCTTCTCCGTTTCCGTGAGGCGTTGCTGCGCCTGGCGCCACTCGGTGATGTCTTCACCGATGGTGATGACGTGCGAAATGTCGCGCCCGTCCTGCCGCATCGGGATCTTGGTGATGCGGTAGTAACGCGCTTCGCCGGTCGCCTGCGACTCCATTTCGACCTGCTGAAGCTCGCCGGTGTCGAACACGCGATCGAACTCGCGCTTCAGGAGATCGCGTGGCTGGCGGTCGAGCACATCGAAGATCTCGCGACCCACCGCGTCCTCGCGCGCCACGCCTTGGGTCCCGGTCTCGCGCTTGCGGTTCCACGCGCGGATGCGGTAGCCACGGTCGATCACGTACAGCCCGACTGGAAGCGAGTCGACGATCTGGGCGGCGAAGCTCCGCTGCGCCTCCATCTCGTGCGTGCGCAGCGCGACCTCGGAGGCGAGGTCCTGCGACAGCTCGGTGGCGGCGAGGATGGGAGCGAGGATGCGGGCCACGACGACGACTACGTCATGGGCGATTCCTTCGTAGCGTCCCGTGGGAATGACGACCTCGAGCAGGCCGAGCGGCTCGTCCTCGTGGACCAGCGGCAGCCGCACGATCGAGCCCCCGGGCACCCCCTCGCGCTGCGGGCCGCGCCGCATCCACTCGGCCACCGGCGGGGCATAGCCCGGCTGCTCCGCTTCGTCACCGGGGGTGGTGACCGGCGTGAAGCGAGTGCCGTCCGGTGCGCGGAGCCAGAGGCGGCAGCGGCGGAGGTTGAGGCCGCGCCGCAGCGCGCTCACCACGCCGTGCAGGGCCTCTCCGGACGCGAGGCCCGCCTGCAGCACCGACGCCACCTCGGCAATGACCCGGATACCGGGATGCTCGGTATCGAGGGAGGGGACCGCCATCGCCCGCAAACCTAGGGATGGCGCTCCCGCCGCGCCAGCGGCACGTCGAAGCGCAAGCCCAAGAACGCTCGGACGATGGTGGAGGTGCCGAAGAATGCCGTGGGGCCGAGCACGAGCCCGAACTGGCCGACCCGCAGGCCCGGGAGGACGGAGACCGCGCCCCACGGAGACCCGATCCCGAGCGGCGAGTGCGCGCCGGCGTAACCCGTCGTTTCAACGGTCACGTCGAGTCCCACCCGGCTCGGTGCCGTGTCCGCACCGAACTCGGCGATGGTCAGGGCGCGACTTCGGGCAGCGAGGGTGGCCCCGAAGACAAACCCCTGGGAGCCGCCGACGATCGCCCGCTGGTCGATGAATTCACCCAGGCGCGCACTCAGCGACAACGCCGCAATCGGTCCCGAGCGCATCCCGCGCCCGTACCCGACATCGAAGCCTTGGATTTGCCACCCGCTGCCGACCGTATAGGCGAGACCGAGCGTCACCATCCCGCCGCGCGTCTCCTGCGCGGCGAGTGGCGTAGACAAACCCGCGAGGCATATCAACATTGTGACCATGGACCGACGCACGTTTGTTCTCCTGACCGGGGCCAGTTCGGCGGCCCTCATCCGTCCGCCTGAGCGCCAGTCCCTCGGTCCGCCCGGGGCGGACGGGCGGACAGGCGGACCGGCCGTCGGGCGGCTCCGGTTCGAGCTCGACGATCATCACCGCTGGTCGCTGTGGTACTACGGCGAGGGCTCGCCCGTTCCCCTCGTCCGCGGCGCGGAGATCGTGACCTGGGTGGGCGACCGGCCGCTCACCCTCGCGGAGCTGGAAGATAGCACGGTGGGAAACCGCCGCCCGCCGGGCGGCGACGCCGTCGTCGTGCGCGGCCGGGCCGCCGGCGTGTGGGTCGAAGCCGAGCTCCTGGCCGCGGGCGGCGCCAGCACTCCCCAGGCGTCCGTGACGGTCACCGTCTTTCCCGACCGCCTCCTGCCCACGGTGAGGGGCGTGCGCTTCCTCCAGCTGTCCCACGAGGAGGTGCTCGCAGGAGACGGGCCGCTCGTGGCGCTCGTGAACGGAGCGCACTCGGCCGACCCGAGCCGCGTGGTCACGGTGGGGACGCCGGAGGCGGACGGACTCGCGAGCCATGCCGCAGCGGGGCTTACCCGCGGGACGCGCGGCCTCGCTATCGCGTTCGACGCGGGCGAGCCCGGGGAGGCCCGCGTGCAACTGTCACGGGACGGACTCGAGGCGGTGAGCGATTGGCTCCCGGCCCGGCCGCTCAGGCCCGAAGGCGACGTCTCGCGCATGCGCCTGTGTTTCCATCCGGAGGGCAATGGCCTGGAGGCCCTGCGGGCGCTGTTCGTGCCCTCCTCGCCCGTCGATCAGGAGCGCCTCGCACAGGCCGTCGCGCCCGCGGGCTGGTGCACACGGGGAGAGTGGTCGGGCACCGTCGCCGAACCGGACCTGATCGCGAATCTGGACTTCAGCGCCGCGAACTTCGACAGGCGCTTCTTCCGGCACATCGAGCTCGATGACGGCTACCAGCGCGCCGTCGGAGCGTGGGATACGAACGACCGGTTCCCGCACGGCCACGCCTGGCTTACCGACCAGATCCACGCGCGCGGCTTCAAGGCGGGGCTGTGGGTCGCGCCGTTCGGCGTGGCCGAGGCCTCCGGCGTCCCCACAACGCAGACCGACTGGCTGCTGCGCGACGCCAGCGGGCCCGTGGTCTGTGAAACGCGCGAGGCGTGGGGCGGGAAGGTCTACGCGCTCGACGGCGCGCACCCCAAAGCACAGCAGTGGCTGTTCGATCTGGCCCGTCGCGCCGTGCGGGAATGGGGATACGACTACCTCCGCATCGACCAGTTGCGCTGGGCGACGGTCGGTACGGCGCACTACGGCGGGCTGACCCACGCGGAGGCGTACCGCGCCGGGTTGGGCGCGATCCGCGACGGTATCGGCACCGAAGCCTTCCTGCTCGCGAGCGGGGCGCCGTTGCAGCACGCCGCGGGACTCGTCAACGGCATGCGGATCGGACCGGACGTCGACGCCAGCTGGTCGGGCATCCAACCCCCGGCGCGCGCCACAGGCTTGCGGAGCTTCTACCACCGCTCGACGTGGCTGAACGATCCCGACTGCCTCGTGGTGCGCCCGCCACTCTCGCGGGCCGCGGCCGAGGTGTGGGCCTCCGTCGTCGCGGTCACGGGGGGGCTCACCCTCCTCGCCGACAACCTGCCGAAACTCCCACCCGATCGCCTCCCGCTGCTGCAGCGCACGCTCCCGGTCGCGGCCGTGACGGGCCGCGCAATCGAGACGGGCGGCGCCGAGCGCGACATCGCGCCGGCGGTCGTGGCCGGCGACGACCGCTACCCGATCGGCGGGCCATGGCGCTTCCGCACGGGCGACGATCCCAGCTACGGCACGCGTGGGTTCGACGAAGAGGCGTGGGAGACGATCCCCGTGCCGCAGCGCTGGGACGCGGCGGGCCACCGCGACTACGCAGGGTTCGCCTGGTACCGCACCAGGTTTCAGCTCCCCAAGCCGAGCGACGGAGCGACGGAACGACGAAACCTGTTCCTGGAGCTCGGCAAGATCGCGGACGCCGACGAGACGTTCGTGAACGGACTGAAGGTCGGCCAGACGGGCGAGCTGTCCCCGGGCGGCCCGGGCGACGCGCAGGCCTTCCGCCGGTATCGCGTCCCGCCCGAGATCCTGAACTGGGGGGGGGAAAACGTGCTCGCGGTGCGCGTGCTGGGGAGCGGCGGCATCTGGAGCGTGCGCCGCAACCGCCCGCCGCGTGTCTGGGTGGCCGAGGGCGCACCCCGGTGGTGGACGATCGTGGTGGTCAACTGGGAGGACGAGCCGCTGGACGTGTCCCTCCCGCTCGCCGCGCTCGGCGTGCAGGGAGCGACGTTCGACACCTACGATGTGTGGCGGGACGCCCCCGTGGCCGACGTGAAGGGCAGCCTGACCCTCACGCTCGAGCCGCGCACCGCACGCACCGTTGCGATCCGCTCCGCCACCGCCCGGCCGCAGGTGATCGGAACAACGCGTCATGTCGTGCAAGGAGCCGTGGACGTCGCCGAGGAGACCTGGGACCCGACCACTCGTACTCTCAAGGCCAGATCCACGAACCTCGATGGCCGGGCCTACACGGTCACGATTGCGGTCCCGAAGGGGCTGCGGCCAGGGCCGTGCAAGGCAGCCGTCCCGTGCACGGTTCGTAGGCTCGAGTCGGGGCATGCGGTGCTGGAGTGGGCGGCGGGCGGAGACGGGCGGGATATCGCATGGGAGTTGAGTTTTAAGGGAACAACGGCAACTAGGAAAGGCAAAGACTAGACGCGTGCTGTTTGCTCAATGCCGCGAATGAAGTACCTGTGCGCCACGAAGTAGAGCACCATCAGCGGGATCACGGCCGCCACCGCTGCCGCCATCTGGTACGACCAGCTCACATGGTACACCCCCTCGAGGTTCGCGATGCCGACCTCGAGCGGCTGCATCCCGCTCGAGCGGGTGGCTACGAGCGGCCACATAAAGCTCCTCCACTGATCGGCGAACGCGAGCACGGCGAGCGTCGCCAGGGCGGGCCGCGCCAGCGGCACGATCACGCGCCAGAAGATCGTCCACTCTCCCGCACCTTCGAGTCGCGCGGCGTCCTCCAGGTCGCGCGGAATCGTGCGGAAGAACTGGCGCAGGAGAAATATCCCGCTGACCGACACCAGCTCGGTCGAGATCAGGCCCTGGTAGCTGTCCACCCATCCGAATGCGTCGATGAGGAGAAACCGCGGGATCACGAGCACAATCGCCGGAGCCATCAGCGCACACAGATACGCGAGGAACAAACGGTCGCGGCCAGGGAAACGGAGCCGCGCGAATGCGTACGCCGCGGTCGCGCTCGTCAGCACCTGCCCCGCGACCACCGCGAGCGAGAAGATCAGACTGTTCAACAGGAAGCGCCCGAACGGCAGCGATACGAGGGCCCCGGTGAAGTTGTCGGGGACCGGGTGGCGCAGCGAGTCCGGCTCGCTCATGAGCGCGCTCACCACCATATAGAGGAAAGGGGCGATCATGAGGATCGCGAGCGGCAGCGCGAGGGCGTACGTGAGCCACGCGCCCCAGCTCCCGCGGCTCCCCCGGCTCCCATCGGGCTTACGCATGCTCCACTCGCCCATCGAGCAGCTTGAGCTGGGCCCACGTCGCCCCAAAGAGCACCGCGACGAGCAGCAGGGCGAGTGCGCTCGCATCGCCGAACTGCAGCAGCTCCCAGCCGATCCGGTAGATCCGAGACACGATCACGTCCGTCGCGCCGAGCGGGCCCCCGCCCGTCAACACCATGACGAGCGCGAACACCTGGAACGCGCCGATGATCCCGGTCACCAGGACGAACAGCGTCACGGGCGAGAGCAGCGGGAACGTCACCCGCCAGAAGCGCTGCCAGGCACTCGCCCCGTCCACGCGGGCGGCGTCCAGGTATGGCTGGGGGATGGCTCGGAGCCCGGCGAGGAAAACGGTCAGCTGGTACCCCAGCTGCATCCACACGGACACGAGCATCACCGCGCCGAGGGCCGTTCTGGGATCCCCGAGCCAGTTCACCGGCCCGAGACGTGCCCGCGTGAGCAGCTGATTGATCAGCCCGAAATCGGGGTGGTACATCCACTGCCACACGAGCGCGACCGCCACCACTGAGGAGGCGTACGGCAACAGGAACAGCGCGCGCAGCACGGACATCGCCGCACCGGACCGGCGTCGTCCACCGATCATGACCGCCAGGCCGAGCGCGAGCGCCATCGACACCGGCACGTAGAGGGCGTAGAGCAGTGTGCGGCCGAGCGCCGACCACACCACGGGATCACGGACCACGTGGCCGTAGTTCGCGAGCGCAACGAAGGCTCGGGTCGGCTCGATCGGACTCCAGTGGTGCACCGAGACGTACAGCACCACGAGCAGCGGGACGAAGGAGAACGCGGCGAGGTGGAGCACCGACGGCGCGAGGAACCCCCAGGCGGCCACCGTTTCGCGCCGCGGCCGGGGCGCGGTCCCGGTGCTCCAGGCGGCGAGCAGCGCGCCCAGCGGGCCGAGCGCGGCCAGGCCGAGCATGACCGGCAGCCAAACGTCGGTGCCGGCCTCCGCGGGCGGCGTCCGCAGCTCCACCCAGCGCCCCGGTGCGAGACGCACGGCCACGGCGGCTTTCAGAACACCGCCGGCGGCGCGGCGCCATGCGGTCGAGGGGCTCGAGTCCCCCGGCACGATTTCGGCGCCCCGGGCGAGGGGCGAGAGACCCGCGGGTGCGCTGCGAATCTCGGGGCTGCGCGCCGCGGCTTCCTGCATCAGGAGCCGCGTGTCGTACAACCAGCGATCGGTCGCGTCCCCCGCGGCGCCGCGCAGGTCGGCGAACACCGCGACGCCGAACAGCACCGCCACGAGGCCGTACGGCCTGACGGTCTGGCGCCACACGTCGCGGGGCTTGCCGATCGCGCCCACGGTTTGCGTCCCGGCCACGAGCAGGAGCAGCAGCGCACCGAGCGACCACGGCGAGAGGGGCCAGATTCCCGCGGCGGGCCGGGCCGCGACCGCACCGACGACGTCCCACCCCTCGCGATCGAGCAGCGGCGCGAGCGCCGCCTCGCCGGTCCAGCGAACGGCGACCTCGCGACGCAATCGCTGCAGCGTCGCCGCGGCCAGGGGAGGCGCGGTCGCGCGCACCAGGGGGGCGGTGGCGTGATAGATCTCGAACCGGCCGGAGAACCCCGGCAACTCCTCCAGCGCCCGGGCCCGGATGAGGAGCTGCGGGAGATCGTACCCGGTGCCGCCCCGGGCGAGGGGCGTTACGATCGTGAGGTACCCGGCCGCGGCCGTCGCCTCGCGCGCGGCGAGGGCGCGCTCATAGCGGCCCCGCACCCGCTGCGCGAGGCCGAGCGGTAGGAGGGCGCCGGCGGCCATCGCCACGAGCGCCCCCGCACGCCACCGTGTGAACGCAGTCATCGCGTGGTTCCGAGGAGCCGGTCGAGCTCGCGTGCGGCGGCGCGCGCCGCCCGCGGAGGATCAGCGCCGCCCACGGTGACGCGGTCCATCAGGGCGGCGAGCTCGGCCTCCACCTCACGCCACTGAGCGACGCGCGCCGCCCACGCCGGCCGACCGTGCGCGGCCGCGCGCAGGAACGCCGCCTCCCAGCCGAGCGTGTCGGCCGACGCCACGTCCTGCGCGGCCGTCGTCACCGCCGGCAGCTCGAGCCCCGCATCGCCGCGCGCGGCATCGGGCAGCGAGTCGGTGAGATCCGCCGCGAGCTCGACCGCAGCCCGACGCCGCAGCGCCCGCGCGGGAACCGCATATCCCCACGCCCACAGCACGGTAGCGGGCGGGACCCCGGCGCGATGCGGGATGGGCGCGAATCCCACGCGCAGCCGGCCCGCCGCGACCGCGGCTCGGAGCTCGCGAACCGCGTCGTGGCCCACGGTCATGAACGCTACGCGGCCGGCGGCGAACAGCCGGGCGATCTCCACGCCCGCGGTGCCCTGGTCATGAGGGGGCGGTGCGACGCCCCAGCGCGTCACCAGGTCCCGGTACCAGCGGAGCGCCGCGATCGTGGCGGGCGCATCGAGGCACCCCGAGGCGCGTCGGCCGTCGGCACACAACACGTCGCCGCCCCCTGCCCAGATCCACGACAGCCAGAACGCGGGCCGCCGGTCGAAGGCGACGCCCCACTGGTCGACCCGGCCGTCGCCATCGCGGTCGCGTGTGAGCTGCTGCGCCATCCGCAGGAAGTCGTCCCACGTCCAGTCGTCGGGCGGATACGCGACCGCCGCGCGGTCCAACAGGTCCCGATTGTATGCGACCATCACCGGCGTGTAGCCCCGGGGGAGGGCGTACAGCGCCGCACCGCGACGGAAGACCGCGAGGACCTCCGGGTTGTAGCGGGCGAGGTCGACACCGACGCGGGAGAGGTAGGGTGCGAGATCGAGGGCTTCCCCTCGGTCCACCAGCGCGGGGACGTCCACGTCGTCCAGCTGGAACACATCGGGGAGGGCATCGTCCGCCGTCGCCGTGAGCAGGAGGCGGCGATACTCCGCCTGAGAGAGCGCGACGTTGTGCTGCACCACCTGCAGCCCCGGGTGCCGGGCGCGATAGGGTGTGAGCAGCAGGTCTTCGAGCCGTGCGGCAGCGTCGTCGGCCCGGTGGAGGAGCTCGACCCCCGGGCCCGGGGCTGCGCCGCACCCCCAGCAGGCAAGCGAGCACGCGAGAGAGCAAGCCAGCATGCGGCTCACCCGAGCCGCGCTCCCGCCGCGTCGAACAGGTGCAGCTGCCGGCGGTCGAGCTTCACGCCCACCCGGTCGCCGGGACGGAGGTCCGGGATGCCATGCAAGCGGGCCACGAGCGGCTCGCCGCCCCCGTCCAATCGCACGAGCGTGTCTGGACCGAGTGGCTCGACGCCGCGGACGTCGGCTGCTCCGATGCCCTGATCGGGGGCGACGAGACTCACGTGCTCGGGCCGCACGCCGAGGTAGATCTCGCCTTCGTAGCGCTCGAGGGACACGGGAATGGAAAAGGCGCCGCAGTCCACCACCCCTCCATCATCCCCCGTCCCTCGTCCCCTGCCGCGGAGGATGTTCATGCCCGGGCTCCCGATGAAGCGCGCGACGAAGACGTCGGCCGGGCGCCCGTACAGCTCGGCGGGCGTGCCCACCTGGCGGAGCCGCCCCCTCTCGAGGACCGCGATCCGCTGGCCCATGGTCATGGCCTCGATCTGATCGTGGGTCACGTACACGACGGTCGTATGGAGGGCGCGGTGCAGCTCGAGCAGCTCGGCCCGTAGCTCGGCGCGCAGCGTGGGCTCGAGGTGCGACAACGGCTCGTCGAGCAGGAAGACCTGGGGTTCGCGCACCAGGGCGCGACCCAGCGCCACTCGCTGGCGCTCGCCGCCCGAGAGCTCCCCCGGCCGGCGGTCGAGCAGCGTGCCGAGCCCCAGCCGGTCGGCGGCCTGCTGCACCCGACGGGCGATTTCGGCGGCCGGCACGCGCCGCACTTCGAGTCCGAAGGCGATGTTGCGCCGCACGGTGAGATGCGGGTACAGCGCGTGCGTCTGGAACACCATCGCGACGTCGCGCGCGGCGGGGTCAAGACGGGTGACGTCGCGCTCGCCGATCAAGACTTCCCCGGCGCTGGGCTCGTCGAGCCCGGCGATGCAGCGGAGCGCCGTGGTCTTGCCGCAGCCCGAGGGCCCGAGCAGTACGAAGAACTCGCCGTCGTTCACGGCGAGCGACAGCTCCTCGAGCGCCGGCCGGCCGTGGGGATCGTACCGCTTGGCCAGGCGGCGGAGGGTGACCGACGCCACGGAGGGCTAGTTCCGCGTCGGGGGCTTGAACTCGACCGGCATCTCGAACCGCACACGCACCGGGCGCCCCGCGAACCGCCCCGGGGTAAAGCGCGCCGCCCGGACGTAGTCCTTGGCCGCCTGATTGAACCGCGCGTCGCTGCTCTCGATCACGCGCACCGTGCCGTCTTCAACGCGGCCGGTCGTGTCGATCACGGCCTCGACGATGACCCGCCCGCTGGTCCGGGAGAGGAGCAAGGGCGCGGGGTACGCGAGCGCCGGACCCGAAGTCCGGTGCGGTCGCTCCCGCACCTCCGCCTCGCGGTACACGTCGCCGGCGATGTGCAGGGTCACGGGGGGCATCGACGCGGCGGAGAACTCCACGGGCACTTCGACCAGCGTTTGCACGACCCGCCCTCGCACCCGGCCCGGCCGGAACAGGGTGCTCGCCACGAGCGCCCGGGCGGCTGCGACGAGCAGCGAATCGGTCCCCTGCTCGATGACCGCCGTCGCCGGCTCGGGGTTCCCCGCGCTGTCGATCACCACGCGTATCACGATCACGCCGTCGCCCCCTCCGGCGGGATACGGGAGCGGCGGCATCATCACGATTTCGGGCCGCTCGTCCACTTCGCTCACGCCGTAGACGCGCTGCGGCGAGGGTGGCGGTGGCACGAACGGCGTCGGCGCGCACCCGGTCGCGAGCACTACACCGATGAGCGCCGCGCGTCGCATTGGGGGCCGCTCAGAGCGCCGCGGCCGCGGCCGTCACATCATGCGCCCGGCGGACGGGCTCAACACGGCTTGAGCGATGAGATACACGAGCGCCGCCGTCACGAATCCGGTCACGATCACCCCGCGGACGGTCTCGATCGGCTTCTTGGCCGGCCCCGTCGTACCCACCAGCGCATTGATCTCGAGCAGCGCGATGATCACGAGCAGCACCACGGCCCAGAGGCCCCGGTGCCCGCCTGCAGGGAGCGTGAAATGGGACGCCGCGCCCATGAAGAACAGCATCGGGAACGAGAGCACGACGTTGGTGCGGGAGGCGAGGAACGCCCGCCGCGCCGCGCCGGCCGCCGCGGGATTTGCCTGGCCACCGCCCGCGGTGGCGACGGCGTTGGCGATCACAATTCGCTGATTCGGCCAGATCACGCGCCAGACGTTGGCGAGCATCACCGTGCCGAACGCCGCACCGGTGAGGATGGTGAGACCCCAGGGATCGCTCCAGCTGGCGCGCCGCAGAGCCAGGACGACCACACCGGACAGGAACGTGAGGGCCGCGCTCCAACGGAACCACCACAGCGCGCGCGGCACGAGCTTTTGCGTCGCGCCGCTCTTGGTCGCGGCGTCCGCCTCCGCCATGAACGGCCCTTGAACGAAGTTGAAGTAGTAGAGGAGACCGATCCAGGTGATGCCGGAGAGGAAATGAATCCAGCGGAACAGAAACTGGATTCCCGCGTCGGAGAACAGCGCCATCGTGCGCCTCCCAGTAAGGGACCGCGACGGAGACGTGACCTGCCGGTTCGGGAAGATATCGGCGCTTCAATTGGAATCAAGCGGGAACCTTCGTCCCGGGTCGCGGGTTGACTGGAACGGGAAGACACCCAACGAGGAGACAACCATGTCCGGCACCACCGCACCCACCCAGCGCCTCACCAAGCACTCGCTGCCTCAACTGCCGTATGACTTCGGCGCCCTCGAGCCACACATCGACGCCCAAACGATGCAGATTCACCACGGCAAGCACCATCAGGCCTACGTGAACAACCTCAACGCGGCGCTGGACAAGCATCCCGAGCTGTATCAGAAGTCCCTCGAAGAGCTGCTCCGCGGAATCAACAGCGTTCCGGAAGACATCCGTACGACGGTGCGCAACAACGGCGGCGGCCACCACAACCACTCGCTGTTCTGGACGATCATGGCGCCGGCCGGCAAGGGCGGGGGCGGCGAGCCGAGCGGCGCGCTGGCCGACGCGATCAAGAAGGCGTTCGGCGGCTTCGTCGCGTTCAAGGAGCAACTGTCCGCCGCCGCCACCGGCCGGTTCGGGAGCGGCTGGGCGTGGCTCGCTGTCGCGAGCGCCAAGCTCGAGGTCTTGAGCACGGCGAACCAGGACAGCCCTCTCATGGACGGGAAGATTCCGGTGCTCGGGCTCGACGTGTGGGAGCACGCCTACTACCTCAAGTATCAGAACCGGCGGCCGGACTACGTCGCGGCGTGGTGGAACGTCGTCAACTGGGCCGAAGTGGCCAAGCGGTACGAGGCGGCGAGAAAATAGATTCAACCGTCGAGCGGCTCCGTGAACACGTCGGCGCTGCCGTCGGGGCCATAGCGGACCGTCACGCGCCACGGGCGGCAGCACACCTGGCAATCTTCCACGTACTCCTGGAGCGAGCCCCCGCCCGGGTCGAGGGCGAGCTCGTTCGCCTCGCCGCAATGGGGACAGACGACGACCACTTCGGTCTCGGTGGTCCCGTCGCCGAGGGGAAAGTCCTCGTCGTCCAGCGGGTCGAGGTCGGACGGATCGGCGATCATGAGGGTCTGAGAGCCTGCAATATCGCGTCTTGGAGCAGGCCATTGGAAGTCACGAGGCTGGTGGCGTAGATGGAGCGCTCGCCACCAAGACTCGTGGCCCTCCCCCCGGCCTCCTCGACGATCACCTGCAGGGCCGCGATATCCCAGGGGTGCATCACGGGATCGACGGCGATCTCCCCCGCCCCTTCCGCCACCAGCATGTGCTGATAAAAGTCGCCGAAACCCCGCGTGCGCTCGACCCGGTCGATGAGTCCGTCAAGCCCGGACGGCGGCCCCGCCTCGCCAGGCCCGAGGTTGCCATGGAACAGCATCGCGCGCTCGAGCGACTCGACGCGCGACACCCGGATCCGCTGCCCGCCGCGGAACGCGCCGCTGCCGCGCGCCGCGTGCCAGCGGGCCCGCAAGGCCGGTGCGCTCGCGACGCCCGCCACCACCTCGCCGCCGGTCTCGATCGCCACAAGCGTCGCGAACACCGGAATGCCCCGCACGAAGTTTCGGGTGCCGTCGATCGGATCGATGATGAGCCGCGTCGGGGCGGTTCCCACCGCTTCCCCCTCTTCCTCGCCCAGCACGCCGAGTTGCGGGTGGTGCTCGTGCACCAGCTTCCGGGCCATCGCCTCGATCGCCTGGTCCGCTTCGGTGACGGGGCTGCGATCCGCCTTGTCGGCGACGCGGAGGCCGGCGGCACGAAACCACCGCAGCGCGAGCTCGTCAGCGCGATCAGCGAGCTCGGTGAGAAAGGGGAGCCAGTGAGCGGGGGACATGGAGTCGGAAGTTGAATGGAGCGGATGGGATTCGAACCCACGACCCCCTGGTTGCAAACCAGGTGCTCTCCCAACTGAGCTACCGCCCCCTCAGCGAAAATAGGGATGGAGGTGATAGCCGGGTAGTGAGCAGTAGACGCCAAGGTGCCGAGACGCCGGGTTGACATGAGGAGCGAGGTGGTAGGGATCCGCCGCCCGCTAGACCGTGCTCCGTTCGGATAACCTGGAAACGCCTGACGGAGTTTCCGCGGGCTCGCGCAACGATAATAGACGATATACGATCCCACGCCCGCTCCAGCGGCGGTGGTTCCGCGATCGCAACCCCTGAAGCTGCAAGAGCATCACGTGGGAAGCGCCCGTGCGACCGCGACAACGGAAGAGCTAGTGAGCGAGACGCCATAGGGTGGGCTAGCGGGCCCCCGTCCGGGGTGCATATTGCAACCGACTCAGGTGCTGTGATCCCCGGGGCGCGATGTCGTGCGGCTCGCCAATGCCCCGGGGGGAGCAAATCGCGAAACCGGCTGAGTGGGGACACCCACGCGGCCGGCTTTTTTTCTTTCCGAAGGCGGTGAGGGCGCCCGTTCCAGTGCCGAACATTCCTCGGACTCGCAAAAGGAGCTGCCCCATGAGACGCCTCACTCTGCTCTTCTGCCTCGCTGCCCTGGCGGCGCCGGCGCTGGACGCCCAAGAGGCGCCCGCCCCTGCCACCACCTCCGCCCGGAGGCGGGTGGCGGTGCTCGACTTCGACTATGGCACGGTGCACAGCTACGTGACCGACATCTGGGGGTCGGACGTGGACATCGGCAAGGGCATCGCCAACATGCTTCTGACTGAGCTGGTGCAAAACGGCACCTACACACTCATCGAGCGTACGCAGGTCGACCGCATCCTGAACGAGCAGAATCTCCAGCAGGAGGGGCGAGCGGATGCCTCGACCGCGGCCAAGCTCGGCCGCCTGCTCGGCGTAGACGCGATCATCATCGGGTCCATCACCCAATTCGGGCGCGACGACAAGAAGCTCAACGTGGGAGGTGGGAAGATCGGTTTCCATGGGATCGGGCTCGGCGGCCTCGGCAAGAAATCGTCCAAGGCCACCGTGGCGATCGACGCCCGGATCGTGAACATCGGGACCGGGGAGATTCTGGCCGTGGCGCAGGGGAAGGGTGAGTCGAAGCGCTCCGGGCTGACGCTCGCCGGCGCAGGGGGCGGCGGCGGCGGCGTGTTGGGCGGCGTCCTCGACATGTCCAGCTCAGACTTCGGGAGTACGATCCTCGGCGAAGCGACGCGAGCGGCGGTGACCGACCTCGTCACCGCGTTGGCAGCGGCGGCGCCCAAGATTCCGGAGACCATCGCCGCGATCACGGCGCTCGTCGCCGACGTGACCGGGAGCGAGCTGATCATCAACGTCGGGACGGCAGGCGGGGTACGGATCGGTACCGAGTACACCGTGGTGCGCCCGGGGCGGGAGATCAAAGATCCCGCGACCGGGAGCGTGCTGCGCCGCGCGACGACGCCTGTGGGGAAGATCAAGATCACCTCAGCGGATGAGAGCTCCGCGACCGGGACGCTCAACGGCGACCCCGCGCACATCGGCGACTGTGTGGGCGCCTGTCCGCTCGCCCCAGCCGCCGGGCCGCCCGCGCAGAAGCAGGGACTGGATCCGGCTCCCGCCCCGTCGACCCCATCCGGGGAGGGCGTCGGCGTGCACCCCGCACTCTATACGGGTCCGGCCGCCGGACCGTTCACGTGGACTGGGTACTCGTTCACAGGCACGGAGCACTTCCGCTACGACGCGTTCGCAAACTTCGGAGGCCAGGCGCAGTCGGGGTTCTACGAGGTCGACGCGACGCCGGCCGGAAACGGTCGCGTCCAGCTGCGGATTCAGGGCCGGATGGGCAAGGATGCGTTCTCTATGACCACGACACTGGCGCCGAACGAAGCCATCCCCCTAGCGCAGATGGCGAAGCTCGGTCCGACCGGAATTGCCCTGTTCTCGGACTACGAACAGATGTTCACGGGACACCAGTGGCAAGTGGGCGAGGGGTGGGGGGGTCGGAGCTTCTCGTTCAAGACGGAGTCGACGTGTCAGTACGCCGGCGTGCAGGGGCTGCGCGGGGTGATGCGGAGCAACCAGGTCGTCATGGACTTGTGCGTCTCGCCCAACGTCGGCCTCCCCTTGGCGGTCACGACTGCCTACGGGAGCGGCTCAGGGAATTTCAGCTACGGGCTCAAGCTGACGCAATTCCGGCCGTAGGGCAGTACGCAGTGCCCTGCGGTGTTGCCGGACAATGCCGACCGCGGCACTATTTCCGGTCCCGTTCGTGCGCCCACCTGGGAGGCGCGTGTGTCCTGGTCGACGAGAGCAACCGGTGCTCTGGCTGTCGTCTGCTTCCTGTTCACGGCGAGCGCGGCGGCTCAGGGCATCCGGGCACGGTTCGGCGTGGCGGTGGGAATGGCAGTCCCCACCGGCGACTATCACGCCGCGGCGAGCGGCGAGGGGTTCACCCCGGGGTGGCAGGGCGTGGCCCTCGTCGCGTTCACGAAGCCAGCGTGGCCCGTGGGGCTGCGCGTGGACGGAACCTACGGCACGAACGGCGCGAACGACCGTCTCAAAGCCGACCTGACGGCCTCGGTGGGCCAACCGAGCGACGAGGAAACCAAGCTGGTGGGCGCGAACGTGGATCTGACATACCCGGTGGGATCGACCTCTCGCGTACAGCCGTACGTCCTCGGCGGGATTGGAGCCTACCACACCACGATCTCCGTCACCTCGGGCGGGTCCACGGCGAGCAGCTCCGAGACCAAGGTCGCCTGGAACCTGGGTGGGGGGATTCTCTACCGTATACGAGGCGCGGAGTTGTTCCTGGAAGCCCGCTACATCCACGTCGCAGCCGTTTCGGACTTTCCCAAGACAGCCTTCCTGCCGATCGCCGCCGGCATACGGTTGGGAGGCGGGTAGGCCACCGCTGGCCCCCTGCTACGGCCCGACCCGCGCCTGGAGTCGATACCGGCCGCCGAATACTCCGCCGCCGAACACTCCTGCGACCGCGACGTTATAGGTGCCCGGACTGAGTGTCCGTGTGAGTCGCGAGCAGAAGTTGTAGCGTCTCGGGTCGAGAAAACTGGCGCTCGTCAGGAACGTGCCCGCCGCGTCGAACAGGCCGATTTGCGTCGCATCCTCGAGCGCGAAGCCGCACGCCCCGACCCAAGGCGAGGTCTCGAACGTATAGGACCCGGGCTGCGCGATCTGCACCCGGTACACGTCGAGCGTCCGGGAATCGACGATGGCCGCTTGCACGTAGCCGTCGAGCGCCAACCCGCTCGCGGTCTGGATCGTGTGGTTGGGCCGGACCTGCATCGGGACGCCGATCGAGAAGGAGACGCGGTACGGCCCCGCTCCCAGCACCGTCAAGGGAGTCGGGATAGCCAACTCCCCGAAGGGTCCCCACAGGCTGCCGGGAGCGCCCAACGACTGATCACCGTCGATGGTCCCCCCGTAGAGAAAGTAGGTCCCGTCTTCCACATGGCTGAACGTGAAGGCGCCGCCCGCTTCGGCAAGGACGGTCTGCGCAATCGCTCCCGTCGTCGCGGTATACAGACGTGCAAGCCGCTGCGTGGGCGGACCGAAGCTCTGGGTCAGGCTGTTATACGCATTGACGAGCCCAGCGCCGTACGGACTCTGCGGGCCGGTGGCGTAGCTCGTGAGTCGGGACCGCAACTCGGCCGCCGTCAGCGACGGCGTCTGGGCTAAGACCAAAGCCGCCACGCCCGCGACATGCGGCGTCGCCATCGACGTGCCCTCGAAAAAGTCGTAGTCGGGCGAGGCCCTCGGAAAGTCCCACACCGTGGAATAGACCCCATCGGTCGCATCGCCAAACCCGAAGTTCCCCCCCGGAGCTCGGATGCCGACCTGAGGACCGAAGTTGGAGTACACGGTGGGAGCTCCATCGGGGCCGACGGCGGCGACGCCCAAGACTTCCGGGTAGGCGGACGGATAGTGCGGCGCCGAAGTAGCGTCGTTTCCCGCTGCCGCCACGATGAGGGCGCCCGTGTTTGCGGCGCTGACGATCGCGCTGTGCAGCGTCGGGTCGTTGAAGTAGCCTCCGAGACTCACATTGATGATCCTGGCCCCGGTGGTCGCCTGCACCGTACCCCCCGCCCCATCGTCCGCCGGCAAACCCGCCGCATAGAGAATGCCTTGCGCGACGTCGTACAAGGTTCCGAATCCGGCGGCGCCGAGGGCGCGAACCGGACGGATTCGCACGCTCCAATTCACTCCGGTCACCCCGATGCCGTCGTTGCCGACTGCGCCGATCGTGCCCGCGACGTGCAGGCCGTGGGCCCCGAGCGAGTCGGGCGCGAAGCACGTCCGCGTGCTGTCGAGCGAGTATGACGCCGGAATCGTCGGGTCGGGATCGGGGCCGTCGCCGTCCGCCGCGTTGCTGAGCATGCCACCAGAGCACAGCGGCACCGAGTCGGCGGAACTGACGAAGTCGTATCCATCGGATGCCAGGTTCGCGGCGATGCCCGGATGGTCGAATCGGATGCCGTCGTCCACCACGGCGACGAGCACCGCAGAACTCCCCTTGGTGATGGACCAGGCGCGCGGGAGGTCGATCAGGGCATAGTGCCAGGCCTGAAATGGATAGGCCGGATCGTTCGGTATGGTGCGCACCGCGGCTGCGGCCGCGGCGGCCGGCGCCCTGAAGGCACGCGCCGTCTCATCCAACCACAGGAGGTGATTGCGCGTCACCGCGGCGATCGCGGGATCTTGGCGCAGTGCCGCCGAGATCGCCTCCCGCTGCGCGGTATCCGCGACGCGGATCTTCGCTGCGAGGATCGTCGGGGAAACACCCACGACCGCGGCGCCAGCGGGCACCGTCGTGGCCAGGTGCGATCGGATCGCTCTTGCCCACGCCCGCGCGCCCGCAGTCGTTGCCAGGGCGGCGGACCCCGGACGCGGCGCACCGAGCGCGGTATGTCGCAAGGTCACGATCAGCTCGTTCGCCGTAGCCGCCGGCTGCGACGCCGGGGTTGCGCGCCATCTCGGACGACTCGCAAGTTTCGACCGCGCGAGGGCCGGAACTCTTGCACCGACGACGGCGTGCGCCAGCGTCGCGGCTGCCACAGGACTCACACCCGGGGAGAACGCTTCGGACGCCGTGATGACCCCGCTGACGGTCCCGTCCCGGGGAATCCACCCCGTTGGGCCGGTGTCTCCGCCACACCGAGCCAGCGCGAGCGCGAGTAACGCGACGAGGGTCGTCCGCATTGCATCCCTTCGGAAGGTCATGGCGTCCCGCGTGCAAGGTCCCGGTGCCACCGATCACGCGCAACGTACCGGTGCGCGGAGAAGCCAGCAAGGCGTGAGTGCGCTCACCGGCCGATCGTCTCGCCGCGGGGTTCGGGCGGCGGTGATGTGCGCGGGACTCGTCGCGTGTACCAGCGGCGAGCGCCCCTTGCGGCTCGGGACGACCTACACGGTCGAGCAGTCCGGCGCGCTCGCCGTGCTCGACTCGCTCTGGACCGGCCCCCCTCCCCTCACGACCGTGGTCGCGCCGTCGGGGCAGATCCTGCGGGCGGCCGCCAACGGCGACCTGGACGTCGTCATCACCCACGCGCCATCGCTCGAACAGCGACTGCTCGTCGGGCCCGGACACGCCCTGCTGCGCTGTCCGCTTGCCGCCAGCCGCTTCGCCATCGTCGGGCCGGCGGCCGACCCCGCCCATGTCGCAACCGCCGCCACCGCGGCGGAGGCGTTCCGACGGATCGCGAGTGCAGGCGGTCCGTTCGTGTCGCGCGGCGACTCGTCCGGCACGCACGTCAAGGAGCTCGCCCTGTGGCGCGCCACGGGCGTGACCCCGGCGCCGCGCTGGTACTTAGAATCGGGGACCGACCAGGCTACGACGCTCCACCTCGCCGACGAACGCCGGGCCTACGCCCTCGCCGACCTCCCGACATACGCGAAGCTCGGCGGGCTGGCGTCTCGCATCTTGTCCGCCGCCGATACCGCGCTCACCAATCCCTATACGTTGTACGTGGTGCCGTCCGGAGCCGCATCCCGCCGTCCGGGACTTCGCGACGTGGGCGACGCACGCCGGGCGGGAGGGACTGCTGGCGTTGCGGCTCCCCGACGGCACGCCGGCGTTCGTGCGGCAACCGGGCGAGTGCTACGCTATGGCGAAACCGTGAGGGAGTACCCCGCGGGCGACCGCAGCTGGTAGTCCGACGCCGCCACGGCCTGAACCGTTGCGGTGTACTGGTCCACGTGCCGCGTGTCCGCGACGCCGATCGTGACGACGGCACCGTTCGTCAGCGTTCCGGTGACGGCAAGGCGCGTCACCGTCGAGAGGGGCTGCGCGAACACTCGAAGTCCCGGACCGGCCGTGACGCTCGTGAGCGCCTGCGGCCCTGACACGGTGAACAGAATCGCCCCGTCCGCGCCGGCGTTGGGAGTCGTCAGCGAAACCGTAACCACGCCGGCTACCGGACCGATGCTGCTGCAGCTCCCTGCCCCTCCCCACAGTGCCAACGTGACCAACAGCCATCCCCTGAGCCGCTTCATCGCGACGCTCCTTTCCGCCTGAGCGCACTCAGGAGCGTCCGTTGCTCGGTCGTGAGCGGCGCCCCCGTCGCCCGCACCCAGGCGAGAAAATCGCCCAGATCGAAGCCGCCGCTGTTGTTGCCCAACTTGTCGAGGTCCCCGAGCTGCGCCGGCGTGAGCGTGCTCGAGCCGTCGAGCAATTGGGCCACGACCTGGGCGGTGCTGAAGGTCTCCAGGAACACCGCGCGCACCGAGTACGGTCGACCCATCGTGAGCGTGATGCTCAAGTTCTTCGTGACGGTGTCGCCCGCCCACCCTTGGAATGTCCGCAGGGCGCTCGTGTCGGTGGCCGTGAGTGTGACCCGCGCGCCCTCGGTCACGAACGTGTCGCTCGGCACAGAGCCCGAGATCGTGCCGCCGCTGGTCGTCGAGTAGTGCACCTGCTGCGACCGGGCCAGCGTCACGGTGAGGGTGTCCGGCGTGGTGCCCGCCGTGTAGCTGAAGCTACGCGACTGCCCGCCGGACCAGGAGACGAAGACCTGACGCGTGCGACCCCCGGCCGTGTACTGCGTATCCGCCACGCTCACGCTGTGCACTGAGTTCGGCGTGAGGATATCGCGGAACAGGTGATACGTCACGCCGTCGAACTGGATCACGGCGGCCGAATCGGTGGCACGCACCACCCAGACCGGGTAGCTCAAGCGGAACCGCATCGTGCCGTTCGGGACCAACTGCGTGATCTGATCGAGCACCACGCCCGCGGGCATGCCATCCACGTTGCGCACGGCGGCCGGCGCCGTCGATGGGGTGAATGCCGTGTTCCCGGTGGGTCCGGGATAGAGGTCGCCGGCATCGCCGCGGTCGGAGCACGTTGGTGCCGCACCGGAGCAGGCGGTGTTTGGGTCGGCATCGAGGTTGCCGCGAGCGTCCGCTTGCACGACTTCGAGGCCGTGAATCGGGGCGGTGTTGACGCGGTTATCCTGGTCGATGCCGTGTTGCGCGATCTGCGCCGAGTCCACGTGATAGATCAACAGCCCACCGCCGCAGGGAGGCGGCGAGCCCGTGTTGAACCACACCTGGCAGTGGTAGTGAACCATCGCGCTGTCAGATTGTACCTGTTGGCGATTTTCCAACAGGAAGTACTCCCCGCGCGGGTTCGCGCCCCCAACCGGCAGGTAGAACGCCGTGTCCGACGTCGGTGCCGCGCCCAAGCCGAACGTGCCGTCGGTCCGGAGCGGCACCACGGTCACCCACCCCAGCTGGCTCAGCGACCAGGCATCCATACGCGACGGGCTGAAGGGGGACGTGTAGTTGCCGCTGCCCATGAGGCTCCACTCCGCCACGCCTTCGCTCGTGTTGTCGGTGTCGTACAGGTCCGGCAGCCCGAACCCGTGACCCGTTTCGTGCGCCACCGTTCCCACTGGCATGATCTGCGTGCTGTCGCATCCGTCCAGGCCGCCCACCCCGCTCTCGAGGATGTAGTCCGCGACCCAGATGCGCTGGCCCTGGGCGTTAACAGAATGGGTCGCGTACGGGCTGACCCGGCCAAAAGCGTCGACGAGCTTGTCGCGGTGCGACCAGAGGTGGTTGTTCGTCGCGCCACCGCAGGCGCCGTCGACGGGCGGATGGATGAAGGCCACGAGATCGACGAAACCGTCGCCGTCGAAGTCGTATTGCGCCCAATCGACCTGGTTGTCGAGCTTGCGCAGCGTTTCCCGTAGGCCGGCTTGCATCCGCGCCACGGCCTGCGTGCTGAACAGCCCGTTGCAGTTCGTGTTGTTGTATGGATTCCCCGTGCACGTGCCCGCCACCCCGGTGTAGGTGACTTCGTTCGAGTCGAGCGCGGCGTACCCGTAGCTCTTCCCCTGCACACTCAGGAGGCCGTTCGACATTTGCTCGTAGAAGGAGCGGTACGTGTACGGACGCCCCGCCGAGGCGCCGGTGGGAGACGCCGCGAACAGCACCTGGTCGTACTGGGTCGTGGTGCGGAGCTCCCCTGCGGGCGTGTTCTTGAACTTGAAGAGCAGCGCCGGGACGCGGAGCACCCCTGACACAGCCGCGCCGGAGGCGAGCGGCGCCCCGGCGACCGCCATCGGGGCATTCAGGGCGCCGAAGTTCCGGCGCGACAGGAGCCGCGCCCGCAGGGCACGCACCGCCCGGGCCTGGCGGCGCCACACGCCGTCTTTGCGGAAGTCGAAGCCCCGAATCTCGCGGCGGACCCGAGGCGGAGGTGCCTGCTGGGCTCGACTTACCCCGGGCACGGTCAGCGCGGAGACGACGGTCACTAGCACCAGTGAACGGGACGTCACGGAAACCCCTCGGATCGTAAGCGGGAATCGGCGGTTACGACGATTTACCCTAAGCCGGCGACGCCGGAGGGGCCGTGTCATGTGTCACACGGCGACCCGCGAGTAGTACACCGAGGAGCATGAATCCGACCACACCGCCGACGACTTTCGCTTCGTAGAGCCACGGGTGCGTTTCATCGGCCGGCGCGACGAAGCCGAGTACGATGGAGAAGAGGACGGCGGCGAACCCGACCAGCCCGGCGAGGGCGGTGGCGACACTGCGCTCGCGCCGCAATCGCAGGTACGCCAGGAACAGGTACAGATAGGGGATGAAAAACAGGATCAGCGTCGTCTGCGTGAGCACCAGATAGGCGTTCTTCACGGTCGTACCGACGAGGCTCGCGATGACGAAGACGGTCGCAATCGCGCCTTGGACGAGCAACCCGACGTACGGCGTCTGCCACCGCGGATGGATCCGAGCGAACGCGACGGGGAGCGCACCATCCACACCCGCCACGTACGGCAGCCGCGCCGAGCCCGCGAGCCACGCGCCGACGCCCCCCAGGTTCCCCAGGACCAGCAGGATGGCGACGATCGCCGCCACCGGGGCAAGCCAGCCCGCGCCGAGTCGCTCGACGAGGGCGGCCGTCGCTTGCGGCATGCCGT
>Ga0209472_1000079_pt1 | contig 55112 bp, 50 predicted proteins | sample GraSoiAngelo_130_FD_185887 | JGI IMG/M metagenome (GOLD analysis project Ga0209472, IMG submission 185887) | Grasslands soil microbial communities from the Angelo Coastal Reserve, California, USA - 14_0929_02_20cm (SPAdes) (version 2) | ecosystem: Environmental > Terrestrial > Soil > Grasslands ... | reverse complement strand
CCCATGCCCGACCACCAACCCTACATCCCCGCCTCCCAAGCACCCGCCGAGCTGACGGCGCGTGCCCTGGTCCTGGGCGTGCTGCTCGGGCTGATCTTCAGCGCGTCGAGCGTCTACCTGGCGCTCAAGATCGGGCTCACGGTGAGCTCCTCCATCCCGATCGCGGTGCTCTCGATCACGATCTTCCGTGCCCTCGGCCGGACCTCGATTCTCGAGAACAACATCGTGCAGACGACCGGATCGGCCAGTGACTCCGTGGCCGCCGGCGTGGTCTTCACGATTCCTGCAATCCTGCTGATGGGCTACGACCTCGACATCGGCCGGGTCGCCGTGCTCGCGACCGCGGGCGGCCTGATGGGGATCCTGATGATGATCCCGCTGCGCCGCGCGCTGATCGTCAAGGAGCACGATACCCTGATCTACCCGGAGGGCACAGCCTGCGCCGAAGTCCTGATCGCCGGTGAAGAGCGCGGCCTCCAAGCCAAGCGCGTCTTTCAGGCGTTCGGGGTCGGTTTCGTCTACAAGTTCCTACAGGCGGGGCTCAAGTTCTGGCCCGACGTGCCGGGCAAGGCGCTCGGCTTCTATCCCGGCGCCGCCGTCTTCACGGAGGCATCCCCGGAACTGATGGGCGTGGGCTACATCATCGGGCCCCGGATCGCCGGCTACCTGTTCGCCGGCGGCTGCTTGGCCTACCTGGTGCTCGCTCCAGCGATCAAGCTCGTGGGGTCGGGTCTCACGGAGCCGTTCGGCTTCCCGGCGGTCAAGCTGATCCGGGACATGAGTCCGGGCGAAATCCGCGCCAGTTTCGTCTTCTACATCGGGGCCGGCGCCGTCGCCTCGGCCGGGATCATCGCGCTGGCCCGCTCACTGCCGACGATCATGAGCTCTTTCGCTTCGAGCCTCAAGGACCTGCGGGACTCCCGGATGGGCCAGGCGGTGACCCGGCTGCGGACCGAGGACGACCTCCCCATCTCGCTCACCGTCGGCGGGTCGATCGCCCTCGCCGTCGTGCTTACCCTGCTGCCGCAGGTGGGCGTCAATCTGCTCGGGGCGGTCCTGATCGTGATCTTCGGGTTCTTCTTCGCCACCGTTTCCTCCCGCGTCACGGGGCAGATCGGGTCTTCGGCGAACCCGATTTCCGGTATGACCATCGCCGCACTGCTCGGGACGTGCCTGATCTTCGTCGCCGTCGGCTGGACCGGCGTGGATCACCGGGTGCAAGCGATCTCGATCGCCGCGGTCGTCGCCGTCGCGACCGCGAACGCCGGCAACACGTCGCAGGATCTGAAGACCGGCTTCCTCGTCGGCGCCACACCGCGTCGCCAACAGCTCGCCATCCTGGTGGGCGCGCTGGGCTCGGCGCTGGTGGTCGGTTGGACCCTGACCCTGCTCAACCGGGCCTACACCTACCCCGTCCCCGAAACACATCCTGCCTTCAGCGCACAGGCGCTGGCGCCCGCGGCAGGGGGGCGGGCAGCGGTCGAGGTCCGGTCCGAAACGATGTCGGGCTTCCGCATCGCAGCCACCGACTCGGTGGACCGCGCCACCTATCAGGTGGTCCGCGTGTACGTCGTCACCGAAGGCGTGGCGGCGGGGAAGTATCTGATGGACCCGGCGGCGCACGAGCTGCGCTACGTGATCGATCCGGGCATCGGCGGGCGCATTCACGAGTATCAGGGCAGGACGATTCCCAGGCTCGACTCGCCCAAGGCCACGATCATGGCGCTCATCGCCGACGGCATCCTGACCCACCAGCTGCCGTGGGTGCTGGTGATGCTCGGCGTGTTCATCACCATCGCCATCGAGCTCATGGGCGTGCAGGCGCTGCCGGTCGCCGTGGGCGTGTACCTGCCGATTTCGACCTCGTCGGCGATGTTCGCCGGCGGCGTCGTGCGCTGGCTCATCGAGCGTCGCACGCAGGCCCGGCAGCAGTCGATCGCGGAGGTCGAGTCCGGGCCGGGCGTGCTGTTCTCGAGCGGCCTGATCGCGGGCGGCGCCATCTGCGGCATCGTGCTGGCGGCGATCGCCGGCGTGCTGGGCTCGGCGGACGCGCTGGCCGAGAAGGCGCCGTTGTTCCATGCGCTCGGCGGCCTCGCCCGCTCGAATCTGCTCGCGTTCGCGTTGTTCGCGGCGCTGGGCGTGCTGCTCTATCGCATCGGCCTGCGCAAAGAATGAGGGGCCGCGACCAGCGGTGTAGGGGCGCAGCATGCTGCGCCCCTACGCTTCCCATGCCCCTACATTTCAGCATTCCAGTCTCTCGGTTGTGACATGCGCATCGTATCGTTGCTGCCCGCCGCCACCGAGATGGTAGCCGCGCTGGGCGCGGTCGGTCGGCTGGTCGGCGTGTCGCACGAGTGCGACTTCCCACCGCAGGTGCGCTCGCTCCCCCGGGTCACCCGTACCCGGGTGGATCCCACCCTGCCGTCGGGCGCGATCGACCGTGCCATGGCGGAAGCGAAGCGCGCCGGTGTCTCGCCGGTGGAGGTGGACGTCGACCTGGTGGCGCACCTGCGGCCCGACGTGCTGATCGGCCAGTCGGTGTGCGATGTCTGCGCCGTGGGCCACCACGAGCTGGCGCGCGTGGTCACCACCCTGATACCCACCCCCTGGGTCGTCACGTTGCACGCGCATACGCTGGAAGAGGTGCTCGTGGACATCCGCAAAGTCGGCGAAGCGCTGGAGCTCCGCGACGAAGCGGACGAGCTCGACGCGGGCCTGCGCTACCGGCTGCGACGCGTCGGTGCCCGAGCCCAGAGGTCCGGACAGGTAGCGGCTCCGCGTGCTGCGCCCCTCCAGAAACCGCGCGTACTGGTGCTGGAATGGCTCGATCCTCCCTACGTGGCGGGCCACTGGGTTCCCGAGCTGGTGGCGCTGGCGGGAGGCCAGGACGTCGGCAGCGCACCCGGCGACCGATCGCGACCCCGTCCCTGGAACGAACTCGCCGCGCTTGCGCCGGACGTCGTGATCGTGGCGCCGTGCGGATTCGACATTCCCCGCGCCCAGGCGGAGCTGGCCGCCCTCACGGACCAGGAGGCGCGGCGGCTGCTCGGGCGGCGCGTCGAGTTTCTCGACGGCAACGCGTATACTTCCCGTCCGGGACCGCGCCTCGTGGATGCGGCCGAGCAGCTTTCCCGGTTGATACCCGGTTGACGGTTCGGACGAGGTTCTCGTGATCGGCGTGCTGGCCCTTGCGTGGAACGTGGCGTCGTGCAACGTGCCACTCAGGTTGCTTCAGCAGCCCACCGACACGCTCCGTCTGTACGCGGTCGGGGACATCAACCTGGGCCGACGGCTCGCGAAGCAGCGGCTGCTCGAGGGCGATACCCTCTACCCGTTCCTCGCGGTCCGCGACTCGCTCGCCGCCGCGGACATCACGTTCGGGAATCTCGAGAGCCCGATCGCCGCCGAGTCGAGTGCCGCGCCCGATTCGGCGGCGGTGTTCACCGCCCCCCCGGCAGCCGCCGTCGCACTGGCGCGCGCGGGCTTCGACATCGTGAGCACCGCGAACAACCACGCCTGGGACGGCGGTCCTGCCGCGCTGGAGGAGACGATGCGGCAGCTCACGCGCGCGGGCGTCCGGTTCGTGGGCTCCGGCTTCGGACGCGACATGGCGGAGCAGCCGGTGATCCTGGAGCGGCGCGGCTGGCGGGTCGCGTTCTTTGCGCTCACCCGCGCGTGGAACCCGGCGCCGTACACGTTCCACAGCCACGCCGGGTCGCGCTACGTCGCCTGGGGAGATACCGGCCGGATCTATCCGGCGATCCGCGAGGTCAAGGCGAGCGGCCGGGCGGACCTCGTCGTGGTCAGCATGCACGGCGGCACCGAGTACGCGGACGCCCCGCCCAAGCACATGCAGGAATTGGCGCGCGGCGTCGTGGACGCCGGCGCGGACCTGGTGCTGGCGCATCACCCGCACGTATTGCAGCCGGTCGTCTGGTACAAGCACAAGCCGATCGTCCAATCGCTCGGCAACTTCGTGTTCCTGCAGGACGACCCGTGGACCCGCCTGTCCGCGATTCTCCGGGTCGTGGTGACTCCCGACCGGCGGCTCCGTCTCTCCGCCATTCCAGTCCACGTCGGCCATCAGCCGACGCTCGCGACCGGCGCCGCGGCCGACAGCGTGCGTCGCCGCCTTCGCGTGCGTCTTTCGCCCATACCGGTTCGCCACCCATGACCCGAGACACCATGGACTTCCTGAAACGACTCCTCGACACCCCCGGACCGTCCGGCTTCGAGACGGCGCCTGCCCGCGTGTGGCGCGACGAGGTGAAGACCTTCGCCGATCAGGTGTCGGCGGATGTGCACGGCAACTCCGTGGCGGCGGTGAATCCCAAGGGCGTGCCCCGCCTCATGCTGGCCGGTCACATCGACGAGATCGGACTGCAGATCACGCACGTGGACGACGAGGGATACCTGTATTTCGCGGGCATCGGCGGGTGGGACTCCCAGGTTCTCGTCGGGCAGCGGGTGGTGATCAGCGGCCCCAAAGGTCCGGTGCACGGCGCGATCGGAAAGCAGGCGGTGCACCTGATGAAGCGCGAGGACATGGACAAGGTCTCGAAGATCACGGACCTGTGGATCGACATCGGGGCGGCGAGCAAGGCCGAAGCGCTCGAGCGCGTGCGCCTGGGAGACGCCGGCGTGCTGGACGCAAGCGTGCAGGAGTTTCCGAACGCGCGGATCGTGTCGCGCAGCATCGACAACCGGATCGGCGCCTACGTGGTGGCGGAGGCGCTGCGCCTGCTCGCGCAGGACCGGCCCAAACATGCGGGAGTGTTCGGCGTGGCGACCACGCGCGAGGAGATCGCGTGGACGGGCGGCGGGGCTCGTACCAGCGCGGTGGGGCTCGAGCCGAACGTCGCGCTGGTAGTAGACGTCACGCATGCGACGGATTGGCCCGGCGCCGAGAAGAAGCGCGCCGGCGAGCACAAGCTCGGTGGCGGTCCGGTGCTGGCGCGGGGGTCGGCCGTGAGCCCGGTCGTGTTCGACCTGCTCGTGGAGTGCGCCGAGCGGGAAAAGATCCCCTTCAGCATCCAGGCGGCGCCGCACGACACCGGCACGGATGCCGACGCCATCTACAATGCCCTTCGGGGGATCCCGACGGGACTCGTGAGCGTTCCCAACCGCTACATGCACAGTCCCAACGAGATGGTGGCGCGCGAGGATCTGGAGCGTGCGGCCAGGCTGCTGGCGGCGTTCGCGCGGCGGCTCGATCCCAAAATCAGTTTCATCCCTTCCTGAGGAGAGCGCTCGATGGCCAAGGGCAAAGGCGCGATTCTGGTGACAGGAGCAACGGGGCAGCAAGGTGGTGCCGTGGCCCGGGAGCTGCTCGCGCGCAAGCACACCGTGCGGGCGATGACGCGCAAACCGGACAGCGACGCCGCCAAAGCGCTGGCGCGGCAAGGGGCCGAAGTCGTGAAGGGTGACCTGGACGACGCCGAGTCGCTGCGGCGCGCGCTGCAGGGAGCGTGGGGCGTGTTCGCGGTGCAGAACACCTGGGAAGCGGGCGTCGAGGGAGAGGAAGCCCAGGGTAAGCGGATCGCCGAGCTCGCCCGCAAGGCCGGCGTCCAGCATTACGTCTACACGTCTGTCGGCTCGGCGCACCGCAAGACGGGCATCCCTCACTTCGACAACAAGTGGCGCATTGAAGAGACGGTGCGCGGGCTCGGCTTCCCGTCTCACGTCATTCTCCGCCCTGTGTTCTTCATGGACAACTTTCTCTCGCCGTGGTTCAAGCCGGGGATCGATCAGGGCAAGCTGATGATCGGTCTCAAGCCGACCACGGCGCTCCAGATGATCGCCGTGAAGGACATCGGTAAGTACGGCCTGCTTGCCTTCGAACAGGCCGAAGAGCTGAACCGCAGGGAGATCGACCTCGCCGGCGACGCGCACACGATGCCTCCGGCGGCGCAGATCCTCAGCAAGGCGGCGGGGCGGACCATCACCTTCCAGCCGGTGCCGATCGCGGAGGTGCGGAAGGCAGGCGAGGACTACGCGCTCATGCTGGAATGGTTCGATCGCGTCGGGTACGACGCCGACATCCCCGGCAACGCGAAGCGGTACGGCATCAAGCCTACGACGCTCGCCGAATGGGCGGCGCGCGTGAGGTGGTCCTCGCCGACGGCTTAGCGGCGCTTCTTCCGCTTCAGCTCCGCGACGGCCCGGCTCGCCGCCTCGCGGACGTCGCGGTCACCGTCGTCGGACAGCCCCTCGAGCGTGCCCAGGGCCGCCGGCGTTGCCGCGAGCCGCAGGGCCTCGACGGCGGCCACACGCAGCTCGCTCGGCTTGCGCCCGAAAAATCGGCCCGTCGGCTGCGCCCATTTGATGAGCGCCTGCACGGCGTCGGGGCTCCCGATCCGGCCCAGCGCGAGAATCAGCTCGCGCACCACCGCCTCGTCCTTCTCCTCTTCCATCGCGACCACGAGCGGCATCGCCAGCGCGCTCGACTTGCGGCCGCCGATCCCGACCGCCACCTGCAACCGCACCTCTTGCGAGCGGTCGCGCAAGGCGCGACGCAGCGGCTCGGCCGCTCCCCGCGTGCCGATTTTGGCGAGCGCCAGCCCCACAGCCTTGCGCACCCGCTCGTCGGCATGGTCGAGGCACTTCCCCAGCGCCGGGACCGCATCCTCCATCCCCAGCTCCCCGATGAGCTCGGCCACGTTGCGCACCACGAACCACGCCGAATGGTCCAGCATGTGGACGAGCTGGTCCGTCCCCTCCGTCATGTGCTTCAGCGCGTCGAACACCGCACGCCGCTCGCCCACCGTCGGTGCTGCCGCCAGGACATCCATCAGGACCTCCACCCCGGCGGCCCCTCCCCGCTGCAGTGCGGCCACGGCGGCAGCCCGGTGCTTGGGCGCCCCGAGCAGGCGGGACAGCCCTTCGAGGACCGGCTTGGTGTAGAAGCGCCGCAGCGCGATGGCATACTGCCGCCGCACGCCGCTCGTCTCCGGAATTTTCTCCTCCACCCGCAGGACACCAGCGATCACACCAAGCACCTGCTCGAAGCGGCCGAGCTTGGCCGCCGCCGCGGCGTGATCGATCAGCGCCGCCAACAGGTCGCCCACGTTCGGTGCGGTACTATTGCGCTCGAGCTCGGCGAGTACCTCGGCGGCACCCGGCGGCAGCGCGACGCGCGCTGCGGGAGCGGGATGGTGCTCGGCAGCCGCGGGAGGGCCGGGCTCGGGTGATGGCGACGGCGGCGGAGCAGAGGGGGGAGGGGGAGGAGGAACGGCCCCGGGCGATGCCGGAGCGGGGTGACGCTCGCTCGAGAGCGACAGGAGCTCGTCCGCGCCGGTCTTTCCGGGCCGCGACGCCCGATCCGCCACCCCCGGCAGTGCGTCCGCCGCCGGGGGCGGCGGCGCGTCGTGCGTGACCATGGGAACGCCTTGCAGCGGCACCGACTTGATGTCACGCCATGCCTCGCCGCGCAGGATCCCCTCCGTGCCGTGCTTGCCGGACCTCCGATCGACCGGCGTATCCGGGTTGGGGACGACGGGCTCACGTGCACCGAAGTCCTCGGAGGATGCCACCGGCCCGGGCGGCGCGGTTGGCGAGGGAGAGGCGGGAGGACCCGCAGGCGCGAGGCGAATGTGGTCGGCGCCTGCGGCCGCGAGGCGGCTCGCGACGTCGTGCGCGCCGGGCTGATCGGCCAGCGCCTGGAGCAGCTCGAACAGCTGGGCAGGAGGCGGGTTCGCGGGCAGGGCGATTTCGCCGATGCCGTGGAGGTCGAGGCGCTGCACCAACACCGCCAGACCCTCTCCCTCGCACGGCACGCCATTCAACTCGATGCCGCTTCCTCCATGGGCAAGCCGAAGCGTGACGGGCGTCTCCTGGAGCAGGCCGAGCAGGGCGCGGAACTCCTTCTTTTGATCGGACTTAGCGCTTGCGTCGCGGAACAGGCTCACACAGCGTGCGAACCGATTGGCGAGGGTATCGAGCGTCGGCATGGGGCCGTCGAATCTAGGGGGCCGGCCTACCCCGGGCAACGCGCGCCAGCTCGCGAGCTGCTTCCGCCGCACGCACGGGCCGGCCGGGAAGGTCCAGGGCCGCCGAGAGGGCGGCGACGGGGGGTGGCTCGAGTCCGAAGGGCTCGAGCCGGGTCGCATCCCCGAGCAGCGCGGCAAGCGGCTCATCGCATGCGAGGGTGCCACGGTCGAGCACCAGCCCGCGCTCGAGCGTCTCGGCGGCGAACGTCAGGTCGTGCGTGATCACCAGCAGCGCCGCGCCCGCCGCGGACCGCTCGAGCAGACCGCGCGTGACCCGCGCGCGCAGTGCCCGATCGAGCCCGATGGTCGGCTCGTCGAGCACGAGCAACGCGGGCTCGAGCGCCAGCACCCCGGCGAGCGCCGCGAGCTTTCGGAGTGCGGGCGGGAGGTCGTACGGATGGTGCGCGGCGTGCGGCGTGAGGTCGAGGTCCTCCAGGGCGTCGTCGGTGCGTCGCTCGACTTCCCGTTCCCCCACTCCGAGCGCGCGCGGTCCGAAACTCACGTCATCGCGGACGCTGGAGGCGAAGAGCTGTTGGTCCGCGTGCTGAAACAGCGACCCGACCCGCCGCGCCAGCTCCTCGGGAGCGCAGTCGCGGGTGTCCCAGTCGCCGACCCACACCGTTCCCTCGTCCGGCCGCTGGAGCCCCGCGATGAGGCGGACCACGGTGGACTTACCGGCACCGTTGCGGCCCAACAGCGCCACACGCTCGCCCGGGGCGATGTCGAACGACACGTCAGCCAACGCCGGCACGGAGCCGTAAGAGAAGCTCACGCCGTCGAGACGCAGGACCGGAATCACCGCCACCGCCGCAGTGCGTGGGCCACGGTAAGGGGGTACGGCCCCGGCAGGCCGCTGGTCCGCCAGACGGTGGCGACGCTCGTGCCCAGCCCCGCGTCGCAGGCTGCCACGTCGGCGAGCAGATCCGGCGGCCCCACGGCGCGTATGGCGCCGTCCTCGAGCCACACGACCCGGTCGGCCACCTCGGGTAAGGCATCGAGGGTGCTGGTCGCGAGCAGGACCGCTTTCCCTTCCTTCGCCAGCAGGCGGATCAGCCGCCACAGCGTACGGGCGCCGTCGCTATCGAGCTCCGCCGCGGGCTCGTCGAGCAGCACGAGTCCCGGGTCCATGGCGAGGATCGCGGCGATGATCACCCGCTGCAATTCGCCACCGGACAGCGTCACCGGGTCCCGCGAGGCGAGCGGCGCCAGCTCCAGCTGCTCGATTGCGCGATCCACCTGACGCGCGATCTCGTGCGTCGGCCACCCCAGGTTCGCCGGCCCGAAGGCGACCTCGTCCCACACGGAGAAAGCCATGCCCGACGCTTGCGTCCACGGTGTCGGAAGCACGATTCCGCTCCGGTCGTGGCGCGCCGCAGAGCCAGTGAGCCGGCCTCCAGTCACCCGCGGCGCGAGGTCCGCCGCCACGAGCAAGAGCGTCGAAGCGCCCGCTCCGAGCGCCCCGACGAGGGCGACGATCTCACCCCGCGCCACGTGCAGGGACACGTTCCGCAACGCCGGTGAGTCGGTGGCGGGATACCAGAAACTGACGCCCTCCAGGGTCAGCGACCTCACATGACCCGCCGAAACAGGGCGAAGAGACACGCCAGGAGGAGCGCCCAGCGGGCTGCCCGCTCCACCGGCGTGTCGGGGGGCGGCGCGAGCGGCGTGCGGCGGATCCCGGGAACGAGCCCGCGGGTCTCGAGCGCCAGTGCCCGCTCGTCCACCTCGTGCAGGGCCGACAGGACGAGCGGCAGGGCGAGGGCGCGGAGGGCGCGCAGGCGGGCGGCGATCCCACCCCGCGCCGAGAGCCCCCGGGCGCGCTGCGCTTCCACGATGCGCTGGGCGCGCGCCTTCAGGACCGGTACGGCCGAGAGCGTGGCCCCGAAGAGGTAAGCGAGGCTGGCGCTCCACCCGGCCGCGACCATCGCCTCCACGAGCCGCGCGGGCTCGAGCGCCGCCACCAGCCACACGAAGCTCGCGACCATCGTGGTGATCCGGAGCCCGATGGCGACGGTCGTGGTCACATCGTGGAGCACGAGGAGAAACACCCAGAACGGCGCCGCGGTGAGGAGCGCCGTACGCAAGACGACTAACCCCGGGCGCCAGCCCGGGGAAGAGCCAGCGCCCGGGGTCAGTGTGAGCACCAGGGCCAGAGCCAACATCGCGGCTCCCCCAGCCGGTGCCGGCAGGATCCATGCGAGCGCCGGAAGCGCTCCGGCGATCGCCAGGAGGGTGAAGGGGTGTAGCCGCCCTTCCGTCACGCCGCGCCGATCGCGCGGAGCGCCCAGGGGAAGCGCGCCGCGGTGCGCCGGGGCAACGCGCGCAGCACCGAGGTCACGAGGGCGAACGTCACGGCCTTGTCGCCGAAGTCCGACACGAAGCTCCCGAAGAAGCAGGCCCCCACGGGCGGCAGGCCGAGCGCCCGGCCGAGGGCGGTGGTGAGCGCGATGCCGCCGGTGGTCGTACAGCCGAACACAAAGTAGGAAATGGGCGTCGATGTCAGCGACGCGATCACCCCGAGCCCGAGCCCCGCCGGCACGGCGGTCCGAAAGCTTCGGAACAGCCCCGCGCGCGCCGCGACCCAGGCGTACAGCGCCACGATGATCTGCACCACGACGAACGGCCAGAACGTGGGGTTGCGGAGCGTGTTCACCGCGGACGTTACGACGCCCGTCGCGATCCCCACTCCGGGCCCGGCGAGCGCGGTGGCGAGGATCGTTCCGGTCGTGTCCAGAAAGAGCGGCAGCGCCACCGCATCCACCGCGGCCGAGAGGGCGAGACTGATTGCCGCGGCGACGGGGATGAGGGCGAGAAGGCGGATCGACATCCACCGGCTTCCGTGAGAGTCGGGCCAAAGATAGATATAGCCACATGCCTCGAACCAGCCCGATCGTGCGCGCACTGCGTGCGGCGCACCTGCACGACGCCTCGCGGGCGGAGCTGCTGCAGCTCGCGTGCGACCGGCTGCGCGGCCTGGGGGCGCCGTACACGTCCGTGTACGCCTACATGCTGCACGACGGTGAGCTGGTGCTCGAAGCGTTTTCGGGACGGGAAACGGAGCACGCCCGGATCCCGGTCGGCCGGGGTGTGTGCGGCACGGCAGTGGCGACGGGCGAGGACCAGAACGTGCCCGATGTGGCGGCGATCGGGAACTACCTCGCATGCAACCTGGAGACGAAGTCGGAGCTGGTGGTGCTGATCCGTCGCGGCCACACGACGCTCGGCCAGCTCGACATCGACTCCGACGTGCCCGCCGGGTTCACGGAGTCGCACCACCGCGCGGTAAGGGAAGTCGCCGACGCGCTCGCGGTGCTGCTGTAGTCACTCGACCCGCGCCTCCGCGGCCCCCTCCCACCCCAGGAGCATGAGCCGGCCCGCGTCGGCGTCGTGGTCCACGAGCTCCGCGTAGCGCCCCCACTCGACCAGCGTGGCGAACAGCGACTCCGCGGGTATGAACGGGAAATAGATCGTCAGGTCAGCAAGCACCTCTTCGTCTTCCACCGCCCCTTCGCCTTCCTTCAGCATGGCGACGAGGCGCGCGAACAGCGGCTGCTTGGCAAGCCGCGCTCGGGTGACGTCCTTGCGGGCCGCGTCGTCCATCGCCATGACCTCACGCCCCGCCGCCGTGAGCTGCACGATCTCGCCCGGTGTCGTCACCCACCCGAGCTGCTCGGCCGCCCGCACCACCGCGGACATCCGGTCGTAGTCGACCCCGAGGTCCTCCGCCAGCTCGAACACCGGCCCTTTGCCGTCGGGCCGCGTGAGCAGGTGGTCGAGCAGACCGGTGACCTCGGAGACGTGCACCCGGGGGAACGGCACCAGGCGCTGCGGCGCGGCGGGCGCCGGCTCGGGCAGGAGGGTCGCCGTGAGGATCGCGTGCAGCCGATCCACCATCTCCTCGAACTCGGGGCTCCGCTCCTGGCGCGGATACGGGAGCGGATTGGTCATCTCTTCGCGCACGTGGCCGGGGTTCGATCCGAACACGACGATCCGCCCGGCCAGGAACACCGCCTCCTCGACGGAGTGGGTGACGATCACGAGGGTGTTCACACCGGTGGCGGGATCACGCCACAGGTCCACCACCTGGCTGCGCAGGTTCTCGGCGGTGAGGGGATCGAGCGCGCCGAACGGCTCGTCCATGAGCAGGATCTCGGGCGCCACGGCGAGCGCGCGCGCGAAGCCCACCCGCTGCTTCATGCCGCCCGACAGCTCTTTCGGATAGGCCTGCTCGAACCCGTCGAGCCCCACGAGGTTGATGGCCCGGGCCACCGCGTCGCGCCGCGCGGGGCCGTACACGCCCCGTGCCTCGAGGCCCATCGCCACGTTCTCGGCTACCGTCAGCCACGGGAGGAGCGCGAACGACTGGAACACCATGGCCGCGGCGCCGAGCACGCCATCGAGCGATTGGCCTCGGTACAGCACCTTTCCCTCGACCGGGCGCGCCAACCCGGCGAACAGGCGGAGCAGCGTGCTCTTGCCGCATCCGGACGGACCGACCAGCGCCACGACCTCCTGCTCGCGCACGGCGAGCGACACGTCCCGCAGCGCCTCGAGGTTCTGGCCGTTCGGGAGCCGGAACCGCTGCGTCACGTGCTGCGCTTCGAGCAACACGGTCCCCGGCGTCATTGCGCGTACCCGAAGCGCGTCCGAGCCCACTCCATGAGCGAGCGCCAGACGATGCGGTTCCAACCCACCACGATGAGACTCATGAGGGCGATCCCCCCCGCCAGCAGCGGGAAGTTGGCGTCAGCCGTGGCCTCGCTGATCAGGCTGCCCAGTCCTTTGGTGGTCCGCAGGGCACCGCCGGCTTCGATGTACTCGGCCACGATCGAGCCGTTCCACGCCCCGCCGGCGGCGGTGACCCATCCCATGACGAGCGCGGGGGCTGCAGCCGGCAGGTACAACGCGCGCCAGCGCCTCCACCGCGGCAGCCGGAACGCCGCCGTGGCGTCCTTGAGCTGTTGTGGAATCGCGGCCACGGCGGAGATCACGTTGAACAGGATGTACCATTGGCCCGCCAGCACCATCAGGGCGACCGCGCCGAGCCCGAGGCCGATGCTGATCCGCTCGAACAACAGGATCACGAGCGGGAAGAGCATGGGCGCCGGGAACGACGCGACGACTTGAATCACGGGCTGCAACGCGCGCGCGATGCGGGGGGAGCGGCCGATCACCACCCCCGCGGGCAGGGCCCACGCCGTCGACAGGATCACGGCCCCCATCACACGCGCGAACGTGAGCGCGGCGGACGAGACCAGCTTGGCCCACTCCGCCCAGCCCAGTTGCGCGAGCAGCAGCCACAGGCGCCAGGCTCCCAGCGCGGCGGCGGCGGCGACCGCCACGATCGCGAGCCCGACGCTGACCATCCGAGGCACCGGATGCTCGAAGGCGAACCGCGGACCCCGCAGGATGATGGGACCGACGGCGCGGAACGGCCGCTCGAGCGGCCGCGCCGCCCGGCGGGCCCGGCGGTAGGCGCGCCGCTGGAACACGGCGGCGCCGCGCGGCAACCGCGCCCGCCGCAGGAATTCCAGCACCCACGACGACGGCGCCGGCCCGCCGTCGCCGCTCTCGTCCAGCCGGAACTTTTCGACCCACACCACCAGCGGTCGCCACAACAGCTGATCCACGCACACGATCATCACCACCATCGCGGTGATCGCGAGTCCCGCCGCCCGCAGGTTCCCCTGGTCGAGGGCGACGCTCATGTAGGACCCGATGCCGGGGAGGCGATAGTCGCGATTGCCGAGGCGGAACGCCTCGTTCACCATGAGGAAGAACCAGCCCCCCGCCATCGACAGCATGCCGTTCCACACGAGCCCTTGCGCCGCGGCGGGTACCTCGAGCTGCCGGAAAGTCCGGCCGGGGGGCCAGCCCGCGACCTTGCACGCGTCCCGCAGCTGCGGCGGCAGCGCCTTGAGCGAGTTGTAAAAGGAGAGCGCCAGGTTCCACGCCTGCGCGGTGAAGATCATCAGGATCGCCGCGAGCTCGAGTCCCACGTTGCGCGTCGGGAACAGCGACATCAGGCCGAGCACGAGGCCGGGGAGAAACCCGAGCACGGGGATGCTCTGGAGGATGTCGAGCAGCGGCAGCAAGAGCCGCTCGGCGGCGCGCGACTTCGCCGCCGCCCACCCGAAACCCAGCGCGAAGAGATACGAGATCACCAGCGCCAGGACGCCGCGCGACAGCGAATACAGCGTGTAGCGGGGCAGTGCCGCCGGGCGCAGGTCGATTCGCACCGCCTGCGCGAACGGCGCCTCGAACTCGCGCGCGAAGGCGACGACCGTGGCGATCACACCGCCCAGGAGGCAGAGGATCGCGACGTCGGCGAGCCCGGGTCGGGCGGACGGCAAGCGCAGCGGTTTCATGCTCGCAAACTGTTTAAGTTGAGGCGCGATGCCAGAGGCGACGACGGAAACAACGGTTGAGCTGAACGGTGTCCGCCTCTACACCCGACGCGTGGGACATGGTCCGCCCGTGGTCGTGCTGCACGGCGGCCCCGGCGCCCACCACGACTACCTCCTCCCGCAGTACGACCACCTCACGGAAGGAGGCCGCGCGCTCCTCTATTACGACCAGCGCGGCGGCGGCCGGTCACCGGTCCCCCGCGACGTCCCGGTGGGCTGGCGAGAGCACGTGGCCGACCTCGAGGCCCTGCGCGGCCACTGGGAGCTCGACCGCCTCACCGTGATCGGCTATTCCTGGGGGGGCCTGCTCGCCCTGCTCTACGCGCTCGAGCATCCCGACCGGATCGCCCGGCTCGCGCTCGTCTCATCGGCGCCCGTAACGGCGGCGTGGCGCGACGAATTCGAGCGCCGCTTCGCGGCTCGCATGGCCCTGCCGTGGATCGCACGCAGCCGCGCCGACCTCGCGGCGTCCGGCCTCGCCCAGACCGATCCCGAAAAGTATCGCCGCATGGCCTTCGCGCTATCCGTCGCCGGCTATTTTCGCGACCCGAGCCGGGCGCGGGAGCTGACCCCGTTTCGCGTCACCGAGCGGACCCGGAAGGCCGTCTGGGACAGCCTGGGGAAGTACGACCTCCGCCCACGGATGCGGCAGACGTTTCCGAACGGTCGCGCGCCCCGCTCCCTGCTCCTGCACGGGATCTACGACCCGATGCCGCTCGAAGCCGCGCGCGAGACCGCGGCGCTGCTCTCCACGGGCGTGATCGAGCTGGCCACGGGGCATGCGCCGCACGTCGAGGCGACGGAGGCGTTCGCGCGAGCGCTGGATGGGTTCCTGCCTCCCCATTGAGCGGTTAGGTTGATCGGACACGCATGGACAAACAGGCCCTCGTCACGGCGGGCTGATGCCCACCAAAACGAAAGCCCCACCGAGAAGACGCTCGGGCCGCGAAAGCGAGGCCGAGCGGCGGGCGCGGGTCCGCAAGATCATCGCGCGCCTCGAGAAGGCCTATCCCGACGCGACCTGCGCGCTGCACCACACCAGCGCACTCGAGCTGCTCGTCGCCACGATTCTCTCCGCCCAATCGACCGATGCACGGGTCAACATCGTCACCCCCGCCCTGTTCGCGAAGTATCGTGCCGCGCGGGACTACGCCGGCGCCGACCCGAAGGTTCTCGAGCAGGAGATCCACAGCACCGGATTCTTCCGGAACAAGACCAAGTCGATCATCGGGATGGCCCAGGCGTTGGTCGAGCGCCACGGCGGCCAGGTGCCCGACACGATGGACCACCTGGTGCGGCTCCCCGGCGTCGGTCGCAAAACCGCGAATGTGGTTCTCGGCACCTGGTTCGGAAAGAACGAAGGTATCGTGGTCGACACCCACGTCCAGCGGCTCGCGACCCTGCTCGGGCTGACGACCGAGAAGGACCCGGTGAAGATCGAGCGCGACTTGATGGCGCTCGTGCCGCGTGACACGTGGACATGGTTCTCGCACACCCTGATCCTGCATGGCCGTCGGGTGTGCGTCGCGCGGCGGCCGAAGTGTGAGATCTGCGTGGTGAATCGGTGGTGTCCGAGTTCTCGGGTATGAGACGGCGTTACACGTTTCACGTTGCAGGTTGCATCTGCGCCCAACGTGTAACGTGTAACGCGTAACGTGCAACGAGCTATGAACCTCCCTCCGGTCGACCGCGCCCAGCTCGTCGCGACCCGCAGAGATCTCCATCAACACCCCGAGCTGGGGTTCGAGGAACAGCGTACCAGCGGGCTCGTCGCGGAGCGGCTCGAGCGGCTGGGCTACGCGGTGCGGACCGGCGTCGGCAAGACGGGCGTGGTCGCGTCGCGCGACGGCGCGCCCGATGGCAACAGCCGCTGCGTGCTGATCCGCGCCGACATGGATGCGCTCCCGGTCGAAGAGGCGAACGACGTGCCCTACCGCTCCAGGCATCCGGGCAAGATGCACGCCTGCGGGCACGACGGCCACGTCGCCATCGGGCTGGAAGTGGCGCGCCGGCTGCACGCGGCGTTCCTGCCGGGCGGCGTGAAGTTCGCCTTCCAGCCCGCCGAGGAGATCTCGAACGGTGCCGAGGCGATGATCCGGGACGGCGTGCTGGAGTCGCCTGCGGTGGACGCGGCGTTCGGCATCCATCTCTGGAACGACCTCCCCGTGGGTACCGTCGCGCTCATGCCCGGCCCGGTGATGGCGTCCGTGGACGAGTTCGAGATCACGATCCTGGGGCGCGGTGGGCACGCGGCGGCGCCGCACCAAGCAATCGACCCCGTGCTGATCGCGGCGCACGTCGTCACCGGCCTCCAGAGCCTCGTCTCGCGCCGCCGCAATCCGTTCGAGGAGGGTGTCGTCTCGGTTACCCAGCTCCATGCGGGCCACGCCTTCAACGTGATCCCCGCTCGCGCCGACCTGCGAGGCACGGTGCGGACGTTCGGTGGAAAATTCTTCGACGAGGCACCGTCGCTCGTCGAGGAGACGGCGCGGGGAATCGCCCGTGGGTTCGGGGGCGACGCCGAGGTGCGGTATCGGCGGCTCTCCCGGCCGCTGGTGAACGACGGGCGCATGACCGAGCTGATGACGGGCGTGGCGCAGGAGATCGTCGGGCGAGAACGCGTGATCGCCGGCATCCGCACCATGGGGGGGGAGGACATGTCGTTCTTTCTCGCCAGGGTACCGGGGGCATTCGCGTTCGTCGGCTCGGCGCCCCCCGACAAGAAGGGCTCGCCGCACCACAGCCCCACCTTCGACATCGACGAAGACAGCCTGGTGATAGGGGCCGAGCTGGTGAGCCGAACGGCGGTGAGGTACCTCGAGACGCCGGGCTGAGGCGTCCCGTTTGCGCCGCGATTCGCGGCGCCCTATGTTGGCCCGATGCGACCCGTTTTGTTCTGGGTCTGGTCCTCCCCCGTTCCCACCCACGATTTTTTTGTACTCCTGGGCGCTCTCGCCGGTGTCGCCGTGTTCGTCCACGAGGCACGGCGCCGCCACATGCTGGACGAACGCTTGCTCTGGGTCCTGGGAGGCAGCCTGGTGTGCGGCGCCGTCGCCGCGCGCCTGAGCGCGCTGTGGCGGTACACCGCCTTGGCCCCCGATCCGTCGCTCGTCGAGTTCGTCACCCGCGGCGGCCGCAGCATCCTCGGGGGCCTCGCCGGCGCCTACGCCGGGGCGCTCGTGACCAAACGCCTGCTCGGCTACCCCCGGCCGACCGGCGACGTCTTCGCCCCGGCGGTGGCGCTCGCCATGGCGATCGGCCGGTGGGGTTGTTTTTTCACCGAGCTTCCCGGGACGCCGACCACGCTGCCCTGGGCCGTGCGCTTCGACGGCGTGCCGCGTCATCCGTCGTTCCTTTATGAGAGCGCCTTCCAGGCCGCGATGTTCTGCGGGCTGTGGTGGTGGGGCCGCCCGCACGTACGCGTGCCCGGCGATCTGTTCAAGATCTACCTCCTCGCCTACGCCATCTTCCGTTTCCTGGTCGAGTTCGTGCGTGGTAACGACGTGGTGTGGGCGGGACTCACACGCCCGCAGCTGTTCCTCATCCCGGCGACGGCGGCGCTCGCGGTCTATTTCGCTAGTCGACGGGTCCGAGGTGACGACGCGGCCCTCGCATTGCACGCGGGCCAGCCGTGACCGAGCCACAAGACCCCCGCGGGCGGGCTCGCGAGATATTCTGGGTCGTCGCGACGTCGCTGGGCAAGGCTGTGATAGGATTCTGCATCGTCCTCGCAATCATCATGATTGGTCTCCTCGGCCTCTGCCTGTTCGTACTGCGCTGATGGGCACGCCGTTGACGCAGTGGACGCTGAGGGACTGGTGGACGGCCTGGGGGGGAGCCGCCCTCATCGTGATTCCCAGCTTCGTCTTCACGCTCCTGTCGCTCGCGGGCGGGAGCGATGAAGCCGGCACGGTTGGTCGCCTTGCCCTCGCCCTGGTGTTCGGCGGGCTGGTCGCCCTGCTCACCGTGGCGGCCTATCGCCGGGGCGCCCAGGGCTTCGCCCTCGGCGTCGCGGGCGGCTACGGTTTGCTCACGCTGGTCTCAGGCGGGCAGTGCACGCTCCTGATGCCATCCAGGTCGGGAGGGCTCGGAGGTATCTACCTCCTCTTCGTGGTCGTGGGCTTTGTCGGGCTGGCAGTCGCCAGCCTCGTGAAGGCGGTCATGGGCAAGGACCAGTGACGATGTCCGGAATGCGGCTGCGCACCGACCGCATCCTCCGTTATGTGGTGGCCTTCTGCCCCGCGTGCCATCGCGAAGCACCCGACCGCCCGCTCTCCGACGTGGAGCGGTTGAGCGGCTACCTCGCCGAGGAGAACGGCAAGGTCTGGCTCGTGCGTGGCTGCCCCCGGCATGGGAAGATCGTCACGTTGTACGACGAGTCGCCCGAGATCCTGCGCTACCTCGAGGAGTGGACCGCGCCGACCAAGCTGCACACGCCGGACACGCCCGGGAACTTCGATCCGGTTCCCGCCGCCTACCTCCGCGGGCTCGGCGAGATGCAGACGCAACACACCTGCATCCTGCTGGAAGAAATCACTGAACAGTGCAACCTGCGCTGCCCCACCTGCTTCGCCGACTCGTCCCCGCAGCTCACGGGCATCGCCTCCGTGGAGCGCGTGCTCGAGAACATCGACCGGAGGCTCGAGCGGGAGCGGGGGCGGCTCGACGTCCTGATGATCTCAGGGGGCGAGCCGACGGTGCATCCGCAGCTGCTCCCTCTGCTCGAACGCGTGATGGAGCGGGACATCGTCCGGATCCTCATCAACACGAACGGCCTGCAAATCGCCCGCTCGGACGAGCTGCTGGGGTTCCTGGCGCGGCACAGCCACCGGGTGGAGGTCTACCTTCAGTTCGACGGCTTCAAGCCGGAGACCCATCGGCATCACCGGAACGCCGATCTCCGACAGATCAAGCAGCAGGCGGTCGAGCGGTTGAGCGCCGCCGGGGTCTTCACGACACTGACGATGACCGCGGCCTTGGGCGTGAACGACGACGAGATCGGCGCCGTCCTCCAGTACGGCCTCGATACCCCGTTCGTCGGAGGAATCTCGATCCAGCCACAGTTCTCCTCCGGCCGCTCGGCCGCGATCGACCCGCTCGACCGGCTCACCCACACCGGCGTGCTCATGCGCCTCGGCCCCCAGACGAACGGGCTGGTTACCTGGCGCGACCTGACCGCACTGCCGTGCTCCCATCCGCACTGCTGCAGCGTGGGCTACATGCTCAAGACGGATAGCGGCTCCTGGCGCTCGCTCGTCGCCATCGTCGGGCACGACCGGCTGAAGCAGCACCTGGAGCTGGTCAGCAACCGCATCGCCGACCACGAGATCCCGGCGCAACTGCGCGAGCTGGTCAAGCAGTCCTTCCTCGGGCTGCTCAGCGAGCAGAGCTCGCTCACGCACCCGGCGATCTCGGAGCTGTTCCGTAACATTTGCGAGAACTGCGACCTGGGCCTCGCTACCCTGCTGCGACTCGCGCGGGACGCGCTGCTCGGCGAGCGCGACAGGATGCGCCGCTTCTTCGCTGAGCGGATCAAACGGATCACCATCAAGCCGTTCATGGATCTGGACACCATGTTGGAAGAGCGTCTGGTGCAGTGCTGCGTGCACGTCGGCACGGAAAGCGACACCCAGCACCAGTGTGCGCCGTTCTGCGCCGTGCAGGCTTGGCCGGCGCTCTCACGCATGAAGCTGGGTGTGAGATCCGGGGCGCTGGCCACGTGACCTCCGTCTCGCCGCCCGGCGCCTTCGACCCCGTCCGGTTCTGCGCCCTCACCACGGTCGCGGTGCTCGCGTGGCTTGTCACGCCCCCGGTGGTCATCACCGTGATGGCGGGGCTGGGCCTCTGGGCGTACGCGCGGGCGCGCCGGCAAGGACTCACCCGGAGCCGCTGCGTCCTGGGCGATACGCGCCTCGCCATGGCGTACCTCGGTCTCGTGTTCCTGATCGGCATCGCGCTGACGGTGCGCGGCCTGCTGCGAGGGACGAGCCTGCACTGACCGGAGTAGGGCGGGCTAGATTTCAGAAGATGCCGAATCTTCTCGCTTCCGAGCCCTCCGCCTACCTGAAGTCCGCCGCCCACCAGCCGGTGCACTGGCACCCGTGGGGTGAGGCGGCGTTCGCGCGCGCGCGGGCCGAGGACAAGCCCATCCTGCTGGACATCGGCGCCGTGTGGTGCCACTGGTGCCACGTCATGGACGGCGAGTCGTACGAGGACCCCAAGATCGCCGAGACCCTCAATCGCGACTTCGTGTGCATCAAGGTGGACCGCGACGAGCGGCCCGACGTGGATGCCCGCTACCAGCGCGCCGTGCAGGCGCTCACCGGTCAGGGGGGCTGGCCCCTCACGGCGTTCCTCACGGCCGAGGGCGAAGTCTTTTTCGGCGGCACCTACTTCCCCCCCGAAGAGAACCACTACGGCCGCCCGGGCTTCCTGTCCGTGCTCACACAGGTGGCGGGCATCTATCGCGGGCAGCGCGACAAGGTGGCGGAGAACGCAACGGCCATCCGCCGCCAGGTGTCCGAGTCGCTCGACGAAGCGAAGAGCGGCGAAGTGAGCCCCGCGACCCTGGAGCGGGCCGCGAGCGAGATGGCCCGACTGTTCGACATCCGCTACGGCGGGTTCGGCACCGCGCCCAAGTTTCCCCACCCCGCGGCCGTGCAATTCCTGCTCGCGCGCTGGCACGACACCCGCGAGGACTGGATGCGCGAGGTGGCGGAAAAGACGCTCACCGGGATGGCGAAGGGCGGGATCCGTGACCACGTCGGTGGCGGATTCCACCGCTATGCGGTGGACGAGCGCTGGATCGTGCCGCACTTCGAGAAGATGTCCTACGACAACTCCGAGCTGCTGCACGCCTATCTCGACGGCTACGCGGCCTTGGGCACGCCGCTCTTTAGAGAAGTCGCTCAGGGCGTCGTCACGTGGGTGCTGGCAGTTCTATCGGACCAGGCGAAGGGCGCCTTCTACACGTCGCAGGACGCGGACGTGCAGTTCGGCGACGATGGCGACTACTGGACGTGGACGGTCGACGAACTGCGGGAGGCGCTGCCCGATAAGGCGTTCCACGTTGCACGTCGCACGTTCGATGTGGAGGAAGCCGGCGAGATGCACCACAACCCACGCAAGAACGTGCTGTGGTGGAAGCATGATCCGGCAGGTGACGACCAGTGGCCGACTCTCAGGGAGGCGCTCGGGCGGCTCAAGGCGGCCCGCGACAAGCGCACGGCACCGTATGTCGACACCACGCCGTACGTCAATTGGAACGCCATGATGGCCTCGGCCTTCCTGCATGCCGGCGCCGTGCTCGATCACACGGAATGCAACGCGCTCGCCCTCAAGGTGCTGAATCGGATCTGGGCGGACGCGTGGGATGGGACCCGGGGGATGAGCCACGTGATCGGGCGGGCCGAGCCGCACGGCCTACTGGAAGACAACGTCCACGCGGCGGCGGCCTTCCTCGACGCCTACGAGGCCACGGGTGACGACGCCTGGCTCACCCGGGCGATCGCCGTGATGCACTACTGTGGCCGCGCCCATTGGGACGAGGACAAGGGCGGCTTCTTCGACGTGGCCCGCGACCGGTCCGGCGCGGCCTACCTCGCGACGCCTGCCAAGCCGGTGCAAGACTCGCCGACGCCATCTGCGAACGGCGTCGCCGCACTCGTCCTGGCTCGCCTCTGGGCGGTCACCGACGTCAAGGACTGGCGTCGCCTGCTCGATCGTCAGCTCGCAACGTTCGGCGGTGCGGCGTCCCAGCTCTCCCTGTACGGCTCGACGCTGGTGCGCGCCGTGGACTGGGCGGTCAATCCCGTCACGCGAATCGAGGTGTCGGGTGCCAGGGGTCAGGGCGCGGCCTGCGACATGCACCTCCTCGCCTTGCAGACCTACCGCCCTCGCAAGCTCGTGGTTCGCAAGACCGCCGAGCGGCCAAGAGCGACAGTCTGCGTCGGCACGACGTGCTCGCTCCCCGTCACGACGCCCGAGGCGCTCCGGGACCTGCTGCGGTGAGGCGGCGGGTGCTCGGCCGCACCGGCCTCGCGGTCAGCCCCGTTGGGTTCGGCGCGTGGGCCATCGGCGGGAACCGGTTCGGCAACTCCTACGGTCCCACCGACGACGCCGAGTCGCTGCGCGCCGTGCGCCGCGCCTACGAGCTGGGGTGCAACTTCTTCGATACCGCGGACGTGTACGGGCACGGGCATTCGGAGGAGGTCCTGGGCGAGGCCCTCGCGGGGATCCGCCAGCGCGTGCTCCTGGCCACCAAGGTCGGCGGCAATTTCTACAACCGGGCGGTGAATCCGCTCCTCCTGGGCCGGATCGCCGAGGCGGTCGGCGGGCCGGTGACGGAGCTCGCGCCGGACGTCCCGCTCCCGGTGACCCATGACGCCAATTTCTCCCCCGACTACGTCCGGTTCGCCCTCGAGCGGTCGTTGCGGCGCCTCGCCACCGACTACATCGACCTGCTGCAGCTCCATAACCCCGCGCTCGGCCTCATCGCCGATCCGGATACGTATGGGGTGCTCGAGGACCTGAAGGCGGAAGGCAAGATCCGGTTCTACGGCGTGTCGGTGCACCCGCCCGAAGAGGGACTCGCCGCCGTCGAAGTGACGCGACCCGATACGGTGCAGATCGTGTACAACATCGTGCGGCGCGAGGCGGAAGATCGCTTCTTCGCCGTCGCCCGCGCTTCCAACGTGGGTGTGATCGCGCGCGAGCCCCTCGCCAACGGCCTGCTCACGGGGAGGTATGGGCGGGACAGCGTGTGGACAACGGGTGACATCCGCGCCCGCATGCCGCATCCCTACGTGGCGCAGCTCACGGCGGTGGCGGAGCGCGTGAAAGACCTCGCCGGCCAAGCGGGCGTGACGCCGGCACAGCTGGCCCTGCGCTTCGTGCTGGACAACGAGGCGGTGTCCGTCGTGATTGTGGGCATGAAGACCGTGGCGCAGGTGGAGGAAAACCTCTCTCTGGAGTGATGATGCCGAACAAACAGGCCGTTTTCGAGACCGCGAAGGGCAGGATCGAGGTCGAGCTGTTTGCCGACGAAGTGCCGGCCACCGTCGCCAATTTCGAGAAGCTGGCGAACTCGGCGTTCTACGACGGCACCAAGTTCCACCGCGTGATCCCCAACTTCATGATCCAGGGAGGCGACCCCTACTCGAAGACCGGGAAGGGGCGCGTCGGCACGGGTGGGCCGGGCTACACCATCAAGTGCGAGACCCACAAGAACGTCCACAAGCACGTGGCGGGGACGCTGTCCATGGCCCACGCCGGGAAGGACACCGGCGGCAGCCAGTTCTTCATCTGTCATTCCCCCCAGCCGCACCTGGACGGAGTCCACACCGTTTTCGGACAGGTCACGAAGGGACTCGACGTGGTCAACAAGATTGCGCAAAACGATGAAGTGCAATCGATTCGAGTGAAATGAGTCGTTCCGTCATCAGTCGTCCGTAACAGGAGATCCACATGCGCCTGACCATCGCCATGCTCAGAGCGGTCCTCGCGCTCCCGGCCCCTGCCGCCCTCGCCGCCCAAACCGGGCAGTTCGTCGTCCGGCTGGGGCGCGACACGCTCGCGATCGAGCAGTACACGCGCACGGCCGATCGGCTCCAGGGAGAGCAAGTGGTGCGCGCCCCCCGCACCGTGCACCGCCTCTATACCGTGACGTTCGGTCCCAGCGGTGCGGCGGAGCGGTTCGAGCTCGTCACGCACAACGTGTCGGGCGCACCCGGCCCAGCCGAAACCAAGGCCACCGCGACGTTCCAGGGTGACTCCGCCGTGTCGACGCTGACGCGGAGCGACTCCACCCGGACCGTCCGAGCTCGGGTAGGCGCCGGCGCACTCCCCTACCTCGGTCAATCGTTCGGACTCGTGGAGGAGGTGGCGCGCAGCGCACGCGCCGCCGGCCGCGATCGGTATACCATGTCCATGCTGGTGCTGGGCGATACCGAGCCCATGCCCGTGACCGTCACCCGCGGCGGTTCCGACTCCCTGACCATGATGCTGGACGGCATCGGCCCGCTGCGCGTCCGCTTGGACGGGCAGGGCAGGCTGCTCGGCGTGTCGGGGATCGGGGGCACGGCCCAGATCACCGTCGAGCGGGTGCAAGGCCTCGATTTCGCGGGGCTGGGCAAGTCCTTCGCGGCCCGCTCGCTCGGCACTCTGTCGCCGCCCGACTCCGTGCGGGCCAGCGTGGCGGGGGCGTCCATCGCCGTGCGCTACAGCCGGCCCTCCATGCGCGGTCGCGTGATCTTCGGGAACGTGGTCCCCTGGAACCAGGTGTGGCGCACCGGCGCGAACCAGGCCACCGTGTTCGAGACGAGCGCCGATCTGGTGATCGCGGGCGCGCCCGTGCCCGCGGGCAAGTACTCCCTGTGGACGCTCCCCGCCCCCGGCGGCTGGAAGCTCATCGTCAACAGGAACACGGGTCAGTGGGGAACCGACTACGATGCGCAGTACGACCTCGCCCGGCTCGACATGAAGGTGGAGCCGCTGCGGCAGCCGGTGGAGCAGTTCACGATCGCGATCGAGCCGAGCGGCAAAGGAGGCGTGTTGAAGCTGGAATGGGAACGGACGCGTGTCTCGGTTCCAGTTACGCGGAAGTAATCCGTCGTCCGTCGTCCGTCATCCGTAACTACGGACGACGGATAACGGACAACGGACGACTCGCATGCACCTCGACTTCGCCGTCGTCGCCGACTACGCTATTGTCGATCAGGCCGGCAAGCTGTCGGTGCTGGGCATCTTCCAGCACATCTGGGTGCAGCAGTTCCCGGCGATGCACCCGCGCCTGCATCTGGTGCTGCGCCTCAAGGGCAAGCGCACCGAGATCGGTGAGCACCAGGTGCAGATCCGTCTGCTGGACGAGCAGGACACCGAGATCCTCGGCGGCAACGGCAATGTCACCTTCGCCGAGCCGCCCGCGGGGGTGACCGACATCGAGGCGGGCGCGATTCTCGTGTTCGACGTGCCGTTTCCGCACCCCGGCGCCTACCGCTTCGACATCACGATCGACGGAGACAAGAAGGCCACGGTGCCGCTGACGGTGAGCCAGCTGCCGGCCCAACAGCAGCACTAGCCTCGCTGGATGTCGAGTGGCAGCCCCGCGTCCATCAGCGACAAGCCGCCGTCCACCGCGATGACCTGCCCCGTGATCCAGCCCGCGTCCGCCGAGCACAGAAGCGAGACGGCGTTCCCGACATCCTCCGGCGTGCCGAGCCGACCCATGGGGGTCCATCCCTTCTCGCCCACGTGCCAGCTGCGAATCATGTCTTGTGCCACGTCGGGGAGCGTGTTGAGCACACTGTCCTCGATCCACCCGGGGCTGACGGCGTTCACCGTGATGCCTCGCTTCGCGAGCGCCACGGCGAAGTAGCGGCACAGCGATTCCATCGCGCTCTTCGCCGCGCCCATGCCCACCCACGGCTGCCAGCTGCCGGTGCGACCGCCCGGCGCGTACGTGATCGCGACGATTCGCCCGCCCTCCCCCATGAGCGGGCAGGCCGCCCGCGCCGCCACCAGGAACGCCCGCGCCTGGGAGTTCATGGCCGAGTCCCATTGCTCCAGAGTGATGTTCATGGGCCCCTGGTAGAACTCGGGGACATCGGGTCGCGCGTTGCTCACGAAGATGTCGAGCTTGCCGAACTCGGCCTTCACCCGGGCGAACATGAGGGAGATGTCGTCCGGACGGCACACGTCGGCTTGGACGACGAAGCCGTCGGAACCGCGCTGCTTCACCTTGGCGAGGGTGTCCTTCGCGGCCGTTTCATTCTTGCGGTAGTTGACCGCCACCTTGACGCCTTGCCCGGCGAGCTTGAGCGCGATGCCGCGGCCGATGCCGCGCGAGCTTCCGGTGATGAGGGCGTACTTCCCGCTCTGCGCCATGACTCCTCCCGGTCGAGCCGTGGCGGATAAAGATGCCGGCCGGACGCCCCCATGCAACTACTCCCGCATCAAGCGCGGGTCAGTGGGGCCACAACCAAGCGAAAGCGCCGGCCGTGAGGAGCGCGTAAATCAGTCCGTCCACGGTGGCCTTGACGGTGGTGAGCCAGGCGCGACGGTACCAGATCGACATCTGCCACAACGCGAGCGTGTAGCCGATGAACGCGGTGACGCCCACGAACCGGAACACGGCGCGAGAGCTCGCGAGGGGCGGCAGCGCACGTCCCGCGACGTATGCAGCGAAGATCCCGACGACCACCGCGTACAGGAACCACATGGTGAGTTGCTTCCCCATCGCCATCGAGCCGCCCGGCATCACGGTGAACATCATGACGGGGCCCTTCTTGAACTTTTCGACGAACGCGGGCGAGCGCATCTCCGCCTGGCTGCCGGGCCGGGGCATCATGTAGTCACCCGGCGGGATGCCGAGCGGCCGGAGGGTGTCCATCACCCTGTCTTCGTTCGGCACCTTGGGGTAGTCGCTCTTGTGCCAGCCGGTGAACATGTGAATGAGGGAGCTCACGACGAAGACGCCTACCGCCGACAGCAGGATGGGCAGCCACAGCGAGACGAGCGGTGTCATGAAGACCTCCTTAGGTCGAACATCACTTTTTATCCGCCTGTAGTCCTCGCTCCTCGAGCAACGGCCCTACCTCCGGATCCCGCCCCCGGAAGTCGCGGTACAGCGCGCCCATGTCGCCCGTCCCGCCGCGCGACAGAATCATATCGCGGAAGCGCTGGCCGTTGGCCCGTGTCATGCCCCCGTGCTCGGTGAACCAGGCGTAGGCGTCGTCATCGAGCACCTCGCTCCACAGGTACGCGTAGTAGCCGGCGTAGTACCCGCCGTTCCAGATGTGCGCGAAGTAGGTAGTGCGATAGCGTGGCGGCACTTCGGGCACGTCCACGCCGAACCGCTTGAGCGCCTGGGCCTCGAAGGCGTTGATATCCGGTTGCGCCGACCCCGCCGGCAGGGTGTGCCACGCCATGTCGAGCAGGGCGGCGGCGACGTACTCGGTGGTGGCGAACCCCTGGTCGAACGTGCGCGCCCGCCTGACCTTGTCGGCCAGCGTCCGCGGCATCGGTCGCCCCGTTTGATAGTGCTTCGCGTAGTGCGCCAGCACGGTTGGCTCGAGCGCCCAGTGCTCGTTGAACTGCGACGGGAACTCCACGAAGTCCGTCGGCACGTTGGTGCCGGCGAGCCGCGGGTATTCGACGCGCGTCAGCAGCGCGTGCAGCGCGTGCCCGAACTCGTGGAACATCGTCTTCACGTCGTCGAAGCGCAGCAGGGCCGGCTGCCCCGGGGCCGGCTTCGCGAAGTTGGCGACGTTGAAGACCACGGGCTTGGTGCGCAACAGTCCCGTGCCGTCCACGAAGGAATCTTGCCACGCGCCCCCGCTCTTGTTGTCGCGCTTGAAGTAGTCGCAATACCACAACGCGATGGACGTGCCGTCGGCATCGAACACCTCGAACACGCGGACATCGGGATGATAGACCGGGAGGTCCGTGCGGCGCTTGAACGTCAGGCCGTACAGTCGGTTGGCGGCGAAGAACACGCCGTCCTGGAGCACGCGATCGAGCTCGAAGTAGGGCTTGAGCTGCGACTCGTCCAGTGCGTAGTCCGCCTTGCGCAACTGCTCGGCGTAGTACTGCCAGTCCCACGGCGCGAGCTTGAAGCCGCCGTGCTGCGCGTTGATCATCGCCTGCAGCTTCTCGGCTTCGCGACGGGCCTGCGTCGTCGCCGCCGGCACGAGGTCGCTCAACAGCTTGATCGCCGCGTCCGGCGTCTTGGCCATCTGGTCGTCGAGGACGTAGGCCGCGAGGCTGGGGAAGCCGAGCAGCCGGGCGCGCTCGGCGCGTAGCTGCGCCAGACGCTTCACGATCTCCCGGGTGTCGTTCGAGTCGCCGCGCTCGGCGCGGGTCGTCGACGCGATGAACAACCGCTCCCGCAGCGCCCGGTTCTTGAGCGAGGCCTGCGCCGGCTGCTGGGTGGTGTTCTGCAGCGGCAGCACCCATTTCCCGTCGAGCTTGCGTTGGCGCGCCGCTTCGGCGGCCGCGGCGATCTCGGCATCGCTCAGGCCGTCGAGCTCGTTCTTGTCGCCCACGACGATCGCTCCCGCCTTCGTCGCCGCGAGCAGCCGGTTCTGAAAGTCGGTCGCGAGCTTCGACTCTTCCTGGTTCAGACGGCGCAGCCGCGCCTTGTCCGCCGGCGCCAGCAGCGCTCCGGCGCGCACGAAGTCGCGGTAGTAGCGCTCGACCAGGAACGTCTGCACCGAGTCGAGGCCGACATCGGCGCGCCGGTCGTACACGCTCCTGACTCGACGAAACAACGTGTCGTTCAAGTGGATCGCGTCGAGATGCGCCGCAAGCCGCGGCGCCTCTTCGGTCTGCACCCGTTGCAGCGTGTCGTCGGTGTTGGCCTGGGTCATCGCGTTGAACACCTTGAAGGCGCGCGTGAGCAGGGCACCCGAGCGTTCCAGGGCGACGATCGTGTTGTCGAAGCTGGGTGCCGCCGTGTCGGCGGCAATGCGGGCGACCTCGACCAGCTGCTGGCGCATCCCTTCCTCCAGCGCCGGCTGGTAATCGGCATCGTGGATCCGGTCGAATGGGGGCGCCTGGTACAGCAACGGACTGGCGCTCGCGAACGGGTTCGCGCCGGTAAACTGGGCTGGGCCGGCGGACGCGGGCGTCGAGACGCGGCTGCAGCCGAGCAGGGTGAGACACAGGGCGACGGCGCGGCGGCGGTTAGGAAGTGGCATCGGCGTGCCCCGTCTCATTGGCCTTCGAAGGCGCGTGGAAGCGGTGGGTGATCGGGGTGTCGTAGTCGCTTGATGTTTCGGCACATGGGAATCGGAACCTCTCAGGGACGGCTGGAATCTAGCCGGCTTGGAAGGAACGAGCACTGGCGCAACCCGGGGCGCGGCCCGCAGCTTTGACGCCACCAGTCACGCACCCCGCCCCCAGGGGGACTCATGCACACCACGCCCGGCATCCACGCCACGCAAAGCATCCAGGACGACGTCTACGCGCAGTGGGTCAAGGACCCCGAAGGGTTTTGGGCCGAAGCCGGCGAAGCGATCCACTGGTACAAGCGATGGGACCGCGTGCTCGATAGCGCGCGCGCCCCGTTCTATCGCTGGTTCCCAGGCGGGGTGGTCAACACGTGCTACAACGCGCTCGATTGGCACGTGGAGCACGGCCGGGGCGACCAGCCCGCGCTGGTGTACGACAGCCCCGTAACGGGGACCATCAAGACCTTCACCTTTCGGGAGCTGCTGAGCGAGGTCGCCCGCTTCGCCGGAGTGCTGGTCGGACAGGGCGCCGGGAAGGGCCACCGGATCATCATCTACATGCCCATGGTCCCGGAAGCGGTTATCGCGATGCTGGCGTGCGCGCGAATCGGGGCGATCCATTCGGTGGTATTCGGGGGCTTCGCCTCGCACGAGCTCGCGGCGCGCATCAGTCACGCGGAGCCGACGCTGATCGTCTCCGCCTCGTGCGGCATCGAAGTGAATCGCGTGGTTCCGTACAAGCCGTTGCTCGACAAGGCGATCGAGCTCGCCACCGTGAAGCCGCGTCGCTGCATCATCCTCCAGCGGCCGGAAGAGCGGGCTCCGATGGTCGCCGGGCGCGACTGCGACTGGGCGGAGCTGATGGCGGCGGCGCGAGGGGCGGAGTGCGTGCCCGTCGCCGCGACCGATCCGCTCTACATCCTTTATACGTCGGGCACCACGGGGATGCCGAAGGGCGTGGTTCGCGACAACGGCGGCCACGCCGTCGCGCTCAAGTGGAGCATGCCGCACATCTACGGCGTCCCGCCCGGCGACGTCTACTGGGCCGCCTCCGACCTCGGCTGGGCGGTCGGACACTCCTACATCGTCTACGGTCCGCTGCTCAACGGGAACACCACCATCCTGTACGAGGGGAAACCGGTCGGCACGCCCGATCCCGGGGCCTTCTGGCGGGTGATCTCGCAGCACCGGGTCGGCGTCTTCTTTACCGCTCCGACGGCGATCCGCGCCATCAAGCGCGACGATCCGACCGGGGAACATGTTCGGCGCTACGACTTGAGTGCGTTCCGGACGTTCTTTCTCGCCGGCGAGCGGTGCGATCCCGACACGCTGCACTGGGCGGAGCAGCAGCTCGGCGTCCCGGTCATCGACCACTGGTGGCAGACGGAGACGGGTTGGCCGATCGGAGTGAATTGCGTGGGGCTGGGAATGCTCCCGGTGAAACCGGGCTCGTGCGGCAAGGCCGTCGCGGGCTACGACGTGCGCGTGCTCGGCGAGGACGGCCACGACCTGCCCGCCGGGGAGACCGGAAACATCGTCATCCGGCTGCCGTTGCCTCCGGGCTGCCTGCCGACTCTGTGGAACAACGACGAGGGCTACGTGCGCTCGTACATGAGCCGGTACCCGGGCTACTACCTCACGGCCGACGCCGGCTACAAGGACGAGGACGGCTACCTCTGGGTGATGGGTCGCACCGACGACATCATCAACGTGGCGGGCCACCGGCTCTCCACCGGGGCCATGGAAGAGGTGCTCGCCTCCCATCCCGACGTGGCCGAGTGTGCGGTCGTGGGCGTGGCCGACGAGATCAAGGGGGAGATCCCGCTGGGCCTCATCGTGCTCAAAGCGGGCGCGCAGCGGCCCGCCGGCGCCATCGCCGACGAGCTCGTGGCCAGCGTGCGCGAGCGGATCGGCCCGGTCGCGGCGTTCAGGACGGCGGTCGTGGTCCAGCGGCTGCCGAAGACGCGATCGGGCAAGATCCTGCGCGGCACGATCAAAAAGATCGCCGATGGGAAGGAGTACCGGGTGCCACCGACGATCGACGATCCCGCGAGTCTCGATGAAATCACGGCGACGTTGGCGATAGTAGGATATCCGCGGGGATGAACCAGGAGTCGCGGCTGAAGCCGCGGCTCGGCCCTGCCGCTGAAGCGGCCAATTGTCCTTTGCCGCCTATTGCCGCCCTTACGCCCACACCCGTTCCGCCTGCCACAGGTGCCGGTGCTGGTGCCGCGGCAAAATCGTAAAGCACGAGTACAAGCTGTACCGCACGCGCGCGTTGAACGGCGACGTGACGCGCACCTGAGAAAGCGGCAGGCCGTCCGCCTGGGCGAGACAGTCGAGCTGCGCGGCCTGGAGGCGATCGAATTCTTGGACGAGAAGCGCCGGGGCGGCCAGGCTCGACGGCAGGAACCGCGCGATGGTCTTCAAGCGGACACGAACCGGCGGTCCCATGGTCGCCCACAACAGCCAGCCGATGGGATCGCGACGGTACCGACCCGGTGGGCGCGGCTCCAGCATGCGCGCGCGCGACACCGCATGCTGCAACAGCGGCAGATAGGCCATGGACGTGAGGTTCAAGTGCGCCACACACTCGGCCACGGACCACCGCCCCGGATCGGAGCGCTTGCCCCACCGCTCCTCCGGAACCGCCTGCACCAGCGCGTGGAGGCGGGCTTGCGCGCTGCGATATTCATCGGCGACGAGCTGGAGTTGCTGATGCATGTGCGACACCGCCTTCCCCGTTAGTTCACCCTTCCCTGCAAGCGTCGCAGTCCCCCGATCGCCGGGGCGTAGCCCGGCATTTTATCCAGAGCCCTCCCATATTCCGCCACCGCGTCGAGCACCTGGCCCTTCTTCTCGTAAATCCGCGCCAGGTTCACGTGGGGGAACTGCGGCGCCTCGTAGCGTGGCGCGTCCATCGCACGCTTGAGCCAGGGAATCGCGTCGTCGTCGCGCCCCAGCTCGATGAGATAGCACCCGATGTCGTTGTACGGATTGCCGAACGTGGGATCCACCGCGATCGCGCGCTTGCACTCGGCGATCGCCTCGTCATAGCGTCGCTCGAACGAGTACACCCAGCCGAGAAACGTGTGCGCCTCCGCCGTCGGCAGCTCCGCGAGCGATGCCTGATACAGTTGCACCGCGCCCGCCAGATCGCCCGCTAGCTGGCACTGGTACGCGCGCTCGAATAGCTTTAGCGCCCGAGCTCGATCACCCACACGCCAAGCTTATTCAGACCTCTCCGCCGTCGCCATCGCGCCCGTTTATCAGCCTGCCGTTGCTCGTCCTGCTCGCGGCGGTCGCGCTTGGCTGGAACCTGAACGGCTACCGCCTGTTGGATCCGGACGAAGGCCGGAACGCCGAGGTGGCGCGCGAGATGGCGTATTCGAACGGCTACGTCGTGCCGCACCTCGACGGACTTCCCTACCTCGACAAACCGATCGTCTATTTCGCCGCCGCGGCCGCCATGATGGAGCTCTTCGGCCCGACCGAAGCGGCCGCCCGCCTGCCCGCCTACCTCGCGACGCTCGCCACGATCGCGCTGCTCGTGTGGTTCGCGCACCGCCGCTGGGGCGAGGAGGCGGGCTGGCTCGCCGGGCTCGCGTACGCCACCATGGTGCTGCCGCTCGCCTATGCCCGCACGGCGATATTCGACAGCACGCTCACGTTGTGCACCACGGCCGCGATCGTCTGGTTCGCAGACGAGCGGCCCGTCGCGGCCTGGGCGGCGATGGCGGTCGGCGCCCTCACCAAAGGCCCGATCGCCGTCGCGATCCCATTGCTCGCGCTCGGCTCACACGCGCTCGCCACCGGCACGCCCGTCCGCAGACTGTTCTCGCGGCGTGGCCTGGCACTGTTCGGCGCGATCGCCCTGCCCTGGTTCATCGTCGTGTCGATCGAGCATCCCGACTTCCCCGGTTACGTGTTCCTCCGGGAGACGCTCCAGCGGGTCACGACGCGGAGCTTCCACCGCACCGCACCGTTCTGGTACTACCTGCCGATCCTGCCGCTCGCGGGCTTCCCCTGGATCGTTCCGGCGCTCGCACGGGTCTCGAGCGTCCGCGCCACCTGGGACGCCCGGCGGGACGCGGCGGCGAGCGAGCCGCTGCTGCTCGCGTGCTGGGTGATCGTGCCGCTCATCTTCCTGTCGCTGAATCAATCCAAGCTGCCGCAGTATGTGCTCCCGTTGATCCCTGCGCTCGCGCTCGCCGCGACGCGCAACCTCGTGGCGGGGGGGAGCCGCACCGCGGCACGCGTGTATGTCGGCGTCTCGGGCGTCGCCGGCCTGGCGCTCGTGGCGCTCACACGCTGGCTCCCGGCGCCCATCAGCCTCACGCCGGCGGAGAAGGCGGCCATCCCGCCCGCCGCCGCGGCGCTCGGGATCGTCGTGCTCTGCTCCGGCGTCCTCGTGGGGCTCGGCGCGCTCACCCGCCGGCCCCGGTCCACGATTTTCGGGTATGCTGTGGTCGTCATGGCAATCCCATTCTTATCCGGGAGGCTGCTCGTCGCGGTGGGAGACGACCGCTCCTCCGCCGGCGTGGCACGCGCCACCGCTGCGGCACTCGAGCGCAGCGGCGGCACCGGCACCGTGCTCGGCGTCCTCGCCTACCCCCCGTCCCTGCCCTTCTATCTCGGCCGCCCCATTGCCGTGGCGACGGAGACCGGCCAAGAGCTCACGAGCAACTACATCGCCGACAACGTCGAGCGCTTCCGCTCCCTCGCCGGATCGCCGCTGCTCCCGGCGGGCTACTGGCGCGAGGCGTTGGCGCGCTGCCCCATGCCTACGGTGTTCTTGACCGGCGCCGGGCACCGCGAGGCGCGGGCCGCCCTGGGCGCGGCCCTGCCGCTCCTCGCCGCCGACGACCATTACGCGGTTTACGGCCCTTGCCGTCCCCGCTCCATGTCACAACCTCCCCAACCTCCCCAACCTCCCCGGCGGGGAAGGGGTGGGCGGTAATGTGCGGCATCTTCGGCGCCGTCTCGCTCTCGGGCGCCCCGCTCACGCATCCCGATTGCCTCGCCGCCATGGGTGCCGCGCTCGCCCACCGCGGTCCCGACGGCGAGCGCATCGTGGGCCACGAGCGCGCGCGGTTGGGGGCCTGCCGGCTCGCCATCATGGACCTGACCACCGGCGACCAGCCGTTCCAGAGTCCTGACGGCTCCATCTGGATGATCTGCAACGGCGAGATCTACAACGCCCCGGAGCTGCGCCGCGAGCAGACCCTCGCAGGCTATCCGTTCCGCTCGACGGGCGACATCGAGACGATCGTGCCGCTGTATGAACGCTTCGGCGCGGACGGCGTCGGACGACTCGAGGGGATGTTCGGCCTGGCGGTATGGGACGACCGCCACGAACGGTTGGTTCTCGCGCGCGACCGCGCTGGCGAGAAGCCGCTGTTTTGGACGGAGCGGAACGGCGAGCTGCGGTTCGCGTCGGAGATCCAGGCGCTGCTCGCCTATCCCGACCAGCCGCGCCGCGTGAACCCCGCGGCGGCAGCCCTGTACGGCGCGCTCGGCTACGTCCCCGCGCCCTACACGATGCTCGACGGCATCTCGAAGCTCACACCTGCGCACTTCCTCGTCGCCGACCGCCGGGGATTGACGGTACGCCGCTACTGGGACCCCGCCGCCGTCGCCGCGCGCCCGTCGCGGCTCGGCACGCCGGCCACGCTGCGCGACGTGCTGCTCCGGGCGGTCGAGCGCGAGCTGATGTCGGACGTGCCCGTGGGCGTATTCACGAGCGGCGGGCTCGATTCGTCGCTCCTCGCGGCCGCGGCGGCGCGCGTCATGGCGGGCGAGCGGATCCACACCTACTCCGTGAAGTTCGCCGAGCCGGGCTACGACGAGAGCCCCCACGCGGAAGCGGTGACGCACCACATCCGCACGATCCACCACGCGGTCACCGCGGACGATGCGGCGCTCGAGCGGGCGTTCGATGTCGTGACCCGCTCACTCGCCGAGCCGGTGGGCGACCCCGCCATCCTGCCGACGTTTCTCCTGGCTGAGGCGGCACGGGAGCACGTCAAGGTCGTGCTCTCGGGCGAGGGCGCGGACGAGCTATTCGGCGGCTACCCGACGTACCTGGGCCACAGGGCGGCGGGGCTGTACCGCCGGATCCCCGGACGAGAGGCGCTCCGCTGGCTCGTCGACCGCCTGCCGACCTCGACCGGGAAGGTCACGCTCGAATTCCTCCTGAAGCAGTTCGTCGCAGGTGCCGATCGCCCGCTCATCGAGCGTCACCTGACGTGGTTCGGCGCCCTGGGGCCCGACGCCCGCGTGCTGGCGTGGGCCGGCGGACTCTTGAACGGCTTTCCAGGTGATTCGTCGCTCAACCGGGTGTTGTGGCTCGACTTCCTCACCTACCTCCCGGACAATCTGCTCGTGAAAGTGGACCGGGGGACGATGCTCGCGTCCATAGAAGCCCGGGCGCCATACCTGGACCGCGAGGTGATGGAGCTGGCGCTGCCGGCGCCGGCGGCGCTCAAGGTGCGGGGCTTCACCACCAAGGCGATATTAAAGGAAGCGGCGCGCGGGCTCGTCCCGGAGGCGGTGATCCGGCGCCGGAAGCGCGGGCTGTCGGTGCCCGTGGCGCGGTGGCTCAATGCGGGCCTGCGTTCGCTCGCCGATCGTCACCTCGCGGCGCCCCGGCTGTTCCGCGACGCGCCGACCGCCCGCCTCCTCGCGGAGCACCGCGCCGGCGCGCGTAACAACGCCCGCATGCTGTGGCCGATCCTGATGGCCGAGCTGTGGGCGGAGCGATGGAGCGTCGATACGGAGTCCGTCCGGGTGGGTTAACCCCGGGGCGGTGCCCCGGGGTTCAGGAGGAAGAAGCATGACCCGAGCCGAAGCCCTTGCCCTGATGGAGCAGCACACCCAGTCCCCCTCGCTCCGCCAGCACATGCTGGCGGTCGAGGCCGCGATGCGCGCCTACGCGGACAAGCACGGCGAGGACGCGGAGACGTGGGGGCTCGCGGGGCTGTTGCACGACTTCGACTACGAGAAGTTCCCGAATCCCGAGCACTCGCCCACCGAGGGCCATCCCGCATGGGGCGTGCGCCTGCTGCGGGAAAAAGGCGTACCCGAGCCCGTGTGCCGCGCGATTCTCGGACACGGCTCGTACACGGGCGTGCCGCGCGATACCCGGATGGCTCAGACGTTGTTCGCGGTGGACGAGCTGTGCGGGTTCCTCGTGGCGTGCGCCCTGGTGCGCCCGTCCAGGAGCTTCGCGGACCTCGAGGTGGCGTCCGTGAAGAAGAAGCTCAAGGACAAGGGGTTCGCGCGTGGGGTGAACCGCGACGAGGTGACCCAGGGAGCCGCCGAGCTGGGCGTGCCGCTGGACGAGCACATCGCCTTCGTGATTCAGGCGCTGCGTCCCGCGGAGGGCGCGCTCGGCCTGGGCGCGCAGGCAGCAGTGGGGTGAGCGTTCCCGCTGCGGCGACCACCGCCCTTGCCGCGCGCGACCAGCTGACCCTGGCGCTCGACCGCGCCGCCGGCGCGCGGCCGATCGAAGGCAACCGCCTCGAGCACCACCCCGACAGCCCGCGCGCGCTGGACGCGATGGTGGCCGCGATCGGCGCGGCACGCCGCTGGGTGCACTTCGAGAACTACATCATCCGCGACGACGCCACCGGCCGGCGCTTCGCCGACGCGCTCGCCGAGCGCGCGCGGGCCGGTGTCCGCGTGCGCGTGCTGTACGATGCCCTCGGCTCGTTCGGCACGTCGCGCCGCTATTGGCGGCGGCTCGTCCAGGCCGGCGCCGAGGTGCGCGCCTTCCACCCGCTCCTCACCCGCCACGCGCTCGACCTGCTGGCGCGTGACCACCGCAAGCTCCTCGTCGCCGACGGCGTCTGGGCGATGACCGGAGGGATGTGCATCGGCGACGAGTGGGCGGGCGACCCGGCGCGCGGCCGGCGCCCGTGGCGCGACACGATGGTCGCTGTCGCCGGGCCCGCCGCCGCGGCGCTGGACGGCGCCTTCGCCCGCATCTGGCGGCAAACCGGCGTGGCCCTCCCCCCCGACGAGCTCGACGCCGACCCCGCGTCGTGCGGCGACTCGACGGTCCGCGTGGTGGAGGGCGTGCCGGGGCGCGCCCGGGTGTACCGCGCGGTGGAGCTGCTCGCCGCGAGTGCCTCCGAACGCCTGTGGATCACCGACGCGTACCTCATCGCCCCAGCCCCGTTGTACGCGAGCCTGCTCGATGCGGCTCGCGGCGGTGTGGACGTGCGCCTGCTCGTGCCCGGCGCGAGCGATCTGCCGGTGCTCCGCAACTTCACGCGCGTCGGCTACCGCGATCTGTTGCGCGCGGGCGTCCGCGTGTTCGAATACCAGGGGCCGATGATCCACGCCAAGACGATCGTCGTGGACCGGCGCTGGGCGCGGGTCGGCTCGAGCAACTTGAATGTCTCGAGCCTGCTCACGAACTACGAGCTCGACCTCGCGGCCGAGTGCGAAGGGCTCACCGAAGAGCTCGCGCGCCAGTTCCGGCACGACCTCGCGTCGAGCCAGGAGATCGTGTTGCAGCCGCGCCGCATGCGGCTGCCCCCGCGGCTCACGACCGGGAGCGCTCCGGACGAAGGTGATGTGCCGCACAAGCGCTCGGGCTACGAGCTCGGCGCCGTCGCGGTGGTGGCGCTGCGGCGGGTTGCGGGCGGATTGCGGCGCGCCATTGCGGCGACCGCCGCGCTCGGATGCGCCGTCCTGGGCGGCCTGCTGCTCGTCTTCCCCCGTATCATGGGGATCGTCCTCGCCGCCGGGGCGTTCACGCTGGCCCTCGCGTTCGGCGTGTACGCACTGGAACGGCGCCGCACGCGGGACCCGGACGATGGCTGACCCCCAACCCCCCCGGGAGCCTGCGCGTATAGCACAGCAGGACGAGGCCGATCTGGTCGCCCGCGCCGTCGCCGGCGAGCGGGCGGCGTTCGGGATGCTGGTGGAGCGCTACGCCGGCGTGGCGCGGCGCGTGGCGCGAGCGGTGCTGGGCAACCCCGAGGACGCCGACGACGCCGCGCAGGATGCGATGCTCTCGGCCCTCGTGAAGCTCGAGCAGTACGACGCGCGGCGTCCGTTCGGCCCCTGGCTGTTGCGGATCGTCGCCAATGCCGCTACGGACCGGCGGCGGCGCCGGTCGGTCCGGCGCGTGGAGCCGCTCGACGTCGGGCTCACCGCCGGCGGCGCGCGGCCCGATGCGACGGCCGAGCGCCGGGCCCTGAACGAGCGGTTGCGACAGGCCCTCGCCGAGCTGCCCGAGCGCCGGCGCATGGCGGTGGTGCTGTTCGACGTCGAAGGGTATTCGCACGGCGAGATCGCCCTCATCCTCGGGATTCCCGAGGGCACGGTGCGATCGGAAGTGTTCCACGCGCGGCGCCGCCTGCGGGTGCTGCTGGCGGACTGGAAGGAGGAGGGATGATGGATCCCCTGCCGTTCGATCACCGACGCGATGGGGTGCTCGGGAGAGCGCTGCGAGAGGCGCTCGACCCCGGCGACGCACAGGCCTTCGTCGCGCGCGTCGTGGCTTTGGCCGGGCAGGTGCGCGTGGCGTCGTGGGACGCCGTACTCGCCCGTTGGGCGCGGGCCGGCGTCGCAGCCGCGCTGGTCGTCGCGCTGGCGGCGGGCTACTTGGTGGGCCGCGGGACCGCGGCGTCCCCCACCGCCGCTCGCCCGACGGTCTCAGACGTGCTGATCGCCCCGCCGGCGCACCCGGCGGAGGTGGAGGTCGTTCTCGCCTCCGTGATCGGCAGCAATTAGAAAGGGAAGACCGTCATGCTGAACCGCTCCACAACCTGGGCCGTGCTATTCCTCGTCGCGACGTTCGCGGCGGGGCTCGCCGTCGGGGCCGGCGGCCGGGCACTTTGGGTCCGCTACGCGTCCGCGGCGGCGCCCGAGCGGGCCCGCGGGCTCGACCGAATGATGGACGAGCTGAACGACGAGCTGCACCTGGACCCGGCGCAACGCGACTCGGTGCGCGCGATCCTGCAGCGCCACCGGACCCGCATGACCGCCGTGTGGGAGACCGTGCGCCCGCGCTTCGACTCGATGCGGGCGCAGATGGACTCCGACGTCGCCCGCCAGCTCACCCCGGAGCAGCAGGCCAAGTACCGCGACCATGTCACCCGGTACCGGCATCAAAAGGAGCAGGAGAAGGCCGACACGGGGTCGGGAGGTCGGAAGAAATGATGGCGGCGCGACGCGCAGTGTTCGGGGGAATCGTGTCGGCGCTGGCCGCGACCGGGGGAACCCTCGCGGCCCAGCAGAAGGCCCCCCCCGCGCCCGTGCAGTCGGCACAGCTCCAGGTCTCGCTCCAGGAGGCGGTGCGCCGCGCGCTCGACGTGCAGCCGGCCGTCGTCGGGGCCCGGGGCGACCAGCGGAACGCCGGAGCAAGCCAGCGGGCGGCGGCCGGCGCCTTCCTGCCGACGCTCACCCTGGGCGGCTCCTCCAACAAGGCGTCCGCCAACCGCTACAACTCGGCCACGGGCCAGATCGTCACGGTCCCGTCGAACACGAGCTACTTCGGCTCGGTGGGCGCGAGCATCGACCTGTTCGACGGCTTCCGTCGCTTCGCCAACGCGAGCGCCACGTCCGCCACCGCGGATGCAGCCGACGCCGAGTTCATGAACCAGCGGGCCCAGGTGACCGCCACCACCCAACAGCTCTTCTTCACGGCGCTCGCGCAGGAGGAGCTCGTGCGCGTGGCTGAAGCGCAGCTGCAGCGTGCCAAGGAGGAGCTCCAGATCGCCCTGAACAAGTTCCAGGCCGGAGCCGCCACCCGCTCCGATACGCTCACCGCGACCGTGGATCTCGGCAACGGGCAGCTCGCGCTGCTGCAGGCCAACGCCAACCTCGCCACCGCCCAGGCCAACCTCGGCCGGCAGATCGGTGTGGACCAGCTCGTGAGGGCGGTGCCGGATACGGCACTTCCGTCGCTCCCCGATACAATGCGGCTCCGGGCGGAAGTGCTCGACTCCTCGCCCCAGGTCCAGCAGGCGGCGGCGCAAGTGCGCGCCGCCCGTTCCCTGGTCACGGTGGCCCGCTCGCAGTACTGGCCGACGCTGTCGGCATCCTACTCGAACGGCTACACGGGCCTCAATGCACCCTGGTCCACCACGGACAGCTACGTCAACAATTGGTCGCTCCGGTTCTCGCTTTCCTGGACGCTGTTCAACGGGTTCACTCGCGAAGCGAACCAGGTGTCGGCTGCGGTGACGCGGGACGTCACGGAAGCGCAGGCGGCCGACACGCGCCGCGGCGTGAACGCCCAGCTCACCCAGCAGCTCGCCGCCGTGACCACGGCATACGCGCAGATCGGGATCAGCGGCGCCAACGTCGCCGCCGCCACCGAAGCACTGCGCGTCACCCAGGAGCGCTACCGGCTCGGCGCCGGCACCCTGCTCGACCTGCTCACCGCCCAGGCCAACATGACCCAGGCCCAGGTGAGTCAGGTCCAGGCTCGCTACAACTACCTCATCGCCCGCGCCCAGGTCGAAGCCCTGGTGGGACACGCCCTGTGACCGGCGTCCAGCCGACCACGTTCCGCACCGGCGATACGCCGCTGCCGGATACCGTCATCCTCACGCACAAGCTCACGCGCGACTACGACATGGGTGGCGAGGTCGTGCACGCGCTGCGCGGGGTCGAGATCCAGATGCGCCGCAACGAGTTCGTGGCCATCATGGGCCCGTCGGGCTCTGGGAAATCGACGCTGATGAACCTCGTCGGGTGCCTCGACACGCCCACGGCGGGCGAATACTGGCTCAACGGGCAGAAGGTGAGCGACCTGTCGGACGACGAGCTGGCGCGCATTCGCAACAAAGAGATCGGGTTCGTGTTCCAGACGTTCAATCTGCTGCCGCGCGCCAGCGCGCTCCACAACGTGGAGCTACCCCTGATTTACGCGGGTGTCGGCGCGAAGGAGCGTCGCGCCCAGGCGGCGCGGGCACTCGAGCGGGTGGGGCTCGCCGACCGCATGACGCACAAGCCGAACGAGCTGTCGGGCGGGCAGCGCCAGCGGGTGGCGATCGCCCGCGCGCTCGTGAACGACCCCTCGATCCTGCTCGCGGACGAGCCGACCGGCAACCTCGACTCCGCCACCGGCGCGGAGATCATGCGGTTGTTCGAGGAGCTGCACGATGCCGGCCAGACCATCGTGCTGGTCACCCACGAAGCCGACATCGCGGCGCACGCTTCCCGCCAGATCCACCTGCGTGATGGGCTCGTCGAGCGCGACGTGCAGACGAAAGGCTGAACGTGCGGCGACCCCTCGTGGCCGCGCCGGCGGTGCTGATGCTCGCCGTCGCCGCCTGCCAGAAGGCCCAGACTGCTCCGCTGTACGAGAAGGTCCCCGTGGGGCGCCGCGACGTCGTCGTTACGGTGATCAGCCAGGGGGTGATCCGGCCGACCCTCCTGTTCAGCGTGAAGTCGAAGGCGTGGGGCGAGATCGTCGCGCAGCCGGTCGCCACCGGAGATGAAGTGCGCAAGGGACAGCTCCTCACGACCATCGACCCGCGCCTCCCCCAGAACAATCTCACGCAAGCGCAGGCGAGCGTCGACAAGGCGCACGCGCAGCTCGCGAACGCCACCGCACAGCTCGGGCGCAGCGAGGCGCTCTACAAGAGCGGCTCGCTCGCTGAAACGGACTACGACCAGGCGAGGCTGGCCAACGCGGTCGCCCAGTCGGCCGTCGCCACCGCCGAGGCGAACTTGCGCACCGCGCAGGACGCGATGGAGGACACCCACGTGCGGGCTCCCATCGCTGGCACGATCCTGGAGCTGGACGCCGTGCTGGGAACGGTGATCTCGAGCCCCACCCTGGGTGGCGGCACCGTCATCCTCAAGATGGCGAGCCTCGACGGCGTGCAGGACTCGGCGTTGGTGCTCGAGACCGACATCGGTCGCGTGCAGCCGGGGATGCCGGCCTCGCTCAGCGTGGACGCGTTTCCGGGACGCACATTCGAGGGCACCGTCACGTCGATCCTGCCGCAGGGGCAGGTCGTCCAAAACGCCACCATGTTCCCGGTGCTGGTCGGGGTCCCGAATCCCGGGCACCTGCTGAAGCCGGGAATGAATGCCGAGGTGCGCATTCACACGGGGCAGCGGCAGGGCGTGCTCACGGTGCCGAACGCGGCACTGCGGACGCCGCGCGACGTCGGCACCGCCGCGACCATGCTCGGACTCGACTCGGTGACCGTGGCGGAGCAGATCGCCACCGGGCAGGCGGCGGACTCCGGCCGCGCTCACGCGGCCGGCCCTCCCGCGGCCGGCGCGACGGACAGCGCGGGGGGCAAGACCGTCACCCTGCCGAACGGCCGCACCGTGACCTTGCCGCCGGGCGTGACGCCCGAGCAGCTGGAGGCGGTGATGAAGCGCATGCGCTCGGGCGGCCAGCCGAGCGTGGACGACCGGGCGATGCTCGGACGGATCTTCGGCCGCGGCCCGCGACCCCGGGGATCTCCCAATCGTCCGACCCGAAACAACCAGAGCTACGTCGTGTTCGTGCTGCGGGACGGGCAGCTCGTCGTGGCTCCCATCCGGACGGGCCTCACCGACCAGGACTACGTCGAGGTCATGAGCGGGCTCACGGAGCGGGACACGGTGCTGGTGCTGCCGAGCGCCTCGCTGGTGCAATCGCAGCAGCAGTTCAAGCAGCGCTTCCAGAACGTCACGGGCGGCGGCCTCCCCGGACTGCGCCAGAGCGGCGGGTCGCGATGAGACCCGCGACACGCCTGCTCCTCACCGCCGCAGTCAGCCTGACCGCCTGCGGGAAGGCCGAAACCGCGCCGCCCTATCAGAAGGTCGCCGTCGAGCGCCGCGACATCGTCGTCACGGCTACCGCGTCGGGCGTGATTCAGCCGATCCTGACGCTCAGCGTCAAGTCGAAGGCCTCCGGGGAGATCCTCGAGGAGCCCGTGCAGACCGGCGACGAGGTGAAGAAGGACCAGTTGCTCGCGCGCGTCGACCCCCGGATCCCGCAGAACAACCTGACCCAAGCGCAGGCGAACCTCGCGGTGGCGAAGGCGCAGCTCGACAACGCCACAGCGCAGCTCAAGCGCAGCCAGGCTCTGTTCGCGTCCCAGTCGATCACGCAGGCGGGGCTCGACTCCGCGCAGCTCGCCGCCGCCACGGCGCGCGCCGCCGTCGCCACGGCGGAGGCGACGCTGCAGACGGCGAAGGACGCGATGCAGGACACGCACGTTCAGGCGCCGATCACCGGCACCGTGCTCGAGCTGGACGCCGTGCTCGGCACGGTCATCTCGAGCCCCACCAACGACGTGGGGGGCGGCACCGTCATTCTCAAAATGGCGAATCTCGACACGGTGCAGGTCTCGGCGCTGGTGGATGAGACGGACGTCGGCAAGGTGCAGTCGGGAATGGCGGTGACGATCAACGTGGACGCCTATCCCAACCGCACGTTCGACGGCTCCGTGCTGAAGATCGAGCCTCAGGCGCAGGTGACCCAGAACGTCACCATGTTTCCGGTCGAAGTGAACATCCCCAACCCGGGGCACGTGCTCAAGCCGGGGATGAACACCGAAGTCGAGATTCACATCGGGCAGCGCCAGGGAGTGCTCGCGGTGCCGAACGCCGCCTTGCGTACGCCCAAGGACGTCGCGTCCGCAGCGAGCGTGCTCGGCCTCGACTCGGCCGCGGTCGCCCGGCAGCTCAGCGCCACGCCGCAGGCGGATCCGGCCGCGTCCGGCACCGACGACACGCCGGGCGACGGGCACAAGCTGCACGCCGCCGAGACCAAACGGCCCCACGGGGCAGGCGCTCCGCCACCACCGCCGGCGCGCCCGAGCGGCACGGCCATCGTGTTCGCCTGGCGCGGCGGCAAGATCGTCCCCGTGACGATCGGCACCGGCCTCACCGACCAGGATTTCATGGAGGTGACGGCCGGCCTGACGGAGAAGGACACGGTGCTCGTGCTCACGAGCGGCACGGCGCGGTAGCGATGCTGCTGGGCGAGATCGTCAAGGTCGCGCTCGAGGCGCTGCGGGCGAACAAGCTGCGCTCGCTGCTCACCATGCTGGGCATCATCATTGGCGTGGGGGCGGTGATCACCATGATCGCCCTTGGCTCGGGGGCCCAGAAATCGGTGCAGGACCGCATCCAGGCGCTGGGCCCGACGCTCTTGAGCCTCTACCCCGGTCAGAGCTTCATGCGCGGCGTCGCGAGCGGCAATCGGGTGAGCCTCACCATGGACGACGACACCGCGCTCGCCAACGGCGCCCGCTACGTCACCGCCGTCGTTCCCGAGCTCTCGAGCAACCTGCAGGTGCAACGCAGCGACCAGAACATCAACGTGAACGTGGTCGGGACGACGCCGAACTACATCACCGCGCACAACTACACCATCACCGCCGGCCGTATGTTCACCGCGGGCGACGATGCGGCCCGGCGCCGGGTGGCCGTGATCGGCAGCGCCGTCCCGACGCTGCTCAATTCCAACCGCGACGCCATGATCGGGCAGCAGATCCTGATCCGGGGCATCGCCTTCGATATCATCGGCGCGTTGTCCGAGAAGGGCTCGCAGGGGTCGTTCTTCAACCCCGACGAGCAGATCCTCATCCCGCTCCAGACGGCCCGGTACCGCGTGATCGGCACCGACCGGCTCCGGTCCATCACAGTCCAGGCCGTCGATCTGCAGTCGATGAACCTCGCCATGATCGAGATCGAGCGCGTGCTGCGGCGCCAGCACAAGATCCGGCCCGGCCAGGACAACGACTTCCAGATCCGCAACCAGACCGACATCCTCGCGACGCTGCAGCAGACCACCGACACGTTCAAGTATCTGCTCGCCGGCATCGCCGCCGTGAGCCTGCTCGTGGGCGGCATCGGCATCATGAACATCATGCTCGTGTCCGTCACCGAGCGCACCCGCGAGATCGGCGTGCGCAAGGCGCTCGGCGCGACGCGCTTCAACATCATGTTCCAGTTCCTGGTCGAGGCGCTGGTGCTGTGCCTCGTAGGCGGCCTGATCGGCGTGGTGCTCGGGTCGGGAGGCGCCATCGTGCTGTCGCGGATCGCCCACTGGAACACGCTCATCTCGCCGCTCGCCATCCTGCTCGCGTTCGTGTTCAGCGCGGCCGTCGGCTTGTTCTTCGGCATCTGGCCGGCGCGGCGGGCGGCAGCTCTGGATCCGATCGTCGCGTTGAGATACGAATAGAAGGCGGAAGTCGGAACGCGGAACACGGAACAGAAGGACCGGCTGACGATTCGTAGGTCAACGCCCCGACGCCGGCCCACGTGTTCCGCGTTCCGCATTCCGCGTTCCGACTTGTATCTTTGCCGCTATGCTTCCCCTCCTCCTCCTGCTCCAGAGCGCCGCCTCCGACTCCGGTCCCGTCTACCGCGGCCTCGCGAAGCAGCTCGACGTGCGCATCCCGCGCTTCGAGGCGGCGGCGACGATCGACGGGGTGCTCGACGAGCCGGTCTGGCGTCGGGCGGCGACACTGACGGGCTTCTCCCAATACCGGCCGGTGGACGGCCGTCCCGCCGAAGACTCGACGGCGGTGCTCGTCTGGTACGCTCCCGACGCGATCTACTTCGGTATCCTCGCGTTCGAGCGGCACGGCAGCGCGGTGCGCGCCACGCTCGCCGACCGCGACAACATCGACGCGGACGACCACGTCGCGATCCTGCTCGACACCTACCTCGACCACCGCCGCGCCATCATGTTCGCCGTGAATCCGCTGGGCGTGCAGGAGGACGGTGTCTGGAGCGACGGCGTCGCCGCCGGAGCAGCCGGAGGGCCGAGCGCGGGCGGCCGGTTCGACGCGACGATCGACTTGAACCCCGACTACGTCTACGAATCGCGCGGCCGCGTGACCGACCGCGGCTACGAGGTCGAAGTGAGGATCCCCTTCAAGAGCCTCCGCTACCAGAGCGCCGACCCGCAGGATTGGGGCATCCAAGTGGTGCGGTCGGTGCAGCACTCGGGCTACGAGGAGACCTGGACCCCCGCGGTGCGCGCCAACGCGAGTTTTCTCGTTCAGTCGGGCCGTCTGATCGGTCTCGGCGCGCTGCGGCGCGGCCTGGTGCTGGACCTCACACCCGAGTTCACCACCAAGGTGGACGGCGCCCCGACCGCGCCGGGCTATGACTATCGCGGCACGCCCGAAGTCGCAGGCAACCTGCGGTGGGGCGTCACGCAGAACCTCGGCCTCACCGCGACCGCCCACCCGGACTTCTCGCAGGTCGAGGCCGACGTCGGCCAGGTGACCCTCAACCAGCGGTTCGCCCTGTTCTACCCGGAGAAGCGGCCGTTCTTCCTGGAGGGCCTCGAGCAGTTCGACACGCCCAACAGTCTCATCTACACGCGGCGCATCGCGCAGCCGGTGTTCGGCGCGAAGCTCGCCGGCAAGGTCGGAGGCACCGGGATCGCTTACCTCGGAGCCGTCGACAACAGCGACCAGTCGGCCACAGGCGCGCACCCCGTCTACAACCTGCTGCGCCTGCGCCGCGACCTGGGGCCCACGTCCACGCTCGGCGTGGTCTACACCGACCGGATCGACGGCGATGACTACAACCGCGTGCTGGGCGTCGACGCCCACGTCGTGTGGCGCAAGATCTGGTTCTCCGAGGTGCAGGTCGCCGGGGCGTGGACCCGGGGACCGGACGGCGGCCGGGCGGGCAAGCTGTGGACCGTCACCTTCGGCGACCGCACCGGTCGCGCGTACGGCAACCACTTCGAGCTGCTCGGCATCGAGAAGAGCTTCCAAGACACGAGCGGGTTCGTGAATCGGACGGACATCGTCGCCGCTCGGACCTACAACCGGTTCAGCTGGTACGGCCGCCCGGGCGCGCTGGTCGAGCAACTGACGGCGATCGTCCATTTCGCACCGATCTGGCGGTACCATGACTTCGGCCGGCGGCACGGGACCATCGAAGACACCCTCGAGAACTTTTGGGTCGCGAACCTGCGCGGCGGGTGGCAGGCGCAGGTCACGCTCAGCCTCGATCATTTCGGCTTCGAGCCCGCGGACTATTCCGGCTACACGGTCGGCGCCGTGCCTTTCGCCGTCCCCCACGACCTGTACCACCTCCCGGGCGCGGCGTTCATCGTGAACACACCGAACCGAGCCGTGTCGGGAAGCGTGGTCGTGGGTTACTCGGCCGCGGCCGTTTTCCCCGAGGCATCCGAGGGCCGGCAGGTCGCTGTGACCACCGTCGCCACCCTCCGCCCCACGCCCGCTCTGCGCCTCGAGGCGCGCTGGGTGCACCAGCGCCTCACGCGCGCGCGCGACGGCAGCCGCTTCTCGACCGCGAACATCCCCCGGCTGAAACTCGAGTACCAGCTGACCCGTGCCATCTTCGTGCGCTACATCGGGCAGTACTTCGCGGAGGACCAGACGGCCCTGCTCGATCCGCGCACCGCGCAGCCGCTGCTCGTGAACGGCGACACCGCGCGAGCGATCGTCACGAACGTCTTCCGCAACGACGTCCTGTTTTCCTACAAGCCGACTCCCGGGACCGTCGTCTTCCTGGGATACGGCTCGTCCCTCACCGAGGCCGACGCCTTCCGGTTCCGCGACCTGACCCGCACGGCGGACGGCTTTTTTCTCAAGCTGAGCTACCTCTTCCGCATGTAGCCCCTCTACCCCTCACCTCCGCGCCGGGCCATTTTCTCCGTCATGCCCGACCCGGCCGTGACCCACCAGCTCGTCGACGAGGACCGCGCCAAACAGCGCCGGTACGTGCTCGCGAACACCCGCGCCCGCTGGCGGTTCGTCGCGCTCGGGGTGACCCTGCTCGCTGTCCTCCGCGTCGCGCGGGTCGCTCCCGTCTCGTGGCTCTTCATCATCGGTTTCGCCGGCGTCTTCGCCGGCATCAGCTATGCGATGCTCCGTCTGGGACGGAGCGGTGAGTTCCCCGCCTGGCACGCACACGCCGACATCGCGGTTGGTGCCGCGATGATCTCCGCGATCCTCTACGCGGTGGGGCCAACCGGACACCTGTGGTACGTCGTGTACCTGATCGCGCCACTGCAGGCGGCCCTGTACCTCGGCCAGACGGAGGCCTGGCAGGCGCTGCTCGTCAACCTCACGGGCTTCGGGCTCGCCACCGCCATCCGGGTCAGCCAGGGCACGCCGGGCTGGGCATGGAGCGCGTTCGCGCAGGAGACGCTGGTGCTCGCCTTCGCGAGCGCGGCCCTGGTGCCGACGCTGACGCGGTTCGTCACGCGGCTCAGGGCCGCGCGCGCCACACTGGCACAAGTGGAGCACGGCGACCTCACGTCGAAGGTCCAGGACGAGGAGCTGGACGAGCTGGGCTACCTCGGCGCCAGCGTGAACCGGACCACCGGCGCGATCGCCGGGGTGGTGCGTCAGGTCCAGCAGCAGTCCCAGGAGCTCGCGGCCATGGCCCAGCAGCTCGCCGCCGCCGCCCAGGAGCTGCAGGCTGCGTCCCAGGAGATCTCCGCCGCCGCGGAGCGGCTGGCCGAAGGCACCTCGCGGCAACGCCAGCTCATCGGCCACGGGCGGAGCGACTCGGAGGCGGCGGCGGACGTGGCGGCGCAGCTGCACGCGCGGGCCCAGGAGGCCGAGCGCCAGATCGCCGGCGTGGCGCAGCAGGCGCAGCGCCATGGCCAGGAGATCGCGCGGGCGAGCGAGCTGCTCGTGACCCTCGTCGACCACCTCGATCAGGTGTCCCGCGCGGCCGGCACGTTGGAGCTGAGCTCGCGGGAGATCGGAAAGCTCGTCGACGCGATTACCCGGATCGCCAGCCAGACCGACCTCCTCGCCCTGAACGCGGCGATCGAAGCGGCGCGCGCGGGGCAGCATGGCCTGGGCTTCCGCGTCGTGGCCGACGAGGTGCGCAAGCTCGCCGAGCAGAGCGCCCGCTCCGCGGAGGAGGTGCGGGTCCGCGTGCGGCAGACGCAGGACCAGATCGGACAAGTGATCGCGGCGATGGACGAGGGGCGACGGACGGCCCAGGGCGTGGGCGCCGTCTCCGCGGCGGCCCGGCAGGCGCTGGACGCCATCTTCGGCGACCTGAACGCCACCGTGAAGTTCGCCAGCGCCTTCGCGGGCGAAACCGAAGGTCAAACGCAGCGGATCCGTGAGGTGGTGCGCCGAATGGAAGAAGTCGCGGGGATCACCGAGACGGCGGCCCAGGGCGCCGAGCAGACATCGGCCGCGACGGAGGAGCAGATCGCCTCGCTGGGCGAGCTCACGACGACCTCGCAGCATCTGTCGGTCGCGGCGGCCAAGCTCACGGAGACGATTCAGCGGTTCAACGTGAACGGGAACGCGTGACCGGAACCCCAGGGCCCTGGCGGGAGTTCTGTGGATAGTGCCTTAAACCGAGACTTCTGGGAGCAATCATGTCCATTCGACCGATCAAGCGAGTTCTGCAGGCTAAACCCACCATCGAAGGCGCGGGCGTGCGGTTGCGCCGCGCGTTCGGCTTCGGCGACACGAAGGAGTTCGATCCCTTCCTCCTGTTCGACGACTTTCGCAACGAGAACCCCGAGGATTACCTCGCGGGGTTCCCCTGGCACCCCCATCGGGGGATCGAAACGATCACGTACGTCCTCGCCGGGACCGTCAACCACGGCGACAGCCTCGGAAACAAGGGCGCTCTCGGAGCGGGTGACGTGCAGTGGATGACGGCGGGCAGCGGGATCCTCCATCAGGAGATGCCGCGCGGGGACCCACGGGGGCGCATGCACGGCTTCCAGCTGTGGGCGAATCTCCCGTCCTCCCTGAAGATGACCCGGCCGCGCTACCAGGACATCTCGGCCGCCACCATCCCGGAGGTCACCGACGACGACGGCACCCGCGTCCGGGTGATCTGCGGGAGCTTTTGGGGGAAGGCCGGCCCGGTCGAGGGGGTGGCAGCGGACCCGCGCTATCTGGACGTGTGGGTCCCGCCGGGGCAACGCAAGTCGCTGCCGGTCGAGACGTCCGGGCACGCGTTCGCCTACGTGTTCGAGGGCGGCGGCACCTTCCGTGACGCCTCGGAGCCGGGTGCCGTCCAGACGGAACGGGTGGGACCGGTGGTAACCGGCGCGGGCGGCGGGGGCGGCCCGGCCGGGGAAGTGGAGAACCGGTCGCTCGTGCTGTTCGACAGTGGGGACGCGGTGACGGTCCAGGCAGGCGACGCCGGTATCCGGTTCCTGCTCGTGTCGGGGAAGCCGATCGAGGAGCCGGTGGCGTGGTACGGCCCCATCGTCATGAACACGCAGGACGAGCTGCGGCGCGCGTACGCCGAGCTCCAGGACGGCACTTTCATCAAGCAACGTTAGCCGGCAACCCTTCTATCCCAGGAGTCAACGCCATGTCTCCGGTCCCTCACGAGACCATGAACGACCTTCCCGAGAACGTGCGTAGCCAGGTGAGTGATCTGCTCAACAACCGACTCGCGGAAGCGATCGATCTGCAGACCCAGACCAAGCAGGCACACTGGAACGTCAAGGGCCCGCAATTCATCGCCCTGCACAAGCTGTTCGACGAGATCGACGAAGCGGTGGAGGAGTACGTCGACCTGCTGGCCGAGCGCGTCGTTCAGCTCGGTGGGATCGCGGAGGGGACGGCGCGTGTGGTGGCCGAGCGCTCCGAGCTGCCGGAGTATCCGCTCACGATCACCACAGGCGAGGAGCACGTGTGGGCACTGTCCTCGGCACTGTCCGGCTTCGGCGAGCGCATTCGCCGGGCGATCGACCAAACGGCGGACCTGGGGGACGTCGATTCGTCGGACATCTGCACCGAGATCTCCCGCGGCACCGACAAATGGCTGTGGTTCGTCGAAGCGCACGCCGAGGGGGCCGTCAAGGCGCACCTGAAGGCCTGATCGAGACGCGCGACGCTACCACCCACGAAACAGCGGCGCGTCCCCGAAGTCCCACAGCACGAAGGCGATCAGCCGGGGGCGCCGCGGCTCGGGCCCCACCGCCGGCAGCTCGGCGCCGAGCGAGCCCGCGACGTGTCCCAGCCGCGAGAGCTGGACCCACACCTGGGGGTAGAAGGAGAGCGTGTGCTCGCCGGCTGCCGGGACGGTCCAGCCGGCCTCGAGCATGGGCACGAAGCGGCCCAGCTCGTGGCCCACCCCGAGCCGATAGGACATCCCGCCGAACCCTCCCGCTTCTTCCCATGTGCCAACGACTTCGCCTTGCACCACGAGCGCGCGACCGGGATTGGCCCCGAACGCGACGAACGGCTCCAACTCCCACACATCCTGACGCCCCAACGGCGGCGTGGCCTCGAGGCCCAGGCTCACGAGCGCGCGCCGCTCGAGGCTGTGCCACACGTTGTACTTGAGCGCGCCGGTCACTCCGTCGAACGCTCGCGGCTGCCCATCGAGCGCCGTGCGCGCGCTGGCCTCGAGCTGGAACCGCTTGCCCAGGCGGTGCTCGTAGATGTACTCCTGGCCGCGAGCCTGATCGGTAACGACGATTTCATCCTCGGGGTAGGCTTTTTCCACGAGGAAGGCCCGCGGGAAGTTCAGCTCGCCCGGGGGCCAGCCCAGCTCACCGCACAGTGAGCGTGCGTAGCGCACCACGGCGCGGATCTGCGCCGGCGTGACCGCGTCGCCGAACGCCGGCATGTCGAGCGACAGGCCGAACGCCGCGCCGCCCCGCGAGACGATCCCTACCCAGCGGTCCTCGGTCTCGGCGGTCGAGCCCTTGCAATCCTTCAGGTCCGCCGGCGGTACTTCGAGCCGGGCCGCGGCGCTCGGCACGCCGCGGCCGTCCGCTCCGTGGCACGACTTGCACCACGCCTGGAACAGGGCGGCGCCCGAGTCGGGGGGCGGGGGCGGGGGCGGGGGCGGGAGCGTGTAGATAGCGAAGGCCAGCGCGACCGCGGGGAAGATCGACATAGGTTCACGCCAGCTGGGCGGCGTCGTGCAGCTCGGCCGCCGCGCGATCGGCCTCCCGCACGATCTCCTCGATCGGCGCGGTGAGGAGCTCGTGGCCGAGCACCACCGGTCGTCCGTCCACGAACACATCGCGCACGTCGCTCGCGCACGCCGCGTACACCACCAGCGACACCGGATCGCCGCCGGCGGGGTGGAGGTGCGGCTCGCGCAGATCGAGGACCACGAGGTCGGCGCGTTTGCCGGGGGCGATCGAGCCGATCTCGGTTTCGAGCCCCAGCGCGCGGGCGCCCCCGAGCGTGGCCAGCTCGAGCACTCGCCCGGCAGGCAACGCATCCGCGCCCAGCCGCGGCTTCTGGATCAGCGCGGCGAGGCGCATCTCGGCGAACGCATCCAGCCGGTTGTTGCAGGGCGCGCCGTCGGCTCCGAGCGCGACGCGGCAGCCGGCGGCGAGGAGCTCCGGCACCTTGGCCACGCCGCTCGCCAGCTTCAGGTTCGACGACGGGCAGTGCACGACCGTCGTCCCCTGGCGCGCCAGCCGCGCCGTCTCGTGCACGTCCACCCACACGCAGTGGGCGAGTGCCGCGCGCGGGCCCGCGATCCCGACCGAATCCAGGTAGGCGATCTCCTCGAGCCCCGTGGTGCGCAGCACCGTCTCTCGCTCCACGATCGTCTCCGCCGCATGAGTGTGCAGCTGGGCGTCGAACCGCTCGGCCAGCTCGCTCGCGGCCCGGAGCAGCGGCCCCGAGCAGCTGGGGACGAAGCGCGGGGCGAAGCACACTCGCAGCCGGCTGCCGGCGCCGTTATGCCAGCGCTTGGCCAGCGCCTCCGCCTCCGCGAGTGCGTTGTCGGTCGACTCCGCGAGCTCGAGCGGCGCTCCTTCGGGGTGCGCGTCCATGAGGCACTTCCCCACCGTCGCCCGGATGCCGATCCCCTCGAGCGCCTGGAACGCCGCGCCGGTGTGGCGCACCGTCTCCATGTCGAGGATGGCCGTGGTGCCGCCGAGCAGGAGCTCCGCGGCGCCGAGCAGGGCGGACCAGTAGACGGTCTCTTCGGTGTGGGCGGCTTCGAGCGGCCAGATGCGACGCACCAGCCAGTCCTCGAGCCGCAGGTCGTCGGCCAGGCCGCGGAACAGCGTCTGGCAGAGATGCACGTGGGCCTGGATCAGGCCGGGCATGATCAGACAGCCGCTGCAGTCGCGTATCGACACGCGCGTGGCCTCTCTGTCCGCCCGTCCGTCCGTCCGCCCGACCGCCTGAATCCTTCCCTCGCGCACGGTAACGTCCGCCCGCTCCACGCGCCACTTGCCGTCGTGCAACAGCACATCGCCGCCGGCGAGAAGGAGGTCAGGGGTGTCCGGGAGGGGCGGCACGGCCTTCAGGTCGCGACGCGCGGCTGAGCGCTGGTGGTGTCGTCCGGCAGGTCGAAGTAGACTCGAAGCTCTTCCAGGAGGTCGTCGTCCGCGTACACGCCGGTGAGGATCCGCTCCGGCCCGCCCGGATCGACCAACAGGTACCCGTAGGGATAATCCAGGCCCGACAGGAGGATCGCGCGACGCGTGTGGTTGGGCAGCGCGACGTACACGGTGTCGGCGTTGGTGGCGAGCAGCCTGATCCCGCCCGCTTCGAGGGTGGGCGCGATCTGTTCCGTGTAATACTTCAGGTCGTCAAAGGTGTCGGCGCGGTCGTCCGCGGCCAGGGTGTCGGCCGCGCGCAGCCAAAACAGCACCACGCTCGGCTCCGTGACCACGCGCGGGATGAGCAGCGTGCCGTCCGTCGAGTCGCGTGGCACGAGCTGCGCGAGATCCACGGAGTCGCTCTGCAGGACCGTTGTTTCTTGCGGCCGCGCCCGGCACCCGGCCACGCAGAGAAGCGCTACGAGCGCGCCGATTCGCATGCCGGGAAATATATTCCGGGCTCTCGGGCCTTGCTCCGCGGCGTGCCGGAGGCCCTTAAGCCGGCCCGATCCAAGCGCGAGCCGCGGCGTTATGTTGCGGGGCAGACCAGAATAATGAATCCGATCACTGCGGATACTATGAGTTAGACAGCGGCAGGGACTCCAATGATCGAACGCCTTCCCCGATCTTCGCTTCTAGCGATGAGCCTAGCCTCCATCGTAAGCGTGTCCACCGCTCAGGTCACGCACCGTGAGCACAATCTTGGATGGGCCAACGGGGCCGTCACAAACACGGCCCTGGATGGCCGCCTCAGCCAGGCCGCCATGCAGTATCGGAGCTACGCCCCCGTGCCGCGCATCGCCTTCTACGACATTGCCTTTCCAAAGGACTGCGCTGAGTTCACAAGCATGAGCGGCCACGCGGTGCTGGTGGTGACTGCGGTGGTTCAGGACAGCACCGAACTGCCACCGGCGAGGATCTATCTCGGGTCCGGACCTGCGGGCACCGACTTGCTGCGAATAGCCAGCGTTCAGTCCCGTGTCGCGTCGGCCGACGTGAGAGCCACATTTGGTCAATTTCGGGTCGATGCCCTTTATCTCCTCCCGTCCCGACCCAATGTCGGAGCGCGTGACGTCCTCATGGACTTTGCCGCTCATCGCCAAGGGTTCCGTCTTGCTCAACTCTCTGGCCAGGTGCCCAAACCACTAGCGGCGTGCCCTGAGGCGGACACACGGTCTCAGCATCCTTCGGATTCAGTCCTGTGGGCACTCGTACGGAGGGAGTATCCCGACTTGTCCCGGGCCCTTGAGTCCGCACATTAGAGATTCATCGGTGACGCCGCTGTCTAACAAGCGCTTGAAGCTGGCGGGGCCGGCTTTCAGAGGAAGCGTACGTTTGCGCACCAGCGTGCAGATACCGCAGTACGGGGCGCTTGCGCCCGCCGGCGCCCGCCCCGCAGCTTAAGCGCGATCCGTTAGGCGGCCTGCTCCGCTAGCCCGAATGAGCGCTTGAGCCTTCAGGAGACTTGTCCCTTGGCCGGACCGAGCGATACTGTCGACCAGCTCACCCAGGCGATCAACCGAGGCGATCTCGAGGCTGCGCTTGCGCTCTACGAACCGAACGCAGTGCTGGTGGTTCAACCCGGCCACCTAGCTCGTGGGACTACCCAGCTGCGCGAGGCGCTTGCCAGGTTTATCGCCCTCGAGCCCACGCTCCGGTCTGAGGTGCAGGAGGTGATTGCGGCAGGCGACCTTGCACTCTACGCGGGCCGCTGGACCCTGCG
>Ga0209472_1000078_pt1 | contig 55388 bp, 44 predicted proteins | sample GraSoiAngelo_130_FD_185887 | JGI IMG/M metagenome (GOLD analysis project Ga0209472, IMG submission 185887) | Grasslands soil microbial communities from the Angelo Coastal Reserve, California, USA - 14_0929_02_20cm (SPAdes) (version 2) | ecosystem: Environmental > Terrestrial > Soil > Grasslands ... | reverse complement strand
GAAGTCCGCGCACGCCTTGACGCTCAAGAAGGGATGGCTCGGGTTACCGTCCCAGAATGGCACCTGCTCTGAGCCGAAGATAAACGATGTCAATGCGGTAGCCGGCGCGCTTCCACTTTTTCAGTCGCTGCACGTAAGTCAGTCCGCTGAGCGTCGTCTCAAAGGCAAAATCCTCTCGCGCCGTGGCGAGGCGATCAATCTCCCGCAAGACCACGCGCGCTGCCGCGATGGCGGCAAGCTCCGGTTTGAGCGGCGATAGACCGCCGGCGATCAAGTCGGCGTTGACGAAGTGAATCACGCGCGCATCCTCCTTCCAGCGCAACCAATCGATGGTCCGCAGCCAAGCCCGAGTTCATCTGGCGGCTCCACTGGAGCCAGCACTGTGAGGCGCCGTGGATGAATACAATCGGGCGACCCTGCGGATTTCTCGTCTCCACCACGTGAAGCCGGACGCCCCCACCGCCCGTCAACCTGTGAGTTTTCATCGTGCCCCCCTCTGCACACCGCCGCCGAAGGGCGCGCGGACTCATCGCCCGCCCTGGATGTGATAGTCCAGATGGATCTACCACACGACACACTGGTGAAAAATATAGTGGCGATACTCAGAGTGTCTCCTGTGGACTGATGACGCATGCCCGGCACGTAGAAGGTCGCTACCACCGCCGGTGCTGGGCCACGTGTTCTGCTGAACTAAGGTCTCGGTCTCATTTCAAGTCAACCTGGTCGACAGTTGCCGGATTTATGCGGGCCGTCACTCTGCGGGATTCATTGTTGCGCTGTCCGATCTGAACCGTAGGCCACGCTCACGGCCGCAAGACACGACGGCGTAAGTCTCACGAGGAAGACGAACGAGGAAAGCCAAGGAGGAGGAAAAGCGTATGCATCGCAAGAACCACCACCGCCCAGCAACAATAGCGGGTGCCCTGTTTTTGGCGGGCTTGGGCTTGTCGTCATGGCCGACGGCGGGGCAAGCGCAGACTACCGCCAGTACCGCCAGCGGACAGGCCAGCGCTGCGCAGGTCGTGCTTCTGGGACTGCTGGGAACGGCGACTTCGAGCAGCCTCGCCAGCACCGGAATCTCGGGCACGAACGCCGAAAGCGATGTGGGTCAGCTGAGCGGGAGCATCCTGTCCGTGCTGAGCGCTGAAGTCCCCAACGCAGCCACGTACAGCTATGCCGATCAGGTTGACTCCATGGCCTCGATGGGGAACGTCGGTTTCACCCTCGCCGGGGTCACGATTGCGGCTGGCTCGCTTGTCGCAGAGGCCTCGCAAGTGCTGGGAGGCGCGGGCGTCGGCAGGGCCTACATCGACAACCTGGTAATCAATGGGACGCCGGTCGCCGTGACGGGAAGTCCGAATCAGCTCATCGCGATCCCGGGCGGCCAGATAATCCTCAACGAACAGACCATCTCCTCAAGCGGCAGTGCTGTGGTGAACGCTGTTCACCTCACTCTCAACGGTATTGCCGATGTGGTACTGGCCTCTGCCCACGCGTCAATTTCCTAGTTTGAAGGGATAAGGTCATGAGCAAGGAGCGCAGAACCATCGCCCGGTGGATGTTGACACTTCTCGTCGCGGGTCTCACGGCTTCGGTCGTGATTTTCACCGGCACTCGGGTAGCGAAAGCCCATATCGTTCCATTTCCGTGCGACTTCACCACCGGCGGCGGGTTCGTCATCACGGACAACGGTTATCACGCGAACTTCGGCTTGGTCGGAGGATGCAAGCATGACGGGTTCTTCGGCCATGTGAACTTCGTGGACCACGACGAGACCGGAGAATACGCCGGCCTGCACGTGAGCAGCGACAGCATTGACGCATACTTCGAGCCGGCCCCGGGCTCGAACGTGCGCGATATCTGCGGCACGGCCGACACCAACCTTTTCGGCACGGTCAAGTTCAGGGCCAGAACGGAGGACAACTCCGATCCGAGCCCAGGCGATGGCAGGGGAGTGGACAAGTTCGGACTGAAGCTGACCGGTGTCAGCCCGCCCTTTACCGGTATCAGCGCTGTCATCGTGTCGACGCGGGTACTGGCGGGCGGGCATATCGAGCTGCACAAGCCGAACCGTTCGAACACCGGCCCGAGCACGCCGCCGGATGAGATCACCGCCTGCGGCTCGGACGATTCTGGGTTGGGCTACTGAGCCCCAAGATAAAGCCCGCGAATCGCAGATGCGGCACCGCCGGTCGGATCAGGCGGGTGCCGCATCCGCGGGCGGCCGCCCGTGGTTGCGCGCCGCAGTTACCTCGTCGTCGCGGCGGCGTATTCCTGCCTAGCGCTGTTGATCGCCGAGATCGGCGCGTTCACCCGCGCGAAGACGCCGCGCACATTCACGCTGCCAGATCAAGTAGCACGGGTAATGAAAGATCAAGTGGTGATTGGCGTTGCGCGGGTCGATGTCGTACTCGACTTTGTCACGCTTGACCGGTTGATCACACACAGGACAGGCGTGCCCCCCGGCGCCGACACCGGCGTTGACCAACCTAACGAACGCTACCGGCAGGCGACCTTCCTTGATGCGCTGCTGTACGCGCATTCGTAGCTCGCTCTCCGGCAAGGCTGCCTCGGTATACATACTCTCCTTGTAGAGCCGGGCTTGGTCTTGTTCGACTGCCAGAGCAGTGAACATCGATTTTGGGCAGGGGCCTATCGGGGTTTCCACCGATTTGCGAAGGCGGGTATTGCACCGTGTTCGGCGGGTTTTTCACCCCCGCTGGCTCGAGCGGCGCGCCTTCGCGCTGGCTGGGCGAGCGCGGCCTTCACCTTCGCGTTTCGCGGATCACCGCCGCAGGCAGGGCCTAAGCTCACCGGCCGCTGCCTGCGGTCGGGTGCGTTACTCGCCGGGCGCCGGCGCGATCGTGCCGAACGATCCGTTCACTTCGTCGTTGGGACCTGCCGCATAGTACAGGGAGTCCGAGCTCGATCCGCGGCCGCCCCCGAGAGTCAGCGTCCAGAGGCCGTCGATGGCCAACGGGTTGCCGTCGGCGTCCTCGAGCTCCCCGGCGAACGTACCGTCGTTGTTGAACGCGCCGATTCTGCCATTGCCGAAGTTCCCGATCAGGATCCTGCCGCTGAAGCGGCCGAATGCGAACGATGCGCGCGTCACGCCCCAGGGGGAGTTGAGTGACCCGCGACTGGCAAAGCGGCGCAGCAGATGACCGTCGGTGTCGAACACGTCCACAAAGCCGTGGCCCGGTCCCGCGACGTCGTCGTGTTTCGCAGCGTCCTGCCTGGCGTAAGTCACGAACAGGTCGCCATCGATGTTTGCGATGCCAAACGGGGCGTAGCCAGCCGGCAGACCGCCATCGACGAATCCGCCGCCCGTCGTCACCGCAGTGAACTGACCGTCTGCGCCCGGCGGACCGAAGACATCGATCCGCCCCGCCCGGAAGTTGGTCGCATAGAGGAATCCTCCCTTGGCGCTCAAGCCGAACACGAGGCCCTTGTAGACTGCCCCCGCTGCCGCCGTCGGAGACGCCGAGTTGTCGACCGCGAGCACCGCGTTGTTGGACGGATTCAACCCTCCAGCCCAGGCGGAGAGGGTGCCGTCCTCGGTCGCGAAGATGAACACCGCGGGTATCTTTGTGCCGGGAACCAGGAACGCCGCGGAGGGATTCCAGACGATCCCGGTCGGTGCGGCGGGAGTGGGGTTCGGCGGATTGTTCGGATCAACCGGCTGACAGGAGCCGGGGGCCACGACGTTTCCCGGCAAGGGTATCGATACCTGCAGCCCCAGCTTGGTGCCGTCACCGGTGTAGAGAGTCGAGCAGCCCGTGACATTGTCATTGACCCAGAAGGGACTGCCTGCGGGGCTGAAGGCGATGCCCCAGGCGTTTTGCAGCACCGGATCCCGGTGCGCGGCGGCGCCCGACAGGTTCGATACGAGCGGAGTGATCACGTAAGCGTTGCGATCCGATTCGTCTCCGGCGGCACGCGCGATCGTCGCCGCCGCAGCAATTCCGATGAGTGCCGCTGCCTTGAGCGGCGCAATGAATTGACGCATGACTGGCACCCCGTGAGTTGGTTGTGGGATTCGGGCGTACGTGAGTGCCGCCGGGTGCGACGGGGGGTTCAAGCGTAGCGGCTGGGCTCGGGAAGAATCCCGTTCCGCGCCGCGACTCGCGAGAACGCTGCGGATGAGACGCCGGCGCGCCGAACCGCCCCGCACGAGTCCAGGCTGGCGGGGTTTGGCTCGGCGTGCCGGCTGGCGGCGGCGGCCTATCGGGCAGTTCTCCGACCGGCGGTCGGCGTCGAGGTGGCCGCCGCCGGAGCGGGGATGACCCGAATGATCGACATCATGCCGTTATCCTCGTGCTCAGCGATGTGACAGTGGTAGACGAAGTCCCCGATGTCGAGCCCCCGGAAATCCATGCGAATCGTAACGCTCGGGAACGGATGGGTCGGGTTGCCGTCCCAGTATGGGACCTGCACGGTATCGAGAAACTGCCCCTCGATCCTGTGCTCCGCCCGCGTGCCATTGACCTCGAAGTTGTCTTGAGAGAGCACCAGAAAGTGGTTCTGGTGGGTGTGAAACTCATGGTTCTCCAGCGTCCGATTCTCGATGGTCCAGTCCTCGACCGCGCCTTGCGTGGTCACGATGCTGGGAGGATCGTTGGGGTTGAAGAGCCTGGGCGTCGCTCCCTCCACCGTGATGAAGAACTGCCCGAGCGGGTTGTTTTCCGAGAAATAGAGCGTGCGCTGCGCCGTTACCGGCGCCTCCGCAAGCTTCTCGAATCGCTGTCTCCACGGCGCCCCGGCCTGCGCCGGTACGGCATTGTCCGCTGCGGCGCTCGACGCGGGCTGCGCCGATGGCGCTCGCGCGGAAGCCGTTTGCGCCGAAGCCGTTTGGATCGTGGCCAGAGTCCGCTCGGGGTCAGAATCGCCATCGGGGCCGGTGTCGACAGCCAGCGTCACCAGAGCGGCGGTCCCGACCGAGTCTGTAGGTCCCTGCACGATGAATTCCGCGCGGCCCGCAGTGGGGATCAGCACGTGTTTCGCGTGGATGGGGGTGCCCTGGCGCGTACCGTCCTGTGATCCCGTCGGCACGCCGTCCAGCGCGACGATCTGCAGCGGCTGCGGAGTGCCGTCGTATCGCACCTGCAGGTCGAGGATTTCCGACGCGCTCGAGTTGGAAACGCGCCAGAATTGCCTCTCCCCGGAGGGGATCTGGATGATGGCCGGGGTGAGTTGCGGGTAGGCGATGGGAATATGGTTCAGCGTGATGTCGTTGGTAGGCACGCTCGCGCCGGGATCGGGCGCATTGGGGACCTCCTGGTCGCGAACCACCAGGATCCGTTGCGGCATCCCGGCGAGAGCGGGCACGAGATTCTGAATCCCCTCGACCACGATGACGCCGGAGGCTCCGCCGAGCAGGGTCGGCTCGACGTACATGTGAATGTGCGAGTGGTACCAGTACAGACCGGGCGGCTCATCCTTGGGGATGAGAACGTCATAGGCGAAGGTCTCGCCTGAATTGATGACGGTATGGAGCACCTCGTCCTGATGGCAGGTCGGGGAAACGTTGGTCCCGTGGAAGTGGAGGTTCACCGACGAATCGGTGATGGCGGACGCCCCGCAATGGGGCGGGTTGACCTGCATTTCGACGGGCGTTGCGGGTGTATTGTTCGTGATGTTGATCTGCAGGTGATCGCCCGGCTGCACATGGAGCGTCGGGTTTTCGAGGCCGTCGGGTGTCATGAAGCAGAACAGCGACCGACCGTCGAGATCCGTCGTCGTCTGGTACGAGAAATCGACCGACAGCACGCCGCCGCGGCTGAAGAGAGCCGGTGGGTTCTCGACGACGCTTCCCGCAGTCAGGCGGGCACAGGGGTTGGCCACCGGAGCCACGGGATCTTTCTGCCTGGCCGGCGGGGTAGCCGACCATGTCGTGGCTTGAAAGATCGCCATCATGGCGGCAGCAAGTACGCATCTGGACGCAACCGCAATGCAATTCATCGAGAATCCTCCCTCCGCTCTGCTTTCCTGAGCGGCGTGACGGTTTGAGCCAGCACTGTCGCGACCGAGTTGAGGCTGGAGAGGCAGCAGTGCCGTGTGCCTTCCGGCCAAACGGCCGCTAGGAGAACCGTGGATTGTTACTGTGGTCTGAACCCGCGGTGGGAAGATGGAACTATCGACTCATGAGGCGCGCGATTCTCGCCGGCGTTCTCCTCGCGCTCATCGGCGTGCCGCTGTGGGCGCATTGGCCGCGGCCGCGGCTCGCCGACGGGGTCCGCGCCGATCGCATCGTCGTGCACAAGGCAAGCCGCACACTCGAGCTCTACCGCGGGAGCCAGCTGCTTCGCAGCTACTCCGTGGCGCTCGGGCCCCATCCGGTCGGTCGCAAGGAGCGCGAGGGCGACGGCCGCACACCCGAGGGCCGTTACATCATCGACTATCGAAACCCGAACAGCTCCTTCCACAGGGCGCTCCATGTCTCCTACCCGTCCGCCCGGGACGCGGCCGCCGCTTACCGCCGTGGAGCGAGTCCGGGCGGGCTCATCATGGTTCACGGGCTGCGCAACGGGTGGGGAGCGCTCGGCCGGTTCGGTATCACGCGCGACTGGACCGCCGGCTGCATCGCACTGACGGATCGTGACATCGATGAAGTCTGGCGAGCCGTGGCCGATGGCACGCCGATTCTGATCGAGCCCTGAGCCTTGAGCACGCGCACCGCTGCCGGCGCCCGCAAGCGCCGCTGCGCTTGGGCAGCCGGCGCCGACCCGGACTACGTCCGCTATCACGACGAGGAGTGGGGCCGCCCGGTGCACGACGAGCGGCGGCTCTTCGAGATGCTCACGCTCGAGGGCGCCCAGGCGGGGCTCTCGTGGTCGACGATCCTCCGCAAGCGCGCGGGCTACCGCCGTGCGTTCGCCCGCTTCGACCCGCGGCGGGTGGCGCGCTTCGATGCGCGCCGCCGCGCGGCGTTGCTCGAGGACGCGGCCATCGTGCGTAACCGGCTGAAGATCGACTCGACGGTCAGCAACGCCCGCGCCTTCCTCGCCGTGCAGCGCGAGTTCGGCTCCTTCGACAGCTACCTGTGGGCGTTCGTCTCGGGCGTACCCGTCGTCAACCGCCCGCGCGCGGGCGCGGGCGCGGCGCGCACTCGCTTGAGCGACCTCGTGTCCCGCGATCTGAGGAAACGCGGCTTTCGCTTCGTGGGCACGACCATCGTGTACGCGTTCCTGCAGGCGGTCGGAGTCGTGAACGACCACGCGCAGGGTTGCTTCCTGTGCCCGCCCTTGCTGCGCCGGGGCCTGCGGCGCGGCACGGCGCGCCGTGTAAGATAGCGATCCGAATCACAAAATCTCAGGGTGTAGTTATGAAGGTACTGTTTGCAGTGGCGTTCGGCGCGGCGCTCGTGGCGGGAGCGGTGCATGCCGAGTGCCCCTATCCGGCGGCTCCCGACAAGCTCCCGGACGGCACCACCGCGACCCTGGAGGAGATGCTCGCGGGACAGAAGGCGGTCAAGGCGTACCAGAAAGCGATCGACGACTACGTCGCCTGCATCGACAAGGAGCTCGAAGGAGCCATCGCGAAGGGCGGGGACAAGCTGAAGCCCGAGCAGAAGGCCGACATGCAGCACGTCGAGGCGCAGAAGCACAACGCGGCGATCGATCAGGAGCAGAGCGTCGCCGACCGCTTCAACGAGCAGGTCAAGGTCTTCAAGACCAGGACCGCCGGGCAGAAGAACTGAGTGCTCACACCGGCGGAGGCGGACTTGAGGATCGGGCAGCACCTGCAGTGCCTGCCGATCGAGTCGCTGCCGCTCGCGCAAGCTGCGCGTGCGGTGCTGCGCGAGAACATCTACGCCGAGCGCGACCAGCCGCCCTTCGACCGTGTGGCGATGGACGGCGTGGCCCTCGACAGTCAGACGGTGAGCGCCGGGAGCCGTGCGTTCCGTGTTCAGGCGACGCAGGCCGCAGGCGATCCTCCCCTGACGCTGGCCGGGCCCGAAGACTGCATCGAGGTCATGACCGGCGCGGTGCTGCCGCTCGGCTGCAACTGTGTGGTGCCGGTCGAGGAGCTCGAGCTCTCGCGCGGTCAGGCCTCGCTCGCGCCGGGCGCGCGCGCCGAGCCCTGGCAGAACGTGCACCGCCGCGGCAGCGACACGCGCCAGGGAGCATTGCTGCTGTCGGCGGGTGTGCGGCTGCGCTCGCCCGAGGTCGCCATCGCCGCGTCCGCCGGCATGGCCCGCATCCGCGTGAGCAGTCAGCCGATGCTCGCCGTCATCTCCACCGGCAACGAGCTCATCGAGCCCGGGGAGCCCGTGCTCGCGCACCAGGTGCGTCGCTCGAATGCCTACGCCATCGTGAGCGCGCTGCGTGAGCATGGCTTTGATCGGGTGGCCGACGATCACATCCAGGACGACCGGGACGAGCTGCGCGAGCGGCTCCGGTTTCATCTCGAGACTCACGACGTGCTGGTGCTCTCGGGCGGGGTATCGATGGGCAGGTTCGACCTCGTGCCCGCCGTGCTCGAGGAGCTCGGCGTGCACGCGATCTTCCACAAGGTGGCGCAGCGGCCGGGGAAGCCCCTGTGGTTCGGCGTCGGGCCTTCGGGGACCGCGGTGTTCGGTCTGCCCGGGAACCCGGTCTCCACCCTCGTGTGCCTGACGCGCTACGTGCTCCCCTCGCTCAACGCCAGCCTCGGCCAGCAGCCTTTGCCACCGGAGCGCGTCGCGCTCGGAGAGGCGGTGACCGTGAATCCGCCCCTCACCTTTTTCCTGCCGGTGCGGCTCGAGCAGGACGACTGGGGGCGGAGCTGGGCGATGCCCGCTCCCACCAACGGGTCGGGCGACTTCACGGCGCTCGCCGGCACCGCGGGCTTCGTCGAGCTGCCGCCGGGACCGAATACCTACCCGAAAGGGTTCGTGACGCGCCTGTACCGCTGGTCCTGACGCGCCGAGCCGCCCGCGTGCCGGGTGCGCCCCGGTCCGACGCCTCCCCTTCGACCGATAGCCATTACCCCCCGTGGTGCTCATACTGTGCTGCTCGGCATGGCAGTGCGTGAGGTCATCGTTCCCCTGAACGCGCGTTCGGCGCCACGGGATACGCTCGCCCGCCCGATGCGCGACCTGCGCATCTCGGTGATGGACCGCTGCAACTTCCGCTGTCCGTACTGCATGCCCCGCGAGACCTACCACGAGCAGTACCGCTTTCTCGGCTCGCACGAGCGGCTGTCCTTCGACGAGATCGTGCGCCTCGCGCGACTCTTCGTGCAGCTCGGCGTGCGCAAGCTCCGCCTCACCGGCGGCGAGCCGCTGCTGCGCGCCGGCCTTCCCGACCTGGTCGGCGACCTGACGACCATTGCGGGCGTCGAGGACGTCGCCCTCACCACCAACGGCGTGCTGCTGGCGCGCTACGCGAGCGAGCTCAAGGCGGCGGGCCTCAAGCGCGTCACGGTGAGCCTCGACAGCCTGGATCCCGCGGTGTTCGCGCGCATGAGCGGCGGGTTCGGGGGGGTCGAGGAGGTGCTGGAGGGCATCGAGCACGCGCGCCGCGCGGAGCTCACGCCGATCAAGATCAACGCCGTCGTGCAGCGCGGCGTGAACGATCACACGGCGCTCGATCTGGTGGAGCGCTTCCGCGGCACCGGGGTGACCGTGCGCTTCATCGAGTACATGGACGTCGGCAACCGCAACCACTGGCGCTCGGAGCTGGTGGTGCCCTCGAGGGAGCTCGCCGCGCGCATCGGCGAGCGCTGGCCGTTTGCGGCGCTCGAGCCCGACTATCGCGGCGAGGTGGCCAAACGCTACGCGTTCACCGACGGCCAGGGCGAGATCGGCTTCATCTCCTCGGTGTCGCAGCCGTTCTGCGGCGACTGCACCCGCGCGCGGCTGTCATCCGACGGCGTGCTGTACACCTGCCTCTTCGCCACCCGCGGCACGAGCCTGCGCGATGCGCTGCGCGGCGGCGCGAGCGACGACGCGCTGCTCGAGCTGATCCGCAGCGTCTGGCTGCAGCGCTCCGACCGCTACAGCGAGCAGCGCGCGAGTCTCCGCCAGGCGGAGAAGGAGCAGCGCAAGATCGAGATGTTCTACATCGGTGGCTGATGCCGAGCCGCCGCCTCACTCATGTCGACGCGAGCCGGCGTCCCACGATGGTCGACGTCGGCGCTAAGGAGGTCACGCATCGCGTCGCGGTCGCCGAGGCCCGTATCCGCATGCCGCGCACCGTGGCGCGCGCGCTGCGGGCGAGCGGCCATCGCACCGGCAAGGGGCCGGTGTTCGACACCGCCATCGTGGCGGGCGTGATGGCGGCGAAGAGGACGCACGAGCTGATTCCCTTCTGTCACCCTTTGGGGCTCGAGGACTGTCAGATCGAGATCGCCCCGGTGGGCGCCGGGATCGCCGTTCGCTGCCGCGTGTCGGTGCATCACCGCACCGGTGTGGAAATGGAGGCGCTGACCGGCGCGGCGGTCGCGGCGCTCACCATATACGACATGTGCAAGGCGCTGTCCCACGACATCGAGATCGCGCAGCTGCGCCTCCTGGCCAAGTCCGGCGGCCGCCGGCCGTTCACGCGCCGGGCGGCCGGGTAGCCCCCATGGCCGATCGACGCTCATCCTCGAGTTCGGCCGCGCCGCCGCTCTTCGGTCTGGTGCTGGCCGGCGGGCGCAGCACCCGGATGGGCCGCGACAAGGCCGCGCTCACCTACGCGGACGGCACGCCGCAGCTCGAGCGCGCCATGCGGCTCCTCGCGCCGCACGTCGCGCGGGCCTTCGTTTCGGTGCGCTCCGACCAGGCCGACGATCCGGTGCGCGCGCGCTTTGCCCAGATCCGCGACCGTCAGGAGAACCTCGGCCCGATCGCGGGGCTGCTGGCCGCCCAGGCGCAGCACCCCGAGGTCGCATGGCTGGTGCTGGCGTGCGACCTGCCGCTGCTCGATGAGCGCACGCTCGCTCACCTTCTCGAATCGCGCGCTCCCGAACGCGCGGCCACCGCCTACCGCTCGAGCCACGACGGCGAGCCGGAGCCGCTGTGCGCCATCTACGAGCCGGCGAGCCGCGAGGCGCTCGCCGCGTATGTGGCCGCCGGCCGGCAGTGCCCCCGCCAGTTCCTCACCGAAAGCGATACGCTGCTGCTCGATGAGCCGAACCCCCGGGCCCTCGACAATGTCAATACACCGCAGGAATATGGCTCCGTCATGTCCCTCATGAACCCTCAGAGCTCCGGCGCGCCCAGGCAGCAACCTTCGGGCGAGGTCAAGCGCCTCACGGTGCAGTACTACGCGTTGCTGCGCGAGCAGGCCGGGCGGCGCGAGGAGGCGCTGGAGAGCGGTGCGCGCACGCCGCGCGAGCTGTACGCGGAGCTTTCCCGGCGCTATCCCTTCTCACTCGGCCCCGAGATGCTCCGGGTCGCGATCAACTCCGAGTTCGGCGACTGGTCCACCCCGCTCGCGGACGGCGACGCGGTGGTGTTCATCCCGCCGGTCGCCGGCGGTTGAGCGACCCGCGCAGGGCGCGATCCGTGTTCCGCTTCACCCGCACCGCGATTGAGCCCGAGCCGCTGCGCGGGGAGCTCGCCGACCCGGCCTGTGGCGGATACGCCTCCTTCGAGGGCTGGGTGCGCGATTCGAGCGACGGCGAGCGCGTGCGGCGGCTCGAGTACGAGGCCTTCGAAGCGCTCGCCGTGCGCGAGGGCGAGCGCATTCTCGGCGAGGCGATGGCGCGCTTCGGCGTGGCGCACGCGGCCTGCGTGCACCGGCTCGGGGATCTGGCCGTCGGCGAGCTCGCCGTGTGGGTGGGGGTGAGCTCGCCGCACCGCGCGGAGGCGTTCGAGGCGTGCCGCTACATCATCGACGAGGTGAAGCACCGCCTGCCGATCTGGAAGAAAGAGCATTACGCCGGCGGCGACTCGGGCTGGGTGAACTGCGAACGCTGCGCCGCCCCGGCGGCCCACGAAGCGGAAGCGCCCGCCGCGCAGACGCACGGACACGCGCACCGGCACGGCCGCTGAGGCTCGCCGCCACCGCCGCTCGGAGTCACCTCGCGCGGCGTGTCGCCGCACGCTCTCAGGGGCGCACCTGCCCCGCGCCGCGCACGACGTACTTGTAGCTGGTGAGCTGCTCCACCCCGACCGGCCCCCGGGCATGAAAACGGTCGGTCGAGATGCCGATCTCCGCGCCCATGCCGAACTCGCCGCCGTCCGCGAACTGGGTCGACGCGTTGTGCAGCACGATGGCGCTGTCGACCCGCTGCAGGAAGCGCTCCGCGGTGGCCCGGTTCTCGGTCACGATCGATTCGGTGTGCGCCGAGCCGTAGCGCGCGATGTGCGCGATGGCCGCGTCCACCCCGTCGACGACGCGTGCGGCGATGATCGCGTCGAGATATTCGGTGTACCAGTCGTCCTCGCTCGCCGGACGCACGCGCGGATCCACCTCGAGCACGGTGGCGTCGCCGCGGACCTCGCAGCCGGCGTCGAGGAGGTCCCGCACCACGGGGGCGAGATGGGTCGCGACGCAGGCGCGGTCGATCAGCACCGTCTCGGCGGCGCCGCAGATCCCGGTGCGCCGCATCTTGGCGTTGAGCGCGATGGTGCGCGCCATGCGCACGTCGGCGTCGCGGTCGATGTAGACGTGGCAGTTGCCCTCGAGGTGTCCGATCACCGGCACGCGCGCTTCCTTCTGCACCCGCTCGACCAGCGCCTTGCCGCCGCGCGGCACGATCACGTCGACATACTCGCTCATGCCGGCGAGCATGTAGCCGACCGCGGCGCGATCGGTCACCGGCACCAGCTGAATGCATTCCGGAGGCAGCCCCGCCGCCCGCAGCCCCTCATCGAGACACTCGTGGAGCGCCCGGCTCGAGTGCTGACTCTCGGAGCCGCCGCGCAGGATCGCCGCGTTGCCCGACTTCAGGCACAGCGCGCCGGCGTCCGCGGTGACGTTGGGACGGCTCTCGTAGATGATGCCGATGACGCCGAGTGGCACGACCACGCGCTGGATCCTGAGCCCGTTCGGCCGCTCCCACTCCGCGCTCGCCGATCCGATCGGATCGCGCAGCTCGATGACCGCGTCGATGCTCTCGGCGATCGCCTCGATGCGCCGCTCATCGAGGCGCAACCGCTCGAGGCGCGGTCCGGAGAGCCGCGCCGCGCGCGCCGCCGACATGTCGCGCTCGTTGGCGGCGAGGATCGCCGCGCGGCGGGCGCGCACCGCCGCCGCCGCCGCCCGCAGCGCGGAATTCTTCTGATCGGTCGAAGCGAGCGCGAGCACCTGCGCGGCGGCGGTGGCGGCCTTGCCGAGCCCCTCCATCAACTCGCCGATCTGATCCGCGTTCATGGCGCCTCAGGGCGAGGGCTGCGCGGCCGGCTCGGCCGCGGCCGCTTGAGAGAGCTCCGGGCGCATGAGCACCAGGTCGTCGCGGTGGATCATCTCGTCACGGCCGCGAAAGCCGAGGATCGCGGCGATCTCGGAGGACTTGCGCCCCATGATGCGGGCGGCGTCGACGTCCGAATAGGCCACGATGCCGCGAGCGATCTCGGCGCCGTCCGCGGCGAGCACGCTCACCGTGTCGCCGCGGTCGAAGCGGCCGCGGGCCCCGGTGACGCCGGCGGGCAGGAGACTGCGCCCGTCGAGGAGTGCGCGCTCGGCGCCGGCGTCGATGCTGATGGCGCCCGCCGGGCGCAGCGTCCCCGCGATCCACTGCTTGCGCGCCGCCGCCGGCGTCGCCGTCGGCACGAACCAGGTGCAGTCCGCCCCCTCCTCGATGCGCCGCAGCGCGTGGCGGTGAAACCCGGCCGCGATGCACATGTGGCATCCGGACGCCACCGCGATGCGCGCGGCGAGGATCTTGGACGTCATGCCCCCCGAGCCCACCGCCGAAGTCGAGCGCCCCGCCATCGCCTCGATGTCCGGGGTGATCTGCCGCACCTCGTGAATGAAGCGGGCGGCAGGGTCGCGGTTCGGGTCGGCGCTGTAGAGGCCCTCGACGTCCGAGAGCAGCACCAGGCAGTCCGCGCCCGCCATCTGCGCGACCCGCGCCGCCAAGCGGTCGTTGTCGCCGTAGCGGATTTCGGCGGTCGCCACCGTGTCGTTCTCGTTGATCACCGGCAGCGCATCGAGCTCGAGCAGCGCCTCGAGGGTCGCGCGCGCGTTCAGATAGCGACGACGGTTCTCGCTGTCATCGAGTGTCAGCAGCACCTGGGCCACCGTCACATCGCAGCCCTCGAGCAGCTCCTTGTAGGCGTGCGCGAGGCGGATCTGCCCGACCGCCGCCGCCGCCTGGCTCTCCTCCAGGCGCAGCGCGCCGTGCTTCAGCCCGAGCCGGCGCCGCCCGAGCGCAATGGCCCCGGATGACACCAGGATGACGCGCTGGCCGCGCCGGCGCAGCCGCGACAGGTCCTCGACCAGGGTCTCGAGCCAGGCACGATTCACGCGCCCGCTGTCCCCATCCACCAGCAGCGCTGAGCCCACCTTCACGACGACTCGCCGTGCCTGAGTCAAGGGTGCTGCCGAATCCGGACGCCGGGCGTTCATGGAGGAAAACTATACGCAATCGAGCTGCGTTGCCCAACCCGAGGAGAGCCCCTACACTTGTCGGCGGCGAATGTGACAAGGGTGGCTTTCGCGGTGAGCAGAGACTACGAGCCCGTGCCCTCCCAGTGGTACGAAAATCTCGAAGAAGAGGATTCGTTCCGCGTTCTGTCGATCGACGAGGACTCGGAGCTCATAGAGATCGAGTACCTCGACGGCGAAATCGAGGAGATCGATCTCGAGGCCTGGCACGAGATGGATCTCGAGAAGATCGAGGAGCCCGAGGGCTGGTCGGAATCCGATGACGAGGACACCGACGAGGACGAGGACGAGGACGACTGGGACGACGACGAGGACGACGACGAGGACGAGGACGACGACGACGTCGACGAGGAGCGCGAGGACTATTGAGCTCACGCCTCGCGGGGCCGCATCGCACCCCTTGAAAAGGCGCTTCCCGCCCCCAAAGCTGGCAAATCGTAGGTCCCCGACGGTAGAGTGCCGTCGAGCTTCAATTCCCTCACCCCAACCCTCAATCCCACTCAAGGTTTTAAGTCCGTCATGAAACGCATCGTGTTGTTCCTCGCGACCAACCTCGCCGTGCTGCTGGTGCTGTCGGTCGTGGCGCACCTGCTCGGGCTCGACGTGTGGCTCGCCGAACGCGGCAGCAGTCTCTCGGGCCTGCTGGTGTGGGCTGCGCTGTTCGGCTTCGGCGGCGCCTTCATCTCGCTCGCCATGTCGAAGATGCAGGCCAGGATGTTCATGGGCGTGCAGGTCATCGGCCCCTCAAGCGACCCGACCGAGCAGTGGCTGCTCTCGGTGGTCGAGAATCACGCCCGCAGGGTGGGAGTCGGTATGCCGGAGGTCGGCATCTTCGATTCCCCCGAGCCCAACGCGTTTGCGACCGGCGCAAACCGTAACTCCGCGCTGGTGGCGGTGAGCAGCGGGCTCCTGCGGCAGATGAACCGCACGGAAATAGAGGCCGTGCTCGGGCACGAGATGACACATGTCGCCAACGGCGACATGGTGACCCTCACTCTGGTGCAGGGCGTGGTCAACACCTTCGTGCTCCTCCTGTCGCGCGTGGTCGGCAACATCATCGACCGGGCGGTGTTCCGGTCCGAGGATGGCCGAGGCTTCGCCTCGATTCTGGTCTTCTACGCGCTGCAGATCGTGTTCGGCATCCTCGCAACCCCGATCGTCATGTGGTTCTCCCGCTGGCGCGAGTTCCGCGCCGACCGTGGCGGCGCCGAGCTCGCCGGCACCGGCAACATGATCGCAGCGCTCGAAGAGCTCAAGCGGGTTCACGAGCCGCTGCCTGCCCCGCAGTTCGCCGCCTTCGGCATCGCCGACGGCAGCGCCGCCGGCGCTCTGGCGCGGCTGTTCATGAGCCATCCGCCGCTCGATGAGCGGATCGCGGCGCTGCGCGCACTCGGCACCCATTGACAGCAGCGGCGTCAGGTCTCGCCCGCAGGCTCGGCGACATCCTCGGCGCCGACGGGGTGCTGACGGAAGGCGCCGACTGCGCGCCCTTCCTGGTCGACCATCTCGGACGCTGCCGCGGGCGGGCACTGGCCGTGGCATTGCCGCGCACGGTGTCGGAGGTCTCGCGGCTGCTCGCGCTGTGCGAGACCGAACGGATCGGCGTGGTGCCGCAGGCCGGCAACACCAGCTACTGCGGCGGGGGGATCCCCGATGATTCCGGCCGCCAGCTGGTCCTGTCGCTCAAGCGACTGAATCGCATCCGCGCCCTCGATGCCGGCAACTACTCCCTCGTCGCGGAGGCGGGCTGCATCCTCTCGCAGGTACAACAGGCGGCGGAGGCGGCCGGCCGCTTCTTTCCGCTGAGCATCGGCTCCCAGGGGAGCTGTCAGATCGGCGGCAACCTCTCGACCAACGCCGGCGGCGTCAACGTGCTGCGCTATGGAATGATGCGCGACCTGGTGCTCGGGCTCGAGGTGGCGCTGCCCGGCGGGCGCTTGCTCGAGGGGCTCTCGACGCTGCGCAAGGACAATACCGGCTACGACATCAAGTCGCTGTTTCTCGGCGCCGAGGGCACCCTCGGCGTGATCACCGCCGCGAGCTTCAAGCTGTTCCCGCAGCCGCAGGTCCGCGCGACCGCGCTCGCGGCGCTCCCCGACGTGCGCGCCGCCGTGACGCTGCTCGGGGAGCTGCGCGCGGCGAGCGGCGACCGCATCAGCTCATTCGAGCTCATCCCGCGCGCCGCCATCGAGCTCACCACGCGCCACATTCCGGGGGTCACCGACCCGCTGCCCGGCGGGAACGAGTGGTCCGTGCTGTGCGAGCTGTCCTCATCGCGGGCCGCCGAGCCGCTCGATGCGCTGCTCGAGGAGGCGCTCGGCGCGGCGCTCGAGCGCGGCACCGTCCGCGATGCCGTGCTCACTCGCAGTGAGCGCGAGCGCGCGGCGCTCTGGAAGCTGCGCGAGAGCATTCCCGAGGCGCAGCGTCACGAAGGCGCCAGTCTCAAGCACGACATCTCGCTGCCGGTCGCCGCGCTGCCGGACTTCGTGGCGCGCGCCGCGCCCTGGATCAGCGCCAACGTTCCCGACGGGCGCCTCGTCGCCTACGGCCACGTCGGCGATGGCAACCTGCATTTCAACGTGAGCCAGCTCCCGGGCGCCGACCGCGAGCGCTTCCTCGCCCGCGCGGACGGCGTGCGGCGCGCGGTGCACGACCTGGTGCGCGAGTTCGGCGGCAGCTTCAGCGCCGAGCACGGAATCGGGGTGCTCAAGGTCGGCGAGCTCGAGCGCTACGCCTCCCCGGTGGAGCTCGAGCTCATGCGGGCCGTGAAGCGCGCCTTCGATCCGCACGGCATCATGAACCCGGGCAAGGTCTTGCGGCGTGAGGCCGCGGCGGCGGATGCCTGAGCGGCGCAGAGTCTCGCTCGCACTGCTGCTCGTGGCGCTGACGGCATGCGGGCGGCAGCCCTCGCCGGGCGCGGCGACGACATCGGGCGACGCGGGCGCCGACGAAGGTCCGCGCATCGCCACGTCGCCCGACAATGTGCACGTCGAATATCGCGTCTACGGGCACGGCGAGCCGGCCGTGCTGCTGGTGCACGGCTGGGCGAACGACGCCGACTACTGGCACGCCCAGCTCGATGTTCTCAAGGCGCGCTACACGGTGGTGGCGCTGAACCTCGCCGGCCACGGCGCCTCCGGCAACAACCGCAGCGACTGGTCGATCGCCAGCTACGCCCAGGACGTCGCGGCGGTGGCGCGCCAGATTCCGAACGCGCGCCTGGTGGTGGTGGGACATTCCATGGGAGCGGCGGTCGCGCTCGTCGCCGCCCCGCTGATCGGCGCGCGCCTCCGCGGGGTGATCGCGGTCGAGGCGCTGCGCACCGTGGGTCTGCCGCCGCTCGCCCCGGCCGAAATCGAGCAGCGCGTCGCTCCCTTCCGCACCGACTTCGTGGGCGAGACGCGCCGGATGGTGAGCGGGTCGCTGTTCCCGCGTGATGCGGACCGGGCGCTGGCGCAGAAGGTGGCCTACGACATGTCGCTCGAGCCCCCCGCGATCGCCGTCGCGAGCCTGCGATCGCTCCTGTCGATGGATTTCGCCTCCGTGCTGCCCGCCGTTCACGTGCCGGTGTACGCCATCAACTCGGATCTGCTGCCGACCGATGCGGCGCGGATCCGCAGGTCGCTCCCCGATTTCACCCTCGACGTGCTGGACCACACCGGCCACTTCCTCATGCTGGAAGCGCCGGCGCGCTTCAATCCGTTGCTGCTGAAGGACATCGAAGCCCTGAGCGCACGCGCGGGTCGCTGAGCGCGAACCCACGGCCCGAACCCGGCTCGCTCAAGTCCTGTGCCTCTGCCTGACCAGCCCTTCCTGGGCGGCGCTTGCGACGAGGCGGCCGTCGCGCGCGAACACGCTGGCGCGGGCGAAGCCGCGCGCCCCCGAGGCGCTCGGGCTCTCGATGGCGTACAGCAGCCAGTCATCGACGCGCAGCGGGCGGTGAAACCACAGGGCGTGATCGATGCTCGCCATCACCAGGTCGGGCCGGAGGAGCGAGGTGCCGTGCGGCAGCGTCGCCGTGTCGAGGAGGAAGAAATCCGACACGTAGGCGAGCAGCCGCCGGTGCAGCATTTCCTCGTTCGCCAGCGCTCCCACGGCGCGAAACCAGATCTGCCGCTCGGGCGCGGTGCGCTGCGGGTCGATGCCCTGCACCGGACGGAACTCGAACGGCCGCGGCTGCTCGAAGAAGCGCCGCACGCGCTCCGGCAGCCGCTCGAGGAGCGCTGCCGGCGGCCCCTCGAGCGGATCCGGCAGGCTCTCCGGCGGCGGTACCGCGGGCATCGCGATCTGATGATCGAAGCCCGCTTCGCTCACCTGGAACGAGGCGGTCATGTTGAAGATCTGCTCGCCGTGCTGGATGGCGACGACGCGGCGGTTCGTGAAGCTGTGGCCGTCGAGGCTGCGATCCACCTGATAGACGATGGGGGCGTTGCAATCGCCGCGCCGCAGGAAATACGCGTGCAACGAGTGCACCACGCGCGCTTCGACGGTGGCGGCCGCGGCGCTCAGGGCCTGCCCGAGCACCTGTCCGCCGAATACCTGCGGAGCGCCGATGTCGCGGCTCTCACCGCGGAACAGATTCACCTCGAGCTGCTCGAGCTCGAGCAGCGCCAGCAGGTCCTTGAGCCGCTGGTCCATGGGTGGTGAGCTTGCCAGAAGGCGTCAGCCGAACTTGAAGGTGCCGTGCATCAGCGCGTTGTGCCCCGGGAAGGTACACAGGTACGCGTAGGCGCCACCTTTCTTCAGGCTCGAGGTCGGGAACGTCACGCTCGTCGTGTCGCCGCCGCCAATGGTATTGGTGTGCGCGAGCACTCGCTTGTCTCCCGGCGGCACGTAGTTGTTGGGGAGCCCGGCGGTCATGCCGGCGTTGGCGACGTCGACCAGGTCCGCGGCGCTGACCAGCACCCAGTTGTGCCCCATGGCCTCCTTGGGAAGCTTGCCCGTATGGTGCAGCGTGACGGTGATCTCCTTGCAGGTGGCGGGCGCGCTGAGCTCGCTCTTGTCGTACTGCATGAGATCGTTGCCGCTGATCTCGAGCTTGCAGGGATCCGCGGCCGCATGGGCGTGGGTGCCAAGCGCGAGTGCGCCGAGCATCGCGGCGGCGATTGTGTTGCGCATCAGGCTCATCGTCTCCTCCTTCATCGGGCAAGACTATCTTTATGGGGCAAAGCTTCCCGCCGCACCCTTCAGTCCGGCACTCCCAGACGCTGGTGCATCAGCGGGCTCGTGGTCGTGTACTGCAGGAACTGCTTCTTCTGCGGATACAGATGATGCTGGATCGCGAACGCGGCGAGCGCCGCCTCGTGGAATCCGGACAGGATCAGCTTCTTCTTGCCCGGATAGGTGTTGATGTCGCCGACCGCAAAGACCCCGGGGAGGCTGGTCTGGAACTTCTCGGTGTCGACCTTGAGCGCCTTCTTCTCGAGCGCCAGTCCCCACTCGGCGATCGGTCCGAGCTTCGGGTGCAGCCCGAAGAACACCAGCAGCTGCTCGGCCTCGAGCGGCTCCACCGTGCCGTCCGGGGCGCGGATGTTGACCCCGCGGAGCGCGCCGTCCTCGACGAGCAGCGAGTGCGGGAGCGCTTCGAAGCAGCGCATGCGCCCGGCCGCCACATGCTGCTGCATGCGCGCGACCGAGGCGGGCGCGGCGCGGAACTCGTGCCGGCGGTGCACCAGTGTCAGGCTCGCCGCCTTGCCGAGCAGCTCGAGCGTCCAGTCGAGCGCCGAGTCGCCGCCGCCGAAGATCACCAGGCGCTTGCCCTCGAGCTCGGCCGCGCTCTTCACCCGATAGTGGATGCGCGTGCCCTCGAAGGCCTCGGCGCCGGGCAGCGCGATGCGCCGCGGCTGAAACGAGCCGACGCCCGCCGCGATCACCACGCAACCGGCGTCGAAGCTGACTCCGCCCGCGCTGCGCAGGTGAAAGCGCCCCGCTTCGCGCGGCGCGAACTCCACCACCTCGTGGCCGAGATGCAGCTGCGGTTTGAAGGGCTTGATCTGCTGCAGCAGCCGATCGACCAGCTCCTGGGCGCCGCACACCGGCAGCGCCGGGATGTCGTAGATCGGCTTGTCGGGATAGAGCTCCGCGCACTGTCCGCCGGGGTGCGCCAGCGAATCCACCACGTGCGCGTCGATGCCGAGCAACCCGAGCTCAAACACCTGGAACAGCCCGCAGGGTCCGGCGCCCACGACGACGACTTCGGTGCTGATCGGCGCCGCAGGGGCGGCGCTGCCTGGAAGCTGGCTCAAGAGGCTCGCTTTCGCTCTTGCGTGTTCGGCCCGGCATTGTAGAGGGTCCGGTGCCCCCGCGCATGACGGCTCCCCCGTCAGGGGCCGGAGTGCGCGCCGCGCGCGGTTAAGCCTTATAGTACGCGGCGCGCGCCACGAGCCTTGCGCGCAACTTGCTCGAGCGCCGCCCGTGTTGGTCGGAGACGGCGGCGAAAGGGGGCTCCATGATCAAGCTCAACGTCAATGGCAAGGACACCGAGGTCGACGTCGATTCCGACACGCCGTTGCTGTGGGTGCTGCGCGACACGCTCGGCCTGACCGGCACCAAGTACGGCTGCGGCGCGGCGCTGTGCGGCGCCTGCACGGTGCATCTCGATGGGCAGGCGGTGCGCTCGTGCCGCACGCCGGTGAGCGCCGCCGCGGCCGGCAAGATCACCACCATCGAGGGCCTCTCGTCCGATCGCAGCCATCCGGTGCAGAAGGCCTGGATCGAGCTCGACGTGCCGCAGTGCGGCTACTGCCAGTCGGGCCAGATCATGTCGGCGGCGGCGCTGCTCGCGCACACCCCGCAACCCTCGGATGCCGACATCGATGCCGCGATGTCCGGCAACATCTGTCGCTGCGGCACTTATCAGCGCATCCGCGCCGCGATTCACCGCGCCGCGCAGCTCAAGTCCGGCGGCTCCGCATGAGCCTCGATCGACGCGCCTTCCTCAAGAGCTCCGCCTGTGTCTCGGGTGGCCTGATCATCGCGCTGCACCTGCCCGGCTGCAGCAAGCCGGGGCGCACGAGCGGCGAGCCGAAGACGGTGGCTGCCAACGCGTGGCTGCGCATCGGCACCGACAACACCATCACCTTCCTCTGCGACCGCTCGGAGATGGGCCAGGGCGTCTACACGGCGCTGCCGACGCTCATCGCCGAAGAGCTCGGCGTGGACCTCGGCCGCATCCGCATCGACTTCGCTCCGGCGGGCGATGCGTACAAGAACGACCTCCTCGGCACGCAGATCACCGGCGGCAGCACCAGCGTGCGCGATGCGTGGCCGAAGCTGCGCAGGGCGGGCGCGCAGGCGCGCACCATGCTGATCAGCGCCGCCGCGCGGGAGTGGGGCATTCGGGCCGCCGTCTGCCGCGTGGAGAACGGCTTCGTGGTCTCCCCGACCGGCAAGCGCGCGAGCTTCGGCGCGTGCGCCGAGGCCGCCGCCAGGCTCCCGGTGCCGAACGACGTCAAACTCACCGATCCCGGGAACTTCCGCCTGATCGGCACCTCCGTGAGGCGACTCGATACCCCACTCAAGGTGGACGGCAGTGCGCGCTACGGCATCGACGTGCGCCTGCCCGAGATGCTCTATGCCGCGCTCGCCCAGCCGCCGGCGCTCGGCGGCAAGGCGGCGAGCTTCGATGACAGCAAGGCGCGCGCCCTGCCCGGTGTCAAGGCCGTGGTGCAGACCTCATCGGGCATCGCGGTGGTGGCCACCTCGTGGTGGCAGGCGCTCAAGGCGCGCGATGTGCTCGCGATCAGGTGGGACGACGGTGCGAACGGCGCCTTGAACGACGGCGTGATCCTGCGCGGGCTCGAGCGCGCGACCGGCACGGCGCAGAGCGCCCGCCGGGACGGGGACGCCGACGCCGCCATCAAGTCCGCCGCACGGGTGGTCAAGGCCGAGTACCAGCTGCCGCTCCTGGCGCACGCGACGCTCGAGCCGCAGAACTGCACCGCCGACGTGCGCGCCGAGGGCTGCGACATCTACGTGCCGACGCAGATCCAGCAGGTGGCGCAGCAGGCCGCCGCGAGCGCCGCCGGGCTCAAGCCCGAGCAGGTGCGCGTGCACACCACGTTCCTCGGCGGCGGCTTCGGCCGCCGCCTGGATGTCGACTTCGTCCCCGCCGCGGTCGAAGCCTCCAAGGCGGTCGGCAAGCCCGTGAAGCTCCTGTGGACGCGGGAAGACGACACGACCCACGACGTTTACCGGCCACCGGCCTTCGACACCGCGATCGGTGCCTTCGACAAGAGCGGCAAGCTGATCGCCTGGAAGCTGCGCCTGGTGGGCCCCTCGGTCACCGCGCGCCTGTTTCCCGCGGTGGTGGAAAAGAGCATCGACCCCTTCGCCATCGAGGCGGCGGCCAACTACCCGTACGATGTGCCCAACGTGTCGGTCGAGTACCTGCGGCACGAGATCGGCATCAACGTCGGCTACATGCGCTCGGTGAGCCATGCGCTCAACTGCTTCGTCGCCGAGAGCTTCATGGACGAGCTCGCCGCGAGCGCCCGCAGGGACCCGGTCGAGTTCCGCCGGGCGCTGCTCTCGAAGCAGCCGCGATACCTCAAGGCGCTCGAGCTCGCCGCCCAGGAAGCCCGCTACGGCGCGGCTCCCAAGGGACGCTTTCACGGGGTAGCCGTCATGAGCGGCTACGACACCTACATGGCGCAGGTCGCCGAGATCTCGCTCGAGAACGGCAAGGTCAGGGTGCACCGGATCGTCTGCGCGGTCGACTGCGGCCAGGTCGTGAACCGGGACATCGTCGTCGCGCAGGTGGAGAGCGGCATCATCTTCGGCCTGAGCTCGACTCTCTGGGGCGAGATCAATATCCAGCGCGGCCGCGTGCAGCAGACCAACTTCGACACCTACCGGGTGCTGCGGATCAACGAGATTCCGCGCATCGATGTGCTGCTGCTCGACAACCGCGCGCCTCCCGGGGGCATCGGCGAGCCGTCGACCGCCCTCGTCGCGCCCGCAGTCTGCAACGCCATCCACGCCGCGAGCGGCCGCCGCCTGCGCTCGCTGCCGCTCGCGCGCCACAAACTCACCTGAAGGGGACTACCGTGACGTCGAACGCCGAACTGCACCAACGCCGTCTCCAAGCCGTGCCGCGCGGCGTGACCAACTCGCTCGCCGTGTACGCCGAGCGGGCCGCCAATGCGGAGCTGTGGGATGTAGAGGGCCGCCGCTACGTCGACTTCGCGAGCGGCATCTCGGTGCTCAACACCGGGCACGTGCACCCGAAGGTGCATGAGGCTATCTCGCGGCAGCTTCAGAAACTCACCCACGCCTGCTTCCAGGTGACCCCCTATGAGAGCTACATCGCGCTCGCGGAAGCACTGAACGCGCTCGCTCCGGGCACACCCCCCAAGAAGACCATCTTTCTCACCACCGGCGCGGAAGCGGTCGAGAACGCCATCAAGATCGCGCGCTTTCACACGCGGCGCTCCGCGCTGATCGCCTTCTCTGGCGGCTTCCACGGCCGCACGCTCGCCTGCATCAGCCTCACCGGCAAGGTGCAGCCCTACAAGGCCGGGTTCGGAACGCTGCTGCCGGAGATCTACCACCTGCCCTTCCCGATGCCGTATCACGGTATCACCGTCGAGCATGCGCTCGGCGCGCTCGAGCAGCTGTTCCGGGCGGACGTCGATCCCGCGCGCGTCGCGGCGATCATCATCGAGCCGGTGCTCGGCGAGGGCGGCTTCTATGCCGCGCCGCCGGAGCTCCTGCGGCGGCTGCGCAGCGTCTGTGACACCCACGGCATCGTGCTGATCGCCGACGAGATCCAGAGCGGCTTCGGCCGCACGGGGCGCATGTTCGCGATCGAGCACGCCGGCGTCGAGCCGGATCTCATCACCATCGCCAAGAGCGTCGCCGGAGGGGTGCCGCTGTCGGCCGTGATCGGCAAGGCCGAGATCATGGACGCGCCCGGACCCGGCGGACTCGGCGGGACCTACGCCGGCTCGCCGCTCGGGTGCGCCGCGGGACTCGCGGTGCTGGAGGTGATCCGCGAGGAGCAGCTCCTCAAGCGTGCCTCCGAGATCGGGCGCTTCATGAGCTCGCGTCTGAAGGGGCTGCAGGTGCGCTTCCCCTGCGTCGGCGAGGTGCGCGCGCTCGGCGCCATGGTGGCCGTCGAGCTGGTGAAGAACGGGCGCGCCGATCACCCCGACGCCGAGCTCACCAAGGCTCTGGTGCAGGCTGCGGGCCGGCGCGGGCTCGTGATTCTCTCCTGCGGCGTGTACTCGAACGTGATCCGTTTTCTCGCGCCGCTCACCATTCCCGACAACCACTTGAAGGAAGGCTGCCATCTCTTCGAGCAGGCGCTCGAAGAGGTGGCCGGCACCGCGCGCAAGGCACAGGCTACGGGCTGAGCGCTTGGATCCCCGCAAAGATCCGAGTGCGTCGTCTACGCCCGGCCGGCGTTGGCGTCGGTCGGGGTGTGGAAGTACTCGCTCTCGGAAGCGAGCTGCTCGATGAGGCGGTTGAGCTCCGCCATGCGGCCCTGCGCGGTGCTGATCGGCATGCAGTCCTGGCAGCGCGGATCGCCACAGGGCTGGCGGGAGTAGAGCCAGTACTGGATGGCGCCGGCGAGTAGCCCGTCGGCAACGTCCCAGAGGTCGGCGTCCTTGTCCTTGTCGGCAATCCGGTTGCCGAGATCGACGGCCTTGGAGAAGGCCGCATCAAAGGTGTCAGCGAGCTCGCTCATGCCGTTCAGGCGCCCTTCATCGGAAGCGCCTAGTATATGCCAAAGAACGTGACGGCCGGCACGGATGGGCAGTTCAGTCGTGACGGCCGGCTCGCATGGCGGGCTCAGCACTCTTGGGTAAGGCCCGCCCGCCCTCCCCATTTCACGCTTTATGGGATGTCGGCCACGGAAGCGCCCCCGATTCCACGCGCATCATGGGGCGTTGTTGGAGTGACCGATAACGGCATTTCGCGTCTGCCCGCCGCGGTTTATGTCGCATGCATAAAGCGATCGCTGAAATCTCGCAGTCTCCGCCCCCGGGTCCGCCGGACGCCGAGCGCGCCTGGCTGCGGTGGCTGCCGCGCCCGCGCCGGTCGCCGCGCAGCCCGCGCCTCGGGATCGGCTGGCGGCTCGGCCTCGGGCTCGCCGCGGTCACGGCCGTGCTGCTGCTCGGCGAGTCGCTCGCCACGCGCACCGCGCGCCAGGCCCTCGAGGCGGTTCGCAGCATGCAGACCGAGCACGAGCCGCTCGCCAACAGAGCCAACGCCGTGCTGGAAAAGCTCATCGCCTACGATCGCGCAGTCGGCGAGTACGTGCAGGCGCACAGCGCCGACGACAAGCTCAGCACCATCACGCTCGCCGGCGATGCGCTCGAGGCGGCGGTCGCCGAGTACTTCAGCAGCGCGCCGCCGCGCGCGGTCACGGCCGCCGCCACCGGACTGCGCCAGCAGCTCACCCGTCACATCGCCAACGCGCGTCAACTCGCGACCCGCGCTTCGCAGCGCCTGCAGTGGGACGCCCGGCGCCAGGCGGCCCTCGACGACGTCTACCGGCGCATCGTTTCCGCCGGCGGCTCGGGGCTCGCCATCAATGGCACGCAGGTGGTGGCGGAGCGCTCGCTCGCGGAGCTCCACACCGCCATCAACGCGGTGCGCGGCAACCTGGCCCCCTCGGCCGTTATCGCCCAGCGCGAGCGTGAGTTCAGGGAGGTGCTGAACGCGCACACCGCGGCATTCGAGGCCTCGCCGGGCCGTGCCTGGCTCTCCCTGGTGCGACAGGACTTCGCGGAAGCCGCCCGGCTGCGCCGCGCGAGCGAGCGCTACGACGGCGAGAGCGGGCCGCTCTGGCACAGCCTGCGCGAGGACAGCGCCGCGCTCACGGTCGGCGTGCAGCGGGAGCTGCAGCTGCCCGCACGCGAGGGACTGCTGCAGGCCGCGCAGCACGCGGCCACCGCGGCCGAGGGAGCCGAGCATACGCTCCGGAACACCTCGTTCGCGGTGCTCGGGCTGATGCTGCTCGTGTCGGCGCTGCTCGCGGTGAGCATCAGCGTGCCGGTGCGCCGGCTGACCGCGGCCACGCGGCTGCTCGCCGGCGGCGACCGCGGGGCGCGTGCCCCGCGCGGCGGCTCGGCCGAGATCGACGAGCTCGCCGAATCCTTCAACACCATGGCCGATCGCATCGCGCACGCGGAAGCGGAGCTGCGCGCCCACCAGGCCGAGCTCGAGCAGCGCGTCGCCGAGCGCACCCGCCAGCTCCATCACCTTGCGCACCACGATCCGCTGACGCAGCTGCCCAACCGCCGCAGCCTCGCCGCGCAGCTCGAGAGCGCGCTCTCGCGCGCCGGCAGCGGGCAGCGCCTGGCGCTGCTGTTCGTCGACGTCGACAACTTCAAGTCGATCAACGACACCCTCGGTCACAGCTTCGGCGACCGGGTGCTGCAGCACATCGCCGAGCGGCTGCACGCCGCCACCGGCCCCGCCGGCCGCCTCGCACGGCTCGGGGGCGATGAGTTCACCGTGCTGCTCGAGGACGTGAAATCGAGCGAGCAGGTCGAGGCCCGTGCGGCGGACATCGTCGCGACGCTCCAGGAGCCGCTGCTCGTCGACGGCCGCGTGCTCACCACCGGCGCGAGCGTCGGCGCGAGCCTGTACCCGGATCACGCGGGCGATGCGGAAGGGTTGCTGCGCGCCGCGGACGTGGCGCTGTTCCACGCCAAGGAGCTGGGCCGCAACCGCTTCGCCCTCTACAGTCCCGCCCTCTACGAGGCCGCGGCCCAGCGCTTCAGGCTCGAGCAGTCGCTGCGCCGCGCGGTCGAGAACGGCGACCTGCTGCTGATGTACCAGCCCCAGGTCGTGCTGCACAGCTTCGAATCGACCGCGGTGGAGGCGCTGCTGCGCTGGCGCAGGGGCGACGGCCGCATCGTCACCGCCACCGAGTTCATCCACGTGGCGGAGGACACCGGCCTCATCCACGAGCTGACCGACTGGATCCTGCACACCGCGGTCTCGACCGCCGCCGGCTGGCGTGCCGATGGCTGGCCGCAGGCCACCGTTGCGATCAACGTCTCCGCGCCGCAATTCTTCGAGAGCGACTTCGTCGACCACGTGGCGCGCACGCTCGAAGCCTCGGGACTCCCCGCCAGCGCGCTCGAGCTCGAGATCACCGAGACGGTTTTTCAGACCGGCTCGGCCACCATCGATTCGCTCCGCCAACTGCGCGCGCTCGGCGTGACGATCGCGCTCGATGACTTCGGCATCGGCTACTCCTCCCTCACCTCCCTCGAGCAGCTGCCGATCTCGCGGGTGAAGCTCGATCGGCTCCTCGTGGCCGGCGTCGATACCAACCCGCGCTCGGCGGCGATCCTGCGCTCGATCGTCGCGCTCTGTCATGGGCTGGGTCTGCAGGTGGTGGCGGAGGGTGTCGAGAGAGCCGCGCAGCTCGAATTCCTCGCGCGCTGCGGCCCGATCGGCGTGCAGGGGTTCCTGCTCGGCAAGCCGGTGGAAGCGAGCCTCGCGGCCGCGGAAGCCCAGGCGGCGGCGGTGCGCGCCCGGCAGACTCTGGAAAACGCCGCGTTCGTGCCGCGCCGGGACGCGGGCGAGTCGCTGGTGCTCTTCGGCAGCTCCGGCCGGCGGCGCGCCACCTGAAGGCGGCATAGCCGAAGCCCGCCGCGCCGCTCACCGCGCCTGGCCCCTGACTAACTAACGTGCCGCGCCCGCGAGAAACGCGTCGCGCGCCGCCACGCCGATATCGGGCTGATCGGTGAAGAATCCGTCGATGCCGCAGCGCAGGTAGGCGACGATCTCCGCCGCGAGATCGCCCCGGTCGGTCGGCTGCGCCCCGCGGCGTAGCGGCGCCGGCAGGAAGGCGTTCTCCGCGCGGAAGGTCCAGGGATGAACCGCGAGGCCCGCCCCGTGCGCGTCCGCGATGAGCGCGGTGGGCGCGCCCAGGCTCCCGTCCGCACGGCGCGGAATGACGAGTGACTTGTTGGGTCCGATCGCCTGCGCGTAGCCGGCGATTTCCTCGAGTCCCGCGGGCGCGATCAGATCGGCGTAGCGGCGCGCATCGCCAGCGGCGATGAAATCGTAAGGAGCGCCGCCCTCCTCGATCAGCTGCACCCGCTTGAGCTGCGTCACGCCGGCGAGCGCGCGCAGGTTTCCCACCTCGAAGGACTGCAGCCACACGGGAGCCTCGCGCCCCTCGTAGCCGTGGCGCGCCAGGGTCGCAAGGAGAGGCGCCTCCATCGCGAGCCCGCGGGCGGCGAAATGGCTCGGGTGCTTGGTCTCGGGATAAACGCCGATGCGCTCGGGCGGAGTCGTCCCGAGCTGCCGCGCACGCGCCGTGCGCGAGTCTTCGACGCCGCGCACCAGCACGAGAATCTCCTCCAGCGTCGGGATCTCGAACTGTCCGTCGAAGCGCGTGTTGCCGGGCCGCAGCTCCGGAATGCGCTCGCGCACCTTGAGTGTCTTGAGCTCGGCGAGCGTGAAGTCCTCGGTGAACCAGCCGCGCACCGACACCCCGTCGATCACCCGCTCGGCGCGCCGCGCGGCGAACCGCCGGTGCTGCGCCACATCCGTGGTGGCGCCGATCTCGTTCTCGTGACGCGCGATCGGCACCCCGTCGGCCGTCATCACCAGGTCCGGCTCCACGTAGTCGGCGCCGTACTGCATCGCGAGGAAATATGACGCCAGAGTGTGCTCGGGCACGTAGCCGCTGGCGCCGCGATGACCGATGACGATCGGAAGCGCGCTCACCGGCTCATACCAGCACAGCCCGACGCGACTTGCTAGACTTTCCCGCGTGCTGCTGACGCAACAGGACATCTACCACTTCCGCGAAGGCACTTACGTCCGGGCCTACCAGAAGCTCGGCGCCCACGCGGTGCGCGCCGCCGACGGCACGGTCGGCGGGACGCGCTTCGCCGTGTGGGCTCCGAACGCGGCCGAGGTCGCGGTCATCGGCGACTTCAACGGCTGGGATCGGCGCACGTCTCCGCTCGCGCCGCGCGGGGATTCCTCGGGGATCTGGGAAGGCCTGGTTGAGGGCGTGGGTCCCGGCGCGCTCTACAAGTACCACATCGCCTCCCGCCACGGGGGCCACCGGGTCGACAAGAGCGATCCGTACGCATTCCGCACCGAGGTGCCGCCGCGCACCGCCTCGATCGTGTGGGACTTGAGCTTCGAGTGGCACGACGAGGAGTGGCTGCGGCACCGCGCCGGCGCCAACGCGCTCGGCGCCCCCTGGTCGATCTACGAGGTGCACTTGGGCTCCTGGAGGCGCGTTCCGGAGGAGGGCAATCGCTACCTCGGCTACCGCGAGCTGGGGCCGCAGCTGGCCGACTACGCGAGCGAGCTCGGCTTCACGCACGTCGAGCTGCTGCCGGTCATGGAGCACCCCTTCTACGGCTCCTGGGGCTACCAGGTCACCGGCTACTTCGCCCCGAGTGCCCGCTACGGCACGCCACAGGACTTCATGTACTTCGTCGAGCACCTGCACCGCCGCGGCATCGGCGTGATCCTCGACTGGGTCCCCTCGCACTTCCCGACCGACGAGCACGGGCTCGCGCACTTCGACGGCACGCACCTCTACGAGCACGCCGACCCGCGCCAGGGATTCCATCCGGAGTGGAACAGCTCCATCTTCAACTACGGCCGCGCCGAGGTGCGCAACTTCCTCGCCAGCAACGCGCTCTTCTGGCTCGACACCTACCACGTCGATGCGCTGCGGGTCGATGCGGTCGCCTCCATGCTGTACCTCGACTACGGACGGCGCGCCGGGGAGTGGATCCCCAACCGCTTCGGCGGCCACGAGAATCTCGAGGCGGTGGAATTCATCAAGCAGCTCAATCTCGCCGCCTATCGCGATCATCCCGACACCCAGACGATCGCCGAGGAATCGACCGCCTGGCCGATGGTCTCGCGCCCCACCTACCTCGGCGGCCTCGGCTTCGGCCTGAAGTGGAACATGGGCTGGATGCACGACACCCTCGAGTACTTCCAGCAGGACCCGGTGCACCGCAAGTACCACCACAGCCGCCTGACCTTCAGCCTCTGGTACGCCTTCACCGAGAATTTCGTGCTGCCGCTCTCGCACGACGAGGTGGTGCACGGCAAGGGCGCGCTGCTCGGCAAGATGCCCGGGGACGAGTGGCAGCAGTTCGCGAGCCTCAGGCTGCTGCTCGGCTACATGTGGACCCATCCGGGCAAGAAGCTGCTGTTCATGGGCGGGGAGTTCGGCCAGCGGCGCGAGTGGCAGCACGAGGAGAGTCTCGAGTGGCACGTGCTCGAGTATCCGCTGCACGCCGGGGTGCAGCGCTGGGTGCGCGATCTCAACCGGCTCTATCGCAGCACGCCGGCGCTGCACCAGCTCGAGTTCTCGGAAGGCGGCTTCCAGTGGATCGACTGTGACGACGCCGACGTCAGCGTGATCTCGTTCCTGCGCCGCGGCGCCGCCGGCGAGCTCGCCCTGGTGGCGTGCAACTTCACGCCGGTGCCGCGCGAGGCCTATCGCATCGGCGTGCCGCGCGGCGGTCGCTGGCGCGAGCGGCTCAACAGCGACGCCGCCGACTACGGCGGCAGCGGCCAGGGCAACCTCGGGGCGCTCGAGGCCGCCTTGCGCGCTGCCCACGGTCACGATCATTCCCTCGACCTGCGTTTGCCGCCCCTCGCAGTGGTGGTGCTGACGCCGGACTGAAGCGCGTGGCTACCCGAGGAAGGACCCCAGGGCGAAGCGCGCCGCGCCGGCCACGCCCCGCCGGTGATCCCCCGTCGTTCTCCGGCGGCGATCCGCTCTGGTTCAAGGACGCCGTGATCTACGAGGTGCACGTGCGCGCCTTCTTCGACGGCAACGACGACGGCTGCGGGGACTTGGCCGGCCTCACCTCGAAGCTCGAGTACATCCAGGATCTCGGCGTCAACACCGTGTGGCTGCTGCCGTTCTACCCCTCCCCCGGCCGCGACGACGGCTACGACATCGCCGACTACCGCAACATCCATCCCGCCTACGGCACGCGCGCCGAGTTCCGCGCCTTCGTGCGCGAGGCGCATCGGCGAAACTTGCGCGTCATCACCGAGCTGGTCCTCAATCACACCTCCGATGCGCACCCCTGGTTCCAGGCGGCGCGGCGCGCCGCGCCCGGCTCGGTGAAGAGGAACTATTACGTGTGGAGCGACACCGCGGAGCGCTACGCGGGGACGCGCATCATCTTCAGCGACACCGAGACCTCCAACTGGGCCTGGGATGAGGTGGCGCAGGCTTATTACTGGCACCGCTTCTTCAGTCACCAGCCGGACTTGAACTTCGACAACCCGCACGTGCTGCGGGCGATGCTGCGCGTCATGGACCTCTGGCTGCGGCTCGGCGTCGACGGCTTCCGCCTCGACGCCGTTCCCTATCTCGTCGAGCGCGCGGGCACCAGCAACGAGAACCTGCGCGAGACCCACGAGATCGTCAGAGTCATTCGCCGTGCGATCGTCGCGAGGCATCCGGACCGCATGCTGCTCGCGGAGGCCAACCAGTGGCCGGAGGACGTGCGTGACTACTTCGGCGACGGCGGGGACGAGTGTCAGATGGCCTACCACTTCCCGCTGATGCCGCGCATGTACATGGCCATCGCGCAGGAGGACCGCCATCCGATCGTCGAGATCATGGAGCAGACACCCGCCATCCCCGACACCTGCCAGTGGGCGATCTTCCTGCGCAACCACGACGAGCTCACCCTCGAGACGGTCACCAGCCGCGAGCGCGACTACATGTACCAGGCGTACGCCGCCGATCCGCGCGTGCGCCTCAACCTCGGGATCCGCCGGCGGCTCGCGCCGCTGCTCGAGAACGACCTCGAGCGCATCAAGCTCATGAACAGCCTGCTGCTGTCGATGCCGGGCTCGCCGATCATCTACTACGGCGACGAGATCGGCATGGGCGACAACGTGTATCTCGGCGACCGCAACGGACTACGCACTCCGATGCAGTGGAGCTTCGATCGCAACGCCGGCTTCTCGCGCGCCGACCCGCAGCAGCTGTACCTGCCGCCGATCATGGATCCGGTCTATGGCTACCAGGCCGTGAACGTCGAGGCACAGACCCGCGACCGCTCCTCGCTCCTCAACTGGATGAAGCGACTGCTGCAGGTGCGCCGCGCCAGCCAAGCCTTCGGCCGCGGCACGCTGCGCTTCATCCGCCCCGGCAACCGCCACGTGCTCGTGTACCTGCGCGAGTACGGGCCCGACACCATCCTGTGCGTGGCGAACCTGTCGCGCTCGGCCCAGCCGGTCGAGCTCGACTTGAGCGAGCGCCGGGGCGCCGTGCCGGTGGAGCTCCTCGGGCGCACCTCCTTCCCGCCGATCGGCGAGCCGCCGTACCTGCTGACGCTGCCCGGCTACGGGTTCTACTGGTTTCGCCTGAGCCTTGAGGCCGAGGCGCCGTCGTGGCACGGCGAGCGCAGCCTGCGCGAGGATCTGCCGGTGATGGTGCTGGTGCAGGGATGGAGCAGCTTCTTTCCCGAGCGAGTGGCGCCGCGGCGGCAGGAGCTCGCGGTGGCGCTGCGCACGCGGCTCGAAGGGCACCTCGTCCCGGCGCTCCTCGCGCGCGAGCGCTGGGCCGCGCCGGCAGGCGCGGGGCTGCCGGGCAATCCGCCGGCGCGCGGCGCTCACCCGGGCGGCATGGGCTCGAGCCGCGCGGTGCTCGCCGACTGCGCCATGCCGCCGCGGGACCAGGACCCCTGGATGCTCGCCATCTTCGAAGTCGCCGACGGCGCGCTCGCGGGTCGGTACTTCGCGCCGCTCGCGATCGCCTTCGAGGACAGCGCCGAGGCGCGCTCGCGCAAGCTCCAGCCGGGAGCGCTGGCGCGCGTGCGCCAGCAGGCTTCCCTCGGCGTGCTCGCGGATGCGGGCACGGACGAGGAGCTCTGCCGCAGCCTCGTCGAGGCCATCGCGCTTAGGAGTGAGTGGCCGACCCGGGAGGGACGGGTTGTTTGTCGGCCGACCGGGGCGCTCGCGGCGCTGCGCGGCACGCCGGGCGTCGAGCCCGCGGTCGTTCCCGCCGGCGCCCAGGGCGGCAACACCACGGTCAGGATCGGGGAGACCCTGTTCCTCAAGATCTGCCGCAGGCTCGCGCCGGGCCCGAATCCCGAGGTCGAGATCGGCCGCTATCTCACCGAAGTCGCGCACTTTCCCCACTGCGCGTCGCTCGCCGGCTTCATCGAGTATCGGCGCGGCGACGGGACCTCATCCACGCTCGCGCTGCTCGAGGCCTTCATCGCCAACCAGGGCGATGGCTGGGATTACACCGTCAATCATCTGGTGCGCTATCTCGAGGAGCGCATCACGCGCGTGGCACCGCCCGCGGACGCGCACGGGCTGCACCTCGCTCTCATGAAGACCCTCGCCACGCGCACCGCGGAGCTGCACGCGGCGCTCGCGGCGGCGGGCGGCGATCCGGCGCTCGCCCCCGAGCCGATCAACGGCGACGACCTCGCCGCCTGGTACGGCGCCACGCGTGAGGCTGCCGCAGCGACGCTCGCGACACTCAGTGAGCGCGCCGCGGATCTGCCGCCCCCCGCGGCGCGGGAGGCCGCAACGCTCCTCGCCCGGCGTGCGGCGCTCCTCAAGCGCCTCGCTCCCCGGGAGGGCCCCGCGCCGCGCGGCATCCGCATCCGCTGCCACGGCGACTACCATCTCGGGCAGGTCCTGCTCCGGCGCAACGACTTCGTCATCACCGACTTCGAAGGCGCCCCCGACCAGAGCGTGGCGGAGCGGCGACGCAAGCGCTCGCCGCTCACGGACGTCGCCGGCCTGCTGCGCTCGTTTGCATACGCGCGTCGGACCGCGTTACAACAGTGCTCGCTGATCGCGGCGGAGGAGCGCGCGAGCTGGGAGCCGCAGCTCGATGAATGGGAGAGCCAGGCCCGCCGTGTATTCCTCGCGACCTACGACGAGATCGCGCGCGGGGCGGGTCTTTACGCATCGTTCGAGGAGATGGCACCGCTCCTCGCGCTGTTCGAGCTCGATGCCGCGCTCGGCGATCTGCGGCGCGAGCTCGCGAGCCGCCCGGAGTGGGCGGAGGTGCCGCTGCGCAGATTGAGCGCGCTCGCGCAGTGAGCTGGCGCGCTCTTCGAGGAAGCGGCTCGGGGTCGCTTCGGACACGGAGGCCCTGGGGCTCATGAACCCTTTGGTCCGACGTCGACACCACATGCCGTTCGGGGCCGAGCTCACGGCCGGCGGGCAGGTGCGCTTCAGGCTGTGGGCGCCGGCTGCGCGGCGGGTCGAGGTGGCCCTCTACGACGCCAACGGCACGCGCCTCTTGCCGATGCATCCGCTGCCGGGCGGCTGGTTCGCGCTCGAGACCGACGCGGCGCGCGCCGGAAGCCTGTACCGCTTTCTCGTCGACGGCGAGCACGAGGTGGCTGACCCCGCCTCGCGCTTCAATCCCGAGGGTGTTCATGGGGCGAGCGCGGTTGTCGACCCGCGGAGCTTCGCCTGGAACGACGAGGACTGGCGCGCTCCGCCCTGGCCGGGCGCCGTGCTCTACGAGCTGCACGTCGGAGCCTTCACGCCCGAGGGCACGTACGGCGGGGTGGCGGCGCGTCTCGAGCACCTCGCGCGCCTCGGGATCACGGCGATCGAGCTCATGCCGCTCAACGCCTTTCCGGGCACGCGCGACTGGGGCTATGACGGCGTGCTGCCCTTCGCCCCGCAGGCCAGCTACGGGACGCCGGACGAGCTGAAAGCCCTGATCGACTCCGCGCACCGTTCGGGTCTCGCGGTGCTGCTCGATGTCGTCTACAACCACTTCGGCCCCGAGGGCAACTACCTCCACCGCTACGCGCCGCAGTTCTTCAGCGCGCGGCACGTCACGCCCTGGGGTCCGGCGATCAACTTCGACGGGCCGGGAAGCGATGCGGTGCGCGACTTCTTCATCCACAACGCCCTCTACTGGCTCGAGGAATACCACTTCGACGGGCTGCGACTCGATGCGATCCACGCCGTTCACGACACGAGCGCCACCCACATCGTCACCGAGATCGCCCGCGCGGCGCGCGCGGGCCCCGGGCGCACCCGCCCGATCTATCTCACCCTCGAGAACCTGGACAACGCCGTGCGCTTTCTCGGCGCCGCCGGCAGCTGCGACGCCCAGTGGAACGACGACACGCATCACAGTCTGCACGTGCTGCTGACCGGGGAGAGCCAGTCTTACTACGCCGACTATGCCCGGGACCCGCACGCCCTGCTCGCTCGCGGCCTCGCAGAGGGCTTCGTCTACCAGGGCGAGGTATCGCGCTACCTCGGCGGGCCGCGGGGGGAGAGCAGCGCCCACCTGCCGCCGAGCGCCTTCGTCAACTTCCTCCAGAACCACGATCAGGTCGGCAACCGCGCCCGCGGCGAGCGGCTCACGACTCTGGTGCGCGACGAGGCGGCGCTCGAGGCCGCGGCGGCGGTGCTGCTGCTCGCGCCGGCGCCGCCGCTCCTGTTCATGGGGGAGGAATGGGCGGCCCTCGAGCCCTTTCCGTGGTTCTGCGATTTCGAGGCCGAGCTCGCGGCGCGCGTTCACGCGCACCGCAGCCGCGAGTATCCCGGCTCGCCCTACCCCGCTGCGCCGGCGACCTTTGCCTGCGCGCGCCTCGACTGGCGCGTGCTCGAGCAGGGGGCTCATGCGCGCGCCCTCGCCTTTCACCGGCGGCTGCTCGAGATCCGCCGCGCCGAGATCGCGCCGCGGATTCTCGAGCTGCACGCCGGGCGCTTCACGCGCGCGAACGCCGGCCGTGCCTTCGCGGTCAGCTGGGAGGGCGCGGGCGAGCGGCTGCGTCTCATCGCCAATCTCGGCGCCGAGGCTGCGGCCGTGCCGGAGAGTGCCCCCGGCCGCGTCATCTTCGCGACCCACCCGGAGCTTCCCGCCCCACTCTCCCGCGAGCAGCTCGCGCCCTGGAGCGTCACCTGGCTGCTCGAGCCCGCGCCGTGAGCCGCCCCGGTCGGCGCGCCCGGCCGCGGCGCCGCGCCGATGCCGCCGAGCGGCACGACCTCGTCATTCCCCGTGCCACCTATCGGCTGCAGCTCAACGCGGGCTTCACCTTCCGCGATGCGACGGCGCTCGTTCCGTACCTGGCCTCCCTCGGCGTCAGCCACGTCTATTGCTCGCCGTACTTCCGCGCCCGCGCGGGCAGCACGCACGGCTACGACGTGGTCGATCACAACTCCTTCAATCCCGAGATCGGTGACCGCGCCGACTTCGAGGAGTTCGTGGCGGCGCTGCGCTCGCACGGCATGGGTCACGTCGTCGACATCGTGCCCAATCACGTCGGGATCGGCGCCGACAACGCCTGGTGGATGGACGTGCTCGAGAACGGCGAGGCCTCGATCTACGCCGCCTTCTTCGACATCGACTGGGCGCCGTCGAATCCGGACCGGGCCCACAAGGTGCTGGTGCCGGTGCTCGCCGCGCCCTACGGCACGGTGCTCGAGCGCGGCGAGCTCGAGCTGCGCTTCGAGCCGCAGTGGGGCTCGTTCGCGGTGCACTACTTCGAGCATCGCCTGCCGCTCGACCCGCGCACCTATCCGCGCATCCTCGATCGCGTGCCGGCGCTCCTCGCCAGCACCGAGCTCGAGAACATCCGCCGCTCGCTGGCCGCGCTCCCCGACCGGCACTCGCTCGGCCCCGAGCAGGTGGCCGAGCGCAACCGTGAGAAGGAGCTGCACAAGCGGCGCCTGTCGGCGCTCGCCGCCGGCGACAGCGCGGTGGCCGGCGCCATCGAGACCGCGGCGCGCAGCTTCGCCGGCACGGCGGCGGAGCCCGCGAGCTTCGATACGCTGCACGAGCTGCTCGAGCTCCAGGCCTGGCACCTCGCCCACTGGCGCGTCGCCGCCGACGACATCAACTACCGGCGCTTCTTCGACGTCAACGACCTCGCGGGGCTGCGCGTCGAAAACGAAGCGGTGTTCGAGCACACGCACCGCCTGCTGCTGCAGCTGATCGCTGCGGGCCGGATCGACGGGCTGCGCATCGATCACGCCGACGGACTGTACGACCCGGCCGGTTATTTCCGCCGCCTGCAGCAGCGCATCGCCGAGCTCACCGGCCGCCGCGGGGCGCGCGCCCTGTATCTCGTGGTCGAGAAGATCACCGCCTCCTTCGAGCACCTGCCCGACGACTGGCCGGTGCACGGGGAGACCGGCTACCGCTTCGCCAACGTCGTCAACCGCATGCTGGTCGACTCGGCGACCCGCACGCGCATGGACCGGGCGTACCGGCAGTTCATCGACGAGCCGCTCGAGTGGCGCGAGGTGGCCTACCAGAGCCAGCAGCTGGTGCTGCGCCGCTCGCTCGCCTCGGAGCTCAACGTCGCCACGAACCTCCTCGCCCGGCTCGCGCGCGCCGACCGGCGCACGCGCGACTTCACCTTCAACACGCTGCGCACCGCGCTCGCCGAAGTCATCGCCTGCTTTCCGGTGTATCGCACCTACGTGGCGGCCACGGTCGCCGACGGCGATCGGCGTTACATCGAGTGGGCGATCGCCGCGGCGCGGCGGCGGCGCGCCGCGATCGAGGGCTCGGTGTTCGATTTCGTGCGCTCGACGCTGCTGCTGGAGCTCCCGGCCCCGACCGACGAGTTGCGCCGCCAGCTGCGCGCCTTCGTCATGAAGTTCCAGCAGATCACCGCGCCGATCACCGCCAAGGGGATCGAGGACACGGCGTTCTTCCGCTTCAACCGGCTGCTGTCGCTCAACGAAGTGGGCGGCGAGCCCGGCGGCTACGGCGCGGGGGTGCGCGCCTTCCACGCCGACTCCGAATACCGCGTGAGGCGCTGGCCGCACGAGATGCTCGCGACCTCCACCCACGACACCAAGCGCTCCGAGGACGTGCGTGCGCGGCTCAACGTGCTCTCCGAGATGGCTACGCCGTGGCGCGAGGCGCTGCGGCGCTGGAGCCGCTTCAACCGCTCGCGCCGGCGCCAGCTCGAGGGGCTCCCCGCGCCCTCGCCGAACGACGAGTACCACTTCTACCAGACTCTCTTCGGCAGCTGGCCGCTCGAGGAGCCCGACGCCGCCGGCGCCGCCGCCTATCGCGAGCGCATCGAGGCCTACATGATCAAGGCGGCGCGCGAGGCGAAATTGCGCACCAGCTGGACCGAGACCGATGCGGCCTACGAGGAAGCGCTGCTGCAGTTCGTGCGCAGCGCGCTCGAGCCGCGCGACAGCAACCTGTTCCTCGGCGACTTCGTCGATTTCCAGCGCCGCGTGCGGCGCTTCGGGCTGCTCAACGGCCTCTCGCAGACGCTCCTCAAGCTCACCGCGCCCGGCGTGCCCGATATCTACCAGGGGAACGAGATCTGGGAGTTTACGCTGGTCGATCCCGACAACCGCCGCCCGGTCGACTACGGTCGCCGGCGCGCCCTGCTCGCGGAAGTGCGCTCCGGCGGCGTCGCCCCGCGCACGGCGGCCGAGCATCTCGAGGACGGACGCGGGAAGCTCCTGCTCACCTGGAAGTGCCTCGAGCTGCGGCGGGCCCATCCCGAGCTCTTTCGCGACGGCAGCTACCGGCGGCTGCGCGTGCGCGGGGTGCGGGCGCAGCACCTGTGCGCCTTCGCGCGCCGGTTGCGCCAGCAGTCGCTGATCGTGATCGCGCCGCGCCTGTACCGCCGGCTGCTCGGTGAGGGCGCGGGACTCCCGCTCGGCGAGGCGGTGTGGGGCGACACGCTGATCGAGCTGCCGCGCGAGGATCGCTCGCGGGCCTCGTTCCGCAACGTTCTCGACCGCGCGCAGCTCGCCCCGGTCCGCCAGGGCGAGAGCGTGGGTGTGCGGGCGGCCGAGGCGCTGGCCGCGTTCCCGGTGGCGCTGCTCGCCGCCGGCTGCGACGAGGGCGCAGGCTCAACGCGGCAGCCGGCCGGCGGTTGACACGTCGACACCATCCAGGAGCGCGCACGCAGGGCTGAACTCCGGCACTGGCGCGCCGGTCAGGGCAGGCGCAGGATGTGAGCGCCGGATATAACCAACACCCGACACTCGAGGAGCACAGCATGCGCCACCCGACATCGAGATTCGCGGCCCTGGCGGCGCTGCCCGCACTGCTCGCCGCCTGTGGCGGAATCCCGCTGCACGAGAGCGACCAGGAGGTGCGCGATCGCTTCAACGCCTACGCCGGCGAGCCGATCGATCGTCTCACCTGGCTCGGCCGCTTCGACAGCTGGCAGCCGGTCGGCCGCTACGAGCTGGTGGTGTTCACCAGCCCGAGCGACGCCTATCTTCTCAAGGTGGCCCAGCCCTGCCAGAACCTGCAGTTCGCCAACCGCATCGGGGTCACATCGACCGCCGGCTCGGTGAGCAGCCGCCTCGATTCGGTGATCGTCGGCCAGACGCCCGGCTGGCGTGATCGCTGCCAGATCGAGGAGATCCGCAAGGTCGACTACCGGCGCATGAAGGCGGACATGCACCTCGATGCGCAGCGCGCCAGGGAAGTGAAGACCGAAGCCAAGGCCGACAAGTAGCTTTAGGGAGCGGCGCGCTTTCGCCTCAGCGATACCCGCGCGCCTGCAGCGTGAACAGCTGCGCGTAGCGGCCGTTCAGCTTCATCAGCTCCTCGTGGCTGCCGCGCTCGATGATGCGGCCGCGGGCGAGGACCGCGATCTGATCGGCCATGCGCACCGTGGAGAAGCGGTGCGAGATGAGGATGGTGATGCGCTCGCGCGCGAGCTGGCGGAAATGCTCGAACACCTCGGCCTCCGCCTGCGCATCCATGGCGGCGGTCGGCTCATCGAGCACGAGGATATCCGCGCGGGTGCGCATGAAGGCGCGCGACAGGGCGATCTTCTGCCACTGGCCGCCGGAGAGCTCGCGCCCGTCGCGGAACCACTTGCCGAGCTGGGTGCGATAGCCCGAGGGCAGCGTCTCGATGAACTCGCTCGCCCGGCCCTTCACCGCCGCCGCACGCCAGCGCTCCTCGTCCTCGAAGAAGCGCTCATCGCCCGCCCCCACGTTCTCGCCCACCAGCATCTGGTAGCGCGCGAAGTCCTGGAAGATGACGCCGATCCTCTCCCGGAGCGATACCTGGTCCCAATCCCGGAGGTCCTGACCGTCGAGGACGATTCGCCCGGAGCTCGGTGAGTACAGCCGGGTCAGGAGCTTGATGAGCGTGGTCTTGCCCGAGCCGTTCTCGCCGACGAGGGCGAGGCTGGCGCCGGGCGTCAGGTGCAGCGTCACGTGCTCGAGGGCCGGCTCTTCCGCTTCCGGATACGTGAAGCTCACGTCCTCGAAGCGCACGCCGTCCTCGGGATGCGGACCGCGGAGCGCCGTGCCTGAGGGCTCGGGCACCTCCGTCTCGAGGTACTCGTAGAGCGTCGACAGGTACAGGTTGTCCTCGTACATGCCGCCGACCGCCGCGAGCATCGCCGACACGGCCGACTGTCCCTGGCGAAAGAGCGCCACGTACATGGTCATCTGGCCGAGCGTGATGAGGCGCCGCACGGCGGTGACCGCGATCCACGCGTACGCGCCGTAGAGCGCCGCGGTGGCGATCAGCCCGAGCGCGAAGCCCCAGGCGTCGCGCCGCATGGTGAGCGCGCGATCCTCGCGATAGAGCCTGCGGAAGATATCGCGGTAGCGCTCGAGGAGGCGGGGACCCAAGCCGTAGAGCTTGACCTCCTTGGCGTGATCCTCGCGGGCGATCACGGTCTCGAGATACATCTGCATGCGCGTCTCTGGGGAGCGCCAGCGGAAGAGCCGGAAGGCATCCCCGGAGAACTTGGCCTCGGCCACGAACGCCGGCAGCCCCGCAAGCAGCAGCACCGCGACGGCCCACGGCGAGAAGCGCGCGAGCAGCACGCCGTAGCTCGCGAGCGACACGCCGTTCTGCACCAGTCCGAAGGTGCGGGTGACGAGGCTCAGCGGGCGGGTCGAGGCCTCGCGGCGCGCGCGCGTCAGCTTGTCGTAGAACTCCGAATCCTCGAAGTGCTGCAGCTCGAGCGTGAGGGCCTTCTCGAGGATCATGACGTTGACGCGCTGACCCAGCTGCGCGCGCAGCAGCGACTGGCACAGCGAGAGTCCCCGCTGCGCCGCGGCGATCGCCGCCACCAGGGCTCCCTCGAGCGCCACCAGCTCCACCACGCGTCTCGCCTCGCCGCCGCCCGAGCGGATGGCGCCCACCACCGCATCCACGATGAGCGCGCCGACATAGGCGACCGAGGCGGGCAGCACGCCGGCCGCGAGCGTGAGGAGCCCGAGCGCCACGGTGAGCGCACCGTTGGTGCTCCACACCAGCTCGAGCGCGCGCCGGCTGTAACGGAAGACGCCGAAAAAGCCGCGCAGCGTGAGCGCCTCGCGGGAAGCGCCCGCGGCGCTCGCCGCGCGCGGGGGATGCGCTGCCGTGGCCATCAGGCCGATGTGGGGGTGATTATCGGCTATTCCAGTGCTTCAGCCGGCGACGCGCCGGCGCAGACTCCCCACCCACGCCTCGCAGAGCCTTACCGCCTCGGCGGGCTGGAAGGCTCCCGGCTCGAGGCACCATTCGAGCCACAACCCGTCGAGGAGCGCGGTGAGTCCGATGGCGGCGAAGCGCAGGTCGAGCGGCGAGACGCGCGCGCGGCGCGCTCGCCGGCGGCCCGCCGCGGCCGCCCGCGGCAAGAGCTGCTCGAGCATGCCATGCAACAGCCGCACGTAGCCGCGGTAGCTCTCGCGCTGCACGCGCCGGATCAGCGGCGAATGCCGGAACATGCCCCAGAACACCACCCACACCGCGAGCACCTCCGGGTCGAGGTTCGGCGGGCTGAAGGACGCCTCGAGAAAGGCACGCAGGCGCGCGCGCGGCGAGTCCGGGGCGCGCTCGACCGCCGCCGTGAGGCCCGCGACCAGCTCGTCGTTGAAGTGGCGGTAGGCCGCCGCGATCAGCCGGTCCTTGTTGGGGAAGTGATGGTTGATGAGCCCGACCGAGACGCCCGCCTGGGCGCTGATGGTGCGGATCGAGAGTCCCTCATGACCGTAGCGCTTGAGGCACTCGATGGTGGCGTCGATCAGCGCCTGGCGGCGCCGATGGGGGAGCTGGCGCTCGAAGCGCGGCGCGCGCACCGCGCGCGGCCGCACGCGGCGGCGGCTCCGCCGCCTCACTCATGACTCCACCCGCGCGGCGGCGCACGCGGCAGGCCGCTCTCGGGGATGAGGGCCCTCATGCGGCGCGCGAAGCTGCGCAGGCACACCTCGCCCTCGCCGAGGGGACCGCAGCTGTAGCTGCTCGAGGCCATGCCGGCCTGCACCCGCTCGATGAGGGCCTTGTCTTCCAGGCTCACGCGCCGGTTGATGCGCCAGTTGAGGTAGCGCGCGGCGCGCATCTCGCGCCGCGCGTCCGGATGCACGTAGGCGATCTCGCGAATCACGGTCTCGGTCGCCGACACCGGCAGGAACTGCATGAAGTCGACCTGATCCGGGTAGATGTCGAGAGCGACGTTCGGCCAGAGCTTGAAGTAGGTCCACAGCCGCTGCCGCTCCGGCGGCAGATACGGCACCTCCGGCAGCAGCCGCTGATACAGCCGCTCCGACCAGTTGCCGGACGGCGTGTCGCGCAGCGCGCCCGACATCTTGTCGATCCAGGGCTGCGACTCGATTCCGTAGCCCTTGCCGAACAGCCGTGTGAGTCCCGGGTGCGCGACGTTGATGTGCAGGCCGTCGGAGTAGTTGTCGGCGACGTTCTTCCAGTTGACCGCGCGCGCGCGCAGCGTGACGCGCCCGAGCGGGACCAGCTCCTCGAAGCGGTAGGCGGCGAGCTCGCGCGCGTAGGGAGCGGCCATCTCGTGCACGCCCGGCAGTCCCGGCGCGAAGCGCACGAAGATGAAGCCCATGAACACCTCGTGCTCGAGCGGCACGAGTCCGTGGCGCGCGGGGTTCAGCCCCGTGAAGCTGTCCCGGTTGGGCACGCCGAGCAGGCGGCCGTCGAGGCCGTAGGTCCAGGCGTGATAGGGACAGGTGATGCGGCGCCCGCAGTGGCCGCGCGGACCGTCGAGCAGCCGGGCGGCGCGATGCCGGCAGACGTTATGGAAAGCGCGCACCGCGCCATCCTCGCCGCGCAGCACCAGCACCGACTCCCCGAGGAACTCGAAGGTGTGGAAGTCCCCCGGCTGCGGCACGTCGCTCAGGTGGCACACGAGCTGCCAGCTGCCGCGGAAGACGCAATCGCGCTCGCGCTCGAAGAATTCCGCATCCCGGTAGATCCACGCGGGTAGACTCACGCCGTCCGCATCGGCGGGCGCGGCGGGCTCGACTGGCTGCAGGTGGCTCGGCTTCATGGCGGGTGCGTCGCGTGTCGCTGCTCGGACCTTGTTGAACGATCGTACAACAGCACGAACTGCAGCCGCAATATCGGGAGTCGCAGACCTATGGATATCGCGCGCCTGGTCCAGTCGTCGATCGCGCCGGTGTTCCTGTTCAGCGGGGTGGCGGCCACGCTCGGGGTGCTCACTAACCGCTTGGCGCGCATCGTCGACCGGGCGCGCACGCTCGAGGAGCGGCTCGAGAGTCATCCGGGCAGCGCGCAGCACCTGCACGCAAGTCTCGAGGTGCTGGCGCGGCGCGCGCGCTACATCAACTTCGCGATCTCGCTGTGCGCGATCGCGGCGCTCCTCGTGGCGCTGGTGGTCGTGACGCTGTTCGCCAACGCCTTGGTCGGCTCCGAGCTCGGCGTGGCGATCGCGGTGCTGTTCGTCGGCGCGATGCTGTGCCTGAGCGCGGCCTTCGTCACGTTCTTCATCGAGGTGCGGCTCGCCACCGCGGCGCTGCGCATCGGCCTGCGGCACTGAGCCAGCCGCATCACGGCGCGGTGCGCGGCACACCGGCAGCGCACGGCGAGAGGCGGCCGGCGGGCGAATCTGCTACGCTCCGCACCCTTTGGATACCGCCTGCCGGCTCCGGCCCACGCCGCAGATGCGCGCGCCGGGCGAGCCTAAGCGCCCTCCCATGAATCGCCCGATCCGCAATATCGCCATCATCGCGCACGTCGACCACGGCAAGACCACGCTGGTCGATTGTCTCCTCAAGCAGTCGGGGACCTTCGCCGCGCACGAGCGGCTCGGCGAGCGCATCATGGACTCCAACGACATCGAGCGCGAGCGCGGCATCACGATCCTCGCGAAGAACTGCGCCATCGAGTACGGCGGCACGCGCATCAACATCGTCGACACGCCCGGCCACGCCGACTTCGGCGGCGAGGTCGAGCGGGTGCTGTCCATGGTGGACGGCGTGCTGCTGCTGGTCGACGCGGTCGAGGGACCGATGCCGCAGACCCGCTTCGTCACCCGCAAGGCGCTCGCCCAGGGGCTGAAGGCCATCGTGGTGGTCAACAAGATCGACCGGCCCGGCAGCCGCCCCGGGTGGGTGGTCGATCAGACCTTCGATCTCTTCGACCGGCTCGGCGCGAGCGACGCGCAGCTCGATTTCCCCGTGATCTATGCCTCGGCGCTCCAGGGCTGGGCGAGCACCGACTACACCGAACGGCGCCCGGACATGGCGGCGCTCTTCGAGGCGATTCTCGCGCACGTGCCGCCGCCGGCCGCGCTTCCCGGTCTGCCGCTGCAGCTGCAGATCTCGACGCTCGACTACAACTCCTACCTGGGGCGCATCGGCATCGGCCGCATCCGCCGCGGCGTGCTGCATCCCGGCGAGAGCGTGGCGCTGCGCTTCGGGAGCGAGGACCGCGGCACGGCGCGCATCGGCCAGGTGCTGACCTTCTCCGGGCTCGAGCGCGTGCCCGTGGAAGAAGCCAGCGCCGGCGACATCGTCGCGGTCACCGGCATCGAGTCGGTCAACATCGGCGTGACGCTCTGCGACCCCGAGCACCCCGAGGGGTTGCCGCCGATCCATGTGGATGAGCCGACGCTCGCGATGAACTTCCAGGTGAACACCTCGCCGCTCGCCGGCCGCGAGGGCAAGTTCGTCACCAGCCGCCAGCTGCGCGAGCGGCTGTACCGCGAGCTGCAGGGCAATGTGGCGCTGCGGGTCGAGGACACCGACGAGCCGGACGTGCTCAAGGTCTCGGGCCGCGGCGAGCTGCACCTGACCATTCTCATCGAGAACATGCGCCGCGAGGGCTACGAGCTCGCCGTGTCGCGTCCGCAGGTGCTGACCCGGATCGTGGACGGCGAGGTACACGAGCCCTACGAGGCGCTCACGGTGGACGTCGAGGAGCAGCACCAGGGAGCGGTGATGGAGGCGCTCGGCCCTCGCCGCGGCGAGCTCACCGACATGAGTGTCGGCAACGGCCGTGCGCGCCTCGAGTATCGCGTTCCGGCAAGGGGACTCATCGGCTTCCAGGGGGAGTTCCTGACGCTCACCCGCGGCAACGGACTCATGAGCCACATCTTCGAGGGCTTTGCGAGAGTCGCGGGCGAGATCGAAGGCCGCCACAACGGCGTGCTGGTGAGCAACGAGCACGGCGAGGCGGTCGCCTACGCGCTGTTCAACCTGCAAGAGCGCGGCCGCTTGTTCGTCGCCCCCGGCGAGAAGGTCTACGAGGGCGTCATCATCGGGATCCACAGTCGCGAGAACGACCTGGTGGTCAACCCCATCCGCACCAAGAAGCTCACCAACATCCGCGCCGCCGGCAAGGACGATGCGATCCTCCTCACCCCGCCCATCGAGCTGACGCTCGAGTATGCGGTCGAGTTCATCGCGGACGACGAGCTGGTCGAGGTCACGCCCACCTCGATCCGCCTGCGCAAGCGCCTGCTCAAGGAGCCGGAGCGCCGGCGCGCCGCGCGCACCGAGGCCGCGGCGGCGATGATCTGACCGAAGCAGCGCGCCCTAGAGCGCGCGCGCGCCCGCGATGTCGATGAAGCGCAGGAACTCGGCGCGGGTGCGGGCATCGCTGCGGAACGTGCCCGTCATGCGGCTGGTGATCATCGACACGTTGCGCTTGTGCACGCCGCGGGTGGTCATGCACTGGTGCACGGCGTCGACCACCACGCCGACCCCGCGCGGCTTGAGCACGTCCGTGATGCAGTCGGCGATCTGCGTGGTGAGCTTCTCCTGCACCTGCAGCCGCCGCGCGTAGCCGTCGACCACGCGCGCGAGCTTGCTGATGCCCACCACCTTGCTGCCGGGGAGATAGCCGATGTGCACCCGTCCGATCATCGGCGCCATGTGGTGCTCGCAGTGCGACTCGAAGGTGATGTCGCGCAGCACGATCATCTCGTCGTAGCCGCCGACTTCCTCGAAGGTGCGCCGGAGGTACGCGGCCGGATCGATCTGGTATCCGGAAAACCAGTCGCGGTAGGCGTCGACGACCCGGTGCGGGGTATCGCGCAGGCCTTCGCGGTCGGGATCCTCGCCCGCCCAGCGCAGGAGCGTGCGCACCGCCTCCTCGGCCGCGCGGCGCGAGATCCGCGATCGCGTACTCCCCATGTGACCGTCTCCCCCGGCGCGCACACGCCACCGTCCGCCTTCATCCGCGGACGGAGTGTAGCGTGCGGGGGGTTCGGGGTGCCGCTAGATGCCGCTAGAGCGGCAGCCGCGGATCGCTCGCGACGTCCTGCCGGACGGGCCGGACGGGCTGGACGGGCTGGACGGGCTGCCGGGCGATCAGCCGCCCGTTCAGCTCGGTAATCGCACGGCTGCCGGTGCGCACGAACAGAAACGGCAGTACCCCGTGCACCAGGCAGGCGATCCCGGCGAGCATCATGCGGGTGCCAAAACACACCGCGTTCGCGAGATGCTCGGTGTAGGTCTCGCCGACTGAGGCCGGATGCTCGGTGAAGGCGCGGATCAGGTTCATGGCCTAGCATGCTAGCGGCTGTAGCGCGCTACCGGGTTGCGAAGGCATGGCAAACCTCCTCCCGGTGCGCAACAATGTTGCGCATTGCTGGCGGATGCGGCGCGTGTCGTTTCATGGACAAGCTGGATGCCAGAATTCTTGAGCTCCTGCAGAGCGATGGCGCGCTGACCGCCGCCGAGATCGCCGAGCGCATCGGCCTCTCGAAAGCCCCCTGCTGGCGGCGCATTCAGAAGCTGCAGCAGGACGGGGTGATCCGCCGCACGGTAGCGCTGCTCGATGCGCACTCGTTGAATGTCGGCACGACCGTGTTCGTGACGCTCAAGACCGGCAATCACAGCGAGGCGTGGTTCGAGAAATTCGTGCGTGCGGTGCGCGACATCCCCGAAGTGACGGAGATTCACCGCATGAGCGGCGACGTCGATTACCTGATCCGCATCGTGGTGCCGGACATCGACGCCTACGACGCCGTGTACAAGCGCCTCATCTCCGCGGTGGAGTTCCAGGATGTGAGCGCCAGCTTCGCGCTCGAGACCATCAAGTACACGACCGCGCTGCCGCTCGATTACCTCAAGCTCGATTGAGCCGACCTCTCGGGGGTGTTCTCGCGGATGATCTGCGCGATCCGCGTGGCAATCTCGCGCCGGTCGATGTCGTAGGCGCGAGTGGTGAGGACGGGCTCGGGGCGCGGCCGCTGCGCCAGCTGCGCTCCCGAGTCATCACGCACGTCGACGGCGACGCGCGTCGAGAGCCCGATGCGCAGCGGGTGCGCCGCGAGCTCGCGTCGGTCGAGCGCGATGCGTACCGGCACGCGCTGCACGACCTTGATCCAGTTGCCGGTGGCGTTCTGCGCCGGCAGCAGCGCGAACGCCGCGCCGGTGCCGAGGCCGAGCCCCTCGACTCTGCCGTGGAACTCGACCCGCCCGCCGTAGAGGTCGGCGGTGAGGCTCGCCGGCTGGCCGATGCGCATGTGCTTGAGCTGCACCTCCTTGAAGTTGGCATCCACCCGCAACCGCTCGGGCGGCACGATGGCCATGAGCGGCGCGCCGGGCGCGATACGCTCGCCGAGCTGGACGCTGCGGCGGGCGACGTAGCCGGTCACCGGTGCGCGCACGCTGGTGCGTTGCAGGGCAAGCCACGCGCGCTCGACCTCGGTGGCGGCCGCCTGCACGTCGGGGTGGTCGGCGACTCCGCTCCGCCCGGCGAGAGCTGCGCTCGCGGCCAGATTCTTGTCCGCGGCCCGCAGCGCATCGCGCGCCGCGCTGAGCGCATCGCGCGCGTGCCCGAGCTCCTCCGAGGATACCGCCCCGGTGGCCGCGACGTCCTTGCGTCGGTCGTAATCCGCGAGCGCCCGGTCGAGATCCGCGCGGCGCTGCCCGACGACCGCCGCGAGCTGGTCGCGGTTGTCGAACACGGTGCGGGTCTGGCGCACCGTGCGCGCCAGCTGCTGCTCGGCGTCCGCGAGCACAATGCGGGCATCGGTGGCATCGAGCCTCACCAGCTCCTGGCCGGCGTCCACCAGGTCGGTCTCATCGGCGGCGATCGCGATCACGGTACCGCTCACCTGCGGCATGACGCTCACCAGGTCGCCGGCCACGTAGGCATCGTCGGTGCTCTGGTAGCGGCTCGCGTACAACCACCACCAGAGCGCGGCGAGCACGGCCACGACGCCGAGCGCCCCCGCGAGCGCCGCGAGCCAGCTCCGGCGGCGCCGCTGCATGAGCTGGGCCGTCGAGGCGGAGGGCGTGGCGACCGGAGCGTCCATTGGGCCTTCCTGCTTTAGCGAGAGCGTCTACTGCCTAAGCGTGCATGGGCGGTGCGGCGCCTCAGCCCGGCGAGCGGTTCGGGGCGTAGCCGCCGCCGAGCGCGCGCACCAGGTCGACGCTGAAAGTGAGGCGGCGCGAGCGCAGCTGCGCGCGCAGCCCCTGCGCCTGGATCACCTGATTCTGGCTCGCGAGTACGCTCAGGTAGTTGTCGAGGCCGGCGCGATAGCGCTCGCTCGTGAGATCGTAGGAGCGCTGTGCGGCCTCGAGCGCAATCTGCTGCTCGGTGCTCTCGCGCTCGAGCGCCCGCCAGCTCGCGACCACGTCGGCGACCTCGCGCACCGCATCGAGCAGCGTCTGGTTGTACTCGCCGACCGACTGGTCGAGCTGCGCCTGCTGCGTCCGCAGCGCTGCGCGCAGTGTCGCGCGGTTGAACGCCGGCAGGTGCACCGCAGGTCCCGCGCCCACGATGCGGTCCGAAGCCTGGAACAGCTGCGACAGCCCGATGCTCTGCACTCCGGCAAAGGCCGCCAGGTTCACGTTGGGATAGAACTCGGCCTCCGCCGCCGCGAGCCCCGAGCCCGCGGCCTCCACCCGGGCGCGCGCCGCCGCCACGTCCGGGCGGCGGGCGAGCAGGTCGGCGGGGAGCGCGGAGGGCAGCGCGATGCCGGAGGGGGGCGCCAAGCGCGGCCGCTCGAGGCGCTGGCCGCGGTCGGGGCCTGCGCCCGCCAGGTCTGCGAGCTGATTGCGCGCGAGCTCGATGTTGGCCTCGACCGACGCCACTCCGACGCGCGTCAGCGCGACGTTGCCCTCGGACTGCTTGACGCGCGCGGTGTTCTCGAGTCCCGCGCTGACGCGCTGCTGCGTCAGCTCGAGAATCGCGCTCTGCTGCCTGAGGTTCTCGTTCGTGACGTCGAGCAGCTCGTACCAGAGGTCGAGCTGGACATAGGCGCGCGCCACAGCCACGGTGAGCGCGAGGCGGGCCGCGGCGCGGTCGGCCTCGGCCGCCTCGACACCCGAGCGCGCCGCGGCGAGGAGCGCGCGGTTGCGGCCCCAGAAGTCGATCTCGAAGCTGAAGTCGAGCGCGAGGCGCGCATCGGTCACGTAGCTGCCGGCGTAGGGCGGCGGAAACAGGCCGTGCTCCGGGTAGCGCTGCCTCGTCGTCTCGGCGTCGAGCGCCCCCGCCGGAAGGCGGGCGGCGCCCGCCGCGATCGCATCCCCCTGCGCGGCGCGCAGCCGCGCTTGCGCGACCTCGAGCGAGGGGCTGCCGGCGAGCGCCTCATCGACGAGCGCATCGAGCTGCGGATCGCCTAAGCCACGCCACCAGCCCTCCGCCGGCCAGGCCGCCGCGTCGATCTTCGCTCCGGCGAGCGCTTGGCTGGCGGTGAGCGAGCGCGGCTCGAGTCGCGGCGCGCTCTTCCAGCCGCCGCGCTCGACGCAGCCCGCGAGAGTCGCGACGAGGGCCAGAGGAAGTACCACGGGGAGCTTGCGGGGAGTCATGGCTTCGGGCCTGTCGAAAAACCGCCATTCTCCCCTCGACCCCGCCCGTTATCGATCATCCGTCCGAGGTAGGATGGCGATCGGTAAGATTACTGCCTCGGCAGTCATTTGTCGCCTGAGGGACGGACCTTGTCACGGCCAGCGCATGCGAGGTCGACACAGCGACCGGGGAGCCGCGCCGCACCGCCGGGTGGGGCGCGGGGCGCGCGGCATGCCGTGCTGCTCGCCGCGCTCCTCGGCGGCTGCGGCTCGCACCGGCCTCCGCCGGCGCCGCCTCCGCCGCAGGTGGGCGTCGTGGTGTTGCACGAGCAGTCCGTACCGCTCACGCGCGAGCTCGTCGGGCGGCTGTCCGCCATGCGCGTCGCCGACGTCCGCGCGCGGGTCGCGGGCGTGCTGCTCAAGCGTCTCTACAAGGAGGGCTCGGACGTCAGCGCCGGCCAGACGCTCTTTCAGATCGACCCGGCGCCGCTACGGGCCGCGCTCGATGGAGCCGAGGCGGCCCTCGCGCAGGCCGAGGCCAACGCCACCAACACGCACATCGCCGCCGAGCGCGCCCGCGAGCTCGTCCGTGGGGGCCTCGTGTCGCGCTCGGACCTCGACAACGCCGAGGCCGCCGAGCGCTCGACCGCCGCCGCCGTGCAGCAGGCGCGGGCCGCGGTCGGCGCCGCGCGCATCAGTCTTTCCTATGCGACGGTTACGGCGCCGATCGCCGGCCGCGCCGGCCAGCAGGGCGTCACCGAGGGCGCCCTCGTCGGGCAAGGCACCCCGACGCTGCTCACGACGGTCGAGCAGATCGATCCGATCTACGTCAACTTCGATCAGCCGGCGGTCGACATCGAGCGGCTGCGGCGCGCGCAGACCACAGGCAGCGTCAGCCTCGCTCACGATCGGGCGAGCGTCGAGCTCACGCTCCCCGACGGCGGCGTCTATGCGCACCGCGGGACACTCGACTTTCGCGACCTGAGCGTCGATCCGGCCACCGGCGCCGTGGCGCTGCGCGCGCTCGTGCCCAACCCCGAGCACCAGCTGCTGCCGGGCATGTTCGTCGGGGTGCGCCTTACCTCCGGCGTCGTGAACCGCGCCTTTCTCGTGCCGCAGGCGGCACTGCAGCGCGACGGCACCGGACCCTACCTGCTCACGGTCGGGCCCGACGACAGGGTCGTCGAGAAGCGCGTGGCGGTGGAGGCGCTCGAGGGGCCCTCATGGATCGTCACCGCGGGCCTCGCCGACGGCGACCGGGTGATCGTGTCCGGAACGCAGAATGCGCGCCCGGGCGCCACGGTAGCCGCGGTGCTCTCCGGCTCGCCGGGCGAGAGCGCGCGGGCCGCGGGCGGCGCCGCGGCGGCGGGCGCGCCGGGACGCTGACCGCGCATGCCGCAGTTCTTCATCGATCGCCCGGTGTTCGCCTGGGTACTCGCGATCCTCATCGCCATTGCCGGGCTGATTGCGCTCACCCGCCTGTCCGCAGAGGCCTATCCCGAGATCGCTCCGCCGCAGATCGCAGTCACCACCACCTTCCCGGGCGCGAGCGCCGCCACCGTCGAGAGCACCGTAACGCAGGTCATCGAGCAGCAGCTGACCGGCCTCGACAACCTGCTCTACTTCACTTCCCAGTCCGCGTCCGACGGCACAGCCGCCATCACGCTCACATTCCAGAACGGCACCAACCCGGACATCGCCGCGGTGCAAACCCAGAACCGCATCGCGCTCGCCGCGCCGCGGTTGCCGGCGGAGGTCAACCAGCAGGGGATCCGCATCGCCAAGGTGAGCGCCGGCTTCCTCGGCGGCATCGCGCTGCGCTCCGCCCCCGGCGGGCCGAGCGCGGAGGAGCTCGGCAACCTCCTCGCCTCGCGAGTCCTCGACCCGATCCAGCGCGTGCCCGGTGTGGGCTCGGTGCAGCAGTTCACCTCCGAGTACGCGATGCGCGTCTGGCTCGATGCCGACCGGCTGCGCGCCTATGGCCTGTCGGCGGCCGGCGTGCTCGCGGCCGTGCGCGCGCAGAACGCGCAGTTCGCCTCCGGCACGCTCGGCGGGCAGCCGTCGGGGGCGGATCAGTCGCTGACCGCCACGGTGGCGGCGGAGGGGCGCTTCACCACCCCCGAGCAGTTCGAGAACGTCCTGCTGCGCACCGAGCCGAACGGTGCATCGGTGCGCTTGCGCGACGTGGCGCGCGTCACGCTCGGGGCCGCGCAGTATGGCTTCGAGGTGCGGGTGGGCACGACACCGGTCGGCGCCTTTGCCATCCAGCTCGCCCCGGGCGCCAACGCGCTGCAGGTCGCCGGCGCGGTGGAGGCGAAGATGCGCGAGCTGCAGGCAAGCTTCCCCACGGGTGTGAGCTGGTTCTGGGGATTCACCTCGATCCCGTTCATCCGGGTCGCAATCCACGAGGTGCTGATCACGCTCTGCGAGGCGGTGGCGCTCGTGTTCCTCGTGATGCTGGTGTTCCTGCAGAGCTTCCGCGCCACGCTCATCCCGACGCTGGTCGTGCCCTCGGCGCTGCTCGGGACGCTGGTCGGCATGTACACGGTCGGCTTCTCCATCAACCAGTTGTCGTTGTTCGCGATGGTGCTGGCGATCGGCATCGTCGTGGACGACGCCATTGTGGTGGTGGAGGCGGTCGAACGCATCATGCGCGAGGAGCACCTCGGGCCGAAGGAGGCCACGCGCAAGGCGATGCGCCAGATCACGGGCGCGATCGTCGCCATCACCTCGGTGCTGGCGGCGGTGTTCGTTCCGAGCGCCCTGCAGACCGGCAGCACCGGGGTGATCTACCGGCAGTTCGCGCTCACCATCGCGCTCTCCATGGGGTTCTCGGCGCTGCTGGCGCTCTCCTTCACTCCGGCGCTGTGCGCGTCGCTCCTGCGTCCCGAGCACCTGCGCGGCAACGTCGTGTTCGACTGGTTCAACCGAGCCTACGAGGGCACGCGGCGCTCCTACGTGCACCGCGTTTTCGTGTCGGTCGGCCACCTGCCCCGCTGGATGGCGGGCTTCGCGGCCATGCTGGCCCTCGGCGTGCTGCTCTTCGTGAAGCTCCCGGGAAGCTTCCTGCCGGAGGAAGACCAGGGCTACGCGCTCATCGACGTGCAGCTGCCCCCGGGAGCCACGATGACGCGCACCCGCGCCGTGATGGAGCGCGTCGACCGCATTCTCGAGGCGAGCCCGGACGTCGCGAACGTGTTTCTGGTCGTCGGCTCGAGCTTCACCGGCACCGGCGAGAACGCCGGACGGATCTACGTACACCTCAAGCCCTGGGGGGAGCGCAGCGGGACCGCGATGGAGTTCATCCGCTGGGCCGGCGGCATTCTGCCGGGCGAGATCCACGACGCCAAGCTGGCCGTTTTCAACCTGCCGACCGTGCGCGGACTCGGCTACTTCGGCGGCTTCGACTTGTACCTGGAGGATCGCGCCGGGCTCGGGCGGACGGCGCTTGCGGCCGCGCAGGACACGCTGCTCGAGGCCGCCGCCCACGAGACGGCCTTGAGCGGCGTGCGCGCCAACCTTTTGCCGCCGGCGCCGCAAGTGAAGCTCACGGTCGATCGCGTGCAGGCACAGTCGATGGGTCTGTCGGCGAGCGACGTGTATACCGCCCTGCAGCTGATGCTCGCCCCCGTGTACGCCAACGACTTCGTGTACCAGGGTCGGGTGCTGCGGGTGCTGTTACAGGCGGATTCTCCCTGGCGCATGACGCCCGAGGCGCTCGGGCACTTCTACGTCGCAGGGGCGGGCGGCATGATCCCGCTCGCCAACGTGGTGCACGCCGAGTGGATGGTGGGCCCGCCGGCCCTCACCCGCTACAACGGCTTCCCGGCTGTCGAGATCACCGGCACGAGCGCCACCGGGCGCAGTTCCGGCGAAGCGATGCAGGCAGTGCAGGGAATCGTCGAGCGGCAGCTGCCGCACGCCTTTGGCAACGACTGGGCGGGTCAGTCGCTGCAGGAGCTGATCTCGGGGGCGCAGGCGCCGATGCTGTTCGCGCTGTCGATCCTGGTGGTCTACCTGTGCCTGGCGGCGCTCTACGAGAGCTGGAGCATTCCAGCGGCGGTGCTGATGGCGGTGCCGGTGGGGCTCATCGGCACCGCGGTCGCGGCGTTGCTGCGCGGCCTGCCGAATGACGTGTTCTTCAAGGTCGGGCTCATCACTATCATCGGGCTGTCAGCGAAGAATGCGATCCTGATCGTGGAATTCGCCGTCACACTGCAGCGCGAGGGCCGCACGCTGCACGATGCGGTGCTCGAGGCCGCGCGGCTGCGCTTCCGGCCGATCCTCATGACCTCCTTCGCATTCATCCTCGGGGTCTTTCCCATGGCGATCTCGACCGGCGCGGGCGCCAACGCCCGCCACGCCATCGGCACCGGGGTCGTCGGCGGGATGCTGAGCGCGCTGGTGCTCGGCGTGCTCTGGATCCCGGTGTGTTACGTTGCCGTGCGGCGGCTCATCGGGGACAAGCTCGATGAGCCGGGCTCGAGAAGCGCGGGCGCGGCGCCCTCGGGCGGCGGCGCCGTGGTCGCGCCTGCGCAGCGGCGCGAGGACTAAGGCGTTTGGCGGCTCATCGAGCCGTGATGCTGCTGTTGCCCGGCATCTGTGCCGTGGTCGGAAAGCTGAGCGTCGAACCAGGCATGCAAAGCTGAAACCAGTGCGGCGTCCGCTGTTTGATAACGCAGCTCCGCTCCGCTATCGACATCTCGGTACGAGATCGCAATTTCGCCGGGCCTTGCCGCCTTGAGCTGCGCCAGCCCCGGCATGTCGCTCCCATGGATATGCGAGGGCCCCGAGAAATCGCCCCTTTGAAACCGGGCCTGGATCTCGTGCAGGTGCGCCCGCACCCGCTGAATCTGCCTGGCATCAATGGTGCGCTTTCAAATGCCGATGCGTGCGCACTCGTGAAGTGAAGACTGCAATAATAGACGGTTATCCCGATAAACC
>Ga0209472_1000075_pt1 | contig 56012 bp, 48 predicted proteins | sample GraSoiAngelo_130_FD_185887 | JGI IMG/M metagenome (GOLD analysis project Ga0209472, IMG submission 185887) | Grasslands soil microbial communities from the Angelo Coastal Reserve, California, USA - 14_0929_02_20cm (SPAdes) (version 2) | ecosystem: Environmental > Terrestrial > Soil > Grasslands ... | reverse complement strand
CGGCATGAAACAGATCACGGCGCTGATATCGCCCGACGAGTCGCTCGCCTACCGGATACTGGCCTTGAACACGGAGAAGGCTCACAACCTCCGGGACCGGAGCCTCGAAGTGATCCGGATGGCGCGCAACCTGGCCCGAAATCGCGCCCGCGAGCGCGAGTCGCAGTTTGCCGCGCAGTTCGAGGCCCCCGAGCTCCTGACCCTCGGCATCGTCTACGAGAAGTGGCCGCGCTTTGCCGGCGGCGCCTACAGCTCGTTTCTGAAGAAGGTGGACCGCTTCAGCGACCAGACGCTCGCGGTAAGCCTCAGGCAGCGATCGGACTCGGCCGCGCGGCTCATCGAGATCGACGCACGCGTCAAGTCCCTCATCAGCGCACTGCAGGCGCGTGGCTTCAAGTCCCCGTACCTGCGCAACTACGTGGTGGCCCGCATCAATCCGGTGCGCTTTCACAAGGCGAAGAAGGGAGACACGAAGCCGCCGATGCCGCTCGGGCAGGCCCTCACGCGCATGGCCGCCGCGGTCCGCAGCTTCAATCTCGGCTCGGTATCGAACGCCGACCTTGCCTGGGTGGCGGTGGGCGCCAGCGCGGCGGACTGACTACGGACGGCCGGCGCCGCCGGCCTCGCCCTGCAGCCCGGCCACCATCGCCTCGACACAGCGGCGCACCAGGCTGGGGTTCTCCGACTCTCGTAGGTGCGTCCCCAGCGCGCATCGCGGGCCACCGCCGCGCTGGGGGAAAACGCCCAATCGAGTCCGATGTTGTGCGGGAAGATCGTAGCGCCGGGGATGTCGTTGTGGCCGTGCACCGCGTCGGTACCCCGCAGGAGGGGGATCCCGGAGGAGGCCCCTGCCCCGAGCGAAACGTCATAGAACCGGTCGGCCAGCGCGAGCCACTCACCCGGTGGAGCGAGCTTATCGCCATGGGGCGATGAGTTGCCGCCGTTCAGAACGGAACCGAGGGGATAGTGAGCGAGATCATCGGGCGTGATGCTGTCGATGTCCGCCTGGATGAGCTGGCCGACCTTCTGCGCGCTCGTCATGCGCGCGAGAAGCGCCTCGATGCGGCTCTCGAGATCCGGATCGCGCGGCAGCGCCGGCTTGAGCCGCGGCCAGCGCTCCGGATGCACCGCTTGCGCGGCGGAAGTCTCCGCCGTGCGCCCGAGAGCCGGGTTGAGGAGGCACAGCGCCCCGAGGTACGGCGCGCAATAGTGCGCGATGCCGCCCGGTCTCATTTGCATGCTGATTCATAGGATACACACCGGAGGTCGACGCCCATGCTCCTACCACTGACTCAGGTCCAGAGCCTCGCGCCGAACGGCGTGTACGGCAGGCGACCGGGGGACAACGCCGCCGTGGACAGCCTGCCCGATCTGCTGCTCATCGAGCGCTCGCGGGGCGGGGAGCAACGTGCGATCGAGGCGCTGGTGCGCCGTTACAGCCGCCGGTTGTTCCGCGTCGCGCGCAGCGTGCTCGTCGAGGAGGATGCGGCGGAGTCGGCCGTGCAGGATGCCTATCTCGCGGCATTTGCCGATCTGAGTCGCTACACGCCCACCGGAAAATTTGCCGCCTGGCTGACGCGCCTCGCCTTCACGCAGGCGCGCGCGCCCGCCTCCGGCACCCGGCCCGGGCAGCCGGCCACGCCGCGGCAGCTGGCGGCGGAGGAGCCGGGCGCGGCCGAGGCGCGCGAAGCGCTGGAACGACACGAGCTCGAGAAGGCGATCATGGCTCTGCCGGAAGTCTTCCGGACGGTGTTGGTGCTGCGCACGGTGGAGGGAATCAGCGGCATCGAGACCGCCGCCTCGCTCGGCGTGCACGAGACGACCGTGCGCACCCGCATGTACCGCGCGCAGCGGCGGCTCGGGACCGAGCTGGTGCAGCGCCTGCGCCTGGCACAGGGCCTCTTCGAGCTCGCCCCCGAGCGGCTCGATCGCATCGTCAAGCGCGTGCTGGCGCAGCTGCCTCACGGCTCGATGCTGACGATGAGCGCCTCGCCTCCCTGAAAGGGCACGCTGTCTCCGGCGCACTTGCCGAGCAGGACTTGCGCGAGCGGTGCGGCCCAGCTGAGCAGTCCCTGGGCGGCGTCCGCTTCGTCCTCGCCCACCAGGCGGAACTTCTGGCGCGCGCCGCCCTCGAGCTCGAGCGTTACGAGCACGCCGAAGCGCACCCGCTCCGCGGTGGCGGCCGGCTCGACGAGGCGGGCGCTGGCACGCCGTGCGCTGAAGTAGCGCAGGTCGCGCTCGACGCGCGCGCGGGTCGCCTCGTCGCCGCCGTCGCGCGCGGCCTGTCGTTCGGCCTCGAGCTCGCGCACGCGCGCCTCGATGGCCTTCAGGCCCCTCGGGGTGACGAAGTTCGGATGCGGGCTGACGGCTCGCTCGGGGAGCGTCGCGGTATCGGCATCCGACTCGCGCACGAACGCGCGGCTCATGCGGCGAGTCCCGTGAGCCGCGCGCTCTCCAACCACAGCCGCTCGGCGTCGGCATCGCTCTCGGCCTCTGCGCTCGGTGCCACGCGCCGGCAGCGGCGGTAATAGCCGCCGCTCTCACCGGCGAGCCCGGGGGCGCTCGCGAGGTAGACGGCACCAAGCGCACCCCGCTCGGTCGAGATCATGGCGAGCCGGCCGGGGCCGAGCAGCAGCAGCCTGAGCGGCAGCGGCAAGCCGCGAAACAGGTGACTCGCGACCAGGCCGGGATGCAGCGCATTCACGCTGACCCCGCTGCCTGCGAGACGCCGGGCGAGCGAGCGCACGAGCAGCAGGTTGGCGAGCTTCGAGCGCTCGTAGGCGGTGAGAAATCCCGGGACCCTCGCGTTCATGAGATCACCGAAGTCGAGCGCGGCGCGCCGATGTGCCTCGGAGGCTACCACGATGATGCGCGCCGGTGCGGACTGCCGGAGCTTCCCGAGGAGCAGATTCGTGAGCAGGAAGGGCGCAAGGTGGTTCACCGCGAAGGTGAGGTCGTATCCGTCGGCGCTCCGCGCGCGCGGGGCGCCCATGACTCCCGCGTTGTTGATCAGCACGTCGAGCCGCGGCAGGCCCGACTCGAGCTCCTGCGCCAGGCGGCGAACCTGCGCGAGCTCGGCGAAGTCGGCGTGCACACTGCGCACGTTGCGGTTGCCGGTGTCACGGCCGAGTGTCCGAGCCACGGCGCGCGCACGCACCCCGTCGCGCCCGTGGACCAGCACCGTCGCGCCCATCTCGGCGAGCGCGCGCGCGGTGGCGAGCCCGATGCCGTGCGTGCTCCCGGTGACGAGGCAGATCCTGCCGTTCATACTGGTGAACACGTGGGCGAGGCGTCGGCGAGAAGAGTGGAAGCCGCCATCGATCAGCTGCTGAAGGCGCGGGAACCGTGAACGCCGTCGTTGGCGCGTTCCTCCTCACCTTTGCGGGACTCTTTCCGATTGTCAATCCGCTCGAGGGGGCGCCGTTCTTCCTCGGGCTGACGGCGAATCTGTCCGCGGCGGAGCGGACGGTGCTGGCGCGCAAGGCGGCGGTCAACGGGTTCGCGCTGCTGCTCGGCTCCATGGCGCTCGGTCCCTGGCTGCTCGAGTTCTTCGGCATTGAGCTGCCGGTGGTGCGCATCGCCGGAGGACTCGTGGTCGCGGCCCTCGGCTGGAAGCTCCTAACTCAGGAGCAATGGTCCGACCACACGGGCTCGGGTCTTCAGGGCGGGCCGGGTAAGAAGGTCGGCAGCTTCTTTCCGCTCACGATGCCGCTCACCGTGGGGCCGGGCTCGATGTCGGTCGCCATCACCATCGGCAGCCGCAAGCCCGCGGGGCTTGCGCGGCTCTCGCAGCTCGCCGAGTACGCCACCGGAGCCGTGCTCGGCATGGTCGCGATCGCTCTCTCCATCTATCTCGCGTACCGCTTCGCCGATCACATCGCGCGACTCCTGGGCGAGACCGGGCTCGAAGTGCTGGTGCGCCTCTCGGCGTTCATCCTGATGTGCATCGGGATCGAGATCGTCTGGAACGGCTACAGCGCCCTCGTCGCTCCGCACTGAGCTAGCGGGGTCCCCGGGAAATCGAGCGTCTTGATTCCCGGCGATCACTCGCCGCTCGCGAGATGCTCGATTTCCCGGGGTGCTCTAGCGCGGCGGTCCGGAATCACGCCGCATGAGGCGCATCTCGCGCAGCGGCGAGCGGATGGCGAGGCCTCGGGGAGCCGTCTGTCCCGGCGGCGCCGTGCCTGCGGGCGGTATCACGCACGCGGCGCTGCCCGTCGCCTGGGCTTGCGCCACATACAGCAGACTCTCGCTCGGGTCTCCCAGCTGATGGGTGAAGTCGTCCGTCACCGGGCACCCCGGGAAGCCCGCACCCACGCTCGCGCCGGGCGTAAAGCCGTCAGGGTAGTTGCTGAAGCCCAGCGCGTTGGCGCCCTCGAACTCGATGGAGAAGTAGGTCGTGCCGCAGTTGTCCTCGGGATAGAACCCGTAGGGCTTGCCGCAGGTCGTGCTGCCGACCTGGATGACCTGTACTCCGACGCCCGCGAGCCCGTTCATGATCGCTTCGCTCGCCGAGCAGGTCGCCTCCGTCGTGAGCACGAACACTCGGAGAAGATTGAGCGTGGGAAGCGGCTGGCCGGCCGTCGTCGAGAACCCTTGCGTGCTCGTGTGGAACGGAGTGGGCGTGATGGCGTTGCCGGTCACCGGGTTGGTGCTCGGGTATTTGGAGTTGAACTGCTGCAGCTCGAAGGTCTGGCCGGCGGTCGGTCCGGAGCCCGCGATCATGTAGGCGGCCTCGCTGGCGATATCGAGGAACCCTCCACCGTTGTAGCGGATGTCGAGAATGAGGTCGGTGATCCCGCCGGCCTTGAGAGTATTCACGGCGCCGATGAGAGCGGCTTCCGAGGTTGCGAGCTGGTCGTTGAAGAGCATGTACCCGATCTGCGCCGCCGTGCCCGGCAGCACCTGGACGAGCTGAACCGGAGCATCGGTGACGTCGGCCGCCTGCAGGGCCACCGTGCGCGGGCTCGTGGCGCCCTGATCGAGGATAGAGAACGTGTGCGACTCGCCGGCAGCCGAAGGACTGAGGCCCGCGTTGAGGATGTCGACGCTCGACTGGGTGTTGGCGTTGACCGCGTCCACTCCATCGATGGCGAGCACGCTCGCGCCACGCGCCAGGTTGGCGGGAGCCATCGTCGCCGGCGATCCGGGCTCGGTGTACGCCACCAGGATCTTGCGCGGGGGTGTCGGCTGCAGGACGACCCAGTGCGCGCCATAACTGACGTTGGCGCCGGACTGGGCCAGGGCCTCCCACGCAGCCGTGGCATAGGTGAAGTGGAACTTGTCCTTCGGCTGCCCCTGGGCATCGGTCGCCGAGGTCTTCAGCAGCGGGAAGTAATTCGCGGTGGTGTAGCTGCCGGGATTCAGGTCCGGGACCTCGCCGTACCAGAGGTACAGATCGTTGGTCCAGGATCGCAGCCAGTTGTTCTCATCGACCGAGGTGCCGATGACGTCCGGGTAGGGCTGCTTCGTGTAGGGGTCGACGCCTGTGCGCGGCGCGGCGCACTGCGCGGCAAAGTGCGACTCGGGCAGGAACACTCCGGGCGTCCAGGACGTGCCGCCTCCGCCGGCCCCTCCGGGCGTTCCCCCGCCGCCTCCGCCGCCCCCGCACGCCACCGCGGCGCACAACATCCATGCGCCGAGCATCGCGTGCCGAAGGGGCAATCGCACCGGCGCCTCCCTGGGGCGTTCGACAACCGTAGCCGGATGCTATCACGCAGCCTGAGCGCCGCCGATACTGTGATTACCGGACCCCACGCGCGGCGGTCACGGACGCGGAACGTAGGTTTGCAGCATCGCCACCACCGCCGTGCGCGCCGCCGCCGAGTGCACCGGCAGCGCCAGCACGTCGCCGGGCTGAGCCCATTCGAGCGCGCAATGCACGGCCTCGAGCTCGCTCATGCGTATCGGGAGCGCCGCCTCCGGCAAGCCCGCGCGCAGTAGCGCCGCACGGATGATGCGCGGTATCTCGCCCGGCTCGCGGCCGCGCAGGTGAGCCTCGTTCTCCTTCACCACGACGAGCGCCGGCTGAAACTGCGCCGCCGCGCGCGCCAGCTCCTCGATCTCCGTGTCCTGGCGATTGCCCGCGTGCCCGAGCAGCAGGCCGAGCCGGCCGCGCCCGGCGCGCAGGTGCTCGGCCACGCCCAGGAGCCCGCGCAGCCCTGCGGCGTTGTGCGCGTAATCGACCAGCAGCCGCACGCCGCCGCGCTCGAAGCGCATCATGCGTCCGGGGTTGTCCGCGAGCGCCGCGCCGAAGCGCGCGAACACCGCCGCGATGAGCGGCGGCGGCACGCCGAGCGCCGCGGCCGCGAGCGCGGCGCCGGCGAGGTTCGCGACGTTGTAGGTGGCGCTGCCTCCGACCGTGAGCGGCATCGCCGCGATCGCTCCCAGGTCGTGATCCGCGCCCGCGCAGCTCAGCCACAACCGCCCGCCGCGCACGCCGCAGGTCGGCCCGCCGTGCGCGCGATGCTCGCGCAGCAAGCCGGCATCCGCATCGAGTGCGAACCAGCCGAGCGGCGGGCTGCGGCCGAAGCGCCCGGCGAGCGCGGGCGCCTTGGCGAGGAGCTGCGGATCATCGGCGTTGAGCACCAGGAGTCCCTCGCTCCGGACCACGGCCGCGATCGAGAGCTTGGTGTCGGCGAGCCCATCGAGGTCGTCGATCCCGTACTCCCCGAAGTGATCGGGGCTCACGTTGGTGACGAGCCCGACGTCCGCGTGGGACAGCGCGATCCCGCGGCGGAGGATTCCGCCGCGTGCCGCTTCCACGATGGCGGCCTGGGCACGGCGCTCGCGCATCACGCGCCGCGCGCCTGCGGGGCCGGAGTAGTCACCACGCTCCTCGAGCTGCCCATCGAGGAACACGCCGTCCGTGCAGCAGTAAGCGGCGTGCCAGCCGTGAGCCCGGGCACAGGCGGCGAGCAGCCGCACCGAGGTGGTCTTGCCGTTGGAGCCCGTCACCACGGCGGTCGGAATGCCGCGCAGCTCCGCCCAGGGGACGCGGGAAGGCTGCGGAAGCGCTACGAGCTCGAAGTCGCGCGCCCCCTCGCCGGCACCGAGTGTGAGCACGGCGTCGTCCAGGACGTGCGGGAGACGCCGGGCGCCGGCCTCGCCGAGCAGCGCCATGAGCTCGACCCGCGCCTCGCGGGTCGAGAGGCGCCCGAGGCGCTCGAGCGCCGGGCGCTCCTCGAGCACCGGGGCGATGACGACCGCGGGGTCTGCGGCCTGCTCGAGCGCTGCCGCGGCGAGCGCCGCCTCGAGGAAGCGAAAGCGATCCGGATCACGCGCGAGAAGCGTCGCGCACAGCGCCCACTCGTTGACTTCGGTCGCGACGAGCAGCTGGTCCGGAGGGGCGGCGAGCGCGAGCGATACGCCCCCCGCATGCGCTCGCGCCACCACTCCCGGCATGTACCACTTGAGGTGCGCCCGCGCGCGCTCGGCACGCGAGCGCCAGCCCTCGAGAAGCGCCGCGTCCACCGCGAGTCCCTCGGTCTCGAGCAGCGCCCCGCTGCCCGCGAAGAAAAGATTCGCCCCCGTCAGGCGCCTCGAGGCGCCGAACGGCAGCGCGGGTGCGGCGTTCAGTCTTCAGCCTCCGGTGCCAGCCGCACACCGCGCTCGTCGCGGATCAGCCCCTCGAGGCTGAAGGCGGGAGTGATGCCGTCCGCGGCCCTGAGCGCCGCACCGCCCGCGAAGCCCGCGTCCGCGCCGCGCTCCGGCGCAGACGCCGACGCCGGCCGTGACACCGGCAGGGGCGCACTCGCCCCGGCCGGCCTGAACTTGGTGATCTGCTTCCAGGACCGCGTCAGCTGGTCGGCGAAGACCAGCAGCAGATCGCCCGGCTGGCCGAGATTGAGCGCGGCGAGGATCGCCTCCTGCTCGTCGGGAATGAGCGAGATCGCCTCGGCGCGCACTCCCGCCTCGGCGAGCGCCGCCGCCATGATGCGCGGGACCTCGTCCGGGGCGCGATCGCGCAGGCTGTCGTCGCGGCGGCAAATGTAGTGGTCGAAGCGGCCGGCGACCGCGCGGGCGATCGCCACCAGGTCCTCATCCCGGCGATCGCCGGGACCGGCGAGCACCACGATACGCCGGCCGGTGACGTCGAGGCGCTGCGCGAGATCCGTCACGGCCGCGACCGCATGCGCGTTGTGCCCGTAGTCGAACAGCACCTTGAAGGGGTGCTCGTTGAACACGTTCATGCGTCCCGGCGCCTGGAAGAAAGTCGAGTCGAAGGTGCGCAGGCCCTGGCGGATGGCATCGAGCTTGATGCTGAGAGAGAACGCCATGGCGGCGGCGAACATGGCGTTCTGGACGTTGTGGGTCGCGCGGCCCTCGAGGGTGGCGGGGATCAGGTGCGTCCAGAGCAGCGGAATGTGCCCGTTGCGCTCGTAGAGCGTGATCATCTGGCCGTTGACGCCCGCCTCCAGCGCGCAGGCGCGGCCGCCGGCGCGGATATGCTCGCGCACCAGGGCGTGCTGCGGGTTCATGGTGACGTAGCAGATGCTGTTCGCCTCCGTGTGGCCGGCCATCTTCAGAACCAGCGGATCGTCGGCGTTGAGCACCGCGCAGTCGGTGGCGACCTCGACGACGACCCGCTTGACCTCCGCGAGCTGCTCGAGGGTGTCGATGCCCTTCAGCCCCAGGTGATCGGACTGCACGTTGAGGACCGCGCCGACGTTCACCTGGTTGACGCCCATGCCGGCGCGCAGCAGCCCGCCGCGCGCGGTCTCGAGCACCGCGATGTCGATCTGCGGATCCGCCAGCACCATGCGCGCGGACACCGGGCCGGTCATGTCGCCGGCCACGGTGCGCTGGCCGTCGATGTAGACGCCGTCGGTGGTGGTGAGTCCGGGCGTGAAACCCGCCATCTTGGTGATGTGCGCCAGCATGCGCGTGGTGGTGGTCTTGCCGTTGGTGCCGGTGACGGCCGCGATCGGCACCCGCGAGGGCGCCCCGGGCGGGAACAGCATCTCGATCACCGGCGCGGCGACGTCGCGCGGGGCGCCCTCGGAGGGAGCCACGTGCATGCGAAAGCCGGGCGCCGCGTTGATCTCGCAGATGCCGCCGCCGATCTTGCGATAGCTCTCGGTGATGTTCTTCGAGAGGAAGTCGACGCCGCCCACGTCGAGGCCGATGGCGCGCACCGCGCGCTCGGCCATCTCGCGGTTGTCGGGATGGATGATGTCGGTCACATCGGTGGCGGTGCCGCCGGTCGAGAGGTTCGCGGTCGAGCGCAGGTACACCACCTTACCCGCCTCCGGGACCGATCCGGCCGTGAGCCCGGTGCGCGTCAGCATCTTCTGCGCCTGCGCGTCGAGCTCGAGACGGGTGAGCACCTTCTCGTGCCCGACGCCGCGGCGCGGATCCTGGTTCACGATCTCGATCAGCTGCTCGATCGTGTGCTCGCCGTCGCCCACCACGTGTCCGGGCGTGCGGCGCGTGGCGGCGATGAGCTCGCCGTTGACCACCAGCAGGCGGTGATCGTCTCCCTCGAGGAAGCTCTCGACGACCACCGAGCGGGAGTGCTCGCGCGCCACGTTGAAGCCGTGCGCCACCTCCTCGTCGGTGGTGAGGCGGATGGAAATGCCCCGGCCGTGGTTGCCGTTGTAGGGCTTGGTCACCACCGGGAAGCCGATGCGGCGCGCGGCGCGCACCGCCTGGGACTCGCTCTGCACCAGCTCCTGCTCGGGCACCGGCAGCCCCAGGCTGGCGAGGATCTTGTTGGTCTCCTCCTTATCGCTGGCGAGCTCGACCGCGATGTGCGGGGTGCGGCCGGTGACCGTCGCCCGGATGCGCTGCTGGTACTTGCCGTAGCCGAGCTGAATGAGCGACTGGTCGTTGAGGCGCAGCCACGGGATGCCGCGCGCTTCGGCGGCCCGCACCAGGGATGCCGTGGAGGGCCCGAGCGCGCGGCGCTGGGCGAAGCGGATGAACTGGTCGCGCGCCTCGGGAAAGCTCCAGCCCTCGGGGACGCTTCCCGCGGGGCGCAGCCGCTCGGGCAGCAGCGAGCAGATCAGCCGCAGCCCGAGCTCGCCGGCCGCGCATCCCTCGTCGCGCTGCGCGTACTCGTAGACGACCGTATACACCCCGGCGGCGCCCGCGCTGCGCGTCTTGCCGAACGTGACCGCCTCGCCCGCGATGTTCTGCAGCTCGATCGCCACGTGCTCGAGGACGTGCCCGAGCCAGGTGCCCTCGCCTTCGCGCATGCGCCGGTAGAAGCCGCCGGGCTCGCGGTAGGAGCAACCGTGCTCGGCGAGCCCCGGCAGCGCCTCGCCGAGTGAGTCGACGAAAGCGCCGCCGAGGCGCACGGTAGGCCAGGCCTCGAGCTCACCGAGGTCGAGCGTGAGAAGAATGACGGGAAAGCGCGCGTACAGCGACGGGCCGACATAGACCGAACGATCGAGGATACGCATGGGATTGCCGGCTGGAATCGTAATAGTTGTTGGATGCGGCCCCGCGCGTGATCCTCATCTTCCCTGTCAATCACTCCCTGGCTGCATTGAGGGCTCCGGCGCTGGCCTGGCGGGTGTTGAGGCTGAAGGTTGCGCCCGCAACCAGCACATGCAGGCGCAGGCCCAGCATGCACACCGGCTGTCCGTCCTCGGCGCTGTGGATGGACGAGTAGCTCACCTCCGCCCCATCGACGATCGTCACTCCCCCGCTCCCCTCGACCTCGACGGTCTCGTCGCTCCCGACGAACACGGCGGTATCCTCGTCGAGTCCGATGCCGACCGCGAACGGGTTGTAGGCGAGCGCGGTGAGGAGCCGCCCGAAGCGGTCGCGCTGGCGGAAGTGCTGATCGATGATGAAGCGGTTGGTTAACCCTAAGCCCGGCGCGAGCCGTACGCTCCCGGCGATCACCGACGAGCCCTCATCGCCCGCGGCGATCATGTGCTCGCAGAGGATGCTGGCGCCGGCGCTCGTGCCGCCGACGGTGACGCCACTGGCGTTGCGCGAGCGGATGAGCTTCGCGACCGCGGTGCCGCCGAGAAGCGTCGTGAGCCGCAGCTGGTTCCCGCCGGTGAAGAAGATGCCGCTCGCCTCCTCGATTCGCTCGAGTCGCCCCGGCTCGCGGCAGTCGCGGCGGGTGTCGAAATCCATGACGGTCACCCGCGCGGCGCCGATGTCCCGGAACAGCTCCTCGTAGCGCGCGCCGGTCTCGTGCAGCCGGCTCGCCGTGGGGATGACGACGATGTCGGCCTCACCCCCGCCCGACTCGCGCACGAAGCGCTCGAGGATGCGGCGGTCATTCTCCTTGTTCTCCGCGCCGCCGATCGGGACGATCCAGCCACGCTTCTCGCCGGGGGGAACTCGGCTCGGCATCCGGCACCGACTCCTTATTAATGCTGCGGGAGCAAGGCCTCCCGCTCCCGAAGGTATCACGGCCGATGGCTGTCGGGAGGGCGGCGGCCGCATGCGGATGCTCACTAGACCGGGGCTGGCCCGTCCCTGTAACCCTGGGTGGGATCTTCGGCCCATTCCCGCCCGGCCACCTTTTGCCGAGGATGCGCAGTCGCTGCCGACGAAACCGCAGAGGCGGTGACGCTTCAGCCTTCGATGAATCACACGGAGAGTTTCCAATGCTGTCAAACCTTTCACAGTATTCGCCGCAAGGATTCGTACCTCAGTTTCACGGACTGCAGGGGGCGGGGTGGCCGCAGATGGGTCCCGGCCCGTTTGCGCAGCCAGGCGCCTACCCGGGCTTGGTGCCGTTCGCTCACGAGCCCGCACTGACGGGCATGTATCCGAGCCCGTTCCTGCAGACTCCCTTCGCGGCGACTCCCTTCGCGGCGACTCCCTTCGCGCCCGCGATTGGGTACAACCCGCTCCTCTCCTTGGCCGGCTATGCGGGCGCACACCATCCGGCACAACAGATCGTCCTGGTGCTCGGGCAGCTCGCGCAGCAGATCTCCGTCCAGACCGCCTTGACACAGCAGATCAGCATCGCGCTCCAACAACTCGTTCACCAGCTGGCTGTGCAAGGCCTTCAGATTCCGGGCGCCGGCCTGGGTGCCTTCGGTGGTCAGTACTTCGCGCAGAATCCCTTCGCCGGCGCCACGCAGGGCGCATACGGCGGATTCAGCCCCCAGGCCCAAGTCTGGGGCGCCAATCGAGCACAGACCATTCAATAGCACCGAAACCGCGTCCCTCAGCAAGGCGCCGCGAGGGGCGTGAAGGTGCGCCGGGGCCCGGAAGGCGCGACCCGACGCAGCGACCTGACCGAAGTCAGTATGGAGGACGGTTCGATGGCTCAGGAAAAAGAGGAGCGGCACGGCGCGGCGGTCAAGAAAACGAGCGAGGCGGCCGATGACTCGATAAGGAGGAGCACGGGGACGCAAAGCCGGTACCGGGAGCCGGTAAGCGGCGGACCGGACACAGCAATTCCCGGCAGGCGCCGGGAGCGTTACCTGATCGGCACGCGCACTGCTGCCGGGGGCCGGCCCTTCGCCCATCCCCAGTTCTCCATGGACAGCGTGGTCGAGTACCTCAGTCATCAGGAGAACGCCGAAGTCCTCAAGCGCATCAAAGTCAGCGGCACACAGCCCTTCATGGCCGATGGCGGCAGTGCAAGCGAAGTGGTCGTGGCCAAGATCGACGAGGGCAACGCGCAGCGACTGCGCGCGGCTGCACCACCGCATCTGATCATCGAACGCGACTCGTTGCTGGCCTGTAGCGACTACCTGTCGCTGCCGGCACGGATCGTGCCGATCGGGACGGTGCTGCCGCTGCGCTCCATCGCCGCCGAGGTTTCCGTTCGCGTAATCGGCGAGCGCGATCAACCGCTCCCCAGGGCGACGGTAGTCATCGATGCAGGCGGCCTGCCGGCCCAGGCGCTCACGGACGAGACCGGAACCGCGCGACTCACCTTCTTCGGAGGCACGGTCGAGGCGGTCCAGACGCTGTTCATCAGGGCCGCCGCCAATCATTGGGATCGCCTCATATCCGCGCCGCGCCTCAGCTCTGGTACCAATACCGTCAAGCTGCGACCTCTGTCAGAGACGTACCCGGGCTTCCCGGGTGCGCGATTGCTCGGCTGGGGCCAGCGCCTGATGGGGGTCGCTCCGCTCGGTGGCCGCTTCACCGGCAGCGGGGTGAGAATCGGCATCATCGATTCGGGCTGCGACAATTCACATCCGCTGCTGCGGCACGTCACGCGGGGCAAGGACTTCACCAGCGGCGGCGCAGACACCAACAGCTGGACCCAGGACTTCGTGTCGCACGGGACACACTGCGCCGGCATCATCAACGCATCGAGCACCGAGCAGGGCGTCGTCGGCTGCGCGCCCGAGGCCGAGTTGCACGTGCTCAAGGTCATTCCGGAAGGCCGCGTCAGTGATCTGCTGGCCGCGCTGAATGAATGCATCGAGCGGGAGGTCGATCTCATCAACATCAGCGTCGTGAGTGACTGCTTCTCCGAGCTGGTGAGCCAGAAGCTGCAGGAGGCTCGTCGCAAAGGCATCGCCTGCATCGTGGCAGCGGGCAACTCCGGCGGCCCGCCGGCATTCCCGGCGATGCTGCCCGCGGTGATGGCGGTCGCTGCAGTCGGGAGGCTCGGGGAATTCCCCGCGGAGAGCTCTCACGTTCTGAGCGTGATTCCGCAACTGATCGGCGGTGACGGGGTCTTCGCGGCGAGCTTCAGCGCCGTGGTGCCGCAGGTTGCGGTTTCCGCGCCCGGGGTGGCGGTCGTGTCCACGGTTCCCGGGGGTGGCTACGCGCCTGCGGACGGCACCTCCGTGGCGGCGGCGCACGTAACGGGTCTCGCCGCCCTGGTGCTGGCGCATCATCCCCTGTTTCGCGACGGACCGTTCACGGGGCGCTCCGAGCAGCGCGTGCAAGCTCTGTTCGAGCTGATCCGGGCGTGCGCGGTAGCCCGTGTACCCGATCCGCACCGCAGTGGCGCGGGCGTACCGGACCTGGCGCGCGTGCCGGCAGCCCCGAGCTTCACCATGGGACTTGCGCCCGCGGACGGCGTGGAGCGCGTGGCAATGCCCGCCTACTGGCCCGGATCGGTCCAGGGGGGGTGGCCGACATGGCTGGCGGTGGTGCCGGCGGCGGCGGGATTCTACTGATACTTCCTCGCTTCGAGCGTCGGACCCGTCTCCGGCGCCGAATCGGGCGACGTCGCAAGCGCGTGCGAGATGGCGCGGATGCGCGCGACCGCCGCGCCGCGCCGATGTACCTCGAGTTTCTCGCACAGGTTGTGGACGTGGTTCTTGACGGTCGCAGCTTCGATTCCCAGCCGGCTCGCGATCTGCTTGTTCGTGAGTCCGCGATCGATCAGATGCGCGATCTGCAGCTCGCGCCGCGACAGCCCCATGGGGCCGGCGTGGCCGTTGCCGACGCCGGCCAGCTCGTTCCCACCCTGCGACAGCACGGCCACGCGTCGATACAGCGACGCGGCGGCTCGCGGTGAGCACGGCAGCTCGTTGCACATCACCCGCTCGAGTACCCTGACCACGTCGCCGCTTTCGGCGCCTTCGCTCACATAGCCTGCCGTGCCCGCCGCCGCCAGCGCCAGAATCTCCTCGTCAGTCTCTCTGACTCCGAACGCCACGACCTTGGAGTGAGGCGCGGACGCAACGAGGTCCTTCACGAACTCGACGCTGTCGCAGCGCGTGGCATCGAAGAGGATCACGTCGGGGCGCAGCCGCGCACTGCGATCCCCGGCGTGCGGCAGGTCCGCGGTGCTGACGACATCGACTGCATCGCGCTGCTCCAGGATCGAGTTCAAGCCCTCGCGCACGACGCGCACGTTGCTCACGATGAGAACGCGCAGCTTCATCGGCCGGCTTTCCGAGGCATTGCAGGGCACCCTGAGCAGGGAAGATTCAATATACGACCGCGCAATTCGCGACTAGCTCCGCGAAAACTATGAATTTTTACCGAACCCCCGGCGGATGGCGAGGTGTCGGCGTCCGCGGACGGTGGTGGTACGCCGCGGCTGCGCCAGCGCTCACACCAGACGCCGCACGCCGTCGATGAGCCGCTCGATCTCGTCCGAGGTGGTGTACGCCGCGCAGCCGGCGCGCACGAATCCGTCGCGCTCGTGGCCCAGCACCCGCGCAACCGTGGCCGCGTAGAAGTCGCCGTGCGAGACGAAGACGGCGCGCCCGGCGAGCGAGCGCGCGACGTCGCCGGAATCGATTCCGCGGAGCGTGAACGCAACGGTGGGAGTGCGCTCGCCGCCCGGCGGCACCCCGTAGAGCTCGACACCGGCAATCGCTTCGAGCCCCTGCCATAGCCGCCCCAGGAGCCGCGCTCCGCGCTCCTCGAGGCTCTGCGATACGAGCCTGAGGCGCTCGCGCCTCGGCAGCCGGGCCGAAGCGAGAGAGGCGAGGAAGTCGACGGCGGCTGCCGCGCCGACCATCCCTTCATGGCTGAGCGTGCCGGTCTCGAGGCGATCGGGCGCCTGAGAGGAGGCAGGCGCCAGCCTCGGCGAGTCGAGCCTCTCGAGCAGCTCGCGCCGGCCCCACAGCACCCCGACGTGCGGACCGTAGAACTTGTAGGCCGAGCAGGCGAAGAAGTCGCAGTCCCACGCGCGCACGTCGGGGATGTGGTGACTCGCGTAGTGAACCCCGTCGACAAAGACCAGCGCCCCCGCCGCATGCGCCAGCCTGGTCAGTCGCGGCACATCGTTGATAGTGCCGAGCGCGTTGGAGGCCGCGCCGAGAGCGAGCAGACGCACTCCGGGCGTGAGCTTGCCGGCGAGGTCTTCCTCATCGAGCCGACCGTCCTCGCGTCGCATCCTGACGGTGCGTATCTCGACTCCGCGCTCCTTCGCGAGCGCCCGCCAGGTGTCGGAGTTCGCATGGTGGTCGAGCTCGGTGACGACTACGACGTCCCCCTCCCGCCATTCGCGCCCGAGCGCACGGCCGAGGTGGAAGGTGAGCGTGGTCATGTTGGCGCCGAACACGATCTCTTCGGGCGAGCCCCCGATCCAGTCGGCGAGCGCGCGACGCGCCTCGAGGAGGGCGTGGTCGGTTTCCTCGCTGGTCGGGAACGCCCAGTTCGTGTTGGCATTGTGGTTCAGGAGGTAGTCGGTCATCGCCTCCGCCACCTGGCGCGGGACCTGCGTCCCGCCGGGACCGTCGAAATAGGCGACAGGGAACCCGTTGTGCCTGCGGGAGAGCGCGGGGAAGTGGCCGCGGATCTCTTCGACGCCGGCGACGGACGAGCCGGCCGCGGAGGGGCTGGCGAGGGACGACATGGGCAGTCCGATCGGGATGCTCGAGTTAACTGATACTATCGTCAACGGGCGAGCGGAGGCCACGGGAACTGTGCTCGTCTGGCGGCGAGGGGTGGCATACACTTGACGCGATGAGACCTCGCAGGCGAGAAGCCCAGAGAGCCGGCGCCGCGGCACCCGAGCCGCGCTCGACGCGCTACCGAAACCTCGTCAACCCCTTCGAGCCGGTGCGGATCTTCTCCGACGATCAGGTCGCGAGCATGCATCACGCGGCGCTCGACATTCTCGAGCACCAGGGCATGCGGGTGTTGTCGGCGCGCGGGCGCTCGGTGCTGCGCTCGGCCGGGGCCCCGGTGGACGATTCGAGCCAGATGGTGCGCCTCGACCCCGGCATGGTCAGCAAGGCTATCTCGACCATCCCGGCGGAAGTCGCTCTCATCGCCCGCAATCCCGCGCGCTCCTGCCGCGTGGGTGGACGGCACGTCGTGTTCGCGCCGGTCGCGGGCCCTCCGAGCGTGAGCGATCTCGAGCGCGGCAAGCGCACCGCCACTCTCGAGGACTATCGCGACCTGGTGCGGCTCTCGCAGGCCTTCGACGTCATCCACGTGCTCGGGCAGATGGTCGAGCCGCAGGATACCTCGGTGTCCGAGCGTCACCTCGAGACCTCGCTCGCGCAGCTCACGCTCGGCGACAAGGTGCCGCATTTTTACTGCCGGGGCGAGGCGCAGCTCGCGGACTGCTTCGCGATGCTGTGCATCGCGAACGGGATCGACGAGGCGACGTTTCGCAGCGCGCCGCGCTGTTACAGCATCTGCAACACCAACTCACCGCTGCAGCTCGACGTGCCGATGACCGACGGCATCATCGATTTCGCGGCCAACGGGCAGCTGATGATCGTCACGCCCTTTACGCTCGCCGGCGCGATGGCGCCGATCACCATCTCGGGGGCGCTGACGCTCTCGCACGCCGAGGCGCTCTTCGGCATCACCCTCTCGCAGATCGTGCGGCCGGGCGCCCCGGTGATGTACGGCAGCTTCACCTCGAATGTCGATATGAAGTCGGGAGCGCCGGCTTTCGGCACGCCCGAGTACGCCAAGGCGGCCTTCGGCGCCGGCCAGCTGGCCCGTTACATCGGCGCACCCTGGCGCTGCTCGAGTGCGACGGCCTCCAACGCCCCGGATGCCCAGGCGGTATACGAGTCCCAGATGAGCCTGTGGGGGGCGCTGCTCGGGGGCTGCCACTTCATGCTGCACGCCGCCGGCTGGCTCGAAGGCGGGCTGACGGCGTCGCTCGAGAAATTCATCCTCGACGTCGAAATGCTGCAGATGTTCGCGGAGCTCTTCCAGCCGGTGCTCGCTTCTGCCGAGGAGATCGGCGTCGAGGCGGTCGCGGAAGTGGGGCCCGGCGGGCATTTCTTTGCCGCCGCACACACCATGCAGCGCTACCGTGACGCCTTCTACTCCCCGCTCGTCTCCGACTGGCGCAATTACGGCACCTGGGCGGCGGATGGCGCAAAGACCGCGACCGAGCGAGCGAACGCGCGCTGGCGCGAGACGCTCGCGTCCTTCCAGCCGCCTGCGCTCGATGCGGGCGTGCGCGAAGCGCTCACTGCGTTCGTCGAGCGGCGCCGCCGCGAAGGCGGCGCCCCGCCCGCATCCTGACTTGGGTCTCCGGAAAGAAAACGCATGAGCGTCTCGAGACGTGCCCTGCTCGGCGCCGCTGCCGGCGCCGCGGCCGTTACCGCCGCCGGCGCGAGGCTTGAGGCAGCCGAGCCGCCGCCAGCGACCGGCCTCAGCCCGATCGCCTCCGGCGTGGCGCCGATCAGCCCCGAGGAGCACCTCGCGCGCCTGGCGAAGCTCCAGGGCCTGATGCAGCGGCGCAGGATCGCCGCGTTCCTGGTCGAGCCGGGATCCACGCTCGAGTACTTCACGGGAGTCCGCTGGTGGAGATCCGAGCGGACCACCGCGGCGCTCGTGCCCGCCGAGGGTCGCGTGGTGGTGGTGACGCCCTTCTTCGAGGAGCCCTCGATCCGCGAAACCCTGCGAATCCCCGGGGACCTCCGGCCGTGGAAGGAGGACGAGAGCCCCTTCGAGCTGCTTGCCGGCGCACTGCGCGAGCGCGCCGCGGCCAAAGGAACCCTCGCGGTGGAACCGACCACGCGCTACTTCCTCCTCGATGAGGTGAGGAAGGCCTCGGGAGGTGGACGTGAGATCGTCCCCGGCGATGCGCTGGTGCGCGCCTGTCGCATGATCAAGTCACCGGCGGAGCTTGCCCTGCTGCAAACCGCCAACAGCGTCACGATCGCGGCGCTGCGCTACGTGCACGACCGCATCGAGGCGGGCATGCGCAATTCCGACATCGTGAGCCTGATGGTGGCGGCGCACACCGCCCTCGGTGGCACGCACGAGTTCGCCCTGGTGCTGTTGAATGAGGCGAGCGCTTATCCGCACGGCTCGATCAAGCCGCAGAGCGTCCACGAGGGCTCGGTCATCCTCATCGACTCCGGCTGCTCGGTCCACGGCTACCAGTCCGACATCTCCCGCAGCTGGGTTGCAGGCAAGCCCTCGCCGCGCCAGCGGGAGCTGTGGGACACGGTGAAGCGCGGACAGGAGCTCGCGCTGGAGACGGCGAAGATCGGCGCGCCGGTCGGGGCGATCGACAAGGCCGTCCGCGCCTTCTACGAGCAGAAGGGCTGGAGCAAGGACTACGGCCTGCCGGGGCTCTCGCATCGAACCGGCCACGGCATCGGGATGGACGTGCACGAGCCGCCCTACCTGGTGCGAAGCGACGGCACGGCGCTCGAGGCCGGCATGTGCTTCTCCGACGAGCCGGGGCTCTATATTCCCGGCGAGTTCGGCGTCCGCCTCGAGGATTGCTGGTACATGACCGAGTCGGGGCCGAAGACCTTCACGCCGCTGGCGAAGTCGATGGAGCAGCCGATCTGACTTGGGGCCGCCCGTCCGGCGCCGCGCCTCAGCTTCGCAGGTACGAGGCGCCGTTCACGTCGAGTATCGCGCCCGTCATGCTCGCCGGCGCGTCGAGCGCAAGGTAGCTCACCACCTGCGCGACCTCCTCTGGCGTCGCGACGCGGCCGAGCGGCTGGTCGGCGAGCACTGCCGGGTCGCGTACGAAGGGGGCGACTCTCTCCGTCGAGACCCAGCCCGGAGCGACGACGAACACGTAGACGCCCTTCGGCGCGAGCGCCTTGGCGAGAGACTGGCTGAGGGCGTTCAGGCCAGCCTTGCTCGCGGCATACGCGGGCGCATCGGGCTCTCCCCGAAAGGCGCCCCGCGAGGAGATGCCGACGATCCGGCCGTGCCCCCGCTCCGCCATCGTGCGCGCCGCGCAATAGGAAAGGTGTGCGGGACCCGAGAGGTTGGTCGCGAGCATGCGCTGCCACGCCGCGGTCCAGTCCGCGTAGGCGGTCGCGAGCGGCGGGTGATGCGAATAGATGCCCGCGTTGTTGATCACGGTGTCGATCGGCTGACGCGCGGCGGCCTCGCGCCAGAGCCGCTCGATCGATTCCGGATCGGCGAGGTCGGCCTGGATGAGGCTGTGGCCGCCGCCCTCGAGAGCCTGCCGCGTGGCCTCGGCCGCCGTCCGGTTGGAGCGGTAGTGCAGCAGCACCGTGACGCCCCGCCGGGCCAGCGCCCTGCAGATGGCGGCCCCGATGCCGCCCGATGCTCCAGTCACCAGGATGTGGGTCACGCGCGCACCAGACTCCTGTTCGATATGGATGCTGCGGCACGCTCAGGCGAGGTGCAAGCGATGCGGCTGCACGAGTAGATACCAGTCCTTGTGCTCTTCGAGAATGAGCGCGATGGCGTGCCGGATCGAGACCTTGAGCGGCGCGACCTCGCCGCCCGAGGCGCTCGCCCGGGTGGCGGCACGAACGCGATCGATCGCGCCTTCGAGCCTGCCTACCAGCCCCTCGGAAGTAGTGCCGAGGCGATGGGCCTCGGACTGCGCGATGGCACCGTGGAGCGATGCGCCGAGCGCCGGGAAAAAGGTTGTGATCACGGACAGCCAGATCGAGTGTACGGCCAGGTGCAGCAGCGCTCCCAGCCCGGTCAGGCCGAACAGCCCGGTGGTCACTTGGTGCACGCGATGCAGCAGCGCATGCTGGCGGGTCGCGACGCAGCGATGGTAGTGCCGCTGCTGCTCGAGAATCTCGATCGTCCAGCGGGCGTAGCCGGCGATGAACTCGGGATCGGACCAGGCGTTGACGAGGAGCTTGCGCGCCAGCGGCTCGCTGCGGGCGCACTGCGCCGCGACCTCGTCGTCGGCAGCGCGAACCGGCTGACCGGGATCAAACACTCTCAGGTACCAGTTGGCCTCCGCCGCAGGTGTGGTGAGATCGAGCAAGGGCGCGAGCATCGGCAGGTACCAGGTCAGCTCCGCAGTCGTTCGTGCCTCGAGCCACCAGCCGTGCCAGCGGCCGCTGTGGCCCCACCAATAGATTGCGAAGACGGTGCCGATCACCAGCACCTCGCCTGACGCCCACAGCGCCGCATAGGAGTGGAGCCTGTGCCCCGGGCTATCCCAGCCGAGCGCGAGCGGCAGCACTGCGAACAGCACGGCGATCGCGCTGAGGAGATAGATTGCCCAGAAACCGCTGCGATAGCGATGTCCGTAGTCGATGGCGCGCTCATCGAAGGCCCGGTGGCAGGGGGCGATCGCCTCGATCAGGGGCGTGAGCGCCGCAGGGGGACTCGGTGTTGGGGTCCGCGCGAGCGGCTCGAGGTGCACTCCGATCAGCAGCACGCGCTGAATTGCCTGGTGCAGCGCCATACCCGCTCAGCCGATGATCTCGTACGTGGTGGCGAAGATCGGGGGCGACACGACACCGAGGCTCCCATCACCGTAATCGACCAGCCAGTCGCCGGCACTGCCCCGTAGCCGGGACACGCCGTCGGCCAGCAGCACCTCGAAGGCTTCCGTCATCGGCACTGCCATGATCCGGTAGGGAAGGCTCGCATAGCGTCCCGACTCGCCGGCGATCGTCGGTGGCACCGGCCGGTATTTCTCGGCAAAGCGCTCCCGCGAGACGCGCCAATGCTCGCCGGAGACACCGGTGAGGATCGCGTCCCCGGGGCGGGCGTGCACCACGCCTTCGCGGGATTGCACGGTGCAGGGAACGGGCGTGAACCGCGCCTCGATCTCGCGGACGAGCTTGCGCGCCCAGACCCGCCGCGGATCGTTGCTGATGAGGCTCGAGTATCCGGGCTGTCCGCTCGAGCGGTAGAGTGGCACCGAGGATTCGGAGCTCACCCGGAGCTTCCTTCCGCCCCGGTTGCCACCCCCCCGCTCTCACCGCATTGATCTGGACTCACCGACGGCGCGTCCGACGTTGTTATTGACCCGAGTCTGCCGCAACGCAGCGCGCGCTGCAATTAACGCCTGAGACCGCTCGGGCCGGGGCACGAGTCTCGCGCCCCGGCCTCGGGGCTCACCACCGTGGGCAGTGCGGTCAGCCGGCGCAGGACCCTGTGGTGACGACCTTCTTGTTGGGCTTGAGCTGGTACGTGAAGTACGGCACTGCGACGCGGAAGGTCTGCGGATCGTTGTTCGCGCAGTGCCCGGGACTCTGCTGCGAGCACAGTGGGCTCGCCAGGTGATCGTCCGCGTAGGCGATGTTGGCGCGATGCTGCGGATCGAGAGCCACCTGGAAGAAGTCCGCAAGACTGCGACTGTCGCCGCCCGAGCAGCCCGTGCCGCTGGTACAGACCGTTCCCGAATGAATGATGTGGTCGCTCGCGACGTGCTGCGCGAACGACGGTACCGCGTCGTGGCCATTGACGCTCTCGGCCATGTAGACGTTCCACTTCGCCCAGCAGTCGGTGGTCCCGCCGGCGCAGGATGGCTGCATCGCGGCGACGCTGTTCGAATTCCCGGGAAGGCTCGAGCCGAGCCACGTGACCACAACGTGACCGTTCGCGTCCGCGGCGACCCAGGGAAAGACGTTGGACCTGCCGGCGGTCGCTCCGCCGTTCACGCGCACCGGCACGGTCCAGTGTCCTCCCGCGTCGGAGGACGACGAGAGGAAGATGCTCTGGTTGTCCGACCAGACGACGTAGGCGTGGCCGAAGTTGTCCACGGCGAGCGCCGGAAAGATGTTCGCGGTGCCGGTGGTAGCTCCGGGCGAGCCGGCGGGGCTCGTGAAGACTTTGTGGTCCGTGAAGGTGAAGGACACGGCGCCGAGCTTGGCGTCGGTGGACACGCCGACGTAGACGGTGCGTTGCGGTGCGCTGTGGGCGTTATCGATCGCATTGTCGGGCGCCACGAATGCGGCGTAGAGATTCCCCTTGCTGGGGCACCCGCTCGTGTTGCGGTCGACCTTGATCTGTGCCGCCACGTTCGCGCTGTCCGTCGGCACGACGCTGCCGGCGGCGGGGAGAGTCGCGGCGTCGATGGCCTCGCCGGCGCCGGCGGCGTAGGTGAGTCCGCCGTCGCTCGAGCGCTGCACCTCGATGTTGAAAGTGGCCACATCGTGATAGCTCATGTAGACCGTGGAAGGATCGTCGACCGCATCGTTCCACATGCGGTCGTCGCCCGGAACCGTCGCGCTGAGCAGGTTCGGCGGAGTGAAGAAGGTGTCACCGCGATTCCTGGAACGGGTCGCGGTCACGCCGGGAAAGAGCGTGAGGCTGGTCAACGCTACGTTCGGAATGGCGGAGTTGTTCGGGTCGGGGGCGTTCACGGCGATGTCGGCGTCACCGCCTCCGGGCGCCACGCCGAGGTTGGTGGGACTGCCGACGTTCTGAGCGCATCCGCCGCCGCTCAGTCCGAAGATGCCGCAGTTGTCGGGCTGGCCCTCGTACTTGAAAGGCAAGGTGCCGTTAGCATTCGGCGAGCCGTCGATGGACGCATCCCAGCGCCACAGATCGACGCCCCCGGGCACGCCGCGGATCGACTCGACGTAGATCGTCCCCTGGGAATCGACGCGGTCGCCGGGCTCGACGCCTTGCACGATGAACGCGAGGGGGCTGAGCCCCGTCGGAACCGGAGCGAGCTGAGGCAGACAGAGGCTCTGATTGGGGCTGAAGCCGTCGATGCCCGGACCGACGAAGGCCGGGATGGCCTCGGCGCCGCCTCCGGCACCCGTCTGGCTCGGGCACAGGTGCTCGTTCGCCGGATCGGGATAGGAAGTCTGTGCGCCGCTCCGGTCGGCGGAAGCGGTCCAGATCAACGAGGCCAACAGCGCACACAGGAACGGCCTGAGTGGCCGTGACGCTAGCGGCTTGCGCATGGGTGTTTCCTCCGTGAAAGCTCCCCGCTGCGCCTTATAGCCGCCCGCGCCGCTTCCGGCAATGAGGTGTGTATGGTAGTCCGTCCGGGAACGCCGCGCCGTAGCCCGGGCGAAGGCTTGACCGATCGGTGCTTCGGCACACGAGCGCCGTGGTGCTCACTGCGGGAATGAAGGCAGCGGGCTTCCCCTCCAGAGGGAGGCCCATTTCGAGGGTTGCGGGCCCATGTCGAGCTCGAGCAGCGCACCGGCCTCGATCTGGGCGTAAGTGACGATCGGGACATCGAGCCGCCGGCCGTTCAAGCGCGCGGACTGGATGTAGAGATTGGCCGCGGAGCTCGCCGGCGCCGACACCACGGAGCGCCTGCCGTTCGGCAGATCGAGCGTCGCCTTGCGGAACAACGGGCTGCCGATCATGTATTCGCCCGACACCGGATCGAGCGGATAGAAGCCGAGCGCGGTGAAGATGTACCACGCGGACATCTGGCCGCAGTCCTCGTTGCCCGCCACGCCGTCAGGGCGATTTTTGTAGTAACGGTCGGCGATCTCGCGCACCCGAAGCTGCGTCTTCCAGGGCTGGCCGCTGAAGTCGTAGAGATAAGCGTAGTGGTGGCTCGGCTCGTTGTCGTGCTGGTTGTGCCCCCCCTCGAAGTGCTCATCGAGCCGCGCATTGAATTTGTCCGGCCCGCCCATGAGCGCCATCAGCCCCGGGATGTCGTGGAGCACGGAGTAGGTGTAGACCCACTGGTCGCCCTCGGTCCAACCTTCCTCGGGGCGCGCCCAGGAGCCGTCCGCGTGCTTCGCCTGCATGAAGCCGCGCGCGCTGTTGTAGATGTTGCGGTAGTTGTGCGAGCGATTCACGAAGAAGCGGTATTCCGCCTTCCGGCCCACGGCTCGCGCGACCTGCGCGACCGCATAATCGTCGTAGGCGTCCTCGAGCGTTTCCGAGGCCGACTCCGCGGTCTTGTCGACCGGGATGTAGCCGAGCTGCTTGTAGTAGGTGAGGCCGGGGCGGGCCTCATAGGGGACACCGGGCTGGCGGTCGTGCCAGTCGCGCGTCATATCGCCCTCCGGCGGGGTCATCGCGTCCTTGTAGACGGCGGCGTACGCCAGCTGATAGTCGAAGCCGTGGAAGCCCTTGTTGATGGCCTCGGCCACCAGCGCGTCCGCGTGCGTGGCGATCATGATGTTGGTGTAGGAGGGATTCGGCCACTTCGGCATCCAGCCGCCCTCCCGGTAGTCCTGCAGGAGCGAGCGCACCATGTCGTCGATGCGCTCGGGGGCAAGGAGCGTCAAGAGACTGTTCTCGGCGCGGAACGTGTCCCACAGCGAATACGCGGTGTAGGACACGCCCTCGTGCACCTGGTCGTCGAAGGCGCTGTAGTAGCGTCCGTGCTCCGAGATGAGCTTCGGATAGAGCAGCGCGTGATAGAGACCCGTATAGAAGATGCGGCGTTGCTCGTCGGTGGCGCCTTCGATGGACAGCATGCCGAGCTTGCCGTTCCAGATGCGCTCGAGCTGCGTGCGCACGCCCTCGAAGTCCCAGGCGGGAATTTCCGCCTCCAGATTCGCGCGCGCCTGTTCGATGCTGATGAACGAGGTGCCGACCTTCGCCTCCACGACCCGGCCGGCCGCGGTATCGAAGCTCGCGTACGCGCCGACATTCGGCCCTGCGGCCGTGGTGCCACCCGGCTCGGCCGCCTCGCGCAGGTACACGCCGTGCGTGGCGAGGCTCCTGTTGAACCTGACTACGAAATAGCCCTTGAAGTTCGGCAGCGATACATTGGTGAGGTGCGCGTCCATGCGGTCGGGGTTGTAGCCGGCGATCTCGCGCGCCGCGGGATCCACGCGCACGAATCCCTCGATGTGCGGGCGCGTCGCCTCGACCACGACACTGGCCGTTGCATTCTCGGGAAAGGTGAAGCGCATGAGGCCGCAGTGGTCGGTTGCGGTGATCTCGGTGCGGATCTGCCGCGAGTGTCCGGCATCGACGAGCACCGAGTAGTAATACGGCGTCGCGATCTCGTCGGCGTGGCGGAACGGCAGCTTGCGGCTGTCGGGGGATATCTTGACCGCGTCGACCTCGGGGGTGAGCGTGACGTAGCCGTAGTCCCCCATCCAGATCGCGGGCTGATGCGTGCCGATGAACCCCGCGATGGTGTCGTCTTCAAAAGCGTACGAGCTGACGCTGATGCGGTTCTCGCGCGTCTGCGCGGTCCAGTTGGTCATTCCAAAAGGGGTGGTCACGAAGGGCATCGTGCCGCCGTAGTCCGATCCGCCGCCGCCGCCGCTACCGGTGCCGATGTACGGGTTGACCCACTCGAGGGAGGGGGTGGCCTCATGGCGAGCCGCTGCCACCGGGGCTGGTACCCGCGGCTGATCGGGTGCGGGGTCACGAGCGGGCGCGGCGTCCGGCGAACCCGCGATGCAAAGCGCCGCAAGGATCAATACGCCGGCGATTCGTCGCAGCGCGACGATGTCGGGAATCATGCGCGGGCTACGCTTTCAATAGGGGGTGGTCGGCGGGCAGCTGTCTCGCGTACCAGATCGCCAGCTTGTGGCGGAGTGCGGCTTCGCTCACCTGAGACTCCGGCAGCGGCTGGATCAGCTTGTCGTGCACGAGCAGCCGGTACACATAGAGGAGTTTCTCGCTCGCGGAATCGCCGGGCTCGAATTCCACCGCGCCGCGTTTCTCGGCGTACTCGATGGCGGCGAGCAGCGCCGCCTTGAACAGTGCGGATTCGTTCTTCAGTTTCTTCATGCGGGCGGATCGCGTCGCTTCGCCTGATGCACGCGCGTTCCCTAGTGTACCTTGCAGCCTCGGCTCGCGTGGCTCTCGCGCTCGCTCCGCAATCGGGACACAATTCCGCTCATGACACTCTTGCTCGCGGAATTCTCCGCTCCCTGGAGCCGCTCGGTGCGCGTGGCCACCGTAGCGTCGGTCGCGGGGCTCTCGGTGATGGTGCTGGCGGGCCTGTTCGCGGGGCCGCATCAGCTCGCGGTCTGGCGGGGGGCGCTGGTCGGTGTGCCGCTCGTGGTGCTCCTCGCCACCTTGCCCTTCATGGTGCGTGGCTATGTGCTCACGGAGAGGCATATCGAGGTGCGGCGCCTCGGGTGGAGGTCGCTCCTGCCGCTCGCGGGGCTCGTCGCGGTGACGGGCGAGCCCGAGGGACTCTCCGGCTCGGTGCGACTGTTCGGCAACGGCGGACTGTTCGGCATCAGCGGCTGGTTCTGGAATCGCCGGATCGGGCGCTTTCGCGCCTATGCGACGGATCCGGGGCGTGTGGTGCTGCTGCGCTATCGCGACGGGAGCCAGGTGGTGGTGACCCCGCACGACGTGCAGCATTTCATCGTGCGGGTGAAGACGCTCGCGAAAATGAGCAGCGAAGCCCGCGCGCCATGACGACTCCGGCGCCGATCGTCACGGTCAGCGGACTCAGCAAGACCTACGCGAGCGGCCTCGAGGCCCTGAAGCGCATCGACCTCACGATCTATCGGGGCGAGATCTTCGCGCTGCTCGGACCGAACGGCGCGGGCAAGACGACCCTGATCAACATCATCTGCGGCATCGTCACCCCGAGCGAGGGGACGGTGCTCGCCGACGGTCACGATATCGTGCACGATTATCGGGCCGCCCGCAGCAAGATCGGACTCGTGCCGCAGGAGCTGCACACCGACGCCTTCGAGAGCGTCTGGGCTACCGTCAGGTTCAGTCGCGGGCTCTTCGGAAAGGCTCCCGATCCGGCCCACTGCGAGCGCGTGCTGCGCGAGCTCTCGCTGTGGGACAAGAAGGACTCGAAGATCATGACGCTCTCCGGAGGCATGAAGCGGCGCGTGATGATCGCCAAGGCCCTCTCCCACGAGCCTCGCATACTGTTTCTCGACGAGCCGACCGCCGGGGTCGACGTCGAGCTGCGCCGGGGCATGTGGCAGATGGTGCGTGGGCTGCGCCAGAGCGGAGTCACCATCATCCTGACCACACACTACATCGAGGAAGCGGAGGAGATGGCCGACCGCATAGGCGTGATCAACCGCGGCGAGCTGATCGTGGTCGAGGACAAGGCCGCACTCATGCGCAAGCTCGGCAAGAAGCAGCTCACCCTGCAACTGCAGCGGCCGCTCGCACAGGTACCCCGGGAGCTCTCCGCGTACCCTCTCGAGCTGACGGACGAGGGGCGCACACTGCTCTTCACCTTCGACGCGCGCCGACCCGAGACCGGGATCGCCGCTCTCCTCAGGCGCCTCGGCGAGCTCGACATCGATTTCAAGGACCTGCATTCGAGCGAGACCTCCCTCGAGGACATCTTCGTCGATCTCGTGCGGGCGCGCGCGTGAACGTGCACGCGATCCGCGCCATCTACGTCTTCGAGATGGCGCGCACTTTCCGCACGCTGATGCAGAGCATCGCCTCGCCGGTGCTGTCGACTTCGCTCTATTTCGTCGTGTTCGGCGCCGCCATCGGCAGCCGCATGGGCGCCGTCGACGGCGTCAGCTACGGCGCCTTCATCGTCCCCGGGCTCGTCATGCTGTCGCTGCTCACCGAAAGCCTGGGGAATGCGTCCTTCGGCATCTATCTGCCGAAATGGTCCGGCACGATCTTCGAGCTCCTGTCGGCGCCGGTGTCGTACATCGAGGTGCTGTGCGGCTACGTGGGCGCGGCGGCCACGAAATCCGTGATGCTCGGCGTGCTGATCCTGGTGACGGCGCGCCTGTTCGTCCCCTATGGAATCGCTCATCCCCTCTGGATGGCGGGCTTTCTCGTGCTGACGGCGGTGACCTTCAGTCTGCTCGGGTTCATCATCGGGGTGTGGGCCGGGAGCTTCGAGCAGCTCCAGGTCGTGCCGCTCATGGTCATCACGCCGCTCACCTTCCTCGGCGGGGCGTTCTACTCGGTGAGCATGCTGCCTCCGATCTGGCAGAAGATCACCCTCTTCAACCCGGTCGTCTATCTCATCAGCGGATTCCGGTGGAGCTTCTACGGAATCTCCGACGTCAACGTCCTCGTCAGCACCGGCGCCACGCTCGCCTTTCTCGCGCTGTGCGTGGCGATCGTGAGCTGGATATTCAGGACCGGGTACAAGCTGAAGACCTGAGGGAGAAAGAAAAGTCACAAGGACTTCTGTAAAATGAATGGCGTCGCCCGGGGCGGCGTGCTAAATGCGGCGGGATGGTGGGGGGACCGGATAAATACATACCGCGCGGCCGGCTCGGGGTTCTCGCGGCCTCCCTTGTGTGCGTCGCCGGCGCGAGCGCCGTCGCCGGGCAGCTCGCGACCATCGATGCCGATGCGCACTACCCCGAGGGCCCACTGTGGCGCGCGGGCAGGCTCTTCTACGTCGAGTACTCCGCCAGCAACATCAAAACCTGGGACGGCAGGCACACCGCGGTCTACTGGCACAAGGACGGCTGCGGCGCCAGCGCGCTCATCGCCCTCGGGGACCACGTGCTGGTCGCCTGCTACGACGACAACTCCCTCGTCGAGCTCGACGCGAGCGGCAACGAGCTCCGCACCGTCCGCAACGACAGCGGCGGCAAGCCCTTTGTCGGTCCCAACGACTTCGCATCCGACGGCCATGGCGGCGTCTACGTCTCGGCCTCCGGCGTCTATGACATCAAGGCTCCGATCACCGGCGCCGTGCTGCACATGTCAGCCGACGGCAAAACGCTCACCGAGGTCGCCGCTACCATCCACTACTCGAACGGGCTGACACTCGATAAGGGTCAGCGGCATCTCCTGGTCGCCGAGATGCTCGCCGGACGCGTTCTCTCGTTTCCGATCGGCGCGGACGGCAAGCTCGGCCCCCGCACGGTGTGGGCGCGGTTGCAGGATCTGGCAGCGCCGACGCCGCACGAGGATGCCTATAACGGCCCCGACGGCGTCAAGCTCGGTTCCGACGGCTGCTATTACATCGCGCAGAACGGTTCCGGCCGGGTCCTCGTCGTGGACGAGGACAGGAAGCTCGTGCGCACCATCGAGGTCGCGACTCCCTACGTTACCAACATAGCGTTTGGTCCGGACGGAGCGAACATAGTGTTCGTGACGGGCGCTTTCGAGCAATGGAAACCTCCCTATCCCGGGGCGGTTTATCGCTGGACACGTTGAGCGCCCCCCGGATAGAAGCTACCCTCCGGCACGGCGTGATTACCACGATCGACAAGGCGCTGCTGGATGCTGCGTGGGAGACGGTCCGGCCGGTCGTGCGCTGGACGCCGATGCTGCGCTCCGACCATGTGGATTCGCTGGTGGGAGCGCGAGTCTTCCTCAAGGCCGAATCACTCCAGCTCGCGGGCTCCTTCAAGATGCGCGGCGCGTGCTTCCGCGTGAGCCGCCTGTCGCCGGACGAGCGTGGCCGGGGCGTGGTGGCGTTCTCATCCGGCAACTTCGCGCAGGCGCTGGCGCTCGCGGGCCGCCTCGCGGGCGTCCCGGTCACGATCGTGATGCCGTGCGATGCCCCGGAGCGCAAGGTGGAGCTGACGCGCCGGGCGGGCGCGACGGTCGTCCTGACGGATCACGGCGCGCGCAACCGGGAGGAAGTCGCCAACGCCCGCGCACACGAGATCGCCGATGAGGAAGGACGGGTGTTCCTGCACCCCTTCGACGATCCGCTGGTCGTCGCCGGTCAGTCGACGCTGATGCGCGAAGTGCAGCTCGACGCCGAGCGCGAGCGGGTGCGATTCGACTGCATTCTCTGTCCCGTCGGCGGCGGGGGATTGATCGCCGGCACTGCGCTGGCCGAGAAGCATTTCGGGAGCGGCGCCGAGGTGATCGCCGTCGAGCCCGATGCCTGCGATGACATGCGCCGCTCGCTGATTTCGCACCGCCGCGAGCGCAACGTCGGCAATCCGCCGACCATCTGCGACGCGATGCAGGCCTACACCCCGGGGGCGGTGCCGTTCGAGGCGGCGGCGCATCTGGTCTCGCGCGGCATCACCGTCGACGACGACACGGTGCGAACGGCGATGCGCATCGCCTTCGAGGAATTCAAGATCGTGCTCGAGCCGAGCGGCGCGATCGCGCTCGCGGCGGCGCTGCGTCACGGCGCCGAGTTCGCGAATCGAACCGTGGCGCTGCTTTGCTGCGGGGGGAGCGTGTCCGTCGAGGACCTCGTCCGGCTCACCCGCACGGGGGCGACTGCCTCCTGAGCTCCCCGCGGGAGCCGCAGGCAAATCAATCGCTTGGCCCCCCCGCGGGCGACTCCCCTCCCCGGCCCCGATTTGGGGTCATTCCGCCTTGGCGGCCTTGATACCCGTGAGCTTCGTTGACGCCCCGCCGCGCACCGCGTAGAAATGAGTGTTCCGTTTGGTGGGGATGCCAGGCGTTGGTTCGGCGCCCGGGGGGCATCGTCCCAGTGATAAAAGTAAAACAATTGAAGCTGCGCATCTTCGCGCAGTTCGTCATCATCATCGCTCCGATCACGCTGGTGCTGATCTACCAGGCGGTGTCGGACCTGCGGCGCACGGCTGCGGTCGAGAGCGTGGTGGTGCGCCATAATCTCTCGCGCGCGACCAAGGACGGCTTCGAGTCCTTCATGACGCACGCCGCCGACGCCGTGGACGTCGGCAGCCTCGGCCAGCGCGCCTACGAGGCGCTTCAGCAGTCGGCGGCCTCGGCCGCCGCGCTGAGTCGCCAGGATGCGGGTGCGGCCGCGGTCGCAACCGGTCTCGTCGCCCTGGCGCGGCAGATCTCGAACTCGATGCCGGTCGAGCAGCTGCTGGCGCTTCAGCCGCAGATCAGACAGACCCGCGAGGCCATCCGCGCGCTCGACGAAGGCTACGAGAAGGCGAGCAGCGAGGCCATCGCTCAGTCGATCGACTCGGCGCGGCGGCAGAGCCGGGCGGTGGCGGCCGCAACCCTCTTCACGCTGCTGATCGCCGCCTGGTTCATGTACAGCATGATCACCGGCGTCACCGAGCCGCTCAACGCCGCGGTGGATCTCGCCGAGCGCATCGCGGCAGGCCAGCTCACCGCGGCGGCCGATCGGCTCCCGAAGCGCGATCTCGGCAACCTGCTCGCCTCGCTCCGAATGATGAGCGAGAAGCTGCGCCTGTCGCAGCTCGAGATCGAGGAGGATCAGCGCCGCCTCGAGCAAAGGGTCGCCGAGCGCACCGCGGAGGTGGAGGCGCGCACGCGCGAGCTGATGCGCTCGGTGTCGGAGCTTCAGGTGCTGAACGAGGTCGGCCAGGCGGTGAGCTCGTCCCTCGACCTCGAGACGGTGCTCGGAACCGTCATCGCCCGCGCGGTGGCCCTGGCCGAGGCGGATTCGGGAACGCTCTACCAGCTCGACGAGGCGGAGGGGGTCTTCGGTCCGCGCGCGAACTTCGGCGTCAGCGACGAGATGATCGAGGCGCTGCGCGGCCTGCACATCACGCTCGGGGACGGTCCCGTGGGAGCGTGCGCGGCGGAGCGGGCGCCCGTGCAGGTGACGGACGTCGAGACATCGAGCCGGATAGGCATCGTCTGGGGGCACGGAATCCGCTCGGTGATCGCCGTGCCGCTGCTGCGCGACGAGCACGTAACCGGCGCGCTGGTGATCCGGCGCAAGGTCGCGGGTGAATTCGCGCCCTCGACCGTGAGACTGCTGCAGACGCTCGCCTCGCAGTCGGTGCTGGCCATCGAGAATGCGCGGCTGTTCAAGGAGAGCCAGGCGAAGAGCGAGCAGCTGGCGGAAGCGAGCAAGCTGAAATCGCAGTTCCTGGCGAACATGTCGCACGAGCTGCGTACGCCGCTGAATGCCGTCATCGGCCTGACCGAGATGCTGCTCGAGGATGCGCGCGACCTGAAGCGCCCCGAGGAGGCGGAGCCACTCGAGCGCATACTGCGTGCGGCGCATCATCTTCTCGAGCTCATCAACGACATCCTCGACCTCTCGAAGATCGAAGCCGGCAGAATGGACCTGCACGTCGAGAGCTTCCCGATCGGCCCGCTGGTGGACGACGTGATTGCGACGATCCGGCCGGTGGCAACCAAGAACGCCAACGAAATCATCGTCCATTGCGCGCCGGACATCGGCGACATGCATGCCGACCAGACGCGCATCCGCCAGGCGCTGCTCAATCTCGTGAGCAACGCCAACAAGTTCACCGAGCGCGGCCGTGTGACGGTCGACGTGGCGCGCGTCACGGACCGGGGACGCGCAGAGATCACGATGACCGTCGCCGATACCGGCATCGGGATGTCGCCCGAACAGGTCGGCCGCTTGTTCCAGGAATTCGTGCAGGCCGATCCCTCCACCACGCGCAAGTACGGCGGCACCGGGCTCGGGCTCGCGATCAGCCGCCGCTTCTGCCAGATGATGGGCGGCGATATCGCCGTCCAGAGCGAGCTCGGCAGGGGCTCGACCTTCACCATGCGCCTGCCCGCACGGATCGAGGCCGCGCAGCCGACGGGACCGCTGCTGCGCCGCGCGCGCCCGGAGCGGGCTCCGAAGACGCCGGTGAGGGGCTCGCTGATCCTCATCGTCGACGACGATCAGACCGTCTGCGACGTGATGGGACGCTATCTCGAGCGCGAGGGTTTCGCGGTTCGCACCGCGACCGGGGGCCGCGAGGGGCTCAAGCTGGCGCGGGAGCTGCATCCGGCGGCGATCACGCTGGACATCAACATGCCCGACCTCGACGGCTGGACGGTGCTGGCGGCGATCAAGGGCGATCCGCTGCTCGCCAACATACCGGTGGTGCTCGTGACCATCGAGGACAACCGCAGCCGCGGCTACTCCCTCGGCGCCACCGAATACCTGACCAAGCCGATCGACCGCGAGCGGCTGATCGCGCTGCTGCGGGAGATCAGCAGCCCGGTCGCGCGCAAGGTGCTGCTGGTGGACGACGACGAGATCATGCGCGAGAGCGTGCGGCGGGTTCTCGAGCAAGAGCAGTGGGAGGTCATCGGGGCGAGCAACGGCCGCTTCGCGCTCGAGCAGCTCGCCGAGGCGGCTCCCGACGTGATCCTGCTCGACCTGATGATGCCGGAGATGGACGGGTTCGAGTTCCTGCTCGCGATCCGTCAGCATCCCGAGTGGCGGGACATCCCGGTGCTGGTCCTGACGGCGAAGGACCTGACCGCCGAGGACCAGAAGCAGCTCAACGGTTACGTCGAGCGGGTGATGCGGAAGAACGCCTCGGAGCTGGGCCAGCTGCTGTTTGAGCTGAGCCAGATGCTGCCCCGGTCGATCGAGCGCGGCCGGCATGCCAGGAGCAAGGAGATTCTCGCGTGAAGATCCTGTACGTGGAAGACAACGAGGACAACATCTTCGTCCTCGAGAGCCGCTTGAAGCGTCAGGGGCATTGCGTGGTGATCGCCCGCGACGGCGCGAGCGGCGTGCAGCTCGCCGCAAGCGAGCGGCCCGACGTCATACTGATGGATCTCAGCCTTCCGGTGCTCGATGGCTGGGAGGCCACGCGGCAGATCAAGGCCGCACGGCAGACGCGCCACATTCCCGTCATTGCCCTCACGGCCAATGCGATGACCGGCGACCGCGAGAAGGCGCTCGCCGCGGGCTGCGACGATTTCGACACCAAGCCGATCGTCATGCCGCGCCTGCTCGAGAAGATCAAGGCGCTGTCGCCGGGAGGCGGCGCCACGTAACAGGGCTTTGACTGCGGCTGCTCACCTGGCGGCCGTCCAGGAGGATCTGGCGATGAAAAAGATCCTGCTGATCGAGGACAACGAGCTCAACCGCGACATGCTGTCGCGGCGCTTGCAGAAACGGGGGTACGAGGTCGTGATGGCCGTCGACGGCGAAACCGGCGTGACGATGGCCCGCACGCAAGCGCCGGGACTGATCCTGATGGACGTCAGCCTGCCGGGGATCGATGGCTGGGAGGCGACACGCAGACTCAAGGCGGCGCCCGAGACCCGGCTCATCCCGATCGTGGCGCTGACCGCCTACACGACGCCCGGCGACCGCGAGAAAGCGCTCGCCGCAGGGTGCGATGATTTCGATACCAAGCCGATCGATCTGCCGCGGCTGCTGGAGAAGATCGAAACGTTGCTGAGGCAAGGACATCGAGTGTGACGACCGACCGCGCAACGTTGAGTCATCTGCGGCACGAGCTGCACACGCCGCTCAACCACATCATCGGCTACAGCGAGATGCTGCTCGAGAGCGTCGCCGAGGGGAGCATCGTGGGGCTCGAGCCCGGGCTGCGCGAGCTGCACGAGAACGCGCGACAGCTGATGCTGCTCGTCGATGAGACGCTCGCGCGCACGCGCAAGGAGAGCGAGATCGATCTGCGCCGCCTGAGCACCCAGGCCTCCGGGCCCATCGGCTCGATCATCGCGGCCGCCGATGAGCTCAAGGAGCAGGCGCAGCGGATGGGCGCGCCGGAAGTGACCCAGGATCTCGACCGGATATCGAGCGCCGCGCAGACGCTCCATACCATGATCGCCGACGGGATCAATGCGCCACCGGCGGCGCCGCCCACCGACACGCAGGCGGGACAGATCGCGGTAAGCCCGGCGCGGCACGGGGAAACCGGCAACATCCTGGTGGTGGATGACAACGCCGCGAACCGGGAGATGCTGAGCCGCCGGCTGGCGCGCGAGGGACACCGCGTGCAGGTGGTGGCGAACGGCCCGGAAGCGCTCACGCTGCTGCACCGGCAACCCATCGACCTGGTGCTGCTCGACGTGCTGATGCCGGAGATGAGCGGGTACGAGGTGCTGCAGCGCCTGACCGCGGACGAGGAGCTGCGCGCGATCCCGGTGGTGATGATATCGGCGCTCGATGAGATGGACAGCGTCGTGCGCTGCATCGAGCTCGGCGCGCAGGACTATCTGCCGAAGCCCTTCGACCCCGTGCTCCTGCGGGCGCGCATCGGCGCCTGCCTCGAGAAGAAGCGGCTGCGCGATCGCGAAGCGATTCACCTGAAGGAGCTCGGCGAGTGGAATCAGAAGCTCGAGCAGCGCGTCAGGGAGCAGGTGGCGCTGCTCGAGCGTCTCGGGCGGCTCAAGCGCTTCTTCTCGCCGCAGCTCGCGGAGCTCATCGTGGCCGGCGGCGCTGACGATCCGCTGGCAACCCATCGGCGCGATCTCACCGTCTGCTTCCTCGACCTGCGCGGCTTCACGGCCTTCGCCGAGACCGTCGAGCCCGAGGAAGTCATGCGCGTGCTGCGCGACTATCACGCCGAGATGGGCCGGCTGATCCTCGAGCACGAAGGCACGCTCGAGCGTTTTACGGGCGATGGCATGATGATCTTCTTCAACGACCCGGTGCCGGTGCCCAACGCCGCCGAGCGCACGGTGCGCATGGCGCTCGCCATGCGCAAGCGCGTCGCCGAGATGATCGGCTCCTGGCGCAGCATGGGCTACGAGCTCGGACTCGGCATCGGCATTGCGCAGGGCTATGCCACGATCGGCGCCATCGGTTACGAGGGACGCTGGGATTACGGTGCGATCGGCACCGTGACGAATCTCGCCGCGCGGCTGTGTGGCGAGGCCAAGCCCGGGCAGATCCTGGTCTCCAAGCGGCTGCTCGCCGCCACCGGTGAGCTCTTCGAGGTCGAATCGGTCGGCGAGCTGACCCTCAAGGGGCTGCACCGCCCCGTCACGGCCTACAACGTCATCGGCGCGCGGACCGTGAGCCCATGAAGACCGAGATGTTCAGGCCGGAAATCGAGCTCTTCAACGACAGCCTCGCGCGTTGTCTCCGCCGCGGTGAGCTCTTTCAGCGCTTCTATGAGCTGTTTCTGGCCTCCTCGGACGAGGTCCGCGAGAAGTTCCGCGCTACCGATTTCCGCCGGCAGCGCCGGATGCTGCAGACCTCCTTCTACATGCTCGTGGAATACATCGCTCTCGGCTGGCCGGAGTGTGAGGCCTATCTCGAGCGCATCGCCGTCGCCCACGGCAAGCACGGCCGCGACATTGCCCCCCATCTGTACGATCTCTGGCTCGATTGCCTGCTGCACGCCGCGAAGGAATGCGACCAGCAGTGGTTGCCGGAAGTCGAAGCGGCCTGGCGTTACATGATGGGCGCCGGGATCCTGTTCCTCAAGGCTCGCTACGACCGAGCGCCTCCCGCGGGGGGCCGGCAGGCTTCGCGCTGATCGCCGCTCGATCAGCTTCCCAATCCCACTCGGCGCAGCAGATCCGCAAAGCGCGGATCCGCACGCAGGCTGTCATATCGGGCATCGACCTTGAGGTGAGTGAGCCTGGCGCTCCGGTCGGCATAGCATTTCTCGAGCCAGGCAAACGCGGAGTCCAGGTCCCCGAGCCGCGCATAAAGCGAGGCGAGCTCGTCAGCGGCCGCTGGCCCCTGGGCTTCGAGAGACTGGATCCGCGCCTTGAGGAACCCCGGCCATGAGTCTTTCGCGAAGGCGTCGTGGAATGCGGCTACCTCGGACGCCGGCACCCCGTCGAGCGCCTTCTGCCGGGCGTATGCCGCCACCGCCTCGGAGTACATCCCCTTGTTGGCGTAGGCCTCGAACAGGAGGTAGTTGGTATCGGCGAAGGTGCGCCCGAGCTCGAGCGTCTTTTGCAGCTGCCCGATGGCTTCCGTGTAGCGGCGCGCGGAATTCAGCTGGATTCCGAGCGCGAGGTTCGCGACCTGCGACAGCGGATCGAGCTCGACCGCCAGGCGCCCCTCCGCGAGCCCCTCGTCGAAGCGTCCGGTATTGACGAGCAGTTCTCCGTACCACTGGTGCGGCACGGGAGAGTTGGGGCTGAGCTCGACCGCCCGCTGATATTCCCGCTCCGCCCCCGTCCAGTCGAAATCGAAGATCTCGAGTATCAGCCCGAGCGAAGCGTGCGCCTGCGAGAGGTCATCGTCGATCGCCAGGGCCCGCAGGATCGCGGTCTTCGCCTGCGGCATCGTCTCGGTCGCCCTCGCCGTGCGGTCGTAGATCGGCAGCAGACTGTAGCAGTCGGCCAGGCCCGTGAAGGCGAGCGCGTAATTCGGGTCGCGGGCGATAGCCTGCTCGAAGAACCGGACGGCCTTCCTGAACTCCTCCGGCGAGCGTCGATTCCAGTGAAAGTGGCCGCGCAGGTAGAGTTGATACGCGTCCGAGTCGAGTGAGGCGGTTCGTCCCGGCGGCGGCGCGCTCAAGAGCGTGGCGCTCAATGACTGCACCACCGAGGCGGCAATCTCGTCCTGCACCTTGAAGATGTCGACGAGCGTGCGATCGTGGGTCTGCGACCAGAGCTGATAGCCGGTCTCGACCCGGATCAACTGCACCGCGATGCGGATCGTGTTGCCGGACTTGCGCACGCTCCCTTCGAGCACGTGGGCGACGTTGAGCGCCTGCGCAATCTCGGCAATGGTCGCCTGCTTGCCCTTGAAGTAGAAGCAGGAAGTGCGGGCCGGTATGCGCAGCCCCGGAACCCGGGTGAGGAGGCCGATGAGCTCCTCGGTCAGCCCGTCCGCGAAGTACTCCTGATCCTTGTTCTGGCTCATGTCCACGAACGGCAGCACGGCGATCGATTTCTCCGACGCGGCGCCCTGCGCGGGTGCGGCGGATTGAGCTGCCGCGCCGGCCGGCCAGACGCCGTAGCGCGCGAGCTCCGGGGACGCCCGGATCGGGCCGCCATGTGGGGCGCTGCCAAGGGAGCCTGCGGCGGCGGCCGGCACGTCCTCAACGAGCGTCAACAGATGGGACACGCGCTCGACGAAGGCGAGCGGCGTCTCCCCGCTCCTGAGCCACATCCACTGTACTTCGTGGAACTTGTCGGGGACCCGGGCGTCGCTCTCACTGGTGCCGTCGATGACAGCCGGCAGCAGAAACGGCTTCTCGGCAGCCATCATCTGCGAGCGATCGACCGCCAGCTTCCATTCGAGTCTGAAGTATCCCTCGACGCGGGCGCGCGAATTCCTCGAGATGATGGGCACGAACAACGCGCAAGTCTTGATCTGCCTGCGGATCGCGGCGTCCCACGCGGCGCCGCCACGGAGCTCGTTCTGGTCGAACCACACCTCGATCCCTGCCTCGCGGAGCGTGTTGCAGATCCGCGCCGCGACTTCCGCGTCCTCCGAGGCGTAACTGAGGAAGACGGCCCGATGCCCGCCCGAGGCTGCAACCGGGTCGCCCTTAGGCCCAGATTCGTCGGTCACGGAGTGCTTCGAAGTTGAGGTTTCTTGTAAACGGCAGAATGAACCTCGGCGTCTGATTGCGCAAACCGCACCGCCGCCGGGTGCGGCAGCAGCTCGGGCAGGCATTTTGCCGGCCTGTTGGAAACCCAAATAGAATCAGCGCCCTCGGCGGACCCCATGCGACCCAATCCGCAGGCCAGTTGGCCCCGTGCCGTTTGGTGATGCTCCTTAACTCTGCATAGCAGAGTACTTGACGCCGCATGGTACTGGCCGTTATCTTCCTGCCATGCGGCAGCCTCACACCCTGGCTCTGGACTCACATGCCGCGGCGACGCTGCGCTACATCCGCGCCTCCATGGAGGCCGCGGGAACTGTGGCGGTGTCGGGGTCTGCGGGCGTGACCATGGGGGCGGTGGGCTTGCTCGCCGCGGCGCTGGCCTCGAGCCCTGCCCTGCGGCCCCACTGGCTCATCGTCTGGTTGATCGCCGCGACCGTCGCGGCGCTCGCCGGTGGTGTGCTCATGGCCCGCCAGGCCTCGCGGCAGGGGTTCACCCTCTTCGGCGCACCGGTTCGCAAGTTCAGCCTCTGCCTCGCGCCGGGCCTGTTTGGCGGCGCGGTCATGACGCTGGTCCTGTGGCAGGCGGGCGACCAGCGCGCGATCCCCGGCACGTGGCTGTTGCTCTACGGTTGTGCGCTGATTTCAACGAGCGCCCCAACGACCCGCATCGTGGGCGTCCTCGGGAGTCTCTTCGCCTTGCTGGGTCTCGTCACATTCCTGCTACCCGAGAGCCTGCAGAACATCGCCCTCGGGTGCGGGTTCGGCGGGCTGCACCTGGCTGTCGGCATCCTGATCAGGCGGAGAAGCCGTGGCAGCGAAGACTAGTGCGCGGGTCCGCACCGACGCTCCGGCGTTCAAGCGCGCCGGGAAGCTCGCCTTGGTGAGCGGCGCCTCGAGGGCCGACGGGGACTCGAGTCTCGACCGGCTGGTGTACGAGCGCGTGCGCCTTGGGATGATGAGTGCACTGGCCGTGCGCGATGAGCTCACCTTCAGCGAGATGAAGGCTCTCTTCGACGTCAGCGACGGAAACCTGAGCGCCCACGCGCGCAAGCTCGAGGAAGCCAGGTATGTGACCTGCACCAAGTCGTTCGACGGCCGCCGCCCCAAGTCCGTCTATCGCCTGACGGCCGCGGGACGTGCAGCGCTGAACCGCTACCTCGACCATGTAGAGGCGGTCATCAAGGCAACCAGGCGGGGTTGAATTTTTTCGCCGACTAACTTTGTATTGCAGAGTACTCTACCTCATGCACGTCGCAATCATCATGGACGGCAATGGGCGCTGGGCCGGCAGACGCAATCTGAACCGGCCGGCCGGGCACCGCGCGGGCGTCAAGGTCGCCGAAGCCGTGGTGCGCGCGGCGGCACGACACGGGGTAAACACCCTGACGCTCTACGCCTTCTCATCCGATAACTGGATGCGCCCGCGCCCGGAGGTGGACGCTCTGTTCGGACTCCTGCGTCGCTACCTGATGACCGAAACGGACCGCTGCCTCGAGGAGTCGATCCGGCTGAACGTGATCGGACGCCGCGACCGCCTGAATCCCGCCCTGGCGGCGCAGATCGAGCGCAGCGAACGACTGACCGCCGCGTGCTCGCGGATGCACCTGCGCCTCGCGGTCGACTATTCATCCCGATACAGCATCACGGAGGCAGGCCGCCGTCTTCGCCCGACGGCGAGCGGTGAGCGTGTCGAGTATCTGCGGCAACTCGCCGCTGTAGATCATTCGGATCCGGTGCCCGCCGAGGTCGATCTGCTCATCCGGACCGGCGGCGAGCAGCGTCTGAGTGACTTCCTGCTGTGGGAGTGCGCCTACGCGGAGCTGCTCTTTCTCGACTGCCTGTGGCCCGATTTCGACGCGGCGCAGCTCGCACAGGCGCTCGGGGAGTACTCGCGACGCCAGCGACGTTTTGGCCGCATTCCGGCGAGCGGCGAGCTTGCCGTCGCGACTCCCTGCCCGTGAGCTCCGAGCGAACGCAATCACCGAAGCTCCTCGGGACGCTGTGGGGCAGCGCCGCGGCTCTCTCGGCCTTCGCGACCGCCCTGCTCTACGCGGCGCGCCCCGGCATCAACTGGGCGATATCGACGCTGGCGGCTTCCCTCGGTCTGATCGGCTTCCTCGGCGGCGCTCGCAGGAAATGGCGCCTCGACGTCGTGTTGCCACTGGCGCTCGCCTGCCTGATCGCCTCGGGAGCGGCCGTCACCGCGAATCCCGCCGCCGCGCTACTCATCGCCGCCGCGGCGCTTTTCGCTCTCGGCTCGGCGGTGGTCGCGGTCTACCTCGACTCGACTCCCGCCGATGGACCGATCACCTGGCTCCTTGCGGCCCCTTATGCCGCAGTGCTCGCGATGAGCGAAGCCGGACGGCGATTCGCCGAAGCCACCGGTGCATTCCGCGAGGGGCGAGGCGTCCCGGTGATCCGGGGGATCGCCATCGCCACCCCGGTGACCATGCTGCTGGCTCTCCTGCTCTGTGAGGCCGATCCGACGTTCGCGGCCGGACGCGACTTCATCGCGCGGGCATTTCGTGACTTTTCAGTCCTCCCGCGCGGCGTGTTCTTCTCGGCGCTGACCGTCTGCCTGGCCGGAGCCTTTGGCATTGCCCTGCGCAACTCACCCCGCGAGCCGCGACCCGACTCGCCGCCGTGGAGACCGCGCGAGCTGTTGGGCGATACCGAGCGGCAGATCGTGCTCGGCTCGGTCGCCGCGCTCTTTGCGCTCTATCTGGTATTGCAGGTGTCGTACCTGTTCGGTGACCCCGGTGGACGAGCCGGCAGCGGCGTCAGCTACGCCGACGCCGTTCACCGCGGCTTTGTGGAGCTCAACGTTGCCGCCACGGTGTGTGGCGTCCTGCTGCTGGCGCTTCGGCTGTTTGGAGTCTCAAGTCCGCGCGATCGGTGGCTCGAGGCCCTCGAGTGGATCGTGACCCTGCAGGCCGCCGTTCTCCTGGTGTCGGCCTTCCATCGCGTGAATCTCTACGAGGGCGCATACGGGTTCACCCGGCTGCGCTTATATGTCCAGGTCTACGCGGCTGTGGCTCTCATGGCGCTGATCCTGCTGCTCGTTGAGCTTCACGCAGTGCCGTCGCTCGATCGATTCCTGCGGCGAGTCATGGTGGTGTCGGGCCTCGCGCTCGCATGCCTCGTCTTTGGAAATTCCGATGCCTGGATCGCCCGGGCAAACCTGCTCCGCTACGCGCGTACCGGCCGGATCGACATCGTCTATCTGACACGTAACCTGGGAGCGGATGCCGTGCCGGAGCTCGTCAGCGCCCTGCCGCGCCTGCCGGCTGCCGTCGCGGGACACATCGAGGGGTGCCTGAGACAGTGGTATCGCAATTACCCCGGCGACGAAAACGACCGGTGGTTCGAATGGAGTCTGCGCCGCGCGGCGTTGATCCGAGCGCTCACCGGCATCAAGGCTCACGATCCGGTCACTGCCATGCCAACAGCGGCTGAGGCCGAGTCCTGCCGCAACGCTCCGTAGCGCCGCAAGCGCCGGAGCATCCACGGGTGTCCGCGAGTGTCGGCGCGGAAGGCGGAAGCTGAAACAGTCAAGCTCCCGACAGGGAGCCCGATGCGCGGCACTGTCCGTTGATGTCCGGCTCTCGCGCGTGAGACCATCGCGGCGAACAATCAGCATACGGGTCTCTTATGCCGATGCGAACTCTGGGCGTGCTCGGTCTGGCAATCACCCTCGCGGCCATTGCCCAGGAGCCCCCGATGGGGCCGCTGCGCCCCGATCAGACGGCCTTTCGCACCTTATATAAGGAGTTGGTCGAGACCAATACCACCCTTTCGAGCGGCAGCTGCACGCTCCTGGCCGAACGCATCGCGGCACATCTCAAAGCCGCGGGATTCGAGGACAAGGACATCACCTTGTTTTCGGTGCCCGATCATCCCAAGGAAGGCGGCGTGGTGGCGGTCCTTGCCGGAACCTCGAAGACGGCGAAGCCGATCTTGCTGCTGGGGCACCTGGACGTGGTCGAGGCGCGACGGGAGGACTGGACGCGGGATCCATTTACGCTGATCGAGGAGAACGGCTACTTCTACGGCCGCGGAACCGCCGACATGAAAGACATGGACGCCGCGTGGATCGACGCCATGATGCGGTTCAAGCAGGGCGGTTACCATCCCAAGCGCTCCATCAAGATGGCTCTCACCTGCGGCGAGGAAACCACCTACGCGTTCAATGGCGCCCAGTGGCTGGCCCGAAACAGACCCGACCTCATCGCAGCGGCCTTCGCCCTGAATGAGGGGGGCGGTGGGCGCACCGACGGACATGGCAAGCTCCTGATGGAATACATTCAGGTCGGCGAGAAGGCCGCTCAGAACTACCGGCTCGAGACTGTGAATGCGGGAGGCCACAGCTCCATCCCGATTCGCGACAATGCGATTTACCAGCTCGCCGACGCGCTCGTGAAGCTTCGCGCCTACGAATTCCCGGCGAAGTTCACCGACACGACGCGGCAGTTCTTTGCCAAGGCCGGAGCCGTGCGCGACGACGAATTGGGCCGCGCCATGGTTGCGCTCGCGAAGAACCCCGACGACCGCTCGGCCGAGGCCATCGTCTCCAGGGATCGCATCTACCACAGCATGCTGCGCACGACCTGCGTCGCGACGCTCCTCGAGGGCGGGCACGCGAACAATGCGCTGCCCCAGCGTGCCGCGGCCAATGCGAACTGTCGCATCTTCCCCGGCGAGACCGTGGAGGGGACTCGAGCCGCTCTCGTGGCCGCCATCGCCGATCCCGGCGTCAAGGTGACGCCGGTGCCGCCGGTGCGACCCGTCGCCATACCGCCACCGCTCGATCCGAAGATCGTCGGGCCCGCCGAGAAGCTCGTGGCGAGGTACTTTCCGGGTATGCCGCTCGTTCCGACCATGTCGACCGGCGCCACCGACGGCATCTTCCTCGAGGCCATCGGCATTCCCGTCTATGGCGTGCCGGGTCCCTGGGAAGACCCGGATGGTAATGGCGCGCATGGCCTCAACGAGCGGTGCAGCGTAAGGGCCGCATTCGTGGGCAGGGACTTTCTCACCGACCTTATCAAGGCCTACGCGGATTCGACGTGAGGCCAGGCTCGCCGGCCCTGAAGCCTAAGCGAATGAAACGCCTCATCCCGCTTTTTTTCGCCCTCGCCCTGGGCGCTTGCGCGTCGGGCTCGCACTCCCACGATGCGGCCAATTCGACCGGAGTCTTTCGCGTCAAACCCGTCCGGCCGGTCGTGGAGCTGCTGCCGATTGCCCTCGCCTCGACGCCGCCCTCCGAGAGCGGCGACTTCCGGCGAGCGGATCTCGTCGAGCTGACTGCGCTCGATCCGACGATCAGGCTCGACATTCGCTACGCCACCACCCGCAACTTCCTCGGCACCCCGCTCTACGGTCAGGCGCGCGCCTTCATGCAACGGCCGGCGGCAGAGGCGCTGGTGCGCGTGCACCGCTCGCTCGCAGCGGAGGGTTACGGCCTTCTGGTGCACGACGCCTATCGGCCGTGGTACGTGACCCGGATATTCTGGGATGCGATGCCGGTTGAGCTGCACAAATTCGTCGCCGATCCCGCGGAAGGCTCACGTCACAATCGCGGCTGCGCCGTGGATCTCACCCTCTACTACCTCAAGACGGGTCGCGCGGTGAGCATGCCGAGTCTCTACGACGAGGCGACCGAGCGGGCGTATGCGAGCTACACGGGTGGAACCCCGGAGCAGCGCCGCCTGCGCGACCTTCTGCAACGGCACATGGAAGCCGAGGGTTTTTCGGTTTACGAGTTCGAGTGGTGGCACTTCGACTATCGCGACTGGAAGGCCTACGCCATCCAGAACGTGCGCTTCGAGGATATCGGGCGCATTCGCTGAGCCGTATGGAGACCGTGAGAAAAGTCGGCACGGCCTTGAAGAGTCCGCCGTGATCGGCCGTCGGGATTGACGCAGCATGGCGGCCGTCAGCGCGGGCCTGCTTCTCTACCGCCGGCGCGGTTCGCGCCCTGAAGTCTTTCTCGTTCACCCGGGAGGTCCCTATTGGGCGAAGAAGGACGACGGCGCCTGGTCGGTGCCGAAGGGTCTCGTCAATCCCAACGAAGACGAGCTCGCCTGCGCGCGGCGCGAATTCAGGGAAGAGACCGGATTCGAGACCGCCGAGGGCGGCCGCGAACGGGATCTCGGTATATTCCCGCAACCGAGCGGCAAGCGGCTGCACGTCTGGGCGATCGATGGGGACTGCAACCCGGCAGATCTCAAGAGCAACCTGTTCGAGATGGAATGGCCGCCGAAGTCGGGCCGCACCGGACGATTCCCGGAAGTCGATCGCGGCGGCTGGTTTGATAGAGAATCGGCGCTGCGGAAGATCGCGAAAGGTCAACGTCCCCTCATCGAGAAGTTCTACGCCGAGTTGCCTGAGAGTTCCCCGTGATCGAGGAGCTTAGTCTCATGCACAGCCGATGATTTTCCACGCCATCAAGGCCGGAGGTGTGGACACGCTGATCGAGAGATACACTCGCGCCGCGCGCGGAGACTTGATCAGATCTGGCATCGAGAAGCTGAAAGCGGGCGGACTGGGAAATCCCGCGGCTGCAGCTAAAGAAGATCCGCACATGAACTGCCCGAGCTGGTTAAGGATTCGACGCCTCGAGACCGCGAGCGATCGGGAGCTCGAGGGGCTGAGCGATGTACTCCGGGACTGCGTGGAGGGCGGCGCGTCCGTCGGCTTCATGCTACCGCTGACCCGGGGGAAGGCGCAGGCGTTCTGGCGCGGCGCCTCGGCGAGCGCCGCACGTGGCGAGCGCGTGGTGCTGGTGGCCGAGGAGCAGGCGGGTGCCATCGTAGGCACCGCTCAGGTGATCTGGGCGCAGTTCGAAAATCAGCCGCATCGAGCCGATGTCGCGAAGATGCTCGTGCATCGGCGCGCACGCCGGCAGGGCATCGGCGCAGCGCTGCTCGCTGCCGCAGAGCGCTGTGCGCTAGAGGCGGGCAGAACGCTGCTGGTTCTCGATACGGCGAGCGATGACGCCGAGCGGCTATATGTTCGACAGGGCTGGCAGCGTGTCGGCGACATCCCGGACTACGCGCTGTGGCCCGCGGGTGGATTCTGCTCTACGACGATCTTCTTCAAAGAGCTGCGCGGCACGCCCTGACTGATCTGAGGACTTCGTATGCACCTCAAAGACAAAGTCGCCGTCGTGACCGGCGCAGCCAGCGGCATCGGCAAGGAGATCGCCCGGACGTTTGCCGAGGCGGGCGCAAAGGTGGCCATCGCCGATCTCAACGCGGCGGCAGCCCATGCGGCAGCCGACGAGTTGAATAGCCCCGGACAGAGGGCCATTGCCGTTGCCATGGACGTCACGCGCGAATCGGACGTCGATTTCGGCATGGCCGCCGTCGTCTCGGCTTTCGGGCGAATCGACGTTCTCGTCAGCAACGCCGGGATTCAGATCGTCGCCCCGCTGGACGAGTTCCCATTCGCCGAATGGAAACGACTGCTGGCAATCCACCTGGACGGCGCCTTCCTCACCACCCGCGCGGCGCTCCGACAGATGTACAAGCAGCGCGGTGGGACCATCATCTACATGGGGTCAGTCCATTCGAAGGAGGCCTCCGTGCTCAAGGCGCCCTATGTCACCGCCAAGCACGGCCTCATCGGGCTCGCCAAGGTGGTTGCCAAGGAAGGCGCCAGACATGGGGTTCGCGCGAATGTCATATGCCCGGGCTTCGTGCGCACGCCGCTCGTCGACAAGCAGATCCCGGAGCAGGCGCAGAAGCTCGGCATATCCGAGGAGGCCGTCGTCAAGGACATCATGCTGGCAGAGACGGTGGATGGTGAATTCACCACGATCCAGGACGTCGCGCAGGTCGCTCTGTTCCTGGCCTCCTTCAAGTCGCATGCACTGACCGGGCAATCGGTGGTCGTCAGTCACGGCTGGTTCATGCAATGATCGTACGACTCGCCGAGATGCCCGATAGGCCGATGCCTCGCCCTTGAATGGACCGGTGAAGCCGAAGCCCGCGGACTCGGCACCGTAGTACGACGCAGCACCTTTACCCGGAAGCGGCCACCGCCGGCGCGTTTGCCGGCGCCCAGTTAGACAACATTATTGTTGACAGTCAACCGATATGGTGATATTCATACGACATGATGACTGTTCGGCATTCGCTGCGGTTGGTGGATGAGGGCGGACCGGATCCGGATTTCGCCCAGGACCGCCTGGATCGGGTCTTCTTCGCCCTGTCGGATCCGGTCCGGCGACAGATCCTCGAGAGGCTCGACGGGCAGGCGCTGCTGGTCTCCGAGCTCGCTGCGCCGTACGAGATCTCACTGCAGGCCGTGTCCCGTCACATCCAGGTATTGGTGCGGGCGGGGCTCATCCAGCAGGAGCGCACCGGACGCATCAGCCGGTGCAGCCTGGACGCGGGCCCGCTCCTCGACGCGGCCGTCTGGATGAACCGCTACAGCAAGTACTGGCAGCAGCAGTTCGACGTGCTCGCCGCCACTTTGTCGGAAATCGACGAGCGAAGAATGGAGCAGCCGACGCCCGCCCCGCGGCGCAAGCGAGCGGAGAAACGCTCGCGACGCAAGAAGTGATTGGCGCGAAAGCGGAGCGCCGCAAGCCCAAGCCAGACTTCCGTAGTCCCATTGGAGAGCGCCATGACCAAACATCGAATCGTGAGTCACGAGGACTGGATCGCCGCCCGCACGCGTCTTCTCGCCAAGGAAAAGGAGCTCACCCGTCGTCGTGATGAGCTCAGCCGGGAGCGCCGGGACCTGCCTTGGGAGCGGGTCGAGAAGGAATACGTCTTCCAAGGCGAGAACGGCCGGGAAATGCTCGCGGATCTCTTCGGCAAGCGCAGCCAGCTCATCGTCTACCACTTCATGTACGGTCCGGACTGGGAGATCGGCTGCCGCAGCTGCTCCTTCTGGGCCGACAACTTCAACGGCATCACCCCGCATCTCAACGCCCGGGACGTCTCGCTGGTCGCCGTCTCACGCGCGCCGCTGCAGAAGCTTCAGGCCCAGGCCCGACGATTCGGCTGGACGTTCAAGTGGGTCTCCTCCTCCGGCACCGACTTCAATTTCGACTACAACGTCTCGTTCTCACCGCAGACCCTCGCCCGGGGTGAAGCGCTGTACAACTACACGATGCAAAAGATGTCCGACGATACCACCGAGCTTCCGGGAATCAGCGCGTTCTTCAAGGATGGCGATCAGATCTTCCACAGCTATTCCACCTACGCGCGCGGACTCGACATGCTGAACGCCGCATATCACTACCTCGACATCGCGCCGAAGGGACGCGACGAGGATGGTCTGCCGTTCCCGATGGACTGGGTGAGGCACCGCGTCGCCTACGAAAGCTGATTCGGCCGTAGCTGGAGAACACACCTATGAAATACGCGGATGTGAACGGCAAGCTCGCGGACTATCGCAGGCAGATCGCCACAATTCGGGACAAGATGAGAGAGACGCTCGCCACCGTCGAGCCGCAGGAGGTCAAGGACTACGAGTTCGCCAACATCGACGGCCCGGTGCGCCTGTCGGAGCTCTTCGGTCATCACGAGGATCTCATCCTCATTCACAATATGGGTGTCTCCTGCTCGTACTGCACCCTGTGGGCCGACGGCTACAACGGCATCCATCAACACGTGCTGACCCGGGCGGCCTTCGTGGCGTCGAGCCCCGACCGGCCCACTGTCCAGAAGAAATTCGCCGAGAGCCGTGGCTGGAAATTCCCGATGGTGAGTCATGCGGGATCGACCTTCGCGGCCGATATGGGCTACGTATCCGCGAAGGGAGGATGGATGCCTGGCGTCTCCGTCTTCAGGCGCGAGGGCCATACCATCATGCGGGTTTCTGACACCGGTTTCAGTCCCAGCGACGACTTTTGCACCCTGTGGCACTTCTTCGATCTGTTGCCGGGCGGTATCGGCGAGTGGCCGATGAAGCCAACCCACGCCGGCCCCTGACTCAGGGAGGAGCGCGCCATGTGTCCGGCTTGCATCGGATCCGCCCTCCTCCTGCTGAGCGGTGCCGGCTCGGCGGGAGGGGCCGCCGCTCTCACGCTGCGATCTTTGACGAATCGCTCGCGAGATCCCGCTTCGCGCACTCAACGGGGACCGAACCGCGACCCTTCCCGCAGGGCGCTGTGGAGGCGATCGATTAGCGCATAGATTTCGCGGCTGTGACTCTTGAGTAGGCTGTGGAACCTTTCGTCGCTATCGAGCCATCCCCGCAGTGCGCGGTCTACATCGTTCGCTCGCTCGCGGATATAGAGGGTTGCCTCCGGGGACCGACTGATCTTTCGCAGGATTGCGCCGGCCGCCACCAGAGACTGCGGATCCCTGGATGGACCCTTGCTCGCAAGCTCTGCGAGCGCATCACACAAACGCTCGGTTTCCTCCAGGTCCATCGCTGCGATCCTGTAAATTCACGAGCCACGCGGCAAGCGAGACAGAGCCTGGAAGTGTCACCGGCCCGCCTGCGCGTCACGACGACTCGATGCGCTTCTGAATATCCTCGGCCTTCTGGCTGGCCCTGAACTCGATGATGCGGAAATCAGCCAGCCTGTGCTTGCAGAAGGGATCTTCCCGGACTATGGCTTCGATCTCCTCCAGGTTCTTGCCCACCGACAGGATGATCCCGCCTTCCCGCGGTATCTTTCGCCCCGAGACGAGGAAGTTGCCGGCCGCATAATACTTGTTCAGGAAGCGGACGTGCGCCCCCATGTGTGCGTCGATGTCCTCGAGGCTGGCCTTGTAGATGAGCTCGATGACGAACACGGTCGCGAGCCTCGATCAAGGACGCCGCGCGGGTCCAGTGCCTTCGTTACGCACGGTGCCGCGTTCCTTGAGCCAGTCCGTGAGCGCGCGGCGGGCCGTGGTTGAGAAGTCGGTAAAGACGCCGTCGACGCCCAGGGAAAAGTAAGCGTGGTATTCGGCTTTCGGGTCGCGGTGGTACGTCCTGGTCAGATGCTGCGGGTCGTCCCGGAACGTGTAGGCGTGAACGAACAGACCGGCGTTGTGCGCGTCGGCAATCAGCGAAGTGGGCGGCATGTTGGATGCCTCAGAGAGAGCAGTGACCGGATTGCCGGCCGCATCAACTCCCCGGGCGGGCAGTATGTACGGCTTCCAGGGGCCAATGCCATCCGCATAGGTCTTGATCTCCGCAAGCCCCGCGGCGGTAACCATCGCCGCGAAGGTGCGCGGATCGCCGGCCTGGAGCCAGGAGAACGGCTTTGCAGTATCCGGTGATGTGTAGGTGATCGCGCCGGAGCGGTAGTCGATATCGGTACCGTCGATCAGCTGCACGACTTTGGTCTTGAGTCCAAGCTTGCGCATGAGCTTGAGGCTCGCGGGATCGAAGGATTGGACGAACACGGGCGCATCCGGGGTGTTCCAGCCCTCCTTCGTGAGCATCGCGAGGAGCTTCTCTTCCAGAGGCCGACCCAGCTGACGCTGGTAGAGCGGATTCTTGGTCTCGGGGTAGACGTAGATCCGACGCCCGGAATGAGCGGCCATCGCCCGCTTGGCGAGATCGACGATTTCCTGAAATGTCGCCATCGGGTACAGGCCGTCGTACTGCTTGCTGCGCGTGGCGATGGGCTGCCTGACCCGCAGGGTCTTCAGCTCGGCGGCCGTGAAATCGCTGATGTACCAGTCGGGCCCCGTGGCGACGCCGTCGACCATGCGGGTCTTCCTGCGGGAAGCGAATTCCGGGTGTTTCGCGACATCCGTGGTATCGCTTAAGTACACGTTGTGGCAGGCAAACAGCACGCCGTCGCTGGAGGACTGGAGGTCGAGTTCGAGCGCGTCGGCGCCGCCGGAAATCGCCGCCTCGTAGCCGGCGATGACTTCTTCCGGGTATAGACCCGGCAGCCCGCGATGCCCAAGGATGAGCGGCGGCGCGCCGTCGAGCGTGCTCGAGATCGCGGCCGGCTGAGCGAAGCAGACGACCGGCAGCAAGCTCGCGCTACACGCCGTGACGTACCGCCCGAGCGCCCTGGCAGTGCCCATGAATGTGCCTGCTGCTCTCGTCCGCGTCATGCCGGCTTAGCTGATGGCACGCGGCAGCGACGCGCGCTTGTCATGTCTCAGGGTGGGCACGATACAGGCGATCGCCAATACACACCCTGCGAGCAGCAGGATAAAGCCGCCATCCCATCCGAACCAGTCGACCGTGTAGCCGACCAGGGCATTGGCGGCCAGCGACCCGCCCAGATAGCCGAACATGCCCGTGAAGCCGGCGGCGGTGCCCGCCGCCTTCTTCGGCACCAGCTCGAGCGCCTGCAGGCCGATCAGCATGACGGGCCCGTAGATGAGGAAACCCACGCAGACCAGTGCGGCGATGTCGACGGTCGGATTGCCCGGCGGATTGAGCCAATATACCGCTGTAGCCACGGCAACCAACACCATGAACAGAATGCCGACGATCCCACGGCGCCCCTGGAAGAAGCGGTCGGAAATCCAGCCGCACAGCAGCGTTCCGGGGATACCCGCCCACTCGTATAGAAAATAGGCCCAGGAGGTCTTGTCGACCGTGAAGTGCTTGGCTTCCTTGAGGTAGGTGGGGGCCCAGTCGAGGACCCCATAACGGAGCAGGTAGACGAATACGTTGGCCAGAGCGATCCACCACAGCAGCCTGTTCCTGAGGATGTGCTGGACGAAAATCTCCCGGGCGCTGAACTCCCGCTCGTAGTGCTCGCTGTAATCCTCAGGATAGTCGTTCTTATACTTCTCTATCGAAGGCAGCCCGACGGACTGCGGTGTGTCGCGCAACATCACAACGGCAAAGAGCGCCACGCCGATGGCCACCACCGCAGGAACGTAGAAAGCGGCGTGCCAGTCGCCGTACCAGGCGAGGCCTACCAGAAACAGCGGACCGATGAGGCCGCCGCCGACGTTGTGCGCGATGTTCCACGCCGAAACGATCCGCCCGCGTTCCTTGTGCGACCACCAGTGGACCATCAGCCGTCCGCAGGGCGGCCATCCCATCCCCTGGAACCAGCCGTTCAAGAACAGCATGATGAACATGATGGCGATGCTCGAGGTGGCCCAGCGCGTGAGGCCCAGAGTGAGGCTCACGGCGGCCGACATCACGAGGCCGAGCGGCAGGAAGAAGCGGGCATTCGATCGGTCGGACACGCTCCCCATCAGGAACTTCGACAGGCCATAGGCAATCGACACGCCCGACAGCGCGAAGCCGAGAGCGCCCCGACCGTATCCCTGATCGACCAGATAAGGCATCGCGAGATTGAAGTTCAATCTGACCAGATAAAAACCCGCGTACCCGACGAATATGCCGACAAAGATCTGCCATCGCAGCCGCCGATAGGTCGGCTCGATCTGCTCATCGGCCCTGAGCGGCAGGTGCTCGGCTGCTTTCAGGAAAGCCAACATCGAACGCCCTCACCCGCCCATGAGTTCATTGACTATCGGCGCGTCGGCTGCGCCGCTTGGCTTCGGTCGTCTTGCCTGACGCGGGCAAGCCGCAGAGCATCAAGAGCGTTGCAGCCACGTCGCTTGCTCGTCAGTCGCAGGAATTCCTCTAATATCCTATACGTTATCAGATGCGCTAGCGGGGTTGCCCCTCGCTGCTGCAGCGGCCGAGGACTTCTCGCGGCACGGAGACGGACAGCTTGAACCCGCGTCGGCGCGAACTGCATGAGCTTCTCAGCAGGTCAGGAGCTCGATCCGTCCACCAGCCAGCACTACCAGAGTCTTCTTGAAGTCGGTCGCGATCGATAGCTGGGGAAGGACGTACCGATACGTCCCGACATGCGACTGACCGTCCTCGTCGGCGACAACGAGCCATCGATCGAGCGCGGGTTTCAAGGGAGCGCCCTTCGCTCCTCTCGCGTGGATGCGTTCGAGCAAAGACTGGGTCCTGTCCAGGAACCCGTTCGGATCTGAATCGGGATTGTGCACGAATCCGATTACCTCCGCGGCGGCCCTCGAGCCGCCCTCCACAAAGCGTACCCGGACATGGTTTCCATGAATCCTGTACTCGACCTCCCGCTGCGCGGACCGGTGCGCAAGATGACTCCGGATTTGCTCTTCCAGCGCGGCAGCCGTCTTAGCGGCCAGCCGTATAGGGGCCGTGATGGTCACCAGCACCGTCTTGCCATCCGGCACGGACCCGTGCAGAGCAGCCTGCAAACCTCCAACAAGCCGGAGCGCCACCCTGTCGAACCGCAAGCGAGGCTTCGCGTCTCCGCGCCGGTTGCCTACTCGCTTGACAGTGACGACTTCGACCGCAACGCGCTTCGCGGCGATCGTGACATAAGCGTCGGCAGGCTCTTCGCCTCGTTCCCAGGTCGCAGAGAAATGCCTGGCGACGGCTTCGATGGCGGCCTGCTTCTGCTTCCTCAACTCGCTCATGTCCGTCGACGGGCCGCCCGGGTTTCAGCTTCTGCGCCTGGGCTTCTTGCGAATCGCCATCCAATCCTCCGAGGCCCTGGGGCCGCGCGGCTAGCAGCCTCAGCCTGACCACGACCGTCTGCTCATCGATGTGGGCGAGCCGCTCGTGCGGTTCGCTTGACAACCATCCCCCCTCTTTCCTACATTCGCGCGCCCTGAGCTCCGCCAACTTGGCTCAGTGGCGCGACCCGGCTTTGCATCTACCAAACGCTGGCAAGCAATCCCGCACAAAATTTAGCGCACAAGAAGGGAGGCAGTATGCGCGTACTTCGACCGTCGCTCTCGGGTGTTCTGCGCTCTCCGGCTGTGCTTCTTCTGCTCACTTCCATCGTACCTGTATCTGTACTGGCGCAGGAATGCACGGCCGGAAACGCGCCCCATGGCGCCTGGCTCTATGATGTTACCGACGAAGCGCACCCAAGACTGATCTCGGAGGATCCTGCCGATCCTGCTCGTACCCGGCTGAACGTCCCGGACGGGTTCAACTACACCTGGGACACCATTTCGGGGCAAAGTCCGAGTCAGGATACGCACTGCGGGATCGCCAATCCCGCCCACTGCCGGGATGCCGGCGTATACCCTCCGAGCCTAACCCCGCAGGATCCGCCGCCAGACCCCAATGTCCAGCCTCCGCTGCCGAACGTTGGCAAGAACAGCTTCTGTAACCAGGGAGGGCGTTTTGGCGCCCACTCTTCCACTGAGCTGTTCTATCCGCCGTATTACGGCAAGCTGGCGATAGTCTCCTGGTTTGTAGGCGGAGTACGGGTTTTCGACATTCGCAACCCAGACGCAGCGCGCCCGATCGCCTATTTCATTCCGGCGCCCAATGATACCGGCTGTGGGCCGCGCGGCGGACCCTCTCCCGGGCCTGGCTGTACTTTCGCAAACACCGGCCGGGACAATCACATGGTGAACACCATTCATACCAACAATGTCGAACTTGACGATCGCGGCTATATCTACATCGCGGATCGGGCCGGAACCGGGATGCACATTCTGAGGCTGACAGGCGAGGCCCGGCGGGCCGTCTCAGGGGATGCGGGTCGCAGCGAACAGGAAGCCAGTGATGGTCATCCTCTACCCGATTACCCGCCCTATGGATCACATGTGCCGACGGCGCATTTCGACCACACAGTCCGGCCCCAGCTGATTCCTCCACCACCTAAAATGATGTGTCCTGTCCTGAGCGCAAGCTGCACGGATGTGAGACCGGCGCAGTCGGCCTGGAACATGGAACTGGTGGGCTATGACACTTTGGACGGACGCTCGACCTATCAGCCGCTCGTCGTTCGCCAAGGCAATCGCTACATCGCGTACATGGCTCACCATGCTGGCACGGCCATTAACCGGTTGACTCTCGCCAGCGAGACTAACGGAACTTCCATTCTGGATGTGACCTACTCCGCTCACCCGGTTTATCTGGCGCATATCCCGGGGCCGGGTGGCTCGCTCGATGCCGCCGGTAACCAAATGGCACATGTGTGCAGTGGGGACATTTTGCCGTCCAACACCCCGGCAGAGGCGGCGCGGAAGCATAGCCACTACTACCTGCTGCGGAGCAACGGAAACTCGTCCGGATCCGCTAACCCCGGAGCTGAATCGCATCAAATCTTCGACGTCACGGATCCAGCTCACCCGGTATTGTTGACCACCGTCGCGCCACAACTCACCAACACTCACAAGAACTGGTGGGAGTGCGATACCGGCATAGCGTTTCTGGTCGCAAACGATAGCTCTCTGGCGAGCCCCCGACCTGGTCTCGCACCCGGCTGGCACCAGAGCGGTTCCAACCAGCACGTGAAGATCTACAACCTGCATGATCCCGCGAACCCGGAGTACATCCGGGATTTCGGCTTTGTCGGACAGCAACCCAACGTTGGAGACGCGGTGGAAGGACTGGTCAGCCCGCCGACGGGCATCCATGGACCCATCTCTGCCGGCAAGGAGAAAAACCGGGTCTACCTGCCCTATGGCGTGGGGTCGAACGCCGTGGTCGAAATCGTGGATCGTGAAGAGCTGCTGACCGGGTGCACTGCTGCCGACGCCTCAGCGCATTGCGCCACCAGCCCAACGCAACAGGAGATGCTGGCTCCGCAAACGGGGTGGTTCACCTTGCCGGGCCTGACATTGCAAGGTGGGCACACGTCCTTTCCCATCTTCGGCGAGGAGGATGGCAAGCCCCGCAACCTCCTGCTCGTGGTGTCGGAAGACTGATCCGAATCTCGCAGGTCTCGACCGACGGAATCCGGCACAGGGATTCCGTCGGTCGCTCACAGAATGGCGTTTTCCCAAGGGGTATGCGAACCATGACCTGCAGCTGGCCAATAGCCTTCCTCATGGTTGTTGCAATCGCCTGGTCCCTTGTGCTGGCTTCTGACGCTCCCGGTTCGGCGCCCGCACTGTCTCGTGAACTTCGTACCGACTTGGTCACGAAAATCCGCATTGGTAGTGCAACGAGAGACGGGGTCGCGAAGTTGTTAGGCCGCCCCTGGCGTACCGTCCATTACGGCGACTGTAATGCTGTCGAGTATCAGGAGCTTTGGGAATACTGGGGCCATGATATCCGTGGTAGTTTCAAACTCACGATTGAGTTCGACGACGCAGGCATCGCTCGGGTCGTTGCGCGCACTGTCCCTGCGGGTGGCATAGTGGTGTTGGCCGCGGCTCCAGCTCCCGAATCCAGTCACCAGCACTAGGGAAAAGAACCGGAATAAGGATGAAGCAAACAGTCGCGATTGCGGGGGCGATTTGCGCCATCTTATATAGCGACGGCGGCAGCGATCCCCCCGCCCCCCGGTGCGCCACACAGCTCTCGAGTACACAGGAGACACCGGCCAAGGGCAAAGACAGTCTCGCACAAGCCAACGCGCGGCCCCAGCGGAGAGCGATGCCATCGACCGTCGTAGTCTCATTTAAGGACGGATTGCTGTCGATCGTCGCCCAGGATGTCAGATTGCGCGATGTCCTGGACCAGGTGCGCGAGGCCACCGGAGCAGCGGTGCATGCGCCTGCGCTGAACGAACTCGTGACCGCCCATCTCGGACCGCGGGCCCCGGCACAGGTGATAGCCGCCTTGCTCAAGGGATCGCACGCGAGCTACGTGATTGTGGAC
>Ga0209472_1000074_pt1 | contig 56193 bp, 58 predicted proteins | sample GraSoiAngelo_130_FD_185887 | JGI IMG/M metagenome (GOLD analysis project Ga0209472, IMG submission 185887) | Grasslands soil microbial communities from the Angelo Coastal Reserve, California, USA - 14_0929_02_20cm (SPAdes) (version 2) | ecosystem: Environmental > Terrestrial > Soil > Grasslands ... | reverse complement strand
CGTTGAGTCAGTAGGTCCGTTCGGTTGACCAAAAACAACGTAGGGGCGCAGCATGCTGCGCCCCTACGGTTTTCCCGCTCCGTGCCTCGCTACATCTCCTTATAGACGTACGCTCCCACGACGGTCGCGAGGGGAATCGAGATCAGCGCTACGCACGTCCCGATCGTCATGAGTCGCTGCGGCATGAACCCCATCGGCGATTCGCCGATCGCGTGCAGCAGGCCCACGAAGAACCACACGGCGAGCCCCGCGATCACCGCTGTCTTCGCGCCCGCGCCGAACCGCGGCCGGATGGCCGCGTACACCCACAGCAGGCCGATCCCGGACACGAAATCGAGCGCCACCCACAACGGAATCGCGCTGTCCATCGCGCTCGGTTGCTTGCCGAGCGCCTGCATCGCGGCCGCCATGTCCGCCTTCAGCCACACGCCGTACGTGAGCCAATCGATGATGTTCAGCACCACCCCTGCCAGCAGCCCGCCCGACACCACGCGACCCCAATTGATTTTGCCCATAGTGACCTCGGGGAGGGAGGAGAAAATCGCACGCCGCTTCGACAGTAGGGGCCAATGCAAGCGCCGTCAAGCAAGCCTTCCTGTGCGTCTACGCGCCTATGCGTCTAGCCTTTATGGCACAACCAACACTGCTACCATTCCACCCAGCCCGTCGGGGATCGTGGCCACGCCGTGGGGCACCACCCAGTCCGACCCGTCGACCTGCAGGTTGAAGTGGTACAATCCGCGTCGCAGCACCAGGGTGCCTTCCCAGACGTCCTCGCCCAAGGGGCGCAGCCGCACCGGTTGCCAGGCATTCCAGTCGCCCGCGATCGCCACTGAGCGGGCGTCGGGCATCCGGAATCGCACGACCAGGCTGTCGCCACGCGAGTCCGGCACGAGGGGGGTCCAGCGCAGGACGGCGGCGCCGGGCAGCGGGCGGGGAGCCTTGTGCAATCGCACGGCGAAGGTGATGAAGCCCGCCCGCGGAAGCCCCTGGTAGGGGTCGCTGAGCGAGCTCCCGCCCCCCACCTCCAGCGACACGCGGGGTCTCACGAACACCTGCAGGGAAGCGCTGCCCGCCGCGGTCGAGGAATACGTGGACGAGAGGCGTGCCATTGTCCAGAGCGATACGACCGCGCGACCGCGCTCGAACGTGGCGCCGGCGCTCGCGTCCGTGAACCAACCATCGGGAAAGTGTGTCGGCTCGACGCTCAGCTGCACGGTCGGCGACGTCACGCCGTCGCTGAGCCGCCACCACAAGCGCGCGCGCGTGTGCAGGGCTGTCACGGGCAGGGCACCCGAAATCAACCCGGTGGACGGACCAGCCGCGAGTCCCGCTCCCCAGGTGGCGGTGGACCACCGCAGCTCTCCTACGGCGTGCGCCGCTCCGGTCGGCCCGGCGCTGGTGCGCGTGGTGCCCGCGAAGATCACGTCGACGCCCAGCTGGCGTCCGCCGGCGGAGGGCGCGGTGGCCGCCGACAGATCCGCCTGGCCCAGGCCGGCCCATTCCCCACCGGGGAGCGAGGCGATCGAACTGGAAAGATCCGCGACGAGCGCTTCCTTTGTGTAGCGAAGGCTGGGTGAGAGGATGGCCGAGCCGAAGCTCGTTCCCCCGGGATAGCGCACGGTCCCCGCGCCCACGCCGACGGACCCATCGACCTGGGCCGCTGCCGGCGCGGTGTGCGTACTAGCCGCCACCAGCAGCACGACGATCCCCCGCCTCACGGCGGCAAAGCTAGCCCGCGACGGCGGAGATGGATACCGTGAAAAACGCTACGGTCGGTGACTACCTGATTGGCCGCCTTTGTGCGCGGGCCCCACGCCATGCCAGGGAGTGGCAGGCGTGCCCCGAATGGCGCGTGTTGCCGCGTTCGGGCTGCGCGTGGGGGCGATCCGCACCACGTCGCCGCGGCGGTGCGTCGCGCGATGTGCGGCACCTTGCGGGTGCAACGTGACCGTCGCGTTCGCCTGGTCGGACGCGCGACCGTCGGGGATCTGCGGTGTCTGCGCTGCCGCCATCGTCGGCAGGGCCAGTGCCACCGCCAGCCCGAGGAGAAGGCCGCGGGCACGGCTGCGGCGATCGACATGGCTCGTGTCGTAATGCATGACGCTGTGAAGACGGCTGACGGGGGTGTCGGGTAACGCCTGCGGCCGCAAGTGTCTACGAGGCAGGGCGTTACTAAAGCTCGGGGGGGCGACTCTTTAGGGTGGGAGTGGTTGCCTGCGACACCGCGGCCCTCTACCATCACCTGCATCACTTCCGGCGGTGGGGGTCTCTGTTTGGGTCTCGAGGGCGAGGCGACGGATGCGGAGGTCGTACGGGCCGTGCTGGCAGGCGACGTCGAGCGCTACGCCGTGCTGGTGCGGCGCTACCGCGAGCGCTACGCGCGCTACGCGTCGCGCATGCTCGGCTCCCGAGATGTCGCCGAGGATGCGGTGCAGGACGCGCTGGTGCGCGCCTTCGATCGGCTGGCGGACTGCCGCGAGCCGGACAAGTTTGCGGGGTGGCTGTTCCTGATCTTGCGGAACCGCTGCTACGCGGAGCAGCGACGCCGGCAGCGAGAAGGACGGCCGCTCGATGAGGCGGACGAAATGTTTGCGGCGCCCGACCGGCCGGACGGCGCGTACGAGCAGGTGGAGCGCACACACGCCTTGGAGCGGGCGCTCCAGCACCTGACGGCGGAGCAGCGCGAAGTGTTCGTGCTGAAGCACACGGAAGGGCTTGCGTACGAGGAGATCGCGGGGGTCACCGGCGCGACGGTCGCGTCGCTCAAAATGCGGATGCACCGCGCGTACGACAGGCTGCGGGAGCTGATGAAGGAGCATCTGGAATGATGGGCTATCACCCTCTTGTGAAGCGGTTGCTCGACGGCGAGCTGTCACTCGCCGAGCTGCCGCCCGAGCTGCGAGCCGAAGGCGAGGAGGCCCTGCGCCTGCTCGGCGCGGTGGATCGCGCGCCGGTCGCGCTGTCGCCGCTGCTCGACGAGCGCGTGATGGCCGCCGTCCGCAGCCACGCGGCCTCCCCGGCCCATCGCGCCTGGCGGTGGCTCAACACGCCGCGAGAGGTAGAGCTGCGGTTGCGGCTCCGCCCCTGGACGGTGTGGGCCGGCGCCCTCGCGGCGGCGGCGGGTCTGGCTCTGCTCCTTGGCCGCCCTGCCCCCGCACCAGAGCGGGGGCTCGCCACGCAGGTGCGCGTCGGCTTGCGCGATTCGGTCTTCGTGCGGTTCGTCTTGTACGCACCTGGCGCACGGCGCGTCGCGGTGGCGGGCACCTTCAATCAGTGGGACCGCAGCGCCGCGCCACTCGTGCCGGCTGGGACGAGCGGCGTGTGGACGACCACCCTTGCGCTCCCCGTCGGCCAACATCAATACGCGTTCGTCGTGGACGGCGCCCGCTGGGTCGTCGACCCGGCCGCACCCGCGGTGGACGACGGCTTCGGCCGTCGCAACAGCATCGTCGCCGTGACCGCGCAGGGGGCGCACACCCTGTGAGGACCATCGGCATCGCCGTCAGCCTCGTCCTCGGCACGACCCTCGCGGGCGGACTCGGCGCCCAAGACGTTCAGGTGCGCCTCGACCGGCGTGTCTCACCGGAGGTGCAGCGGGCCGTCCGGGGCATCGCGGCAGACGCTGCGGCGCATGGCCTCCCGGTCGATCCGCTCGTGCAGAAGGCGATCGAGGGTGGGGCGAAGGGGGTACCGGGCGATCGTGTCATCGCGGCGGTGCGCGCCTTGGCCGGACGTCTTGCCGAGGCCAAGGAGGCGGTGAGCGAAGCGGGTGTGGCCGCACCGAGCGGCGACGTCGTGGAAGGAGGGGCCGACGCCCTCAACGCGGGCATCAGCAAGGGCCAGGTGGGGGAGCTGGTGCGGGTGAGCCGGCCACCACAGGACCCGGCACTCACCCTACGGGTGGCCGCCACGTTGGCCGCTCTCGGCGTGCCCGCGACGCAGGCGATCCAGCTGGTGCAGGGGATGATCAGCGCCGGTCGGTCGCCGAGCGATCTGCTCGGCCTGCCCGGCCAGGTCCAGGCGGGGGTGGCGCGGGGCGCCACTCCGGCGCAAGCGGCTGCAGGCCTGGCGCGCGCTGCCGGGGGTCCCCCACCGGGGCGCGCCCCCGACTGGGTCCCCCCCGGGCAACGGAAGCCACGCAACCCGCACAAACCCTGACGCCGGGCCCGCTCACCGCGGGCGCGTTACTTCCGGCCCCGGGCGTAGGTAGATTCCACAGCCTATGCCCATCTCCCACAATCTTGGCTTCCCTCACCTCGGCGCCGCGCGCGAACTGAAGCGAGCCACCGAAGGCTACTGGAGCGGCAAGGTCTCCTTGCCGGACTTGCTCAAGACCGGGGCCGAGCTCCGCGCCCGCCACTGGCGGCTGCAACACGACTCCGGCATCGATCTCGTCCCGTCGAACGACTTCTCGTACTATGACCGCATGCTCGACACGTGCGCGCTGGTCGGCGCCGTGCCGAAGCGCTACGGCTGGGCCGGCGGCCCGGTGGACATCGACACGTACTTCGCGATGGCGCGCGGAGTGCAGTCGGGCGGGCGGGACGTCACGGCGATGGAAATGACGAAGTGGTTCGACACGAACTACCACTACCTCGTGCCCGAATTCGAGCCGGGACAGGCGTTCCGGCTCTCGTCCTCGAAACCCGTGGACGAGTTCCAGGAAGCGAAGGCGCTGGGCATCCAGACCAAGCCGGTGTTGATCGGACCAGTGACGTTCCTGCTTCTGGGCAAGGCCCGCACCGCGCGGTTCGACCGGCTCACGCTGCTCGATGCGCTGCTGCCGGTCTACGCGGAGGTGCTGTCGCGTCTCGCCTCCGCCGGTGCGACGTGGGTCCAGCTCGACGAGCCGTGCCTCGCGCTCGACCGCACGCCCCCCGAGCGCGCCGCGTTCGTGCGCGCCTACCAGTTCCTCGCGGAGCGGGCACCCAAAGTGAAGCTCCTCGTCGCTACGTATTTCGCGGCGCTCGACGACAATCTCCCGACGGCCCTCGAGCTGCCCGTCGCCGGGCTCCACCTCGATGTGGTCCGCGCGGCTGGGGGAGGCCGGTTCGACGCGCTGCTCCAGGCATGGCCGGCGGGGGGCGGGCGCGAAGGGAAGGTGCTGTCCCTCGGTGTGATCGATGGCCGGAATGTCTGGAAGGCGGATCTCCCGGCCGTCCTGCGCCAGCTGGAAGACGCTCAGGAGCGCGCCGGCGCGTCCCAGTTGTGGGTGGCGCCGTCGTGCTCGCTGCTGCACGTGCCGATCGACCTCGAGCTCGAGACCCGGCTCGACAGCGAATTGAAAGGGTGGCTCGCCTTCGCCCGGCAGAAGCTGGTCGAGGTAGCGACCCTCACGCGGGCGCTGCGGGAGGGGCGGGACAGCGTGACGGTGCAGCTCGACGCCAACACACGCGCGCTCGCCGGGCGGCGCACGTCGCGCCGCATTCACAACCCCGCCGTGAAGCAGCGCGCTCGGGGTGTCACCGAGCACGACATGCGTCGCATGTCGCCGCACGCCGCGCGGCGGAAGAAGCAGCTCCGGCTTCCCCTGTTCCCGACGACCACGATCGGGTCGTTCCCGCAGACGGCCGAGGTGCGAAACGCGCGCAAGAAGCTGCATGACGGCAAACTGACGCCCGCGGAGTACGACGCGTTCATCGCCGAGCAGATCACGCGGACGCTCAAGCTGCAGGAAGAGCTCGGGCTGGACGTGCTGGTGCATGGCGAGTTCGAGCGCAACGACATGGTGGAGTACTTCGGCGAACAGCTCGAAGGGTTCGCGTTCACGGAGCACGGCTGGGTGCAGTCGTACGGCAGCCGCTACGTGAAGCCGCCGATCATCTACGGCGACGTGTCGCGCCCCAAGGCGATGACGGTGCGCTGGAGCACGTTTGCGCAGTCCAAGACCGCACGCCCGGTGAAGGGCATGCTCACCGGCCCCGTCACGATCCTGCAGTGGTCGTTCGTGCGCGACGATCAGCCGCGGGCGGAAACGGCGAAGCAGCTGGCCCTCGCGATCCGCGACGAAGTGACGGACCTGGCGGCGGCGGGGATTCGCGTGATCCAAATCGACGAGCCCGCGCTGCGGGAGGGCCTGCCGCTGCGCCGGGCCGAGTGGCCGGGTTATCTCGAGTGGGCGGTGAACGCATTCCGGCTGGCGACCGCCGGCGTGTCGGATGCGACCCAGATCCACACCCACATGTGCTACAGCGAATTCAACGACGTCATCCGCGTGATCGAGAAGATGGACGCGGACGTCGTCTCGATCGAGAGCGCGCGCTCGGGGTCGGAGCTGCTCGAGGGGTTCAAGGAGTACCGTTACCCCAACGAGATCGGGCCGGGCGTCTACGACATCCACTCGCCCCGCGTCCCGAGCACCGCGGAGATCGTGCAGGCGCTCAAGCGCATGCAGGAGGTGCTCGACGGCCGGCAGATCTGGGTGAACCCCGACTGCGGCTTGAAGACGCGCGGCTGGGAGGAGACGCTGCCCTCGCTCCGCAACATGGTGCAGGCGGCGCGGCAGATGCGGCCGGTGCCGGTGTCGTCGGGGGCGGCAGGTTAAGTTTCTACTATGAGCGTCACCGACGTCCGGATCACCGCCGAGCCGATCGACAACGGTCGCTGCAAGTTTCTGGTGAGCGAGCCGCTGCATGTGGGGGGCGTGCGGCGGTTCGCTACGCCGGACGAGGCGCGGGGATCGCCGCTCGCCGAAGCGATCTTCGCCATCCCCGGGGCGGACGTGAGCGAGGTCATCGTGTCGGCCAACCTCGTCACGGTAGTGAAGCGCAGCCCCGCGCCGTGGCCCGTGGTGGGCAAGGCGGTTGGCCAAGCCATCCGCGCGGCGCTCGCGGGCGGCCAGCCACCCGTCGCCTCCAAGCCGGCCGCAACCTCCACGCCGGGGAGCGCGACGGCGGACGATGCGTTGTACGAGCGCGTCGCCGATCTGTTCGACAGTCAGGTGAATCCCATGGTCGCCCGGCACGGCGGTCGGGTGGAGCTGATCGACGTCCAGGACGCCGTCGTCATGGTCCGCATGGCCGGTGGCTGCCAGGGGTGCGGGATGGCAGACGTCACCTTGCGCCAGGGCATCGAAGCCATGCTGCAGCAGTACGTCCCGGAAGTGAAGGGCATCGTCGACATCACCGACCACGCCGCGGGCTCGAACCCCTACTTCGCCGCCGCAAAGAAGTAACGGCGCAGCATGCTGCGCCCCGACTCACCCCGACTGCTGCTGCTGTTGCCGACCGTGACCTACCGCACGGTCGCGTTCATCGAAGCGGCTCGCCGACTCGGCGTCGCCGTGACCGTCGCGTCCGAGCGGCCGAGCACCTTCGAGCGAGCCAACCCCGCTGGACTCGTCACGTTCGATTTCGCCGACCCGGCGCACGCCGCCGAACAGGCCCGCGCGTTCGCGCGCACGCATCTCGTGCACGGGGTCGTGGCCGTGGACGACGACACGGCCGTCGTCGCCGCCGCCATCGCGGAGGAGCTCGGGCTCCGGGGGAATCCGGTCGCGGCGGCCCGAGCGGCGCGCGACAAGCACCGGCAGCGGCAGCTCCTCGCCGCCGCGGGTGTGGCGGTTCCCCGGTTCGAGCTCCTCCCGACCGCGGCGGACCCGGAGCGGGCTGCGCGCGGTGCCTCGTATCCGTGCGTCCTGAAACCGTCGTGCCTGTCGGCATCGCGTGGCGTGATCCGCGCCGACACGCCGGCGGAATTCGTGGCGGCGTTCGAACGCATCAAGAGAATCCTCGAGCAAGCGGCTCCCGCATCTCGATCGCTTCTCGTCGAAGAGTTCGTGCCGGGCCGGGAAGTGGCCGTCGAAGGGCTCGTGAGCAAAGGTGCGCTGCAGGTGTTCGCGATCTTCGACAAGCCCGACCCGCTCGACGGCCCGTTCTTCGAGGAAACGATCTACGTCACGCCGTCTCGCCTTGCGCGGACGGCACAGCAGGAAATCGCCGCGTGCGCGCAGGCCGCGGTCACCGCGCTCGGGCTTCGGGAAGGACCGATCCACGCCGAGGTCCGCCACAACCACCGAGGAGCATGGCTGATCGAGCTCGCCGCGCGGCCGATCGGAGGGCGATGCAGTGGAGCGCTACGGTTTGACACCCGGGAAACGGGAAAGGGGAAAGGGGAAACGTTGTCTCTCGAAGAGATCATCATTCGGCACGCCCTGGACATGCCGATCCCGACGCTCGAGCGCGAAGCGCAGGCGTCCGGCGTGATGATGATCCCCGTGCCGGGACCGGGAGTCCTGAGGGACGTGCGGGGTGTGAACGCGGCAGGCGCCGTGCCGCTGATCGAGAGCGTGGAGATCACCGCGCACCCCGGCCAGACTCTCGTGCCGTGGCCCGAAGGATCGCGCTACCTGGGGTTCATCTTCGCACGGGGGGAGACGTCGGAGGCGGTAGAGGCGGCGTTGCGGGCGGCCCACGCGAGCCTCGAGTTTCTGCTTGAAGCGGCGGACTGACCTACGGTGCCCTGGCGACGCACTCCAGCCAGTTGCGCGGCACGGCGCACACGCCGGTCTCGTCCATCGCGCGCTCCAGCCCTTTCTCCAGGGCCGCGGAGCCCTCCTCGAGCGGCACGCCTGGCAGCGCTCCTTCAATGAAGAGAGAGAACCGACCAATGTCGCGCATGCTCTCGGGCGGCATCTCGATCCTGACCAGGTCGACGGACGGCCGGGCGAACCCCGCCTGCACACACAGGTCGGAGTACTCCTCGGGCGTGAGGAATTGTCGGGCAACCGCATGGTCCGAGTGCTTCACCTCAATACCGCGCTCCCGCAGCACCTGCACCGCCCGGACCACCCAACGGCGCCAGAAGGCCCCTGTGCCCTCGACGTACGCGCCGTTGAAGAACGTCGTGTTGAACGCAAAGACGCCGTCCTTGTTCAACGTCTTGCGGATCTCAGCGATGACTTGTGCCTTGTCGGGCACGAGGTGGATGGCATTGAGGAACACGACCGCGTCTGCGGCGGAGACGATGCGGGACACCCACTCGGCGCTGCCCTCCATGAACCTGACCACCTGGGAGTGGATCGCCGCGCGCGCCTTCGAGAGTGCCGACGGAGAAGGATCGATGCCGATCACCTCCACGTTGCGTGCGTCGCCGCCCAGGCGCTCGAGAATGAGCTTGGTGACGGCGCCGGGGCCGCACCCGAGATCGACGATCTTTCGTCGGCCGGGGCCGATCACCCGCTCCACGATCCACCGGTTGACTTCGGTGAAGAACGGGTGACGGGTGAATGCTTCGAACGAGAACCGCTCGTCGTCAGCCTGGCAGTGAACCGACATCCCACCTCCGCGGTCGAGCCCTCAAGATACATGACCGGGGCTGGATTCGCCCTGGTTCGCTGCTAGTATGGAAATCTAAGTGACCTATCCGAAACGTCTTAGTCAAGAGCGCGAGCGCTCCCTCGAGCAGCGCCTCAAAGCGGGGGACGAGCGCGCCCTGGGGGAGCTGTTCGACGTCGCGGCGCCGTGGATCCTGGGTCTCGCGTTTCGCATTCTGCAGGACGAGGACGAGGCGGAGGAGGTGGTGGGCGACGTGTTTGTGCAGTTATGGCGCCATATCGACCAGCACGACGGGGGGCGCGGGCCGCTGGTGCCCTGGATACTGTCGATTGCACGCAACAGGTCGCTCGACGTCCTGCGTCGGCGGCGGCGGTGGTGGCGCAAGTCGGCGCATCTGGAGCAGGCCCAGGCGGCGGAGGCCAGTGACCCCGCGGTGGCCGCGCCGCATGAGGCCGCGGTGGCCGGGTGGCCGCTGCACCGTGCGGTGCACGCAGCGCTCGCAGCCCTTTCCGAGGAGCAGCGGCGCGTCGTGGTGCTGTCCTACTTCGAGGGTCTGTCGCACCGGGAGATCGCCCGACGGCTGGACCAGCCGCTCGGGACCGTAAAGACGCGTCTGCGCATGGCCCACCAGAAGCTGACGGAGAGCTTGAAACACCTGAAGGATTGGATGGAATGATGGACTGGTTAGGCATGCTGGCGTCTCCGCGAACCCCGCGCCCCGAGCTCAAGGATCGGGTGCTCGCGCGCGCACTCGCGCGGCGGAGGCGGAGGGTAGGGATGCCGCTCGCCGCCGCGGCAATGATCACGATAGCGGTGGGGTGGGGGGCGTGGGAGGCGTGGTGGGCATTCCGCACGATCGGCGAGCTCACCGTCGAGCGCGACGGTCTTGCGGCTCGGGTGCGGGCGCTCGAGGACACCGTCTCGACCTTCATACACGGACCCGCGACGCGGCTCATCCAAATCCCCGTCTCGACCGGCGGCCGCGTCGGCTCGGTGACGATCTTCGCCGACAGCGTGCGGCACCGCTGGCTGGTGCGCTGCGACGGACTGGCGCCGAACGCTCGGGACCAGGCCTATCAGCTGTGGTTCATCACCGACAAGGGGATGGTGACCGCGGCCTTGATGCCGATGGACGAAGATCTGCCGATGGTGATGGCCCTGGAGATGCCGCCTCCGGCGCACGGGCAGGTGATGGGGGCGGCCATGAGCATCGAGCCGCGGGCTGGCTCGGCGAGCCCGAGCGGCCCGATGGTGTTCCATCTCGAGCTGTAGAAGGGCAGCATGCTGCGCCGCTACTGTTCTGCGAGGTCGTGGACCGTTTCGAGCTCTACGACCTTGAGCCGCCGCTTCCCCACCGGCAGCGCGATCGTGACCGCCTGGCCGACCTTGGCGCCGAGCAATGACTTGCCCAGGGGCGACGCCATGGACACCGGGAGCTCATCCGGGTCGTCATCGCCCTCGATGAACTCTCCGAGCGTCAGCGCGTACGTCTCTTTTCTCTTCGTGTCGAGGTCCTGGACCGTAACCCGGGACCCGAACCCGACACGGTCGCGCGGGATGTCGGATTCGCGCACGCCCGAGAGCTTGGAGAGCCGCAGCCGCAAGTGAGAGAGTCGCGACGTCACGAATTGCTGGCGCTCGAGCGCCGCCTTGTACTCCGAGTTCTCCCGCAGGTCGCCGTGCGCACGCGCCCGCTCGATCTCCTTCGGGAGTACGAAGTTGATCTCGTGGTTCAGGCGCTCGACCTCGGCCTGCAGCTTCTCTTTGAGCTCGTCGATCATACGCGTCCGGGAAGCTAGCCTCTGTTGGTGCCTCGGCTCAAGCCGCGACTCGGCATTGCCGCTGAAGCGGCTTTTCGCACGCTTACGGGCAGTGCGAGCCGCGAGTTCACTCGCGCAAACGAGCGCCCCCGCTCATCTTTCCGTCAATGCCCCTCAACATCCGAACGTACCACGAGCTGACCGAGCGTGATCGCTCCGATCTGCCCGCGCAGATCACCGCCCAGCGGCGCCGCGTGGCCGACCGACTCGCCACGGTTCGGCGGGTGGTGGCGGTGTTGAGCGGCAAGGGCGGCGTGGGGAAGAGCTTCGTGACCGCCGGACTCGCCCGGGGACTGGCGCGGTCGGGACAAGCCAGCGGCGTCCTCGATGCGGATTTTAACGGGCCCACCATCCCCGCACTTCTCAGCCTCCCCGTTGCACGTTGCACGTTGCATGAAGATGGCATCGCGCCTGCGGTGAGCGCGGAGGGGGTCCGATGCTTTTCCATGGCGCTGCTCCTCGAAGACGGTCGACCGCTCGCGTTCCGCGGGCCCGAGACCGAGGGCCACGTATGGCGGGAGACGCTCGAGGCCGCAACCTTGCGGGAGTTCCTCGCGGACGTGGCGTGGGGCACCCTCGATGAGCTGCTCGTGGATCTCCCGCCCGGCGTGCAGCGTTTCCAGGAGCTTGCCGAGCTCTTGCCGGCGCCGCCCGCCGTGCTCGCCGTGACCATCCCGACGCCCGAGTCGCGCGACGCGGTGCGCCGGGCGCTCCGCGCCGCCAGCGACCTGAAGGCCACGCCGCTCGGCGTGGTCGAGAACATGGTGGGCGGCCCGTTCGCCGGGAGCGCCGCGGACGAGATCGCAGCCGAGTTCGGGATCCCGGTGCTGGCGAGGGTACCATTCCATCCTAGCGACGACGTGTGGGAGAGCGTCGTCTCGAAGGTCGGGAGCTCGCTATGAGGTTCCTCTGCGTCGAATGTGACCGGCAGATGCAGTTCGAGGAGCGACGGCTTCCGGGGGACGGCACGCTCGCGGCGGCGTTTCGATGCCCGACGTGCGGCCGGGTCGTGGCGCTGCTCACGAACCCCATGGAGACCCAGCTGGTCGCCTCTCTGGGCGTGAAAATCGGAGGCACTACCCTCCCGCCGCAGCCGATGGAGACGGTGCGGGGAATGGTGACGACGGGGCGGGACGACGCCTTCGAGGACGGGAAAGGGGAAACGGGAAAGGGGAACGGCTTTTCCCCTGCCTGGTCCCCTGAAGCGCAGGAGCGCTTGGCCCGCGTGCCCGGATTCGTGCGCGGGATGGTCAAGAGGATTTACCTCGACTACGCGAAGGACCGGGGCATCGCCGAGATCACGCCGGCCGTGATGGACACGGCGCGGGGCGAGCTCGGGCTCGAGGGGATGTGAATCTCAGCGAGCGGATGGTGCAGGGGCTCCGGATCGTGATCGACCGCAGCCAGTGCGTCGGGTTCGGGGACTGCGTGAAGGAGGCGCCCGAAGGTTTCAAACTGGACGAGGAGACCGTGGCGGTGTTCGTCGCGCCCGAGTCTGTGGAGCGCGAGCGATTGCTGCGCGCGTGCGACGCCTGCCCCGTGGATGCGATTACCGTCTGGGATTCAGAGGGTAGGCAACTAGTGCCCCCGCTTACTTGACAGCCTGTTTCGTGGCTCCCATACTCGCCCCGCTCTCAAGGGGAGGTGCCGGTGTATCGTGAGATCTTCGTCCCGGTCGACAACTCCACGCATTCAGACTGGGCCGTCGACCGGGCCATCGAGCTGTGCGGCAGGTCCGGCGGTCGCATCACCGGCAACCACGTCTACGCCGCCCGCCTCCACGACGTCCGTTTCCGCCAGCTCGAGACTGGGCTTCCCGCGCGATTCCAGACGCCCGACGAGATCAAGAAGCAGCGCAAGATCCACGACAAACTGATCGAAAAAGGCCTGCAGCTGATCGCCGACAGCTTCCTCGACCAGCTCGGCAAGCGCTGCGAGGCCGCGGGAGTGCGGCTGACGCGCCAGCTGCTCGAGGGCATCAACTACGAAGAGATCGTCAACGAGGTGAACCGCGGCGCCGGCCGGCTCCCGGGGCTGATCGGGTTCGACCCCGACCGCGCCGCGGGCTACGACGGGGGCGCGACGACCCGCTCGGACGTGAAGGTGGGTGAGAACGGGCGGCTCGTCGCTGAAGACGAGGACGCCGCGGCGCGGCTCGCCGGCTCCTCGGGCCGCCAGTACGACCTGCTGGCGATCGGCGCGCACGGGCTTGGCCGTCAGCCGTACTCGCAGCTCGGCGGCGTCGTGTCGCGCGTGCTCCGCGGCATCGCGAAGGACGTGCTCCTGATCCGCGACGACCGGCCATTCGCAAGCGGGCGGTTCCTCGTGTGCGTGGACGGGTCGTCGTACGGGTATCGGGCGATGCGGCTGGCGCTCGAGCTCGCCCAGGCGTTCGGCGGGTCGCTGTTCGCGTGCAGCGCGTTCGACGTCGAGTACCACCACGTCGTGTTTCACAACATCAAGGATGTTCTCTCCTATCAAGCGTCCAAAGTCTTCAAGTTCGAGGAGCAGGAGGAGCTGCACAACAACATCATCGACAAGGGCCTCCTCAAGCTGTGCCAGGCGAACCTGAAGCGCGCTCAAGTCATGGCCCAGGAGTTCCCCGACGTCCCCCTCGAGACGCAGATCCTCGTCGGCAAGCCGTTCCAGGTGGTCATGCAGTGGGCCGAGGAGATCAAGCCGTCGCTGCTGGTGCTCGCCCGGCACGGCGCGCATCGCATCGAAGGAACGGAGCTCGGGAGCCAGGCCGAGAACCTCCTGCGGCTTGCGCCTTGCAACGTCCTTCTCACGGGGACGACCGGGGTGCGGCCCGAAGACATTCCCTGGATCGAGGAGGACGGCGTCGCGGGGCTCCCCTGGGCGCCGGATGCCGAAGTGCGGATTCTCCGGGTGCCGCCCTTCGCGCAGGGGATCGCGCGGCGCGCGGTCGAGGAGTACGTGCTGGAGCAGATGCACGGAGAGCCGGCGACGGTCACCAACAAGTGGCTCGACGAGGCGATCCGGAAGCTCCTGCCCACGCACATGCAGCTCATCATGGGCATCGGCACGGCGGAGGAGATCGCGCTCGCGGAAGTGAAGGCGCAGGAGCAAATGAAGGCGACGAAGGTGCAGGGCCATGATGCTGACCCCCAGCCCTTTACTCCTGAGGTTGAAGTGAAGTGCCCCGTCACGGGCGCCGTGAGCCGCCGTCCGCGCACCGCCGCCGACCCGATCGTTTGGAGCGAGGAAGCGTGGCAGCGACTGCAGCTCGTACCGCTCATCGCCCGGCCGCTGGCGCGCAACACGGTCGAGCGTTTCGCCAGGGGCCACGAGATTTGGCGCGTGACCACGGGCGTGATGGACGAAAACAAGCAGGCAATGATCGCGGCGGACGAGTTCGACGTCGACACCATGATGGTCATGTTCCAGGAGCTGCGCGCGAAGCAGATCCGCGCCGCAGCAGAAGGACGCGACGGACTGTCGCCGGAGATGCGGGCCTTCATCGAGGACGCCAAGGCGCAAGGGATCACGCGCTGTCCCATTCGGGACATCGAAACGCAGATGGGGAAGTGCCCCGTGGACCTGAAGACCATGAAGCCCGAGGAGGCGAAGGCCGCCATGGAGCGGCTGCTGGCCGAGCAGGCCGGGGACTGACGTGGACTACGTCCCCCACGTGGTCGCGTGGAATCTGACCCGGCGCTGCAACCTCGAGTGCGCGCACTGCTACATCGCGGCGGGCCCGTCCGAGAGCGCCGCCACGGAGCTCGACACGGCCGCGTGTCTCGAGATTATCGATCAGCTGCTCCGCGTGAACCCCGCGCCGCTGCTCATCCTGTCCGGCGGCGAGCCGCTATTGCGGGAGGATCTGACCGAGATCGCGCGCTACGCGTCCGGCAACGGGGCGACCGTGGTAGTGGGAACGAACGGGACGCTGCTCTCCGACGATCGGATCGCGACGCTCAAGCAGGCCGGCGTCCAGGGGTTGGCGGTGAGCGTCGATTCGCTGCGGCCGTCCTACCACGACAACTTCCGCCACGGCCGAGGAGCCCTCGCGGACGTGCAGGCCGCCCTCGCGCGGCTCTCCGCCGCGCGCCTCGATTTCATCGTCCAGACCACGGTCACCAGGGGGAACCGCGCCGAGCTCGAGCGCCTGGTCGACTGGTCGGCCGAGCAGGGTGCCGTGTCCTTCAATTGCTACTTCCTCGTCTCGACCGGGCGCGGAGCGTCACTCACCGATCTGGCGCCGGCGGACTACGAAGCGGTGCTCGCCGATCTGGCCCGGTGGGAGCGGGCGTACCGCGGACGCATGCTGGTTCGCGCGAAGTGCGCCCCGCACTTCATGCGCCACGTGCACCACAGCGACCCCGAGTCTCCGGTTTTGAACTATCAGACGCGCTGCCCCTGCGGCACGCAGTACTGTCGTATCACTCCCGATGGCCAGCTGACCCCCTGCCCCTACCTGCCGGAGGTGGCGGGCGACCTACGCGCGCAGAGCTTCGCAGACATTTGGCGGTCGGCGCCACTGTTCCGGCGGCTGCGGGAGGGGCCGCTGGGCGGCAAGTGCGGGGTCTGCGAGTATCGCGCGCTGTGCGGCGGGTGCCGGGCACGCGCTTTTGCGCTCGAGGGGGACGTGCTCGCCGCCGATCCGTCGTGCGTGTACGAGCCGACCGGCGACACGGCCCTGATCGAGCCGGCGCGCGAGATCGCGTACGGCGACGACTTCCAGCCGGCGCTCGCGTGGAGTCCCGCCGCGCGGGAGCGCGTGGCGCGCATCCCGTCGTTCGTGCGCGGCGTCGTGATGGAGCGCGTCGAAGCCTGGGCGCGCCGCCAGGGACGCCGCGAGGTCACGCCCGAGCTGCTCGCGGAAGTGCGCAGCGCGATGCCGATCGACTTTTCGAAACGACAGCCGTTCTTCATAACCGATGACCTCTAGAACCGACAAGCAGATCCTTCGCTCGCGCGCGTTCCGCGCGCTCGCTCAGGATGACGAGCCGGAGCGCGCCTTTGAAAAGGAAGGAAGAAGAACAGATGGTTTCTCCTCTTTCTCCCTTCACGCAGCGAGCGAGGCTGTCATCCTGAGCGCCGAAGGCGCGAAGGATCTGCTTCGAGGGATCATGAATGACTGATCCTCTTCTTCTGCTGCAGGCGGCGGCGGACACCAGCCGGGCCTACGGCGAGTTCCCGGTGATCGGCGCGCGAGCGTTCGTGTGGATCACGGCCGAGGTGCACCTGATGTTCGCGGCGTTCGTGCTGGGTGTACCGATGTTCGCCGTGGTCACGGAGGCGATCGGCATCTTCGGCGGCGACGAGCGCTACGACCGGCTGAGCAAGGAGTTCACCCGGCTCCTGCTCGTGGCGTACAGCGCCACGGCCATCTGGGGCGCGATGCTGGTGTTTGGCCTCTCGACGCTGTATCCCCGGTTTTGGGCTTACCTCACCACAATATTCGCGCCGTCGATGTGGCTGTACGCCGCGCTGTTCTTCGTCGAGTCGTTCACGCTGTACCTCTATTACTACGGCTGGGACCGCTGGAAGAAGGGACGGGCGAAGCTCGGCCATTGGACGCTCGGCATCCTGCTCAACGTCTGGGGCACGATCGTGATGTTCATCGCGAATGCGTGGCTCACGTACATGATGTCGCCGCCGCGGGACATCACGCCCACCACCGACCCGACCACGATCAAGCTGTGGCACGCCATCGCCAATGCGACCTGGATGCCCATCAACGTGCACCGGGTCATTGCGAACGTCGTGTTCGGCGGCGCCATCGTGGGAGCGTACGCGAGCTACCGCTTCCTCGCGGCGCGCACCGAGGAGGAGCGTGCCCATTACGACTGGATGGGCTACGTCGGGAACTTCATCGCGATGTCGGCCCTCATCGTGCTCCCCTTCGCCGGTTACTGGCTGGGGCGCGAGATCTATCAGTACGACCAGTCGATGGGGATCACCATGATGGGCGGCTTCATGAGCTGGCTGTGGGTGATCCAAGCGTTTCTGATCGCCGTGCTGTTCCTGACGGGGAACTACTACTTGTGGATCGGCATGGGCCGCATCCCCGGCGCCGAGCGGTTCCGGCCCTACACGAAGTACCTCCTGATCGTGCTGGTGCTCGGCGCCATCGTGTGGGGCACGCCCCACACCATGATCGCGGACTCGAAGGAGCTCGCCGCGATGGGCGGCTCGCATCACCCGTTCTTGGGCGCGCTGGGCGTGATGAGCGCCAAGAACACCGCGGTGAACCTGATGATCCTCACCACGTTCCTGTCGTTCCTCCTGTACCGTCGAGCGAACACGCGGCCCGTGGTGCCGTGGGCGCGCGCGGGGACCATCATCCAGGGCGCGATGTTCGCCGTCGCGGCAGGGGTCGTCCTGTTCTACGGTATCCGCGGCTACTTCGTCGAAGCGATCGTGCGCATCGGGTTCAGCGTCTATCAGGTGCTGGCAGTACTCTCGTGCATCGTCTTCGTCACGGTGATCGACATCCTCATGGCGCGCGGCGCCCAATCGCTGGGCGCGATCCGCTGGGGGAGGATGCCGCCCCGGTCGCAGTACGCGCTGTTCATCCTGGCCGTCACGTTCACCTGGCTGATGGGCCTGATGGGGTTCGCGCGCTCCGGGATCCGTCAGTACTGGCACGTGTGGCAGGTGATGCAGGACACGAGCAAGTACGCCGCCACTCCGGCGCTCGGCTACGCCTCGAAGATGATCAGCCTGTGCGTGCTGATCTTCCTCTCGCTCGTCGCGTTCGTGTTCTGGCTGGGCGGGCTCGCCGAGAAATCCACCTTCGTGGCGACGGCGGAAGGCGAGAAGGGGGCCCGGCATGTGGGCCACTAACGCGAAGATCGTCGGGATCGTCCTCGGAACCCTGGCGCTCTATACCCTCATCGCCAACAAAATCCCGCAGGTGCAGTCCGAGGTGCCGCAGGCGCTCACCCTCGGCGCCAACGTCACGCCGGAGCAACTCGTCGCCGCAGGCGAGAAGGTCTACACCGGCATCGGCGGCTGCACCACCTGCCACGGACTCGGCGAGCGTGCGCCGAATCTTCTCACCGACGAAAAGGGCCAGGGGACGATCGGGGCCCGCTGCGGCAAGCGGGAGCCCGGCAAGACCTGCAAGCAATACCTGTACGAGTCGCTCGACAACCCGACCGCGTACGTCGTCTCCGGCTACCAGCCGATCATGCCCGTGATGACGAAGCAGCTCTCGCCCGCGCAGGTCTGGTCCGTGATCGCGTTCCTCGAATCGCAGGGCGGCACGGTCGATGTAACGGCGTCCGATATCCCAACGACCTCCCCAGCCTCCCCGACCTCCCCGACCTCCCCTGGGGGCGGTGGGGGAGCGGGTGGCGCTGCCTTTGCGGGCGGCAGCACCGATCCGAAGGCCATCATCCAGGCCGCCGGGTGCCTCGCCTGCCACAAGCTCGACGGGCAGGGCCAGGTGATCGCGCCCGATCTCACGCATGTCGGCTCGCGGCGCGACGCGGAGTCGATTCGGAGGAAGATCCTCGACCCCGCGTCGTCGGTCACGAAAGGCTACGAGAAGCTCGCGGGGATCATGCCCAAGAGCTTCGGCACCATGATGAGCGCGGCCCAGCTCGAAGCGCTGGTGCAGTATCTGGCGGCGCACAAATGAGCTCCCCCCTTCGCCCCGCGATCCGGCGCTACGCCGAGCACCCGTTCTGGCAGGCGGTGGGGATCCTGCTGCTCGCCTACATCGTGGTGGTGGGGGTGGTGCCGATCCTGCCGGGCAGCGCCATCGTCCCGAAGAGCGTCGTGCTGCAGTACATGATCACGGTGCTCGTCGGCGTGCTCATCTACGTGAGCGACAACGAAGAGCGCTGGCGTCAGTTCAAGGAGCCGATCCAGGCCGTGCTGGTGGAGCCGCGGCTCAAGGTAGTACGCGCCGTCGTGGTCGCAGGAGTGACCGCGCTGGTGGGTCTGGTCGCGTACGGCCAGGTCAAGACGACCGTCGCGGCGCCGCCGAACCTGCGTTCGATCCACCCCGCGCCGCCCGCCGAGATCACCTTCCGGGGCAAGACGATTACGCTCACGGGACTCGAGAACCCGCTGCGGCGCTACCCCGACTCGCTCCCGTCGTACCTCGCCGAGGGGAAACGGGTCTACTACCAGAACTGTCTGCCGTGCCACGGCGACCACCTCGACGGCCAGGGACACTTCGCGCCCGGCTTCAACCCGCTCCCCGCGAACTTCCAGGACAATGGCACGATCGCGCAGCTCACCGAGAGCTTCGTCTTCTGGCGCGTCGCGAAAGGCGGCCCTGGACTGCCGCGCGAGGGTACGCCCTGGAACTCGGCGATGCCGGTATGGGAAGACTTCTTAACGGAGCGGGAGATCTGGTCGGTCATCCTGTTTCTGTACGAGCAGACGGGGTGGACGCCCAGGACCTGGGAGAAAAGCGTGAGCGGTGAGAAGTGAGAGGTGAACGGGGCATGACTAAACGAGCCTTCGCGTGCGTCGTGGTGCTGATCACGGCGGCAAGCACACCGCTGACTGCTCACCTCTCACCCCTCACGCTTCAGGATACGACCCGCGGCAAAGCCGTCTACGTCAAATGGTGCGCCGGTTGCCATGGCGATGGCGGCGCCGGCGACGGCCCCTCGGCGGCGCACATGCTCCCCCGGCCCCGCAACTTTACGGGCGCGATCTACAAGATCCGCAGCACCGCCTCCGGGCAGCTGCCCACCGACGCCGACCTGATGCGGGCGATCGACGAGGGGCTGCCGGGAAGCGCGATGCCGGCGTGGAAGGGGCGGTTGTCGGACGGGGAGCGGCGCGACGTGGCGGCGTACATCAAGACATTCTCCTCGTTCTTCGCGGACACGAGCCAGCACGTGGCGGCGCTCAAGTTCTCGAGCGCCCCCGGCGGGGGTACCGATCCGTCGGCGCTCAAGGAAGGGCGCCGGTTCTACGAGGACTCGATTCACTGCAACAAGTGCCACGGCGATGAGGGGCGCGGCGACGGCCCCTCGGCGCCGACGCTCAAGGATGACGCGGGGTTCCCCATCTACGCGGCCGATCTGCACCAGAACTGGCGCTTCCGAGGCGGCGGCACCGTCGAGGACATCTACCGCCGGCTGCGCACGGGGCTCGACGGCACGCCCATGCCGTCGTTCTCGGACCTGATCGAGCAGAAGTTCCTGACCGACGAGCAGTTGTGGCGGCTCGCGCAATACGTGCGTTCGCTCTCGCCGCCGGGAGCGCCCGAGGTGCGAGACGTCATTCATGCCCCGCAGATCGCCGGCACGGTGCCGGTCTCGCCGGACGACTCCGTGTGGGCTCGCGTGAGCCGGTACTGGTTCCCGCTCGTGGGACAGGTGATCCGGAAGGCACGCTGGTTCGCGCCGGCGGTGTCCGGTGTGTGGGTGCAGGCGGTGTACGACAGCAAGACGGTGGCCCTGCGGGTGAGCTGGGACGATCGCACTCAGAGCCCCGACACGGCGTGGCTCAAGCTCGAGCAGCGCATCCTCGAGACCGTTGCCGCCGACGACTCCGCGCCGCCCCTCCAGGCGGAGCCCTGGCCCGACCAGCTGGCGGTGCAATTTCCCCGCCACATCCCCGACGGCATGGAGCGGCCCTACTTCTTGATGGGAAGCGAGACCGACCCGGTGTATCAGTGGCGCTGGACGAGCCGCCCCCGCAAGAGCGTCGCGGGCCTGGCCCGGAGCATCGAGCGGTTCGACACGCTCCCCGGGGCGCTGGCGGGCGAGGCGAGCTTCGATCACGGCGAATGGAGGCTGGTATTCACGCGCGCCCTTGCGACGCCCGATACGGCCAACGAAGTTCAGCTTGAGCCTGGCCGGGCGATTCCGATGGCCTTCTTCGCCTGGGACGGTTCCAGCGGGGAACACGGCTCGCGCATGGCGGTGAGCACCTGGTACTTCCTGGCGCTCGACCGACCGACGCCGCCGGGCGTGTTCATTTCTCCGGTGCTGGCGATGGTCGTCACGCTCGGCCTCGGGCTCGTGGTCGTACGGCGGGCCCAACGGCGCGGCGCGGCGCGTGCAGGGGTATAGCGTGCAGGACTCTCATCGAGGAGGCAGGATGCGGAAGCTTGGAGCGATGGCGGCGACGGGTACGGTGCTGGCGCTGGCCCTCGCGGCGTGGACCCACCAACCCCCCCGACCCGAGCAAGGCGGCGGGACCATCAGCGGCAAGGTGAAGTTCGCCGGCACCAAACCCGCCATGCCGAAGATCGACATGACCGAGGAGCCCAAGTGCAAGGCGAAGTACCAGGGCGTGCCCACCGAAGAGACGGTCGTGGTGAACCCGAACGGCACTCTCGCCAATGTCTTCGTTTACGTGAAGTCCGGGCTCCCGGCGAGCTACACGGCGCCGGCGCCCTCAGGAGACGTCACGCTCGATCAGGACGGGTGTCGCTACCATCCCCACGTGCTCGGCATTCTGGTGGGTCAGAAGCTCGCCATCAAGAACTCCGACGGGATCCTGCACAACATCAAGGCGAAGGGCGTGAAGAACCGACCCTTCAACATCAGCCAGCCGACGAATATGGTGTCGGAGCGCACGTTCACGGCGCCTGAAGTGATGGTGCCGCTCGAGTGCAACGTGCACGGCTGGATGCATGCGTGGCTGGCCGTGCTGCCGCATCCGTTCTCCGGCGTGAGCGGCGCGGACGGGAGCTTCACGCTCAAGGGTCTGCCGCCCGGGACGTACACGATCGAGGCGTGGCATGAGAAGTACGGCACGCAGACCGCCAGCGTGACGGTGGCGGGAAGCGAGACCAAGACGGCGGACTTCAGCTTCGCGGGTAAATGAACTAACCGAGGAGAGCCCGATGCATTGGTGGCTGCCGCTCAAGGCTTCGACATTCACCGGACCGATTGACGGCCTGTTCCTGGCGATCCTGATCATCACCGGCATTGCATTCGTGCTCGTCGAGGTCGGGTTGATCTGGTTCATTGTGAAGTACCGGGCGCGCCCGGGCCGGAAGGCCTTCTACACCCACGGGAATACGCGCGCGGAAGTGATCTGGACGACGATCCCCGCGGTCACCATGGTGGCGCTTGGTCTCATCAGCAACCATTACTGGGTCCAGATGAAAGGGCGCAACAGCATTCCGCCTAACGCCTACCCGATCGGGATCCACGCCAAGCAGTTCGAGTGGCAGATCACCTATCCCGGAGCTGACGGCAAGCTCGGCACCGGGGACGACTTCACGGTGCGCAACCAGCTCCACCTGCCCGTGGGCCGGCCGATCGTGGTGCAGCTCTCGTCCGAAGACGTGATCCATTCGTTTTACGTGCCGCAGTTCCGCGTGAGGCAGGACGTGGTCCCGGGCATGGACATCAAGGCCTGGTTCCAAGCGACCGTTCCCGGGACGTACGAGCTCGGCTGCTCCCAGCTGTGCGGGTTGGGGCACTACCGCATGCGCGCCCAGGTGACCGTGCACACGCAGGAGGACTACGACGCCTGGATGAAGCAGGCTGCTCAGGAGGCTTCGCCATGACGACCGTTGCCGCGACGGCGCACCGGACACCCGCCCATCACGACGACCGGAGCTTCATCCGGAAGTACATCTTCTCCACCGACCATAAGATCATCGGGATCCAGTTCCTGTTCGTCAGCTTGTTCTTCCTGCTGGTCGGCGGGCTCCTGGCGATGCAGATGCGCTGGCAGCTCGGCTTCCCGGGCAAGCCGATGCCGGGTGGCGGGATCCTCCCCGAGACCATGGCGCCGGGGGGCGTGATCCTCCCCGAGTACTACATCCAGCTGGTCACCATGCACGGCACGTTCATGGTGTTCTTCGCCATCATGCCGCTGCTGGTGGGTGTGTTCGCGAACTTCCTGATCCCGCTCAAGATCGGGACGCACGACATGGCGTTCCCGCGCATCAACATGTGGTCGTTCTGGTCGTTCTTCGCGGCCGGGCTCGTGATGCTCTCGAGTCTGTTCGTCCCGGACGGCGCGGCGCGCGCGGGGTGGACCATGTACGCGCCGCTGTCGGCGCGGCACGACTACTCGGGGGCGTCGTTCGGGCAGGAGCTCTGGTCGGTATCGATCATCCTGGTCGGACTGTCCTCCATCTTGGGCTCCTTGAACTACATCACCACGATCATCAATAACCGCGCCCCGGGGATGACGTGGTTCCGCCTGCCCCTGTCGGTGTGGTCGCTGTTCATCACGGCCATTCTGGGCCTCCTGGCCCTGCCGGTGCTGTCGGGCGCGGCGATCATGCTGCTGTTCGATCAGATCATCGGCACGCACTTCTTCGATCCGGCGGCCGGCGGGCAGGCGCTCCTGTGGCAGCACCTGTTCTGGTTCTTCGGACACCCCGAGGTCTACATCCTGATCCTGCCGGCGATGGGGATGGTGTCCGATATCATCTCCAACGGCAGCCGTAAGCCGATCTTCGGCTATCACTCGATGGTATTCGCGATCGTGGCGATCGCGTTCCTCGGCTGGATCGTGTGGGGCCACCACATGTTCGTGAGCGGGATGAACCCCACGCTCGGGTCGTCCTTTATGGTGTCCACGCTCGTGATCGCCGTCCCCTCGGCGGTGAAGGTATTCAATTGGATGGGAACGATGTGGCGGGGCAACATCCGCTTCCACGTGCCGATGCTGCACGCCGTGGCGTTCGTCGCGATGTTCGCGATCGGCGGGTTGTCGGGGATCTTCATGGCCGCGACGCCGGTGGACATGCAAATCCACGACACCTATTTCATCGTGGCCCACCTGCACTACGTGCTGTTCGGCGGCAGCCTGTTCGCCCTGTTCGGCGCGATCGTCTATTGGTATCCGAAAATGTTTGGCCGGATGATGAGCGAGCCGTGGGGCAAGGTGCACTTCTGGCTCACATTCATCTTCTATAATTGCACCTTCTTCCCGATGCACATCACGGGAATGGCCGGGGAGATGCGACGGCTGTACGACCCGAACCAGTACACCTTCTTGCAGCCCTACCAGCCGATGAGGGTGTTCATCTCGATCAGCGCGTTCCTCCTGTTCGCGACCCAGTTGATCTTCTTCGTGAACTTCTGGTGGAGCCTCTTCAAGGGAAAGAAGGCGTCCCAGAACCCGTGGCACGACAACGGACTCGAGTGGTCGCTGCCGAGCCCCGCGCCGCACGGCAATTGGGAGACGGTGCCGACGGTGTACCGGGGTCCCTACGAGTTCAGCTCGCCGCAGGCGGCCGAGGACTACCTGCCCCAGTACATCAAGCTGCCCACCGACCGTGAGCCGGCCCGCGCGCCGGTCGCCGGCCACTGACCGAGGGAGAGGGGACGACCGATGACGCACGCAGCCGCCACCGTCGATCAGATGCTGCCCCCGTACCCGGCCGAGCGGGGGCTCGACGTCTACAACAAGAAGCTCGGGATGTGGGTGTTCCTCGCTTCGGAGGTCATGTTCTTCGCAGCCCTGATCGGGACCTACGTCATCCTCCGGTTCGGGGCCACGGGCGAGTGGGCCAAGCCGGGCATCGTGCTCAACATCAAGATCACCGCCTTCAACACGTTCCTGCTGATCTGCTCGAGCGTGTCGATGGTCAAAGCGTACGCGGCGATCCAGGACGGCGACCCGAAGAAGATGCGCTTCTGGCTGCTGATGACCATTCTGGGCGGCGCCACGTTCGTCGGCATCCAGGTCTACGAGTACATCCATCTGGTCGAGCACGGCTTCGTGCCGAGCGGCGTGCGGGAGGGGAGCGAGCTGGCGGAGCTGGTGGCGAAGGGGACGCTGCCCGCGGCCACGATGGGCCTGTACGGCTCCACGTTCTTCACGATGACGGGCTTCCACGGCTTCCACGTCACGTGCGGCGTCATCTCGATGACGTACCTGTACTTGACGAAGGCGCTGCCGGGCAAGTACTCCAAGCAAGACTACGGGGGCATCGAAACGGTCGGCCTGTACTGGCACTTCGTCGACCTGGTGTGGATCATCCTGTTCACCATCGTCTACCTGATCTGAGGGGCTATGGAGACCGCACACAAGCGTCCCAACTACATCCTCATCTGGGTGTATCTCGCGGTCCTCACGGCCGCCGAGCTGGCGCTCGCCTTCGAGCTGCCGATCTCGCGCAACCTGAAGCTTTTGTTGCTCCTGTTCCTGGCGGTGTGGAAGGCGGCGCTGGTCGGGCTGTTCTTCATGCATCTGAAATTCGAGCGCTGGAACCTGCGGATCATGGCGATCATTCCGCTGCCGCTCGCCGTGATCTTCATCCTGGCGGGGATGTCGGAGCACATCTGGTAGCGTACCTCGAGCTCACGAAGCCGCGCATTACGCAGCTGGTGCTGCTCACCGCCGCGGCGGGATTTTATCTCGGCTCGCGCGACGGGGTGGACGTCGGGCTGCTGGTGCGGACGCTGATCGGGGTGGCGCTGGTGGCGGCGGGGACCAACGCCTTCAACCAGGTGCGCGAGCGCGACGTCGACGCGCGCATGCGGCGCACCGAGCGGCGGCCGCTGCCCTCGGGGCGCCTCACCCCGCGCGCCGCGGCGCTGTTCGCCGGCGTCATCTCGGTCGCCGGCGTCCTGTACCTGGCGCTCGAAGTGAACCTGCTCACCGCCGGGCTCGCCGCGCTGACCCTCGCGAGCTACGTGCTGCTCTACACCCCGCTCAAGCGGAAGACGAGCCTCAACACGCTGATCGGGGCGGTGCCGGGCGCACTTCCCATCGTGGGGGGATGGACCGCGGCCGGGGGCGCGATCGGACCGGCCGTCGCAGCGCTGTTTTGGATCCTGTTCCTGTGGCAGCTGCCCCATTTCCTGGCCCTCGCGTGGATCTATCGGGAGGACTACCGACGAGGCGGCCTCGCGATGCTGTCGGTCTCGGACCCCGACGGGCGTCACACCGGTCGCATGGCCCTGCTCTACGCCATGGCGCTCGTGCCGGTGAGCCTCTTGCCGACCCTCCTGGGCGTGACGGGTGCACTGTATTTCTTCGGTGCGCTCGCGCTCGGCCTCGCGTACGCGGGCGTGTCGGGTACGATGACCCGGGCCGCCACCACGGCGCGCGCATGGCGCGTGTTCCTGGTCTCGATCGTCTACCTCCCGGCGCTGCTCACGCTCATGGTGCTGGACAAGGTCGTGTGATCCCCTTTCACCGCCTGCTGATCGCGACCGCGATCGCCTTCTGCGCGGGGTTCGCGGTGTGGGCGGGCTGGAGCTACCGGCAGTCGGGTGAGGCACTGATGCTGATGACGGGTCTCGCGTTCGCGGTCGCCGCCGTGGCGCTCGCGTATTACCTGCGACACTTGAACCGGTTCCTCGGCCGATGATCCTTCCCGCCGTGCTGGTGCTGCTGCACGGGGACGACCCCGCACTGGAGCTGGTCTACTTTTGGGCCGCCGTGCTGCTGGCGCTTACGCCGGTGATCATCTTCGGGACGATCGGCGTCCTGGTGGTGAAGAAGATCCTCAGGGAGCAGCGCGGAACTCGGAACGCGGAACGCGGAACAGAGGGGCCGGCCTGACGTTCCGCGTTCCCACTTCCGCGTTCCGCGTTAGATTCCTCGCATGAGTTCCAAGCCCGCCGAGAAACGTCAAGTCGTCCGCTTCGCTTTCTACAAGCTCGACAGCGCGTGGCGGCGGCTGTCCGGCGAGCGCCAGGCAAGCTCGAAGATCGAGTTCGGTCAGATCATCGAGAGCTTCGCCGGCCGGCTGCTGCTCCGCCCCTACGGCCTGGTCGGGATCCGGGGTGACTGCGACTTCCTTCTCTGGCAGGTGGCCGAGAACCTCGACGCGCTGGTGGCCCTGCAGACCGCGCTCAATCGCACCGATCTGGGCGCGTATCTCGCGAGCCCCTACAGCTACGTCGCGATGACCCGGCGCTCGATCTACGAGTTCCCGGAGGACCCGAGCCAGCCGTCGCGCCTCGTCATCCGGCCGAGTGAGGCGCGCTACCTCTTCGTGTACCCGTTCGTCAAGACGAGGGCGTGGTACATGCTCCCGAAGCCCGAGCGCCAGACCATGATGGACGAGCACGTGCGGGTCGGGAGGAAGTACCCGTCCATCCGCCTGAACACCACGTATTCCTACGGGCTCGACGACCAGGAGTTCATCGTGGCGTTCGAGGGCGACAATCCGGCCGACTTCCTCGACCTGGTGATGGAGCTGCGGGAGAGCCAGGCATCCTCGTATACGCTGCGGGACACGCCCACCTTCACGTGCGTGCAGATGTCGCTCTGGGACATGCTCGACACGTTGGGGGGCGCGGGAGCCGCGCAGGCGGCCTCCCGCCGGCCCACGCGGGCCGATGGCTACACACCCGTGGCGGCGCTCGCCGATCTGCCGGACGGGACGAGCCGCCGGGTGTATGTGGGCGGCGACGCGGTGGCGCTCTTCAATGTGCGGGGGACAGTGTACGCCATCGCGAACCGCTGTACCCACGCACGCGCGAGTCTCTCGGAGGGGACCGTCGATCCCGTGCGCTGCACCGTCACCTGCCCCTGGCACGAGGGCGTGTTCTCGCTCGAGACGGGCCAGGTCTTGGGGGGTCCCCCGTCGCTCCCGATCGTTGCCTACCGAGTGAAGCTCGAGGGGGATACGGTCCTGATCGCCCCCCCACCCGCCCCCGCTCCAGCCGAGGCGCGCGAGCCGACGGTTGCCCCGCACTCCTGACGACAGCCGTTTCCTGAAGGCCTGTCGCTCCGAGCCCACCGACGTCACGCCGGTGTGGTTCATGCGCCAGGCCGGTCGCTACCTGCCGGAGTACCGCGCGCTGCGGCAGCGGTACTCGCTGCTCGAGCTGTGCCACAAGCCCGAGTTGGCCGCGCAGGTCACGCTGCAGCCGGTCGAGCGCCTGGGCGTCGACGCCGCCATCCTGTTCGCCGACATCCTGCTGCCGTTCGAGCCGCTGGGACTGGGGCTCTCCTTCGCGGCGGGGGAAGGGCCGCAGATCACGCGACCGATCCGGGAGGCGGGCCAGGTGCTCGAGCTGCCACCGGTGGATCCCGCGACCGACCTCGCGTACGTGATGGAGGCGGCGCGGGCCGCGGCCGAGGCGCTACCTCCGCACGTGCCGCTCATCGGGTTCGCGGGAGCGCCGTTCACGCTGGCGAGCTATGCGATCGAGGGCGGCGCGACACGCACCTTCACGCTGACCAAGCGCTTCATGTACAGCGAGCCGCGCGCCTGGCACGAGCTGATGCAGCGGTTCGCCGAGCTCGTGGGCGGCTACCTCGCGGCCCAGGCCCGCGCCGGCGCCGGGGCGCTGCAGCTGTTCGACAGCTGGGTCGGCTGCCTGTCGCCGGCCGACTACGCCACATACGTGTTTCCGCACAGCCAGCGCGCACTCGAGCTCGCGGGCGCGAGCGGCGTGCCGGTGATCCACTTCGGGACGGACACGGCCACGCTGCTCGTGGATTTCGCGCGGGCGGGCGGCGACGTGATAGGCGTCGACTGGCGCGTCCCGATCGACGTCGCGTGGGAGCGGATCGGGATGTCTCCTTCCCGCGCCATTCAGGGCAACCTCGATCCCGTCGCGCTGCTGGCGCCGCGGCCGGAGCTCGAGCGTCAGGTGCGGGACGTGCTCGCCCGCGCCGCCGGGAGGCCCGGGCACATCTTCAACCTGGGGCACGGCGTTCTCCCCGAGACGCCCGTCGAGGCCCTGCAGGCGGTCGTGGAGTGGGTGCATGGCGGCTGAGCGCATCGCCGTGCTGCTGATGGCGTACGGCGGCCCGGAAAACCTCGACGAGGTCGAGCCGTACCTCCGGGACGTGCGGGGCGGCCGGCCCACCGCGCCCGAGTTCGTGGAGGAGATCAGGCAGCGCTACGCGCGGATCGGCGGCCGCTCGCCGATTCGGGAGCTCACCGAGGCGCAGGCGGCGGGCGTGCGCCGGGCGCTGGACGAGCGGTTCGCGGTCTACGTCGGCATGCGTCACTGGCATCCCTACATCCGCGATGTGGTCGAGGACATCGTCGCGCACGGCCACCGGCGCCTGGTGGGGCTCGTGCTCGCGCCGCACTACTCGGCGATGTCCGTCGGGGCCTACGAGAAGCAGCTAGTCGAGGCCGCCGCCGGCAGGCTCGAGCCGGCGCTGGTGCGGAGCTGGGGTGACCACCCCAAGTTCCTCGACGCCGTGGCCGGACGGGTCGCTCGGGCGCTGGAGCGGTTCCCGACGCCCGGATCGGTCCAGGTCCTGTTCACGGCCCATAGCCTGCCCGAGCGGATCCTCGCGACCGGCGATCCCTACCCCGACGACCTGCGGGCGAGCGCCGCGGCGGTCGCCAAGCGAGTCGGGCTCGCGAGCTGGCGGCTCGCCTTTCAGAGCGCCGGGGCCACGCCCGAACCCTGGCTCGGACCCGAGGCGGGTGCGGTCATGACCGAGCTCGCGGGCCAGGGGCATCGGGCGTTCCTGATCGTGCCTATCGGGTTCGTGTGTGACCACGTCGAGGTGCTGTTCGACGTCGACGTGGTGTATCGCAAGCTCGCCGGGCGGCTCGGCGTCCGGCTCGAGCGCACGACGTCCTTGAACGACGATCCGCTGCTCGTGGGCGCGCTCGCGGAGATCGCGCGCAACACGGCGACGGGGCGTGGCTGGACATGACGGTGGCTGTCGTGGGTGCCGGGCTGGCGGGCCTGTCCGCCGGCTGGGAGCTGAATCATGCGGGGGCCGACGTGGTCGTGCTCGACGCGGGACGGCAACCCGGCGGGATGATCGTCACCGAGCGGCGTGACGGGTTCATCGTGGAAGGCGGGCCCGACGGCTTCCTCGCCGCCGAGCCGGACATTCAGGAGCTGGCGCGCGAGGTCGGCATCGGGGAGCGGCTGGTGGACCAGGTCGCGCGCGGAGCGACCGTGTGGACGGGACGGCGGCTCGAGCCGCTGGCGGTGGGCCGGGCGGCGGAGGTGCTCGGCATCCAGGGACGCTGGGACGTAGGGGCGCAGCATGCTGCGCCCCTACATGGCGGGTTCACGACTTTCACCACGGGGATGGCCGACGTGGTGGAAGCGCTCGTCACGTGCCTCGGGCCCCGACTCCGCACGACACAGGGCGTCACGGCGGTCGCGCCCTCGGCGCGTGGCTGGCGCCTCTCGTTCACCGGCGGCTCGTCGCTCGATGCGGAGGGAGTCATCCTCGCGGTGCCGGCCTGGGTGGCGGCACGCCTGCTCGCCGGCCTGGGCGTGTCGGCGGCGCGCTCGCTCGACACGGTCGTCTACGCTCCGAGCGTCACCGTGTCGCTCGCCTATCGGGCCGACCAGGTGCCGCAAACGCTCGAGGGGGCGGGCTTCGTTGCGGCGCCGGATTCGGGCAGCGCCGTGCGTGCTTGCACGTACGCGTGGCGGAAGTACCCGAACCGGGCGCCGGACGGTTATGCCCTGCTGCGCGCGTTCCTCGGACCCGTGGACGGCGATCCCGGCGCGATCGCGCACGCCGAGCTCGCCGCCATCCTGGGTATCGAGAGGACGCCTGTCTGGAGCCGCGCCTTCCACTGGCCGCGGGGGCTGCCGCGCTATCCTCGCGGGCACGCCGAGCGGGTGGCGGCGGTCCGGGAGCGGCTCGCCCGACTCGCGCCCCTCGCGATCGCGGGAGCCGGCTTCGATGGTGCGGGGGTGTCGGCGTGCGTGAGGTCGGGGCGGGCGGCGGGGAGACGGGTGCTTGAACGCGTGAGCGGTTAGCGGTGAGCGGTGGTGACGCTTTCCCGCTCACCGCTTACTGCTCACACCGTCAGCAACTCTTTCGCCTGTCGCACCACGTTCTCCACCGTCAACCCAAGCTCCTGATAGATCCGCTGGTACGGCGCCGATGCCCCGAACCGCTCGATGCCCAGCACCGCCCCGTGGTCCCCGATCCAGCGGTACCACGGCTGCGGCGCGGCGGCTTCGACGGCGAGCCGCGCAGCCACCGTGGGCGGCAGCACTGCATCGCGGTACTCCTGGGGCTGCCGCGCGAACAGCTCCATCGACGGCACGCTCACGACGCGCGCGGCGATCCCCTCGGCGGTGAGGCGCTCGTACGCACCGAGCGCGAGCTCGACTTCCGACCCGCTCGCCAGGAGGACGATCGCCGGCTTCGCACCTCGGGCCTCCGCGAGCACGTAGCCGCCGAGCCGCAGCCCGTTCGCGGGGGCGTATGTCGCGCGGTCGATGACCGGGACCTTCTGACGAGTCAGCACCAGCGCGACCGGGCTGCTCTGGGACAGGATCGCCAGGCGACACGCTTCCACGGTCTCGGTCGCGTCCGCCGGGCGGATGACGACGAGATTGGGGATGGCGCGCAGGGCGGCGAGCTGCTCGATCGGCTGATGCGTAGGGCCGTCCTCGCCGAGGCCGATGGAGTCGTGTGTGAAGACGTAGATCACCGGCAGGCCGCACAGCGCCGCGAGGCGGATGGGCGGCCGCATGTAGTCGGAGAAAATGAGGAACGTCGATCCGACGGGCCGCACGCCTCCGTGCAGGGCGAGGCCGTTCAGGATCGCCCCCATGCCGTGCTCGCGCACGCCGAAATGGACGTTGCGGGCGCCCCAGGTGCCCGCCGCGACGTCGCCCCCGTTCTTGAAGACCACGTTCGTCGAGTTCGCGAGATCCGCCGACCCGCCGATGAGCTCGGGGAGCTTCGGCGCGATGACGTTCAGCACCCTTCCCGCCGCGACGCGCGTCGCCTGGGCCTCGCCGGGTGCAAACGTCGGGAGGGCCTCGTCCCAGCCGTCGGCCAGGCGGCCGGCGAGCCGGCGCTCGAGCTCCGCCGCGAGCGCCGGGTACGCCTGCCGGTACGCGTCATATTTCTTCGTCCACTCGGCTTCGAGGCGGGCACCGCGCTCGCGAGCGAGCCGCCAGTGCGCGAGCGCTTCCGCAGGGACGTAAAACGGCTCGAGGCTGGGCCAGCCGAGCCGCTGCTTCGTGAGCTTCACCTCGTCCTCGCCGAGCGGGGCGCCGTGGGCCTCGGGCGTGTCCTGCTTGTGCGGGCTGCCGTACGCGATGTGGGTGCGCGCGATGACCAGCGACGGCCGGTCCGCGACGCGCCGGGCCGCGGCGAGCGCCGCGTCGAGCGCACCGAGGTCGTTGCCGTCCGCCACGCGCTCCACGTGCCAGCCGTAGCTCTCGAACCGCTTGGCCGTATCGTCCGAGAACGTGAGATCGGTCTTCCCGTCAATAGTGATGCGGTTGTCGTCGTAGATCCCGATCAGCCGGCCGAGCTTCAGATGACCGGCGAGCGAGCAGGCCTCGTGCGAGACGCCCTCCATCAGGTCGCCGTCGGACGCGAGGAAATAGGTGCAATGGTCGACGATGGTATGGCCCGGCCGGTTGAACAGCTGAGCGAGGTGGGCCTCCGCGAGCGCCATTCCCACGGCGTTCCCGACGCCCTGACCGAGCGGGCCGGTCGTGGCCTCGACGCCGGGAGTGAGTCCGTGTTCTGAGTGGCCCGGCGTCCGGCTTCCCCACTGGCGGAACTGCTTGATGTCGTCGAGCGACAGGTCGTAGCCGGTGAGGTAGAGCGCCGCGTAGAGCAACATGCAGGCGTGTCCCGCCGACAGCACGAAGCGGTCGCGTCCGAGCCAGTCGGGGTTCGCGGGATTGTACCGCAGATGCCGCTGCCACAGCACATACGCGACCGGCGCGAGGGCCATCGCGGTCCCGGGGTGACCCGAATCGGCTTGCTGCACCGCGTCCATCGCGAGGGCGCGGACGGTGTCGATGCACAGCTGATCGAGTGATGCAGCGCGGGCAGTGGGCGGAGGGGGGGCGGCGCCGCTCACGGGTTTCGTCACAACAGGCCGGACTTGGCGGCCCGCCACAGGCTGACGAGCCGGTCGAAGCCGCTCACGAGCACGTCGACCTGCTGCGGGCTCGGGGTCGCCTTGGCGGCGGTCTTGAGCTCCTCGCAGATGCGCGGCATCTCCTTGCGTCCCTGCTTCGCGGCTTCGGCAGCGATCTGGTCCAGGATGGCGACGATCTTGTGGCGCGCCGGCTCGTCCTTGGGCACCTGCCACAGATAATCGGCAAGCTCCTTGCCCTCGGTGCAGAGCTTGCCGAGGCCGTCCATGAGCGGCGGCTGCGCGCGGCGCGGCGGTTTGGGATCGTGCATGGCGAGTTCCAATTATACCAAGAAAGGTGCTTCGAGGAACGGTTGCCGGGAGTCCGGGGTGCCCGTAGCTTGCGGTCTCCCATGGAACAACCCTCGCTGCTCGAGCGGCTGCGCGCCTTCAACCAGTGGACCAAAGGGTGGGCCGGCTCGATCGCCGTGGCGGTCGGCATTTGGATCGTGCTGCGCTCCTACCTGATCGAAGCGTTCCGCATCCCGTCGGCGAGCATGGAGAACACGCTGCTCGTCGGCGACTTCCTGTTCGTGAACAAGGCGATTTACGGCGGCGAGCTCGAGCTCCCACTCACCGGGATCCGCTGCTGCCGCGTGCCGGGCTACGCGGAGCCCCTGCGCGACGGGATCGTGGTGTTCCGCTCGGTCGAAGACTCGACGCCCAACCTGAACATCGTGAAGCGCGTGATCGGTGGGCCCACGGATACGCTCCAGATGACGCACGACACGGTCTACCGCAACGGCAAACGGCTCGACGAGCCGTACGCCCTCCATCTGGGGTCTCACACCGACGATCCCCTGCAACTCCGCAAGATCCGGGCGTTGCAGCTGCCGTATTACGTCGGGCGCGACACGGCCCGCTACCACCCGACGACTCACGACTGGGGCCCGATCGCGATTCCGCCGGGGCATTTCTGGGTGATGGGGGACAACCGCGACGAGTCCTACGACAGCCGGTTCTGGGGCTTCCTGCCGCGGGCGCACATCGTGGGCAAGCCCCTGATCATCTATCTCAGCGTCGCCACCGATCCGCTGCGAATCCGCTGGAACCGGATGTTGCGTCGCCCGACGTAAGGCCGGACGCACAGCATCCCCTTGTCCCTTGACGGGCCCTCCTCGCGTGGTTAAGAACCAACCCGCGTTGTCAGCCCTAGGACTGGAGTACATGACGTCGCTCGTGAGTCTCACGCGAGCCGTGGCGCTCGCCGGACTCTGCAGTACATGGGGGTTGGCGGGTGCGGCCCAGCAGCGGGACACGACGGCCCCCCCCCGGCCGCAAGACAGCCTCAGGGTCTACACGCTGCCGCCCGCGGTGGTCTCCGTCACCCGGGCCAACCCGCCGATCAACCGGATCCCCCAGGCCGTCCAGCTCCTGGACAAGACCGAGATCAGCCGGGCCCGGCCCACGTGGGGCCTGGACGAGGCGCTGGCGACGGTCCCGGGCGTGTACGCGGCCAACCGGTACAACTTTTCGCTGGATCAGCGGATCTCGATCCGCGGGTTCGGGGCCCGCTCCGCCTTCGCGGTGCGCGGGATCAAGGTGCTGGTGGACGGGATCCCGCAGACGCTCCCCGACGGCCAGGGCCAGCTCACCAACCTCGAGCTCGGCGCCGCCGATCGGATCGAGATCCTGCGCGGGTCGGCGTCGGCGCTGTTCGGCAACGCCTCGGGCGGCGTGATCAGCATCTGGACCGACCCGACCGCTCCGCAGAGCATCCGCCAGGACTTGCGGGTCCTGTTCGGCACCTTCGACCGCGACCTGAATCGCACCTGGAGCAAGTGGCAGTCGAGCACGGCGTTCCGCGTCGGCTCGGGCAGCGGGCTCGTCACCGTCTCGCGGCTCGACTACACCGGCCGACGGCAGCATTCGGACGCCGATTTCCGCAACGTGAATTCCCGCTGGCATTTCCCGCTCGCCAAGGGCTGGTCCCTTGCGGCGACGGCGGACCTCGGGTGGGATCCGCGCGCCGACAACCCGGGCGCGCTCACCGCCGCCGAGATGGCCCGGAACCCGGACTCCGCGGCGGCGATCAACATCACCCGGGTCGCCGGGAAGGACGTCACGCAGGGACAGGGCGGCGTGACCGTTCGGCGCGAATTCGCCGGAGGGGGCGAGGCGTCGCTGACGGTCTTCGGCATTGCGCGCAGCCTTAAGAACCCCACCACGTTCGCGTACATCGATCTCGACCGGTTCGATTACGGCACTCGCGTCGCGGTCAGCCGGCCCCTCCCGCTGGGATCCCTCGAGCACCGGCTGACGGCGGGCATCGACTTTCAGCGCCAGCGCGACGACCGCAAGAACTTCCGGAACAACGCGGGCCAGGTCGACACGACCGTGCGCACCCTCGACCAGCTCGAGCACGTCACCGAAGTCGGGCCGTTCGTGCAGAGCGCCTTGCAGGTTACGCCGCATGTCTCGGTCACCGGCGGGCTCCGCTACGATTGGGTCAATTTCCGGGCGGACGATCGACTGGTCACCGCGAGCAACCCCGACGACTCTGGAAGCCGGCTGATGCGCGCGTTGTCCGGGTCGGTCGGAGTCGCCGTCACGCCGTCCGACGCCGTCACGGTGTACGGAAACGTCGGGACCTCGTTCGAGACGCCGACGACGACCGAGCTCACCAACCGGCCGAGCGGCGCCGGCGGCTTCAACCCGACCCTCGAGCCTCAGAAGGCCACGAACTACGAGGTCGGGGTGCGGGGCGACGTCGCGGGACGGCTGAACTACTCGCTGGCCCTGTACCACGCCGCCGTGCGCGGAGAGCTCATTCCGTTCCCGGTGCCCGCCGACACGAACGGCCGGGTCTTCTTCCAGAACGCGGGGACGTCCCGCCACCGCGGCGTCGAGCTCGGCACCGAGCTCGAGATCGCGTCCGGGCTGAACCTGACCACGACCTGGACCTATTCCGACTTCCGCTATACGGACTACGCGATCGGGACACGCGTGCTCGACGGCCGTCCCCTTCCCGGCATCCCGCAGCACTGGCTCCACTTCGTGCTAAAGGCACGACCGGCGTTCGCGCGCGGCGGCTGGCTGGAGGTCGAAGAGACCCACTCCTCCGGCTATGTCGTCAACGACACGCTCGACACGGCCACGAGCCCCTGGTGGACGACCAACGTGCGCCTCGGTTGGGATGGGACGGTGAGGAGTCTGCGGGTCCGTCCGTTCATCGGCTTCAACAACGTGTGGAATCGCTTCTACGTCGCGTCGGTGGTTATCAACGCGGCGAATGGGCGCTATTATGAGCCGGCTCCGGGCCGGAACGTGTATCTGGGGTTCTCACTGGGTGCTGGGGAATAGTCGTCGACCTTCAACGGAGGTGGGTATGATGCATTGGGCTCGATGGTCCGCGACCGGAGCGGTCGCGGCGCTCGTCGCGGCACCGCTGTGCGGGCAGGGGTCGGGGGGGGCCGCGGACCTGGCCGCTCCACCGCATGCCGTCGTGACGAACGACATGCTGACGAACGCCGCGGCCAGCGGCGACTGGCTGATGTACGGCCATAACTACTGGAACAACCGCTTCTCTCCCTTGAAGATCATCAACACGACGAACGTCAAGAATCTCGTTCCGCGGGCCGTTTACACCCACGGGTCGAGCACGTTGGGCAGCTTCGAGACCACGCCGATCGTCGTGGCCGGGGTCATGTACATCACCTCGCCCGCGACGCCCAACAACATCGTGCGCGCGTTCAATTTGCGGACGCAGAAAATGTTGTGGGAGTACACGCATAAGAACGACCCGGTCGCGACGGCTTGCTGCGGACCCAACAACCGCGGCGTCGCCGTCTCGGGCGGGTCGGTGTTCCTCGGCACGCTCGACGACAACCTCGTCGCGCTCGACGCGACGACCGGCAAAGTGAAGTGGGAAGTGAAGGTGGGCGACGGCCCCGCCGCCGGATACACCGAGACCATGGCCCCGCTGGTGATCGGCGACAACGTGATCATCGGGACCTCGGGCGCCGAGTACGGCATCCGAGGCTACGTGAAGGCTTTCAACGCGGCGAGCGGCGCGGCGGTCTGGACCTGGTACTCGCTCCCCGATCCGCAGCACGGTGGTTGGTGGGGCAAGTGGTCGAAGACCACGGGTGAGGGCGATGACCTGAAGCGCGACATCGCCAAAGAGAAGGCCGACTCCGCCAAGTATGCCGACGCCTGGAAGACCGGCGGCGGCTCGATGTGGATGACGCCGGCGTACGACGACGCCACCAAGACGCTGTTCGTCGCGATCGGCAACCCGTCGCCCGACCTGGACGGCTCGATCCGCCCGGGCGACAACCTGTGGACCGAGAGCATCGTGGCGATCAACGCCACGAACGGCGAGTTCAAGTGGGGCTATCAGGAAGTGCCGCACGACGTGTGGGACCTGGATGCGGTGAGTCCCCCGGTGATCGCGATGGTCGGCGGCAAGAAGGCGGTCGTGGAAGCGGGCAAGACCGGCTTCGTCTACGTCCTCGATGCGGCGAGCGGCAAACTGATCCGCCGCTCGGCGGCGTTCGTGCCGCAGCAGAACATGTACACGCAGCCGACGGCCGACGGCGTGTTCATGCTGCCGGGGGCGAACGGCGGCCAGGAATGGTCGCCCATCGCGGTGCATCCCGACCTGGCGTACGCGTACACCGTGGGCCTGCATCAGCCGATGCATTACAAGGTCCACTACGCGCCCTGGGAGAACGGCCGCCTGTGGCTGGGCAGCGCGTTCATCCGGGTGCCGGACGACAAGGGCGGCTATTCGGGTGAGTACGGCAACGTCAACGCGATCGACCTGAACACCGGTAAGGTCGCGTGGACGGTGAAGACCGAGCTGCCGATGATGGGCGGCGCGACCGCCACCGCCGGCAACCTGGTGTTCACCGGTGAGGGGAACGGCTGGTTCAAGGCCTACGACGCCAAGACCGGTGCGGTCCTGTGGAAGTTCTACTGCGGCGCCGGCGTCAACGCCGCGCCTTCGGTGTTCGAGCTCGATGGCGAGGAATTCGTCGCGGTCGCGGCGGGCGGGAACTTCCAGATCAGCTATCCGCTGGGTAACTCGGTCTTCGTCTTCGGGCTTCCTAAGGCGGGGATGTAAAGACGTGAGTCGGGAGCCGGCGCACGGTGCTCTTCATCGTGCGCCGGCTCTGACGTTTAACGGTTCTCTGAGGGAGGTTGTGCGAGAGTGTGGAGCAGCTCGCTGACCTCTTCCCACGTGGCGGCCGGCAGCACGTCATCGTCGGACTCGACCACGTAGGCGACGTCGTAGCTGCAGTACGCCGAAGTCACACCGCGCCGCTGGGCGCACTCCAGAAGGTGGTACACGACCCCCTGGCGGAGGAGCCAGACCGCCGAGTCGCCCACAGCGGGGTGCGGCAGGTCGCCGACCTTGAAGTAGAAGACCGGCCATGTCTCAGTGCCCCGGCGCAACGTCGCCTGGTACGCCTTGGGGATGTCGGAACAGCCGTACAGGACGTGGCGCAAGATGCCGCAGGGCTCTTCGTAGCGCCAATCGCGCTCGGTCTTGGCGAGCGTGGCAGTCACTACGAGATCTGCGCCGGCGAGGCGCCGGGCGAGCGGCCGCTCCCCTGCCGCAACAAGCGGGACGCGCGCGAGCGCTGCCTTGTGGGAGTGTAGGCACCCTGCGCCGGCCAGGAGCAGCACGAACATCGCGCCGCGCACCAACCGGTACAGCCCCAGAGCCAGCAACCACTCAACGAAGTGGCCGAAACCCTTGAAGCTGGACTTGGAGTACATGCAAGTGCATCCTCGTACGCTGCGCCTACCCTCTCGGACTGGAGCGCCGTCTCACAGCGGGCTCTCCACCGGCGGCCCAAACGGGCTGCAGTTTCGGTTCTCGCAAGGAGGATGCCAGACACATCAGGGGCCCTCCGAGGGTGGCACGGCAAAGCTGAGGCGCCTACGTGCCATGCCTGTCGCTCATGCGCCACAATGCACGGTCTTCAAGCTCTTCCGCCTCGCCGGAGGGCGTGGTAGCTTCGCCACGGTGAAGTCGTTCTCGGTCGCATGTATCGTGGCCGTGGCGGTGGGCGCGGCGTCACCGGTGGCGGTTCGCGCACAGGGCGATGCGGCCGCGCCCGCTCCGGCGGTCGATCCGTCGTGGTTACAGGTGGATACCGTGACCAAGACAGCCACCTTCCAGCTGGTGGCGGGCCTCACGGGTCTCAACGGTGCGCTCAACTTCAACGGGTTCCGGGACGGGGAGCTGACGCTCACGGTGCCCCTGGGGTGGGCAGTCGTGATGCACTTCCGGAATCACGACGGCATGCTCCCGCATTCCGCGGAGATCATCCCGGCCACCCATCCCCTTCCCACGGGGCCAGTTGCGCCCGCCTTTCCTCGCGCGTTCACGCTCCGGCTGGACCAGGGGCTCATCTCGGAACAGACCGATGACATACGCTTTATTGCGGACAAGGGGGGTTCCTATCTAATATTTTGCGGGGTTCCGGGCCATGGGGCGGCCGGCATGTGGGTTCGCTTCGAGGTTTCGGGCTCAGTTCGCAAGCCGTCGTTGGCGGCCACTCCTGCGGGGAAACCCTGACCTCGCGGGAGCGGGGAGTGCCGAGCGGACGCTGGCGCGGCCTGGTGCGGCCGGCGCGGCGGCGCAGCGCAGCACGATCGACTCGCTCTCAAGGAGGTGGGCTCCGCTTTCCCCTGTTCGTTCACACAACCGTAGGTGAGAAGCCAGACGAGTATGACTGGTGGGAGGACCACGTTCCCACTCGCTGTACCTGGCGCTACCTAGCTGCAGTTGGCGCCTCGAGGGCACGAGCGGTAGGATTGGCCAGGTAAACTCCCAAGGAGGGAATCTCGTATGAAGCGTCTCACGCTGTTGTTGTTGGGCTTGGCGCTGGGCGTCTCCGCGACGGCCGGCGCGCAAGGCCTGACGATGCAGATGTCCAACGGATGGTCGTTCTCGTTCTCCGGGAACGTGAACGCCTTTTGGGTGTTCTCGAAGGTCAACAATAGTGGCCCGGCGAACTCCAGCGTCCGTACCGGACTGCTCCCTGCCTTTGCGACGTTCTCAGCTACCGGCAAAGAGGCCGGCCTGAACCTCGGAGTGCATTTCGGGTTCGCGCCGCAGATTCAGAATGGCGGCAACCACGATCAGTTCGGCGGCTCGGCCCCAGGTGCTCCCAATGTTGGACTCCAGGCTGGGGCGCAGATCGACATGCGCCAGGTGTACTTGACCATCGGACTCAAGGACGGGTCCACGATCCTCGCCGGCCGCGAGTTGGGCTTGTTCGGCCGTCAGAATATTCTCCAGGACATGACGCTCTTCGGCGTCGGCGCGGTGGGGATCGGCGGTGGGCAGGCGAAGGGCACGACCCTGGGTCGGATCGCATACGGGTACATTTATCCGAACTTCAACGCTCAGGTGACGTACAGCACGAAGCCGGGTCAGGCGCAAGTCAGCATCGGTCTGTTCCAGCCGAGCGTCTTGGGAAGCGGCACCTACACGTTCACTAGAATCCCGCGCGTTGAGGGTGAGTTTTCCTACAACCAGAAGTCCGGCAAGAACAACTACATGTTATGGGTCGGCGGCCTGTGGCAGTCGACGTCCGACTCCGCGTCGGGCGGCCAGTCGATCAGTTCGATCGGCGGTACTGCCGGTATCAAGGCGAGCTTGTCCGACCTGTCCATCGTGGTCAGCGGCTACATTGGCAAGGGGCTCGGCACAGGCCTGCTCTTCTCGGGTGGCGAGAAAGCAGGGACCGCTGCCACTTCGACGGAGACGCGGTCATCTGACGGTGGTTATGCCCAGATCATGTACAAGCTCCAACCCAAGACGAGCGTCGGCTTGAGCTGGGGCTTCAGCCGCTTGAAGAACAACAATACGGCGGCGCCCACTGGCGACGGCAACAGCGCCGTGCGCTCAAACGTCTACTCCTACACTGCGGGCATTTACCACCAGTGGACCAAGTCCCTGAAGCTCGTGTTCGAGGGGACGGAGGAGGGGACCACCGGCGTCATCGGCGGTCTCGCGCCCGGGACCAAGCAGATCGACATCTCCGGCGGCTTCATGCTGTTCTTCTAGGCAAGAGAGGCGTAGCACAGAGACGTAACACAGAAACGTAGCACTACGACGTAGCAAGAAAGCGTAAAGGCCGGGAGTCGTTCCCCGGCCTTTTACGTTTTCGCGCGACGTCGTTGTGCTACGCCCTTGTGCTACGCCTTTGCGTGACGCTGTTTATTTGTACCGGTACGTAATCCTGCCGCGTGTCAGGTCGTACGGCGACAAGTCCACCGCTACTCGATCACCTTGTAGGATCCTGATGTAATTCTTCCGCATTTTCCCACTGACGTACGCCAGCACCTCGTGCCCGTTCTCGAGCTTCACGCGGAAGGTCGTGTTGGGAAGCACTTCGCTGATCGTACCCATCATTTGTATCGCGTCGCCAGCCACGCTCGGTGTCGCTCTCCTTCTCCCGCGGTGGAACGGGGGATGTTACAGTCGGACGATATGCGGATCCATGGTCTCGTCCCGCGGCGCGGTGGGCCCGCGCTCGATGTAGGATGCGTGGCGGCCGCACGTCTGGCACGTCAGCGTCACGCGCTCCGGCGCGAGCGGCGCGGCACGGCCGCCCCGACGGCGGGGCGCGCGCACGATCGACCGCGTGCTGCAGGAGGGGCAGATCAGAGGCACGTGCTCACGGTCCGCCGCAATCAGCGCCAGCGCTTCGGGCGCCCGGTATTCCTTGATTCCGCGTCGTCCCACGGCTGAAATGTAGCGACCCCTGGAAGATGGGCCGCCTTGACACCACTCCCAGGAGGCGTATCTCTCACGGAGTTCGGAGGTTGCCCGCGGAGGTGACCATGGACCGCCCCCAATACGAGCCGCTCGCGCAGATCGAGGTCGACGCCGCCCGACCGGAGCCCCAGGGCTTCATGCTCACCGGCCAGGGTCCCGATCACGTGGAGTATCAGCTCGACCTGCGGTTCGAGATGCCGCTCGACCCCCGGACCCGCACGGTGCTGGGGGAGCTGCTGTCGCACTCCGACCTCACCATCTCGCGGCGTGCTCCGGGCGGGCTCATCCAGGCCCTGCGCCAGCGTCGTAACCGCGCTCCACAGCCGTAGTTCCGCGCAAAATCGCTGGAAAATCCTTGACGGTCTGGTAGGGCCGATGTAGCTTGGCGCGACCTTTAGCGTCGGAGCAGCGTGTTCGATGCCAGCCGAGCTCGGCGGGTCGCAGATCTCTTCGCTGCTCGAAGCCCTCCCCGGAATCGCGAGTGTGCTGCGCAGCCCCGTGGCGGACGCCTTGGTCAAGGCGATCCGCGCCGCCGCGGGGGTGGGGGAGTTCGCGATGGACGATGCCGAGGAGCTGGTGCGCTACGCGGTGCGTCGTGGCTTGATCGGCCCCGAGGAGGGCGATCGAGTGCTCGCGGACGTCGAGGGCCCCCTCAAGTCCAAGCACAAGCCCGTCCGCGCCGCGAAGCCCAAGGCGCTGCCCAAGAAGAGGGCCGTCAAGAAGAAGTCGCGTAGGTGAAGTCGCAGCTCCCCCTTTTGCTGCTGGGCGCCGCCGTCGCGTGCGCTCGCGCTCCACAGCCCGCTCCAGTCACGCCGTTTGGGATCGCCGCGGCGCTCGCCGGCGCCGGGCGCTGCGATACCGCGACCGTCGTGGCGCGCGCGGCGCTCGAGCGCGAGCCCGACAACGTGCTCGGGCCGCTGGTGATCGGCGCGTGTCAGGAGCGGGTGGATCGCTACGACGCGGCGGTCGGCACGTACAACGACTTTGCGGCGCGGCACCCGAACGCCCGAGGTGTGGCAGCGCTGCGCGCCAAAGCGCAACTCGCGCTCCGCGCTGCGGCGGAACACACGGCCCGGCAGGCGTTGGCGCGCGAGGCGGAGCTCGCGCGCGAGCCGCCCCAACCGTCCACAGTGGCCGTGCTGCCGCTCGTGGTCGCCGGGGACTCGAGTGTCCAGCCGCTGTCGCGGGGGCTGGCGGAGCTCATCACCACCGACCTTGCCTACATCCGCACGGTGCGCCTGGTCGAGCGTCTGCAGATCGGCATGCTGCTGGACGAGCTCAAGCTGGGCCAGAGCGAGCGCGCGGATCCGGCCACCGCGGCGCGCGTGGGACGGCTGCTGCGGGCGGAGCGTCTGGTGCAGGGGACGGCGACGATTCCGTCGCGCGGGCCGGTGCAACTCTCGGCCACGGTGGTCACCGGCACGGGCGTCGTTCGACCGGTGGGCCAGGTGGTGGGGCCATTCCCGAAGCTGTTGGACCTCGAAAAACAGGTCGTGTTCGATCTCGCCGCGCAGCTCGGGCTGGCTGTGACGCCAGCAGAGCGCCAGCACATCCTCCGTCAGGGACCGAAGAGCCTCGCCGCATTCCTCGCCTACAGCAGGGCGCTCGAGGCGATGGATCGAGGCGACTACGGCGCGGCGGCCCGTCACTTCCGTAGCGCGGCGCAGGCCGACCCGAGCTTCCGCGCCGCCCGCGACGGAGAGGAAGCGGCGATGGCGGCTCCGGCGGCCGAGCAGGCGACGGGAGGGGGGATCGTCACCGCCGTGGACGCGGTCGAGCGTGTGACTGGTGCCGCCGCCGCGCCGACGGGCCTCGGCGGCGCGGGCGGGCTGCTCGCTGCGGGAGCGCGCGACGTCGTGCCCGCGATCGGTGACGCGATCGCCGATCTGAAGCTGCCGACGGGCAGCTCCACCATCGACCGTCAACTGACTCCTGAATCGCTCGGCCTGCCGACCATCGTGTCCGTCGCGAACGGGATCATCATCATCTTCAAACGGCCGCCGTGAGGCGTGTGCTGTTATGGTTGTGCGCCGCGGCGCCGCTCGCCGCGCAGGGGCCAACGGAAGGGGTCGGCACCGCAGCGCGCATCGGGTCGGTCTTCGACGGCTATTACTTCGGGTCGAGCTATGCGTTCGATCACGTCGTCGAGTGGACCGTTCCGGTGAGCCTGTCGCACCGGCTGGGCCCGAGCCTCAACGTGGATCTGTCGAGCGCGTACGCCCATGCGTCCGCGATGACCACGAGCGGCACCATCGAGATCGCGGGTCCGACCGACACCGATGTCCGGCTGAGCTGGGCCCCCGTGTCGGGCCGCTTGATTGTGTCGGTGGCCGGCACGCTGCCCACCGGGAAGAAAGCCGTGGACACGTCCTCCGTGCCGCTGCTCAGCGCCCTCGCGACCGAAGTGCTCAATTTCACCACGACCAGCTTCGGGACGGGGGGCGGCGTGACGGGTGGGTTCGCTACCGCGTTCGCAGTAGGGGAGCGGTGGGCGGCCGGAGTGGGTGGGAGCTACCGCTGGCATGCTCGATATACCCCGGTAGCGGGGAGCGGCGCTCTCGAGCCGGGCGGCGAGGGTCGGTTGCGGCTCGGCGCGGAGGGACCGGTGGGTGGGCGTGGCCGCGGGTATTTCCGCGGCGCCGCGGTGTACGCGACGAGCGGCGCCGATACCTTGAGCGCGGGCTCGCGCAGCGCTAGCGGCCCTCGTTTCCTGATCTATTCGGCGTTGAGCCTCCCGGCGGGCAAGAGCAGCCTGTCTCTCTACGTGTACGACCGGTACCGCCTCCGACCGCATGGCTACGACTCCACGGTCGTGCAGGTGCCGCGCGGCAACGTGCTCGTGCTGGGTGCACGGCTCGAGCGGCCGGTGTCCCCGGCACTGAGCCTCGCCCCGAACGCCGAGTTCCGTCACGAGCTCGCCGGGCCCGCGACCGGTCGCCTCGCGTTGCTCGGCTGGGTGGTGCGGCCCGGCGTGGATGTGCGCTACCGCGCGACCGCGGCGCTGACCGTCCTGGTCCAGGGTCAGGCGGCGTTCGGCCGGCTGGCGGACGGCGGCGGCAGCTCCGTCTCGCTCGTCGGGCCGCGGGCGGTCGTGCTGCTCGAGTGGACGCGATGATCCGCCGCCTCGTCGTCGGGCTGACGCTCGTGACCGCGAGCGGCATGGTCGCGTGCGCGGAGTGGGCGGGGTCTGAGCTCGGCGGTCCGACGTTGTCGATCGTGCCGCTGATCGCCATCGGCACCGGCACCGGAACGGTCCTGCTGGACGATCTCGACCAGCTCCACGTCCTCGTCGTGCCGATCTCGAGCGCCGGCGTTGGGCGGGCCGTCGGAGACACGACCGTTCCGGTCGATGCCGCGGGCAACGCGACGCTGACGGTACCGGTCGTGGTCGTGGGGAAAGCGCAGCCGTTCGAGGTGACGCTCGAAGGCATCCGCTCGAGCGATGGGGCGGTGCTGTACGCAGGGGTCGACACGGTGCTCGTGAGCGGCGCCGGCGCGGCCCAGCCCGTGACGGTACCGGTGAGCTATGTCGGGCCGTGCCGGATCGGCTCGGGCTGCGTCGTGACCGTCGCGCCGCAGGACACGACGCTCACCCCCGGCGGCTCGTTTGTGATGCGCGTGAGCGTGGATTCGGCGCTGATCCTGGTGACGGGCGTGCCGGTGGCGTTGACCAACCTGACGCCCGGTCTCATCCTCGTGGGGCCCGATCGCACGGTCACCGCCCTCCTGAGCCCGACCGGCGGTCCGGCACGGGTCGAGGCGGCGATTCGTGGCTCCGCCGACACGCTGCGGCTCACCGTCGCGCCGCTCACCGCCCCGGCCGCCGTCCTGGTCAACCCCGGGTACGTGACGCTCACGACGCTGAGCCCGGGGAATACGGCGCAGCTCACCGCCGTCGTCACCGACATCGCCGGGAAGCCGCTGTCGTCCTCACTCGCGACCTGGAGCAGCCGGACGCCGAGCGTGGCGACGGTGTCGAGCACCGGGCTCGTCACGGGCGTCGCGGCGGGCAGCGCGATCGTGGCGGCCATGGCGGCGCCCGGGGTCGCGGACTCGCTCGTCGTGATGGTCGGCGACGCGCTCACGCCCCCCGGCAGCCCCATCGCGCTCGCGCTCGTCGGGGGCCGCAGCTTCGGCGTCGGTAAGGTCGCCCAGCCCATGGCGATCGACGTCGTGGTCGATCTCAAGGCGGTGCCGACGGAGCTGCTCGGGAGTTACGACGCGCGACTCACCTGGAATGCCGGGGTGCTGCGGTTCGACAGCACGCAGGCGGGCAGCTTCGTGTTTCCGGTGGTCATCCCCGACACGGCCGCGGGCGGCATCCTGCGCTTCCACGCGACCGACCCGGTCGGTGCGACCGGGTTGCAGACTCTGGCCCATGTCTGGTTTACGGCGACGGGACCCGGGGCGTCCAGTCATGTCTTATCACTGCCTGTGCTGTCGGCCGCGCTCACGAGCCTCGATCTGACGCCCCGATTGCTCGTGGCACCGGGCGGCGCCACGATCGGACCGTAGCCCGCCGGGCCTGGCTACACCCGAAATCCCCGCACCAGCCCCCGCAGCTTCTCGGCCCCTTCCAGCAGGCTGCTGGCGGCCGCCGCCATCTGTTGGGTCGACGCGCCTTGCTGCTCGGCGGCGGCCGTGGCCTGCTCCGCGCCGGCCGCGTGCGCCGTGGCGCGCGTCGCGACCTGCTCGGCCTGCCCCTGCAGCTGCGCGGTGGTTTCGCGGTTCGCCTGGGCCGCGACCCGCACCCGCGCGGCGGCCTCCTCCACGAGCTCGACCGCCGTGGCGATCTCCGCGAGGCCGTGCGCCGCGCCTTCCGCGACGGACTCGATGCCTCGGACCTTCGCCTGTCCTGCGGCCATGGTGGCCGTGACGTCCTCCATCTGCTCCCGGATCGAGCCCGTGGTGCGAGTCACGGCCTCCGCCGCCCGCGCCGACTCGTCGGCGAGCTGGCGCACCTCCTCGGCTACCACCGCGAAGCCATGGCCATGCTCGCCCGCCCGTGCGGCTTCGATCGCCGCGTTCAACGCCAGCAGATTGGTCTGCGACGAGATGCGCTTGATGAGGTCCACGAAGTCGTCGATCGACACGCTCAGCTCGCCGAGCTGGCTGATCTGCTTCGACGCGGTCTGCACGACCTCCCGCACGTTGAGGAGCACGCTGCCCGCCGCGGCGACGTCGCCCCGATGCCGGTCGGCGACCGCGCGGATCTCCTCTCCGAGCTTCGCCGCGCGCTCCGCGGCATCCGCCATGTCGCCGGTGGCGGTGCGAAGGGCGTCGAGGCCGGTGCCCATCGAGGTGAGGGCGGCGCGCTGCTGGTCCGCGCCCCCCGAGATCTCCACCATCGCCGTCGACACCTCGCTCGAGGAGGCGGCCAGCTGCTCGCTCACCGCCGACAGGTCCCCCGCCGCCCCGGCGATCCGGTCCGACTCGCCGATCACCTCGCCCACGATCTGCCGGAGCCGGTCGCCCATGTGCTGGATGGCGTCCGCCAGCACGCGGAACTCGCGGGGCATCTCCCCGGTGGTGACCGGTCGCAGATCGCCCGCGCCGAACCGTTCGGCGGCCGTCACGAGGCGGCCGAGCGGCCCGTGCACCGATTGGACGGTGTAGCGCGACAGGAAGAAGCCCCCGAGCACGAGGGCGACGACGAAGACCCAGAGCTTGCGCTCCCGATCGCTCGCGTCCGCGGTCAAGCGCTCCGCGGCCTTCGACGCCTTTTGGGCCTGACGGCGGGAGAGATCGCGCACCAGCCGGGTCAGCTCCGCCGCCTGCGGTCGCACCGCCGCCGCCCGCGCCACCGCTTCCTGATCGCGCCCCAGGTCCCGGAGCGCGTGTGCGATCGAGTACTCGGTCTGGATCGCCGCGTGGAGCTGGTTCACGCGGTTCACCGTGAGACGATCCTCGACGGTGAGGCCGCCCAGCGCATCCAGCCGCCGTTGATGCTGAAAAGCATCCTCGGCGGCCGCCTGGAACTCTCGTCGCGGCTCGTCCCCGGGCGACCCCAGGTACTGCTCGGCGGCCCGGATCTCTTCCAGCACGCTCGTGACGAGACCGCTCCCCTCCTCGCTCGATATCCGCAGCCCGTCGAGCTCCTGCTCGATCGCGTACCGGATCTGTCGCAGCGTGGCGGCGCCCGCGATCGCCGTGACGACGAGACCGGCCAGGAGCAGGGCCAGCCCGATGCGGATACGCGCGCGGATCGTGTCGAACCGACCCCGCATTACGGTGCCGCCTCCGTCACCAGCCGACCGTTCCGCACGACGCCGATGACCGCTGTCTTGCCCGCCGCGTCACCCTTACCGTCGAACACGATCGTGCCGGTGACCCCGTCGAACGCCGCCTGCCCGCGACCCACGCGCGCGAGGTAGTCCCGAATGGCGCGCCGGTCGGCGCCCGCCCGCTCGATCGCGCGCGCGAGCAGCAGCACGATGTCGTACGTCCCGGCGCCGCGATGGTCGGGCCGCTGTCCCGGGAACGCGCGCGCGTAGTCCGCGACGAACGCGACGTTGCGCTCGTCACGTCGGTCGGGGAGATAGGCGGACGACAGCCGGATGCCCTCGGCGAGCGCGCCGTCCGCCTCGATCCCCGTGAGCGCGTCGCCGCCGAGCACGGGCCACCGGAGCCCGAGCGCGTGCATCTCCCGCAGCGCGAGCTCGGCCCCCGGTCGCTCCGCGGCGAGCAGCAGCACGTCCGCGCCCGACCGGCGCATGCGAGAGAAGTACGGCTCGAACGAAGGCGTGGCCGGGATGTAGGGATCGGTTTCGAGCACGGTCCCCCCCAAACGCGCGAACTCCGCCGCGAACGTCCGGCGCACGCCCCGGCCGTAATCGTTGTTCAGGTAGATGATGCCGGCCCGTCTCGCTCCGAGCGTCTGCCAGGCGAACCGGGCGAGCTGTGGCCCGTGTTGCAGGTCGCTCGGGCACACGCGGAACACGTAGGGACTGATCCCCGACAGGTCGGGACTGGACGCGGACGGCGAAATCATCGGAGTGGGCGTCGCGCCGCCGCCGTACACCCGCGCCGCCGCGAGGGAAGCGCCCGAGCTCAAATGGCCGACGACGGCTACGACCGTCGGATCCGCGTACAGTTGCTCCGCCACCCGCACGGCGGTGTCCTCGTTCCCCGAATCATCGAGGATTCGCAGCTCGACCTTGCGGCCCCGGATGCCCCGGTTGGCGTTGATCTGGTTCACCGCCAGTTGGGCCGCCCGGAGCATCGAGGCGCCACGCGGCTGGGAGAAGGGGCCCGCGAGTCCGAGGGCAATCGGCCCCGTGGGGCGGGAGCACGCCGCCAGCGCGAGAGCGATGACGAGCGGTGGGGTTCGCAGAGGGTCCTCCGAGGTCGGCGCGGGGCAAGGTTAAGCTCACCCGTGGCGAAGCGCAACATTCCCCACTGCCCCCACAGGATTTCCACGCGGTTTTCCAGGCCGATGTGGACAAATCCGGATTGCCTGCGGGCGGGCCCAGGGTAGCTTGATGCGAGTGGAAACGTCTGGACGCCTGTACCGATTTGCCGGCGCGCTCGAGGGACTGCTCGCCGCTCCCGATGCCGAGGCCTTCGAGCGGGCGTGGGAGGTGGCGCATGTCGACCGGCTCGCCTGGGAAGCGCTCGGGTGCGCGCGACGGGCGGACAGCGAGGTCCTCGAGCCGGCGCTCGATCAAGTGGACCGCCGTCTCCTCGCGACGCTGGAGCGCTGCCGTGCGTTCCCCGATCCGCACGTCGTGACCTTCCGGGTTCCCGAGCTCGAGCGGTGGCAACATGCCGCGGCCGCCGCCCTCGTCGGTGCGCGCTGGGGCGTCGCGGGCTTGCGCACCGTGATCGCTGACACGGGGGCGCCGCTCGGGCGCCGCTACTTCGCGTTCCTCGCACTGGCCGAACGGCACCCCGAGGGAGCCTGGCCGCTGTTCGAGCGGTATCTCGTGACGCCGGGCGCGCACCATGCGTTTGTCGCCGCTGCCGTCGAAGCGGCGCGCTACTACCCCGGACACGCCGACGTCCTCGTGCGCCTGTTCGAGCGGATCCGCGGCGACCAGCTGCTGCGCCGGTTCCTCGGCCCCAAGATCCTCGAGTCCCTCTATGTCCTGGGCGAGGAACGGAGCTTGCCGCTGTTCGAGCAGCTGCTCGTGACCGGGCATACCGACCCGGACGTGGACCGCTGTGAGGTGACCCGCGCGCTCGTCGTGGTGCGCCGTGCCACCGGGCGCGTCGCGCCGAGCTCTAAGTTCGCCGACGGCGACGAAACGGCTGTGTTGCGCACCCTGGACGATGCGGAGCGCCGGTTCGAGGCCACACGGGACCGGATCGTGCCGGTGGTGGTCATCTAGGGCGGTAGAAGACGGTAGCAGGCGGTCGAGGGCGGTAGAAGGTGCGGACGTACGCGGGGTGACCTCTACCGTCCCCTACCGTCCTCTACCGCCCTGTCCCCCCACGAACTCCCAGAGCTTCTCCCGGTACGCTCGCCCGCCGATGTCGTACGTGTCATTGTGGCCGGCTCCGTGAATCAGGACGACCTCGACCGGTCCCGCCGCGGCAGCGGCCACGGTCATGCCCATCGCCGTCGGCACGAGCCGATCGGCGTCGCCGTGAAACAACAGGATGGGACAGTGGACCCGTCTGACGTTGGCGATGTTGTCCAGCGACAGATGGAGCAGGAAGCGCGGCAGTAGCCCGTAGTGGTGTTTCGCCATCGCCGCGGCATTGGTGAACGGCGATTCCAGGATCAGTCCGGCCACCGGGCGGTGCGCGGCGGTGTACGTTGCGGGCGCGCTGCCGAGCGAGCGGCCATACACGTAAATGCGTCGCGGGTCCACGTCCGGGCGGGTGACGAGCGCGGCGTACGCGGCGTCGGCCGCGGCGTACAAGGCCGACTCCGTGGCCCGGCCGCCGCTGCCGCCGTAGCCCGGGTAGTCGAGCACCAGCACTGCCGTCCCCGGCGGCTGGAACGTACGCACGAGGGGCCAGATCGCGGCGATGTTCTCCCCGTTGCCGTAGAACCAGAGAAGCGCGGGCGAGGGCGGTGAAGGGCGGTGGAGGACGGTGGAGGTCAAATACCACCCCACGAGCTTCGTCCCATCGCCCGAGACCAGCTCGACCGTCTCGGCGTTCTCGACGCCCACTTGCCTGGGATCGGGAAGGCTCGCGCGCGGCGCCGGAAAGGCGAGCCGATCTTGAAACCGCCAGGCGAGCAACAGCAACACCAGGTACGCGAGCCCGAGGCCAATCAGGATGCGGAGCACGAGCATCGGTCAAAATAATGTAGGGGCGCAACATGCTGCGCCCCTACACTGCGCCGCCATTGCACCTGGCGCGCTGACCACGAATCTTTCGGGCCGTGACGACCCAGCTCACCTGCCCGTCGTGCCGCGCCGAGATCCCGCGCGGCGCGGCCTTCTGCCCGGCCTGCGGCTCGGCGTCTCCCACTGTGATCACGAACGAGCGCGCCACCGCTGCTCCTGCCGCCCCTGCCCTTGCCGCCCTTGCCGCCCCCACGTCGGAGCGCCTCGCCCGCGCGCTCGGCGCCAAGTACGAAGTGAAGCGCCTGATCGGCCGGGGTGGCTTCGCCGAGGTGTACGAGCTGTGGGACAAGGATCTCGATCGCCGCCTCGCCTGCAAGGTGCTCCACCCGGAGATCGCCTGGACCCCGGGCATGCTGGCCCGCTTCCGACAGGAAGCGAAGGCGCTGGCCCGCCTGCAGGATCCGGCCATCCTCGCGATCCACTTCACCGGCGACGGTGAGGGACTGGTCTACTACGTGATGCCGTTCGTGGAGGGCGAATCGCTTGCCGAGCGCTTGCGCCGCCGCGGCCCGTACTCGGCCGACGAAGCCTTGAAGATCGCCGAGCCGATTCTCCAGGCGCTGTCCCACGCCCACACGCAGGGGCTCGTGCACCGTGACATCAAGCCCGACAACGTGATGGTCGAGGCGAAAAGCGGCCGGGTCCTGCTCCTGGACTTCGGGATCGCGAAGCTCCTGGACCCCGGCGGGAGCGACGCAGGCGGCGCCAAAACGGCCACCGGATTCACGGTCGGCACGGTGCAGTATATGAGCCCCGAGCAAGCCCTCGGCCAATCGAACCTCGACGGGCGAAGCGACCTGTACGCCTTCGGCGCCATGCTCTACCAGATGGTGACGGGCACCCCCCCCTACGACGGCGACTCGAGCGCCGAAATCGTCGGCAAACACCTGAGCGACCCCGTGCCCGTGGCGAGCGACGTCAACGCCAAGATCCCCCGCTGGCTCTCCACGGTGATCGTGCAGTGCCTGGCGAAACGGCCCGAGGACCGCTTCCAGGACGCCGACGAGGTGCTGGCGGCGCTCCAGGCCGGCCGCACGTCCGGCTCCGAGCGGCTCGTCGGTGCCCACACCCTCGAGCGTCAGGTGCGGCGCTCCGGCCAGGTGCGCCGTCGGGGGAGGCTCGGCTGGTGGGTGGCCGGAGTGCTGGGCGTCGCGCTCGTTGCGGCGTGGCTGGCACGTCGTGCTGGCTACCTCGGATCCGGAGTCGCGTCGCTCCACAACGCCCTGGTCGAGCCGATCGAGATCCTGAGCAACGGCACCCCGGTCGACACCGTAGCGCCGGAAGCCACTGAGCGTCTCACCCTGCCCGGCGGTCAACGCACCGAGCTGCGCTGGCGGCTCGTGCGCCCCGGCAACCCGCCGATCGGCGAGCCGATGGAGGGGCCCCTTCCGGCGTTCCCGCGTGCCGGGGGGCGGTTACTCGCCGACGTCAGTGCCGAAGTGGGGGGGCAGCGCTACTTCGCGCCCCTGATTACGAATGCGAGCGCGTCGGACATCACCCTTGAGGTCAACCCCGGCACGGCGGCGGCGGTGCGGTGCAACTGCCTCGTGTCGAAGGGAGCCGTCCGCACACACGTCGGCTATTATCGCCTGTATCAGAACTCCAGCGTGGCGGCCTACAACAGCGCCCATCCGTACATCGGTCCGCACGCCGACCGGCACGGCTTCGCGAGTCGAGTGGCTCCGTCGAGCGGGGCGGTGGTGCTGACCTTTTGACGTCACGCGTCTCGGACGACGCCCTCGATCCCCGGCTGTTGACGCGGGCGCGCGGCGCCCTGCTCGGACTCGTGGTTGGGAACCAGCTCGGGGTGCCCACCGAGCACCTGGGCACCGCCGCGGCGATCCGGGAGGCCTTCCCCCAGGGAGTGCGTGATCTCGCGCCGCCGCCCAAGGGGTCGCCGTTTGACGACGACGCGGCGATGACCCTGCTCCTCGCCGAGTCGCTGGCGGAGAAGGGCGACTTCGACGCGAACGACGTGGCAGAGCGCTGGGTGAAGTGGATGAAGCGGGACGGTCGCGGGATCGGGCTCACGACGCAGCGCGCCCTGCGACTCATTGAGCGCGGCACCGAGCCGTTCGAAGCCGGCCGGCTGGCCCACAACCCGCGGGCTGCGTCCAACGGCGCCGTGATGCGCTGCATCCCGGTTGCGCTGCGTTATCACGACAACGTCGACAGGCTGATCCGGGTGTCGACTCAGCAGGCCGCCATCACCCACGCCGACGAGCGGTGCACCTGGGGCGCGGTGGCGGTGAATCTCGCCGCGCGAGAGCTCCTGCACGGGAATCAGCACTTCGTCGAAGAGGTGCTACACCGGCTTCAGGGCGCGCCGCGCACGCTGGTCGAGGCGATCCGGCGTGTGCCCTGGGAGCAGGAGAGCGACCTACCGATCAGTGTGGGTGGGGAAGCCGGCTACGTCGTCCACTGTGTGGAAATCGCCTTTTGGTGCGCGATGCACCGCCCGTCCCTCGAGGAGGCACTGATTTTTCTCGCCGAGGCAGGTGGCGATACCGACACCAACGCCGCCGTCGCGGGTGCGCTGCTCGGCGCACGGGAGGGCGAAGCGGGCCTCCCGCCCCGTTGGCTCGAGCAGCTCGGCCACGCGCGGGGAGTGTCGGCTCTGGCCGAGCGACTCGTGACAGCCGCAAGCCCTAAGCCGTAAGTCTTACGGCTTACGACTTGCGGCTTTTGGCTGTCTTCGCGTATCGGGCGATCCGGTCCATTACGTCCCTATCCATGAGCGTGATGGACACCCAGCGCGCCGTGCCGCGGCCCCGCCAGTTGAACCGCACGGCGCGTCGTCCGTAGCGCCACTCCCACCCGCTCTTTCCGATCGGACGCGGCCGGCCGAACAGGCCAGTCAGCTCCTTCTTGGTGCGGTCGACCAGCGGAACGCCGCGCTTGTCGCCGAAGCCCGCCGAGTCGTAGAAGGCGACGACGTCGGCGTTCCCTTCGATGAAATGCGCGCTGAGGTAGAACCGGGATGCGTCCTTGGGGCCATGAATGACCACACCGCACTCCATGACCTGAGCCGTATGCGGGGAGGTCTGGCAACGCACGACGTCAGAGTCGGCGAGGCTCCGGGCGCGCTCCACGAACTCCCGGTAGCTGATGCCCGCCGTGAAGCCGCGGTAGACCGGCGCCGAGGGTGGGGGCGCCGCCGGGCCAGGCGGCGCCTGGGTGACGCCGGTAGCGGGCAGGGTCGCGACGAGGAGGAGCGCCGCGCGGTTGGGACGCATGACCCAATATACAGGCCGAAAACGAGAACGGGCCCGGAGGATACCCGGGCCCGCCTCGGTACGACCGGTGCTGCTCAGACCTTGCGGACGTTCTGCGCCTGCAAGCCCTTCGGACCCTGGGCGACTTCGAATTCGACCGTATCACCCTCGGCGAGGCTGCGGAAGCCCTCAGCCTGGATCGCCGTGAAGTGGACGAACACATCGGGACCCGACTCCTGCGCGATAAAGCCAAAGCCCTTCGCGTCGTTGAACCACTTCACCTTACCCTTTGCCATACCGTTTGAACCTCAGCACTAAGGGGCACTGCCCCGGACATGTTCGACCCTGGTCACCGCGACCAGAGACGGGCTCAAACAAAAACCGCGAGACAAGTGGTCCTCGCGGTGCGCAGACAAACCGGTGACGGTGCCACGTATTGCTTGAACCGGGGCCAAAGGTAGGAATGCCGCTCACGGCTGTCAATAGGATAAATGTCAGGCACTGCGGCGGTTGCGCTGCAGGGGCTCCGCTGGCGCCACCATAACGACAGTATCAGGTCACCTACGGTCGCTTTGTGGTCTTGGACGTGTCCTCCTTTACCGGCAGCCCGATCGCGACGCGGAAGTCCCGCAGTGCCGCGTCGTAGCCCTTCATGCGCTTGCCGAGTCCGACCATCGCCGAGTTGGGCGTCGCCGCCGCGCTGTCCTCGCAGGTCGTGGTGTACTTGATCAGCGAGTCCACCTGCGTGACGAGGCGCTTCGCCTTGAGTTGCACGGAATCTTCGTACACCGTGGGGCTCATTTGGGGGCGGCCCCGCTTGAGGAAGCCGCGGCTCGAGCCGCACAGCCCGGCGAGCAGTCGCCCGGCGCGGCGCTGCGCGACCGAGTCGCGCGTACCGGAACGCGTCACACGGCTCATGCCATCCTTGAGCTGGGCGATACCGCGTGTTGCCGTTCGCAGGCCAGCGAGAAAACGCTTCTGTTCCAGAGTCGGCGGCGGCGGCGGAGCCATCGATTCCGTCGGCGGGCGTGCCGAGTCGAGCGGCGGTTCGGGCTCCTGCGCTCCGAGAGCAGTGGCGGCGACGCACAACAGCATGGCCAGGCAGCGCATCACATGGTCCTCTGTTCAGTCTGTGGAAGCCCTGGTTATACTGTGAGAATGATGGTTCCCGCAACTTCGCGCCAGACCCGCACGTTCGAGGATCGCGCCGACGCACTTGCGCACTTCTTCCTGCGCGCCGGCGAGGCGCCCCGGCTCCTCGCCTACGACGATGCCGTCGGCTGTCCGCTCGACCAGGGGCTAGCCGCGATCGAGTGGACGGGCGCCGTCGGCATCCTCGCCCAGGACGACCTGATTCACGCGGCGCGCCTGGGCGCCGATGCCGCCGCCGCCGTCGTGGAGCGCAAGGACGCGGACCAGCGCGTCTTCATCTACTTCGGGCCCCGCATGGACGCCCCCCCCGCCGATCCCTACGAGGGCACGCTCCTGTACGACGAGCCCGGCGTGCGCGCCTACATTTTCGCGCAGCGCGTTCACGCGATCGCGCACTTCCTGCGCGCGACCCACGGTCTGGGCGCGGTGATCTCGATGCTCGGTCGCCGCGCGCCCGAGCTGCGCCACATCCGTCGCTGGTTGCAGGCGCTATTCGCCGAGCCCGCGGCGGACACCGCCTCCACGCAGATGCTCGCCGGCTGGTTCGCCACCGGGAGCGCTGGCGTGGTCTTCTTACCCCGCCACCCCGACGCCCCCTACACGTACTGCGAAGTGGGAGCTGAAGAAGGTTAGGGAGGTTCTGGAGGTTGTGGAGGACGGAGGAGGCTGCATCGCATCGGGACAGCCTCCCCCAACCTCCCCCAACCTCCCAACCCTCCACAACCTGCTTTGTCTGTGGATTCACAACTCCACATCGTGTGGACGGGCGCGGCAATGGTAGACGCAGGGCTAGGTTACCGTCCACATGCGATGCACACGGAAGTGAGCTAACCCGAAGAAACATCGGCACTTGCGCGGTTTCTCGAGGCCCCTATATTGGTGTCACGCGGCTTGGAGGGAAGGGTCGGGACCTGGTGTCTCAACTACGCCTCCAAGACGGGTCCGAGCGGAAATTCCGGGGAGGCCGCCGA
>Ga0209472_1000073_pt1 | contig 56397 bp, 47 predicted proteins | sample GraSoiAngelo_130_FD_185887 | JGI IMG/M metagenome (GOLD analysis project Ga0209472, IMG submission 185887) | Grasslands soil microbial communities from the Angelo Coastal Reserve, California, USA - 14_0929_02_20cm (SPAdes) (version 2) | ecosystem: Environmental > Terrestrial > Soil > Grasslands ... | reverse complement strand
GCCGGGAATCCGGTTGCCTGGACCCACCGCGTCGTGGGAACGCCGATCCGGCTCAAGTTCGGGCCGCTGCCGAAGGGACTGGACGGCTCGCTCGTGGACGGCGCGGAGGACCTGCCGTACGGCATCCCGAACCTGCTCGTCGACCAGGTCGCGGCCGACTTCCTGCCGATCCCGCGCGGGTTCTGGCGCTCGGTCGGTATCTCGCACAACGCGTTCGTCGTCGAGAGCTTCCTGGACGAGGTCGCGACAGCGGCAAAGAAGGACCCGTACGAGCTGCGGCGAGCCCTGCTCAAGGACAAGCCGCGGCACCTGCGGACGCTCGAGCTCGTGGCGGAAAAGGCAGGCTGGGGCACGCCGCTCCCGGCGGGACGGGCACGGGGCATCGCCTTCGCCGAGTGGCAGCCTACGGTGTGCGCACAGGTGGCGGAAGTGTCGGTGGACTCGGGAGGCGTGGTGCACGTGCATCGCGTGGTCTGCGCCGTGGACTGCGGGCCCGTGGTGAACGTGGGCCAGATCGAGGCGCAGATGCAGGGCGGAATCGTGTACGGCCTCACCGCCGCGCTGTACGGCGAGATCACCATCGACCACGGCCGGGTGACGCAGGGCAACTTTATCGACTACCCGATGATGCGCATCAACGAGATGCCTGCCGTCGAGGTGCACGTCGTGCCGAGCACCGAGAAGCAGGGCGGCATCGGGGAGCCGAGCGTTGGGCCGATCGCGCCCGCGGTGTGCAACGCGATCTTCGCGGCGACGGGGAAGCGGATAAGAAAATTGCCGATCGGAAAAATCGCGTGAGCGGTAAGCGGTGAGCGGTGGATTGCTTGCGCCGCCCGCTCACCGCTCACTCCTCACCGGTTGAGGAGGACGCCCAATGAACAGGATCACCCGTCGCGAATTTGTGCAGACCAGCGCGGGTCTCGTCATCTCCTTCTATCTCCCTGGGCGCCCCGTTGCGGCCCGAGCCCCCACAGCCGCCCCGTTCGCGCCGAACGCCTGGCTGCGCATCGGCACGGACGGGATCATCACGCTCACGCTCGACAAGTCCGAAATGGGCCAGGGTTCCCAGACCGGGCTCGCCTTGATCCTCGCGGAGGAGCTCGAGGCCGATTGGTCCACGGTCCGGCTCGGTCCCCTACCGGAGAATCCGGCGGCGTGGTCGCGCACGATGCGCACCGGCGGGAGCAACGCGATCCGCAGCTCGTGGCAGCCGCTCCGCAAGGCGGGCGCCACCGCGCGGGAAATGCTCGTCACGGCGGCGGCGCAAACGTGGCAGGTCGACCGCGCCACGTGCCGCGCCGAGCAGGGCGCGGTGATCCACGTTCCGACCGGTCGCCGCCTGCGGTACGGCACCCTCGCCGCGCGGGCCGCGGCGCTTCCGGTTCCGAGCGAGGCGCCACTCAAGGATCCGAAGGACTTCCGGTTGGTCGGCACGCGGGTGACCCGGCTCGACACGCCGGGCAAGGTGGACGGGAGCGCCGTGTTCGGCATCGACGTGAAGGTGCCGGAGATGCTCGTCGCCTCGATCGAGCGGTCGCCGGTGCTGGGCGGCCGGGTGAAGCGCTTCGATGCCGACCGCGCGAAGGCGATGCCCGGGGTGCGCCACGTGGTGGAGCTCGAGGCCAGCTCGTGGATGAGCTCCAAGGGCGGCGGCTGGGCGGCAGGGTGCGCCGCCGGCGTCGCCGTCGTGGCGGACACGTATTGGCAAGCGGTTGAGGCGCGGCGCGCTCTCGTAATCGAGTGGGACGAAGGGGAGGCGAGCACGCTCGATTCGGCGAGCATCCGCGCCCAGCTGGTCGCGCTCGCCGAGCGTTCGGGCGTCGTGGCGCAAACCATCGGCGATGGGATCGCGGCCGTCGCCAACGCGGCGACGCGCGTCTTCGCCGAGTACGACGTGCCCTTCGTGCACCACGCCACCATGGAGCCGATGAATTGCACGGCCTTCGTCCGGTCCGACGGGTGCGACGTGTGGGCGCCGACCCAGAATCAGGGCGACGCGCAGCGGGTGGCGGCCGAGGTGACCGGCCTGCCGAAGGAGAAAGTCCGGATCCACACGACGCTCTCGGGCGGTGGATTCGGGCGCCGGCTCGAGCCGGACTTCGTCTCCGAAGCGGTGCGCGTGTCGCAGGCGGTGGGAGCGCCGGTGAAAGTGATTTGGACCCGCGAAGACGACATGCGTAACGGGTTCTACCGCCCCACGAGCTACAACCGGTTCAGCGCGGGGCTCGATGCCTCGGGGCGGCTCGTCGCATGGACCCACCGCATCGCGGGCACGCCGCTGCGGCTCAAGTTCGGACCGCTCGAGAAGGGGATCGACGACAGCCTGGTGGACGGCGCCGTCGATCTCCCGTATGCGATTCCCAACCTCCTCGTGGACCAGGCGACCCTGGAGTTGGCGGCGGTGCCGCGCGGGCCGTGGCGCTCCGTGGGCGTGTCGCACAACGGTTTCGTGACCGAGTGCTTCCTCGACGAGATCGCGGTGGCGGGCGGCCGGGACCCGTTCGAGCTGCGGCGCGAGCTGCTGCGCGACAAGCCGCGCCATCGCCGGACGCTCGAGGTCGCGGCCGAGAAAGCGGGTTGGGGCTCACCGCTCCCGCCCGGCCGCGGCCGCGGGATCGCGCTCGCCGAGTGGGGACCGACCGTGTGCGTCGAAGTGGCCGAAGTGACCGTAGAAGCGGACGGGTCGGTCCGGGTGCCTCGCGTCGTGTGCGCCGTGGATTGCGGCCAGACGGTGAACACGGGCCAGATCGAGGCACAGATGCAGGGCGGCGTCGTGTTCGGCCTGAGCGCCGCGCTGTACGGCGAGATCACGCTGGCGCACGGCCGCGTGGTGCAGGGAAACTTCGACACCTACCCCGTGGTCCGGATGGCCGTGGCACCGGCGGTGGAAGTGTACATCGTGCCGAGCAGCGACCCCCAGGGCGGGGCCGGCGAGCCGGGCGTCCCGCCGATCGCACCTGCGGTGTGCAACGCGATCTTCGCAGCAACCGGGAAGCGGATCAGGAAGCTGCCGATCGGGAAAGTCATCGTCTAACGGCAACGGCGTGGTGCGTGGTGAGTGGTTCGTGACGGTGAACCGCGAGCACGGATCGCCGCGGTAGCAACCACGTACCACGCAGTTAGGCGCTTTTAGTGCACCACCGTCACCGAGGCCGTCATCTGGGGGTGTACGCTGCAGTGGTACGTGTACCGACCCAGGGTTGTAATCGTGCTTTGAAAAGTGCCGGACCCCGTATGGGTGGCTGAGCTCGCCGGCAGCGGCGTGGGACCTCCATCATACGTGACGTTATGAGGTTGCGCGCCACCCCAAGTCCAGGTCACGGTCCCGCCGGTCTTGATGACGGCGTCGTCGGGGGTGAACGAGAAGTCCGCAATGCCAACGCCCGCGGTTGCCGGCGCCGTGGCGGCGTTCGCGTGTAAGGTGGCGGACCCCGGCACCCCCGTGGCCGACGCGTTGACCGTCTGCCTCATGACGGCCCCGATGGAATCGGTGGTGCTGGCGACGCCACTCGCGTCGGTGGTGCTTTGAGCCGGGCTGACCGCGCCCGCACCCGACCCGACAACAGCCCAGTTCACGACCACACCGGGCACCGGACAACTGGCTGCGTCCAACGCCGTGACCCGGAGGGGGGCGGGAAGTGGGTTGTCGAAGTACCAGCTCTGTTCGTCGCCGCTCTTGGTGACGAGCTGGACCGCGGCGCCCGGTGAGCAGGGGCCGGTGCCGCCATTCCCGCCACCCCCGCCGCACCCGACCGCGAGCAGCGCGACACCGAGCCCTGCGAGTCTGACAGAAAATCCGCGCATCATCCGCCTCCGGTGGAAATGAGAGGGTCGCACGCCCGACCGACTATAGGCATACCCCAGAAGCAAGGTTTGTCAAGCGGTCACTGGTAATAGAATTGTCACGACAAGAAAACTTGTCACCGGTCCCTCCGTGCTCCGGAACTACTGCTTGACGATCTGCCCCCGAATCTCGCCGCCGGGGTTCGCGCTCGTATGCACGTTCGCATAAGAGTTCCCGCTCCGTATCAGGACGAGCAGGGAGTCCATGGAGATCCCGACCACCGCCGGCGCGAGTCCCTCGGCCAGGGTACCGGTGAACGCACCTCCAACGGCTCCGGACAGGGTGACGCGGACCGGCCCGGTGTTCGTGGCCGGGTCGATGGGGGCGTGGATGTGCGCCGCCGCGACCCCGGTGATGCCGGCCACGTCGAGCCTGTAGGTGAGGATGTTGCCGGTCAAGAGCGTGAACGTCGCCGTACCGGTGGCGGTGGTGGTCACGGGCGGGACCTCATTGGCGCCGTTCAGCGTGGCGGTAAAGCGCTCTACCACCACTGGGCCCAGATCGTCGCTGCAGCTCGCCAGCGCCAGCAGTGCAGCGACGGTCAGTCCGCTCAACACAAGACGTTCGCGCATTGGTGCCTCCTAGGGTGTCAAGGAATAGGACTCCCGACAACCTTTAGGCATACCCTCGCCGCGCATTTTGTCAAGCGCCATTAGTAATAGAGCCATGGTAGCGGCAGCGGGAGCCGCGCCCCGCGCGGCTCCCTCGAAGCTACGACCTCCGGGCCAGCGTCGCGGCGCGCGAGCGGAGCGCCGCGTCGATCTCGCCCAGCGAGACGGGGGCCGGGACCGTCCACGACCCGCGCTGCATCGTCGGCACGCGGATCGCCGCCACGTTGCCGTCCGGTCCCAGGTCGACCACCGCGGTTGCGGCGTCGTCCGGGCCCTGGTTCGCTTTGATCACGAGCGTCCAGGTCCCTTCCTGCGGCCACGACCGCTTCAGGGCGTATACGCCCTCTCGTGACGTCTCGGCGAAGTCCAGCTTGAGCGACCGCCGCTCGCCGTTCACCATCCCTTCGGCGGTGCCGGTCACGATAAACCCCATCGCGGTGCCGTGATGGAACGAGTGCACCAGCAGAAACGCGTCGCGCGTCGACCGGTCGTACGGGTTGGCGGGCAGCTCGATCGAGATCCAGGGCGGGCCCTTGGATGCAAGGGCTGGGGCGGCGAAGAGCACGCTTGCGAGGGCCGCGACGGCGAGGCTACGAGTCCGGGTCTGCATGGCAACCTCCAGTGATCGGTTACCGTTGAGATGCGGCGCGGGGCGGGAAGGTTTGAAGCAGGATCGACCCCTTGAAGCTGCGGGCCGTGAGCCGCGCCCCACTCCCGGCCACCCCGCTCGAGAACCGCAGCTCCTGCCCCGTGCCCCCCGGACGAGGCTTCGGCTGCGCGTCGCCCAGGTGGTTGGTGATCGCTCCACCGATCGTGAGCACGTCGAAATCGGCCACGGTGTTCACGGGCACGCGCACCTCGATCGTCCCGCTCTGGCTCTCGACCTCCACCACACCGCCCCGCCCCAGCTCGCCCTCGAAGCGGACGTCGCCCGTCACGGACTCGAACTTGCCGCGCTGCACGCCCGTGCCACCGCGCTGCCACCCCGCGGCCCGGACGACGATGCGGCCGCTCAGGGTCGAGGCGCCGAGGTCCTGGCTCGCTCCGCGCAGCAGGATGTCGCCGCTCACCGTCTTCACGCGGGCGCGGCCGGTGCCTCCCGCCAGCTCCACACTGCCATTCATGGTTTCGGCCGTGACGTCCTGCGGCGTGCCGACCACGTGGATCGCCCCACCGACGCTCGTGAGGTCGAGCTTCCCATCTACGCCTACTGCGTCGATGTCCGCCCCGGTCGTGGTCACCCACACGGTGAGCGCTCGCGGGACGTGCACCTCGAGGTCGGCCGGTCCGGTGGCTTCAATGGTCCGCACATGCGCGTCGCCGGTCGCCGACAGGCGGCCGGCCCCGCGCTCGAGGCGTCCGGTCACGGCGAGGGTCTCGGCATCCCAGCCGCGCACCCGGATCTTCCCAAACGGGCACGTGATGCGGACTGCTCCGTTGGGATCGAGCGCCCAGTGCTCGTCGACGCGCTCCTGACCCGGCGCCTGCCGCGCCAGGAGCGTGATAGCGAGCGTCAGCCAACCGGTCGTCCTGGTCATCGTACCTTCCCCATGTCAGCTCGCTGCGACCCGCGTCGCCCACCGCAGCAGCTCGACCTTCTGACGAGCCGCCGCGGCCCAGAGATGCTGTAGCTCCGCGTTCGCGGTGTCGCGCGCCAACGCAGCCCGCGACTCGGCAATCGCGGCGTCGATGATCCCCAGATTCCGCTCGACGAGCGCGACGGTCTCGGGCCGCAGCCGCCCGCGCTGCGCCGCGAGGATGAGCGAGAGCTCGTTCGTCGCCCGGTCGAAGTCGGCCTGGACCGCCGCCCAGCCCTGCCCCGCCGGGCGGTAAGGGGCGGTAGAGGGCGGTAGAAGACGGTAGAGGCCCAACGCGATGACGAGCACCGCTGCCGCCGCCAAGGCACCGCGCCACCACACCCGTTGCACGTTCCACGTTGCACGTTGCACGATGCGCGGTTCGATCGTCGCCCAGAGATCCCGACTCGGTTCGACCGTCTTCGGCAAGGCTGCCGCTCCCGCGACAAGCGCACGCAGCTCGGCCACCGCCGTGCGACACCCGGCGCAACCCGCCAGGTGGGCTTCCACCGTCGCGCGCGCCCGGGCGGCGAGCATGCCGTCCACGTACTCGTTCAGCGTCGTTTCCATATGCGGACACATCATCGATTCAAGGCCTCGCGTAACAGGCGGCGCGCCCGGAACAGCTGCGCCTTGGACGTTCCCACGGCGATGCCGGTGAGCTCGGCGATCTCCTCATGGCGGTACCCCTCGACGTCGTGCAACACGAACACCTCCCGCGCTCCCGGAGGGAGCGCCGCGACGGCATGCTCGAGATCGAGCCCCATCTCCGGCCCCCCCCCGCGCCGGGGTCGCTCGAGCGCCGCCGGGTCGTCGGTCGTCACGATGCGCTGCTCCCGCCGCCGCTCGGCACGCCGTCCGAGGAGCACCTCGTTAACCGTGAGCCGGTAGAGCCAAGAGGAGAATGCGCTCTCGCCCCGGAACGTGGCGAGCCGCTCCCACGCCCTAACGAACGCGTCCTGCGTCCGCTCCTCGGCTTGCACCGCATCCGCCGTGAGCCGCAGGCACAGCGCATACACCCGCCCCACGTGCGCGTGGTACAGCGCCTCGAATGCCGCCCGGTCGCCCTGCTGCGCGCGGCGGATCAGATCGGTCGGGTCCGAGTGCATCGCATCGCCGGGGCCGGCACGTTGGTAGGATGCCGGCCGGCGTAGTTTGGTTGACGATCCTAGTTTTGCCCGTTTACGGGCAGGTGCCGAGCCGCGAGTTCACTCGCGCACCGGCCGCGCGAGCAGACCGGTCATCGAGACGCGCACCTCGAATGTCACCGGCCGCGTGGCCGCCACGAAGGTCGCCGACCCGTACTCCGCGTCCACCAGCGGTCCGAGCAGACGGCGGCGCGCGATGAAGAAGAGATCGACCGGCTTCGATCGCGCGAGCTCGTAGGCGGTGTGGGGCCGCGCCCGCTCGTCCGCGATACTGTTGTAGCGGCCCGCGACACGATCCAGCTCGTAGACCGTGCGCAGGCCGAGCAGGCTCGCCCAGGGGTGCCACTTGAGGACGTGCGCATCGACGTAAAAGGCGTCCCCCGCGAGCTCGTACATCGCGAGGCGGCGGTCCGGCAGGGTGATCATGGCGCGGAAGCGCTGCGGCGCCACGGGCTCGGTGCGCACCGTGGCCGCCACTTCCTCGTAGGTGAGGGCACGGTAGCCTTGGAGGCCCACCGTTACCGTGGCTGCCAGCGCGGCGAGCGCGAGTAGGAGGAGCGCGACGAGCCCCTGGATCGTCCCGCCCAGCCAGTGTCGCGCGCGGGTCGCCCCCACGGCCTTCACGCCCACGACGGTCCCCAAGAGCAGGAGACACAGGGCGGACACGACGAGCGTCGTGAACATGATGCTCGTCTAAGCTACACTCGTCTTATCTTTCATCCATGCCCGCGAGCGATCCCGGCATCCGCGTAGTCACTCCCCCACCGGCCGAGGGTGCCGACATTCTGAGCCCCGCGGCGCTCCGGTTTCTGGCCGCGCTGGCGCGCCGCTTCGAGCCGGAGCGCCAACGGCTGCTGGCGCGGCGCCGCGAGCGCCAGCAGGAGCTCGATGCCGGCCGGCTGCCCGACTTCCTGCCCGAGACGAAGGAGATCCGGGACCGCGACTGGACGGTCGCGCCGATCCGGCCCGATCTGACCGACCGCCGCGTCGAGATCACCGGCCCCGTGGAGCGCAAGATGATGATCAACGCGCTCAACTCGGGGGCGAACGTCTTCATGGCGGATTTCGAGGATGCGAACGCGCCCACCTGGGAGAACAACCTGCTCGGTCAGCGGAACGTGCGCGACGCGGTCGCCCGCACGATCGCGTACACCAGTCCCGAAGGGAAGCGCTACGCGCTCGACGCCAAGACCGCGACGCTCGTCGTGCGGCCCCGCGGGTGGCATCTGGTGGAGAAGCACCTGGTGGTGGACGGGCAGCCGATCTCCGCATCGTTGTTCGATTTCGGACTGACGTTCTTCCACACCGCGGCGGCGCTCGTCGCGAGCGGCTCGGGACCCTACTTCTATCTGCCGAAGCTCGAGAGCCACCTCGAGGCGCGCCTCTGGAACGACGTCTTCGTCTTCGCGCAGGACGCGATCGGGATTCCGCGCGGCACGATCCGCGCGACAGTGCTGATCGAGACGATCCTCGCCGCCTTCGAGACCGACGAGATCCTGTGGGAGCTGCGCGACCATTCGGCCGGGCTCAACTGCGGGCGCTGGGACTACATCTTCAGCTACATCAAGAAGCTGCGCCGCCGCCCCGAGCGCGTGCTCCCCGACCGCGCGCGCGTCACGATGGAGCAGCCGTTCCTTCGCGCGTATGCGGACCTGGTGGTCCGCACCTGTCACCGCCGCGGGATCCACGCCCTCGGGGGCATGGCGGCACAGATTCCCATCAAGCGGGACGCGGCGCTGAACGCCCAGGCGCTCGACAAGGTCCGCCAGGACAAGCTCCGGGAGGTGCGCCAGGGGCACGATGGCACCTGGGTCGCGCACCCCGGGCTCGTCCCCCTGGCGCGGGAGGTATTCGACGCTCAAATGCCCGGACCCCACCAGATCGGTCGGACGCGGGAGGACGTGCGCGTGACGGCGCGCGACCTGCTCGCGACCCCCGCCGGGGAGATCACCACTGACGGCCTCCAGACGAATCTCAGCGTGGCCGTGCAGTACCTCGCGGCGTGGCTCGGCGGCATGGGCTGCGTGCCGATCAACGACCTGATGGAAGACGCGGCCACGGCCGAGATCTCCCGCGCGCAGGTGTGGCAGTGGCTGCAACACGGCGCGCGCTTGAAGGACGGCCGACCCGTAACTGCCACTATGGTGCAACAAACCATCGCTGAACTGGTGCAGACCCTACCCGAACGGGTAGGGCCCGGGGGCCCCGGCCACGATAAGTTTTCCCTGGCAGGCCGGATTCTCGCGGACCTCACTACCGGCGCGGAGTTTGCGGAGTTCCTCACGACGGTAGCGTACGAGTATTTCGACTGACACGGCACCAGGGACGGGTACCATGGACAAGCAGCAATTCGTCACCTCGCTCGAGCACGCGTGGAGCACGGGGAGCCGCTGGAAAGGCGTCACCCGACCGTACACGGCGGCGGACGTGTACCGCCTGCGGGGCTCGATCGACATCGAGTACTCGCTCGCCCGGTTCGGCGCAGCCCGTCTGTGGCAGCTGTTCCAGGATGAGGAATACGTCGCCGTGCTGTCCGCGATCACGGGCAATCAGGCGATCCAGCAGGTCCAGGCGGGGCTCAAGGCGATCTACGTGAGCGGCTGGCAGGTGGCGGCCGATGCGAATAACGCGCTCGAGATGTATCCCGACCAGAGCCTCTACCCCTCCGATTCCGTTCCCGCGCTGCTCCGTCGCCTCAACAACGCCCTCAAGCGCGCCGACGAGATCGCGCACATGAAGGGCGACCACGCGACCTACTGGTATGCGCCGCTAGTGGCGGACGCCGAGGCGGGGTTCGGCGGGCCGCTGCACGCCTTCGAGGTCATGAAGAACATGATCGACGCCGGGGCCGCCGGGGTGCACTTCGAGGACCAGCTCGCCTCGGTAAAGAAGTGCGGCCATCTCGGCGGGAAGGTGCTGGTGCCCACGAGCGAGTTCATCACCAAGCTGGTCGCGGCGCGCCTGGCGACGGACGTGTGCGGGGTGGACACGATCCTGATCGCGCGCACCGACGCCAACAGCGCGACGCTGCTCACGACCGACTGCGACGAGTACGATCAGCGCTTCGTGACCGGCGAGCGGACCGCGGAAGGGTTCTTCCGCGTGCGGGACGGCGTCGAGGCCGCCATCGCGCGGGCGCTCGCGTATGCGCCGTATGCCGATTTGCTCTGGTTCGAGACGTCGAAGCCGGATCTCGCGGAAGCGACCAAGTTCGCCGAGGCGATCCACGCCAAATACCCGGGCAAGATGCTCGCGTACAACTGCTCGCCGTCGTTCAACTGGCGCAAGCACCTGAGCGAAGTGCAGATCGCCGCCTTCCAGAAGGAGCTGGGGGCCCTGAACTACAAGTTCCAGTTCGTGACGCTTTCCGCGTTCCACGCGCTGAACCACAGCATGTTCACGTTGGCGCGGGCCTACAAGGAGAAAGGGATGGCCGCGTACGCCGAGCTGCAGAATCGGGAGTTTGCCTCGGAGAAGGACGGCTACGCCGCGGTGCGTCACCAGGAGTTCGTGGGCGTCGGGTACTTCGACGAGATCACCCAGATCGCGACCGGCGGGCAGTCGTCGGTGACCGCGATGGAGGGCTCGACGGAGCAGCAGCAGTTCCAGGAGCCGTCCCCGGAGCGCCGGAAGGCAACAGCGAAGCGCTGACCGAGCAGATGAAGCGCTCCACCCTCTATACCCTCGCCGCGGTGTTCGCCATCGCGGCGTTGTTTTTCTTCATGACCACCGCGCGGGCCAAGGTGCAATGCCGGGTGTGCATGGAGTACCGCGGCCGGACCAACTGTGCCGCGGCCGTGGGACCGACCGAGCAGGCGGCCCGCGAAGGAGCGCAGACCACCGCCTGCGGTCCCATCGCCAGCGGCATGGACGAGCAGATCGGTTGTTCCAGGACGCCGCCGACGTCTGTTGAATGCAAGTCCCGGTAGGAAATACGTAGAGGTCAAGCGTTGTCGTTTCTCCTCCACGTCTTTAGTATTTCGTCGTGTCCGATCTTTCTTTGCCACGCACCCCCGTCCCCGCGAATTTGCTTTTGACGCAGGGGCAATCCCAGGTAGGCCAGATCTTTGTGATGGAGCGCGTTCCCCACCACGACGGTCCGGAGACGGTCCTGGAGCTCCTGAACCGGCCCGAGAGCTTTTTCGCGTTCCGGCCGGCGACGAACCATGACGTCCTGCTCATCTCGAAGGTGCAGACGGTCTCGCTCTCGGTCGATCGCCAGGCGCCCATCGCCGACCCGGCCCGGCTCTCGGCGGCGCGGATGCTCGGCGTCGAGCTCGTCTTGACGGGCGGCTCCAAGATCGGGGGCTGGGCGAGTGCCGAGCTGCCCGAGCACCATGCACGTCTGCTCGACTATCTCAACGCGTCCCGTGACCCGTTCTTCGCCGTGTGGACCCACGCGGCGACCCATTACGTCAACCGCGCGTACGTGCTGTACGCGCGCCCACTGAGCTAATCCATGCCAGCGCGGATCGACCCGTTTGTGGACGTCCTGCTCCGGGAGAAGGGCGATCAGTTGTACCTCCTGCCGGATGAGCCCGTCACCATGGTGAAGGACGGCAAACCGCGGAAGGTGAGCCGGCAGCCCCTCACCGATCAGCACATCTACGCCCTGCTCGTGGAGGTGGCGCCCTCCGAGTCGGCGGACCACATCGATCAGATGGCGGAGACCGAGTTCGAATACGTCGCGGACCGCGGCATGGTGCGCGTGCGGATCGTGCCCGACATGGGACGGCTGACGGCCATGGTCGCGCCGGTCGGGAACGCCTCGGCGGCCCAAGCAGCCGCGGCGAACGCGGGGGCTCCCGCTCCGGCAGCCCAGCGGGCACCCGCCGTCGCGGGAGCCCCCGCGCCCGCCGCGCCTCCCCCCCGCCCCCCGAAGCCCTCCGCGATTGCTGCCGCACCGATGGTGGAAGCGCCTGGGAGCTCCTCAGGCGCCGCGGCGCCCGCGGGCCTGCCCGCCGATTTCGCGGCCCCGCAGTACAAGGGAGCCGAGCGGGCCCTGGGCGAGCTGCTCAAGAAGCTCGTACAGTCCGCCTCCTCGGATCTGCATCTGCGCGTGGGGGAGCCGCCCATCTTCCGCACGCACGGGGAGATGAAGCGGCAGGCCACCCCGCCGGTCAGCATGGAGCAGCTCGAGCTGATGCTCCTGGCAGTCATGCCGGAGCGCAACCGCGGCGAGTGGAAGGAGACGGGCGACTCGGACTTCGCCTACGAGATCACCGGCCTCGCCCGGTTCCGCGTGAACGCGGCGCGCGATCGCAAGGGCCCGATGGCCGTGTTCCGCGTCATTCCCGCCCAGGTGGTGAGCGTCGAGCAGCTCAACATCTCGAAGGAGGTGCAGCAGCTCTGCTACCTGACGAAGGGCCTGGTGCTCGTCACCGGCCCCACCGGCTCGGGGAAGTCGACCACGCTGTGCGCGCTGGTCGATCTGATCAACCGGACGCGCACGGACCACATCATCACGATCGAGGACCCGATCGAGTTCGTGCACGAGAACAAGAAGTGCGTGATCACGCAGCGACAGGTGGGCGTTCACACCGACAGCTTCAAGCGGGCGCTGCGATCCGCCCTGCGGGAGGACCCGGACATCGTGCTGGTGGGCGAGATGCGCGACCTCGAGACTATCGCCATCGCCATCGAGACCGCGGAGACCGGCCACCTCGTCTTCGGCACGCTGCACACCACGACGGCGTCTTCGACCGTCGACCGGATCATCGACCAGTTCCCGGCCGACCGGCAGGCGCAGATCCGCGTCATGCTGTCCGAGTCGCTCAAGGGCGTGGTCTCGCAGACGTTGTGCAAAAAGCTGAGCGGCGGGCGGGTGGCGGCGCGGGAGATCCTGCTCACGACGCCGGCGATCTCGAATCTGATCCGCGAGGGCAAGACGTTCCAGATCCCCTCGATCATCCAGACATCCAAGCAGCTCGGCATGCTGACCCTGAACGACGCGCTACTCGACCTGGTCGAGAAGAAAGAGATCAGTCCTGACGAGGCCTACATGCGGTCCGTCGAAAAGGCCGGCTTGGCCGGGTCGTTCAAGGCCAAGGGGCACAAGCTGACGATCACGGGGTGAGCGGAGGGACAAGAGCCACCGGTCGGATTTGAACCGACGACCGCTCGATTACGAATCGAGAGCTCTACCACTGAGCTACGGTGGCGGACCGAGTCATAACCTAGCGACGCAAGGACACGCGCGGTACTCCTCCGCGAATAGAGCGTCGCCCAACGGAAATCCCTCTCGCACCCCGCGCAGTGTCTCAAGGCTCAGCGCTCGGCGTACTTCGCCAGGAGTGCCTTAAACCGCGGGTGGTCGCGGATCGGGTCCCAGAGCGGGTCGAGCCGCAGTGTGTGCACGCTGAGCCAAGAGGGTCCCGCCAGCAGCCGCTCGATCTCGTCCAGCGCTGCCTCCACTTCGCCGGCCTGCGCCAGAATCCGGGCGCGGTCTTCCGCTACCTGGGGGCCTTGAAGGGCGTCCTCGCGGTACACCACTGATTGCTGAAGCCATCGGGTCTCTTGCAACGTCTCATCGCGACGGCCTAGTCCGGCCAGGGCCAACCCGCGGGCCGCATGCACCCGCCAGTCGTCCGGCAGTTCTCGAAGCACGGAGTCCAGCAGTACCCGTGCCGAATCAAAGGCCGCGCGCGCCGCGGGACGGTCACCGTGCAGCCGGTGGGCCCAAGCGGCGTACAGCGAGCTGGGTAGTAAGAAGTCCTGCCCCTCGAAGACCGGGGCCCGCGCCATCGTGAGGACCTGCAGCAAGCTGTCGGCGTTCCGCTCCCAGTGCAGGAGTTGAACATACAGCGCGGCCCTCGTCCCACGCGGTCCCAGTTCCGCGGCGGTTGGCACCTGGCTCAGGGCTGCTCGCAGCGTGTCGAGCTGCCCCTCCCAGCGAACGTACGTCCAGCCCTTTGCGAGTGCGGCATCGTACAGGTCCGGCACGAGGGTCAGAGCCCGGTTGTACGCGCGCACCGCGTCGGCGTACCGGTGCATGAGCTGGTAAGTGTACCCACCGAAACCAAAGAACAGTTGCGCGTCACGCGGGTTGAGCTGCGTCGCCTTCTCGAACGCAGCGAGCACCTCGTCCCAGTTCCCCAGGCGCCGATGCACGGTCCCGATCAATTGCCAGACCCGGGCGTCGTTTGGCAGTCCCTTCAGCGCGACGCGAAACTCTTCCAACGCCCGCCGGTAGTCCCGGCGGCCCCAGAAGTGCGCCAGGCCCATGGCGACGTGTGCCTGCGGCAGCTCCGGCGCAAGCCTGAGAGCGGCTTCCGCCTCCGCACGCTGGCGGGCTGCCCGCGCCGGTGAGGGATCGTAGCGAAACCAGAACATCCGACCGTGCACTTCCGAGAGCGCGGCATGCGCCAGCGCGAAACCCGGATCGCGCGCCAGCGCCGTCTCGAACAGCTGTTGGGCGATCTCCTCGTTACGGCGCAGGAAGCCCGGGCGGATCAAGTACTCGCGGCCCTGGAGGTAGAGTCGGTACGCCTCGGCATTCGCCGTGGGGACCGCGGCCAGTCGCTGCTGCTCGGCATCGCTCAATGCCGCGCCCACCGCCGCCACGATCCGCTGCGCTACGTCGCTCTGAATGGCGAAGGCGTCGTCTAGCGTGCGATCGTACCGCTCCGCCCAGACAGGCGCGTCCGTCGCAGCGTCAATGAGCTGCACGTTGACCCGTAGACGGCTTCCTTCTATCTGCACGCTCCCCTCCACGACGCTCCCCACCCCCAGCTCGCTCGCGATCTGCCGTAAGGGGGTCTTGGTACTTTCGTAACCCATGACCGAGGTCCGGCTGATCACCTTGAGGGCGGCCACTTTCGAGAGCTGGGTCAAGAGCTCGTCGTGCAGTCCGCCCGCGAAGTAGGCGTGCGGCCCCTGTGCGCTCAGGTTCTGGAACGGCAGCACGGCGATCGCCGTACGCGCGTAGCCCGGCGCCTTGGGGCTGGGACGGAGCATCAGTATCGCGCCGCCAACTGTCACCATCCCGGCGACCGCGATCACCGCGAGCCGAGCGACCCGGCGGGACGATCGCGCCGCGCCCACCGTCGCCGATGATCCCCGCCGCGCGAGGGCGTCAGCAAACTGCGCAGCCGTACTGAACCGGTCCGCCGGCACCTTCGCCAGCGCGGTCGCGATGGCGCGCTCGAGGCCTTCCGGCACCGTCGGCCGCGCCGCCGCGAGACTTGGCACCGCGTCCATGGAGTGCCGCGCCAGAATTTCGTGCGCCGTGCCCCCAGTGAAGGGAGGATGTCCCGCCAACATTTCGTACAACACACAGCCGAGGCTGTAGAGGTCGGAGCGGCCATCGACGTCCTTGCTCCCGCCCGCCTGCTCGGGACTCATGTACACCGGTGTGCCGATCGCGACCCCCGTCGCGGTCAGTGAGTCGCCGCCCGCCGCAGTCACCGCCCGCGCGATGCCGAAGTCCGCCACTCGAACATGCCGGCCCGCCAGAAGCAGGTTTTCAGGCTTGATGTCCCGATGCACGATCCCCTGGCCGTGGGCGTAATTCAGCGCATCAGCGACCTCCGCCGCGATCTGAAACGCATCGTCGAGGGGTAGCTGTTTTTCTCGCGTCAGCCGCGTGCGAAGTGTCTCGCCTTGGACATAGGGCATGACATAGTACAGGAACCCGCCGGCGTCGCCGGAATCCAGCAATGGTAGGATGTGGGGGTGATCGAGCTGCGCGGTGACCTGGATCTCTCGCAGGAAGCGCTCGGGACCGAGTGCGTGGGCAAGTTCAGGCTTCAGGACCTTGAGCGCGACGGCGCGGTCGTGCCTCAGGTCCTGGGCGAGGTAGACGGTGGCCATCCCGCCGTGGCCGAGCTCGCGCTCGAGGCGGTAGCGGTCGGCGAGAGCCGCGCTGAGGGCGGACAGAGCGTCGGTCACAGGCCAGACGCTCGTGCACACGTCGGGTGGTGTCAACGGTGGTGCCAGCTTCTTCGTCTCTCGCGAGCGTTAACCAGCGGTCCGGCAACGGAACTCGTTGAAAACACAACGGCCAGCGCTGGTGTGCGCTGGCCGTGCAGGATTACGAATCGAGAGCTCTACCACTGAGCTACGGTGGCGGCCCCCTAACTTAGCGGCGTGCTGCTCCACGCGGTACTCCACGTGCCCCACTCCCAGGTCCATCTCAAGCTCGGGCGTTGAGGAGCAGCCTCCAGAACGCATCGGCTGCAGGCCCGAGCGCCGTCCCCACGCGTCGCACAATCAGGAGATCGCGGGTCCAGCGGGGGCCGGCGAGCCGTGCGGCCACGATCCGCCGATCACGCGCCAAGACCGCGTGCCGCGACACGAGCGCCACACCCAGGCCCGCGGCGACTGCCTCGCGAATCGCCTCGGTGCTCCCGAGTTCCATCGCCGGCGTGAGCGTCACCCCCAGCCGCGCGAGATAGCGTTCCGCCACGCCGCGGGTGCTCGAGCCTTCCTCGCGAGCGATGTAGGACTCGCCCGCGATGGCGTGCGCGGTCACGGCCCGGCGTCGCGCGAACGGGTGGCCGCGCGGGACGACGAGCACCAACTCGTCCTTCACCCAGGGTTCCGCAGCTAGCCCGGGCACGAGCGGCGCTTCGCCGATCACTCCCAGCTCCAGTTGACCCACCGCCACCGAGCGCTCGATCTCCCGGGTATCGCTGATCTCGAGCCTCAGGGTGATCCCGGGATACGTCGCATGGAACCGCCCGAGCGCGGCTGGCAGGAGGTAGGTGCCGGGAGTCGTGCTGGCGCCGATCGTGAGAGAGCCCGCCCGAAGCCCGCGCACCTCGCCCGCCGCTTGCTCGGCGGTGCGCAGCAACGCGAGGGCCTGGCGCGCGTATGGCTCTACCACGCGCGCCGCCGCAGTCGGCCGTACGCGCTGCCCGTGCCGCTCGACGAGTCGGACGCCAAAGTGCGCTTCCAGTCCACGCAGGTGCTCCGAGACGGCGGGCTGGCTGATGTGGCAGGCCTGGGCGGCGCGACCCACCCCGCCATGGTCCAAGACGGCGAGGAACAGCTCGAGGCGGTGCACCGTGAGGCCGGGCTTTATCATAGGATAAACCCTATGGAAGATACCAATAACTCGTATTAGTCCTATGGTGCAACCTGCGCCAGCTTGGGGCAACCCCATCGTGCTGGGCGCCGAGCGCCCAAGGAGGTCCTCGTGAAACACCACGCAATGCTCACCGTCGTCGCCGTCGTGTGCGCTGTCGCTTTCGTCGAGCGGGCGAGCGCGCAAGCGGCCGCGACTCCATCGGCCGGTCCCATCGTCGTCCATGCGCCGGGCATCAGCTGGGCCGACGGCCCGCCATCCCTGCCCCGCGGGGCCCAGTTCGCGCTGCTCGAAGGCAACCCCGCCGAGGCCGTCCCGCTCACCTTGCGCCTCAAGTTCCCGCCCAACTACCGGGTACCGCCGCACTGGCACGCCGTTCTCGAGCACGTGACGGTGCTCTCCGGGACGCTGAACGTCGGAATGGGCGAGCAGCCCACGTATGCGGGCGGCACGGTGCTTTCGGCCGGCAGCTACGCCGTGATGCCGCTGAAGATGGTCCACTACGCCTGGACCGGAAGCGACGGCGTCGTCTTCCAGCTCCATAGCGTTGGACCCTGGAGCATCACATACGTGAATCAGAAAGACGACCCGCGCCAAGCGCGACCATAGGTGGGGACTTCGGACCCCGTGACCCCACCGAGTATCTCGAGGGAAGCCCTGCGGGAGCTGCTCGAGCAGGGGGCACCGGTCACGGTGCTCGACGTGCGCCCCGCCGCCGAACGCGCCGAGTGGAGCATCCCCGGCAGCGTGCACGCCGATGCGTACGACGCGCTGCGGCGCGGTGACCCGACCGTCCTCGAGGACTTCCATCCCAACAACGGCGGCCGCGTCGTGACCGTGTGCGCCGCTGGGAAGACGAGCATGCTGGCTGCCGAGCGCTTGCGGGCGCGCGGCCTCGACGCGGTCTCGCTTGAGGGCGGGATGCGCGCCTGGAGTCTGGCCTGGAACACCGCGGAGGTTCCGTGCCCCGGGAGCACCGCGCGCATCGTGCAGCTGCGCCGCACCGGGAAGGGCTGCCTCTCGTATCTCATCGGCTCGCACGGCGATGCCGCCGTGGTCGATGCGTCGCTCGATCCCCGGGTGTACCGTCAGGTGGCGGACGAGCATGGCTGGCGTATTCGCACGGTCGTCGAGACGCACGTGCACGCCGACCACGTGTCCCGCGCCCGGGCTCTCGCAGCCGACACCGGGGCGAGGCTCTGTCTTCCGACGACGGATCGCGTCTCCTTCGAGTACGCGCCCGTGAAGGATGGCGACACCGTGCGCGTGGGATCCGCCGGCCTCAGGGTGTTTCACATGCCTGGCCACACTCCGGAGAGCGTCTGCTTTCTGTTGGACGAGCATGCCCTGTTCACTGGCGACACGCTGTTCCTGGCGGCCGTCGGTCGTCCGGATCTCGAGGCGACGACAGATGAGTCGCGCAGCCGCGCTCACGTGCTCCACTCGTCCTTGCAGCGCCTGGTCGCATTGCCCCCGGAGACTGTCATCCTGCCTGCTCATACGAGCGAGCCCGTGGCGTTCGACGGTCGGCCCATCACCGCGACGCTCGAGGAAGTCCAGGAGCGGACGTCGCTCCTGCGCGAGCCCGCGGAAACGTTCGTGAGCCAGATCCTCACCCGGCTCCCGCCAACACCGCCGAACCATCACCGCATCGTCGCGCTGAACGAGGCCGGCACCTTGCCTGATGACCCCACCGAGCTGGAGGCAGGCGCCAATCGCTGCGCCGTTGCCTGAGACGCCGTCTCCGATCCGGCTCGGCCTCGGCGCCAACTGGCGTCAATTCACGCTGCTCGTCGTCGTCAATGCCTTCGTCGGTGCGATGGTGGGGCTGGAGCGCACCGTCGTCCCACTCATTGCCCAGGCAGACTTCGGGCTCGTCTCCAAGACCGTCGTCCTTTCCTTCCTTGTCAGCTTTGGCGTCGTCAAAGCGCTCGCCAACCTCTTCGCCGGGCAGCTCGCCGACCGGATCGGCCGCAAGCCGCTCCTCGTCGCAGGCTGGCTCGCGGGGCTCCCGGTGCCACTGCTCATCATCTGGGCGCCGAGCTGGGGCTGGATCGTGTTCGCCAACGTCCTGCTCGGCATCAACCAGGGACTGTGCTGGTCCACGACCGTGATCATGAAGATCGATCTCGTGGGACCGGCGCGGCGTGGTCTGGCGATGGGGCTGAACGAGTTCGCGGGCTACGTCGCCGTGTCGCTGTCGGCGCTGCTCACCGGCTACCTCGCCGCCTCGCACGGCCTGCGGCCGGCGCCATTTTATCCGGGCATAGCATTCGCCATGGTCGGACTGCTGCTATCGGTGTTTGCCGTCCGCGACACCCATGGCTACGCGCGTGCGGAGGCGCGTCAGCGTGATTCGGAGCAATCCCACCCCGGGTTCGCGCGCGTCTTCCTGCTGACCAGCTGGCGGGACCGCGCGCTGTTCGCGGCGAGCCAGGCGGGCATGGTCAACAACCTGAACGACGGAATGGTGTGGGGACTGATCCCTGTGTTTCTCGTCGTGCGCGGTGTCACCCTCGACCGCATCGGCGTGGTGACCGCGACCTACCCGCTGGTGTGGGGCATCAGCCAGCTCGCCACGGGCGCGCTGAGCGACCGCTGGGGCCGGAAGTGGATGATTGCGAGCGGCATGTGGGTGCAGGCCGTGGGCATCACGGCATTCGTCGTCGGCCACTCCTTTTCGTCGTGGATGGCCGGCGCCACGCTCTTGGGGGTCGGGACCGCGCTGGTCTACCCCACCCTACTCGCGGCCGTGTCAGACGTCGCGCACCCCGACTGGCGGGCGAGCGCCGTGGGAGTTTACCGGCTCTGGCGCGACTCTGGCTACGCCATAGGCGCGATCGCCGCAGGGCTCCTGGCGGACGCGTTCACCATCCCCTTGGCGATCGGCGCCATCGCAGCGCTGACCTTCGTCTCGGGAATGGTCGTGGCCGGAGTCATGTACGAGACCCTGCCCCCGCAAGATGCGTTTCTTCGCTCCCGCCTCAGTTCAGAACGTGGAACAGGTTCGGGGACGTTACGCGGTTCCAGAAGTCCACGAAGCCCTTGGATGCCGTAATCCCTTCGAAGCGACCTGGCTGCGCATTTGAGATCCTGCAGCTGATCGTGAGGGTCCCAGCGCTCCCATCGTCATACTCGACGCGCAGGATCGCGAGCCCCGCCGTGCTCCCCGGTATGCTCGGAACCGATGCAAGCGCTCGCTCCCACCGCACCAGTCCAGTGACCGTATAGTTGCCGCTCCCTGTCACCGCGTCGCTCGCGTCCCGGGTCTCCCACGTTCCGCCCCCGGTGGCCGCACTCGAGGTCCCACCGCCACCTGCCGGAGCGACGAACGTCCCGCTTCCCGTAACAATGATCTTCAACCCATCGGCCGCCGTCGCCGACGCCGAACCGAAGAGCTCCCACCCGATGTGGGCAGCGGCTGTCGGCGCAGCGGCGCTCGCCGAGAACTCGCTAGCCCGCGACGTCGAGGGCGCCGCGATCGGCGTCCTACTCTCGCACGCGAGGGCGAGGCCCATCGCGACCACGCCCAGGAGCCTTGCGTCCCATCCCTTGCCGTCCATATGTGCCTCCTTGCCGATCCCACCGTGAGCTGCGGATGCACGTAACCGAGGCGCCGCGGGCACGGGGGCGCACGGGCACAGCAGCGCAGCGTCTGGCGATGGCGTTCAGGGATCTGGTGATTAGAGAGGAGGACGCAAACCGACTTGGCGGGTAGATCGGAAACGCGATCAGGTACGATCGAGAGCAGGCCAAGGCTGGCCGCCACAGATGCACTGCTCGAGGGTCGAAGACCCCGCCCTGACCTCACCCCACCATGTCGCTAACCTACCCGCGAGGACCGGTGTGGCAAGGTGCGTGGAACTGGCTTAAGTCCTGCAGCCGCCTGATGGTTTGCAAGCGCTGGCCTTCCTGAACCCAAGAAGCCCTAGACCACGTCGCCTTCGCAAGCCTCCCCCCTCCACGCCTCAATCCCCTCCCGCACGATCAGCGGCAACATCGCCAACGCAGCCACGGGATCGGCCCACCACCAGCCGAGCACGGCGTTCAGCCCCAGACCGAGAAGCGTCGTTGCGGAGAGCCAGGCACAGACGATCGTCTCGTGTGCGTCGGCCCGCAGTGCCCGGCTCCCGAGACTGGCCGCCACGCGGAGCTTCGCCCCGGCCAGGAGGGGCATCACGATCAAGGAGAGCGCCGTGAGCACGATTCCCACAACGCTCTCTCCGGGCCGATCGCCGGTGAGGAGTCGACGCCCCGACTCTGCCACGATGTAGACTGCGAGGGCCAGGAGCAGGACGCCTGCCCAGCGCGCCGCACGCGCTTCGACAGCGGGCCCGACGCGCGCCGCGCCCAGCTCCGCCCTGAGCCGCCACCACAGCACCACGCCGCTCGTCACCTCGATGACGGAGTCGATCCCGAATCCCGTCAGCGCCACGGAGCCGGCGGCGAGACCGGCGGCAATCGCGATTACGCCCTCGAGCGCGTTGTAGCCCACCGTCACGCCCTCGAGCGCGACCCCTCGGCGAAGCAGAGCGACGCGATTCATTAACCCTCCAGTCCGCGACGGCGCCACAGGTAGTAGATGAGTGGGATCACGATCAATGTCAGGACCGTGGACGTCACCATCCCCCCCACCATCGGCGCGGCGATTCGCTTCATGACGCTCGCCCCCGCACCGTGACTCCACAGCGCCGGCACGAGCCCGAGCATGATGGCCAGCACGGTCATGAGCTTGGGCCGAACGCGGTTCACAGCACCCTCTTCGATCGCCGCTATGAGCGACGCCTCCCGCATCCCGCCTCCCGCGACCGTCAGGGAGTCCTTTAGGGCATCCCGCGCCTTCCACGCGTGATCCAAGTAGATCAGCATCACCACGCCCGTCTCGGCCGCCACTCCGGCAAGCGCGATGAATCCCACGGCGACCGCGATCGACAGGTTGTAGTCGAGCAGCCACATGATCCACACCCCGCCCACCAGGGCGAACGGTAGCGACAACATCACGATCGCCGTCTCGGCTACGGTGCCGAAGGTGAGATACAGCAGCAGCGCGATGATCCCGAGCGTGAGCGGGACGACGACTTGGAGCCGCGCCTTCACCCGCTCGATCGCCTCATACTGACCGCTCCAGCGGAGCCAATAGCCGGTGGGAAGCTTCACCTCGCGCGCCACGACGCTCTGAGCGTCGCGCACATAGCTCCCCACGTCCCGCCCCCGCACGTCGATCGAGACCTGATCGTAGAGGTAGCCGCCCTCGCTCCGGATCATAGGCGGGCCGGGGCTGAACTGAATGTCCGCCACCTGCCCGAGCGGCACCTGCGGGCCGTCACCGCCGCCGACCAGCAGCCGGCTGATCGTGGTGGGATCATCCCGGAAGTCCCGGGCATAACGCACCTGCACGGGATAGCGCTCCCGGCCCTCGACGGTCGTCGTGATCTCCTCCCCGCCGAGCGCCAGACTGATTACCTGCTGCGCGTCGCCGGTGGTGAGCCCGTAGCGGGCGAGCGCGTCAGCATCTGGCCGGATGTCCAAGTAGCGCCCCCCAAACGACCGCTCGGCGTAGACGCTCGCCGTGCCCGCGAGGGACGCGAGCGCGCGCTCGATGTCCTGACCGATGCGCTGGATGGTCTGGAGGTCCGGTCCGAAGATCTTGACCGCGAGAGTCGTGCGCACGCCGGTCGAGAGCATGTCCGTGCGGTTCTTGATGGGCATGGTCCACGTGTTGACGGCGCCCGTGAGACGCAGCCGTCGATCCATCTCGCCGATCAGGCGATCCTGGGTCATCCCCCGTCGCCACTCGGATTCCGGCTTCAGGTTCACGACGGTCTCGACCATCGACATCGGCGCCCAGTCGGTGGCCGTATTCGCCCGGCCCGCCTTGCCCCACACCGAGACGACCTCGGGGAACGTCATGAGGATCGAGTCTTCCACGTGGAGCAGTCGCCGCTGTGTGGTGAGCGAGAGAGCGGGCAGCGTGTTGGGCATGTACATCAGCGACCCCTCGTTCAAGGGCGGCATGAACTCACTGCCGAGACCCGCTAACGGAAGGACCGTCAGGAGCAAGACGCCCGCGGCACCGCCCAGCACCAGCCAGCGGGCGCGCAGCGCCCATTGGAGCACCGGCCGATAGAGTTGGAGGGCCCAGCGGTTGAGCGGGTTCTCCGTCTCCGCGCGGATCTTTCCCTTCACGAACCAGCCCATGAGCGCGGGCACGAGCGTCACCGAGAGCAGCGCCGCCGCCGCCATCGCGAAGGTCTTGGTGAGCGCGAGCGGCCGGAAGAGCCGCCCCTCCTGGTCCTCCAGCGTGAAGACCGGGAGGAACGACAGCGTGATGATGAGGAGCGACATGAATAGTGCCGGGCCGACCTCGCGGGCGGCAGCGAACACGCGCTCCCAGTGCGGCCGGTCCGGCTCGTGCTCGATGTGCTTGTGCAGATTCTCCAGCATCACGATCGCGGCGTCGATCATGGCGCCGATCGCGATGGCGATCCCGCCGAGACTCATGATATTGCCGTTGATGCCGAGCCAGCGGGTGACCGCGAGCGACACCAGAATGCCGAGCGGCAGCGTGGCGATCGCCACGAGCGCGCTGCGCGCGTGCAGCAGGAACACCGCACACACGAGCGCCACGATCACGGACTCCTCGAGCAGCGTGCGCCACAGTGTCTTGATGGACCCGTGGATCAAGTCCGAACGGTCGTACGTCGGCACGATCCGAACGCCGGCCGGCAGCGCGGGCGCGATCTCGGCGATCCGCTGCTTCACGCCGTCGATCACACGCAACGCGTTCTCGCCATAGCGCATCACCACGACTCCACCCACGGCCTCCCCTCTTCCATCCCGCTCGGCGATCCCGAGCCGCAGGTCTGGCCCGATCGTCACCCGGGCCACATCACCGACCCGCACCGGGCGCCCATCCTTCCCGACGCCGACCGCGACCTTCCCGATGTCCTCGACTCCACGGAAGTAGCCGAGCCCGCGGATCGCGTAGTCCGAGCCCGCGACCTCTACGGTCCGCGCCCCGACGTCCTGGTTGGCCCCGCGCACCGCGGCGATGACCTCGCGCGCCGTTACGCCGTAGGCGAGGAGCCGGGCCGGGTCGAGCAACACCTGGTATTGGCGCACGTACCCGCCCAGACTCGCGACCTCGGCCACGCCCGTCACTGACTGCAGCGCGTACCGCACTTGGAAGTCCTGAATCGTGCGCAGCCGGTCGGGCGAGTAGCCGGGGCCCTCGAGCGCGTACTGATAGACCCAGCCCACGCCGGTAGCGTCGGGCCCGAGCCGGGTCTTGGCGCCGGCGGGGAGCCGGCTCTGAATCGCGTTCAGGTACTCGAGCACGCGTGAGCGCGCCCAGTAGAGATCGGTCCCATCCTGGAAGATCACGTAGACGAAGGACGAGCTGAACATCGACTGCCCGCGCACGACTTTCACCTTGGGGACCGCGAGGAACGTCGTGAGTAACGGATAGGTCACCTGATCCTCGACGACCTGTGGCGCCTGGCCCGGGTAGTCGGTGTACACGATCACTTGCGTATCCGAGAGATCCGGAATTGCATCCACCGGCATCGTGCGGAGCAAGAACACGCCGGCCACGAGCACGAAGATCGCGCCGAGGGCGACCAGCTCCCGTCGTCGGATCGACCAGGCGATCAGGTTCTCGATCATGGCCGCTTCCCCTTTCCCGCATCCCGCTTCCCGGTCTCCATCCCGCCCATGTTCAGCCCCATCCCCATCTGGAGCATGAGTCCCTGAATCGCCGCGGCGAGGTTCGACTCCGAGTCGAGCAGGAACGTCGCCGAGGCCACGACCTCGTCGCCCGGCTTCAGGCCCTCGACGATCTCGACGAGAGAGTCGCCCCGGAGCCCGACGCGCACCTCTCGCGGTACGAACCGGCCGTCGCCCCGGTTCACGAAGACGAGGTCTTTCGTCCCGGTGGGCAGCACCGCCTCGAGCGGAACGCTCACACTCCGCCGGCCCGCCGTCGCGAGCGCTGCCGTCGCGTACATTCCGGGGCGCAAGGCGCCGTCGAGGTTGTCCACCGCCACGCGGGCGGTCAGCGTGCGGGTCTTCTCGTCGAGCTGCGGGTAGATGAACGTCACGCTTCCGCGAAACGTCCGTCCGGGGAGCGCGTCCACGGTGATCGTCGCCGGCGTTCCGACTCGGACGGCTGGAGCGTCCTGCTCGAAGATCGCCACGTCCACCCACAACACTCGGGCGTCGGCGATCTGGAACAGGTTGTCCCCCGCCCTCACCGCTTGGCCTTCGATGACCATCTTCTCCGTGACCTCACCGCCCCGCGGGGCACGCAGCAACAGCGTGCGCGTCACCGCACCGCGGGCTTCCAGGCTGTCGATTTGATCGAACGGGATGTCCCACAGCGCGAGACGGCGCCGGGCGCTCGCTGCGAGCGTGTCGTCCTTCAGTCGCCGCGCCAGGAGGTATTCCTCCTGAGCACTCACCAGATCGGGAGAGTAGAGTGCCAGCAGGGGGTCGCCCGGCTCCACACGCTTACCGACGTAATCGGCGTACAGGCGCTCCACCCAACCACCGACCCGCGCGTTGACGTACACGAGGTTGGGTTCGGCGTACTTTAGGATCCCGACTGCCCGCACCGAGGATCGGACCGACCGCTCGGCGGCCCGAGCAAACGTGATGCCGAGCCTCGCAGCCTCGGCGCGATCGAGCGGGACGCCAGACGTGTCGGCGGCAGCAGCCGGCATGCCGGGCATCCCCTGCATGTCCTTCATGCCCGCCGTCTCCTGGCTCGGCGCGGGCGCCTTCCCGCATCCCGTCAGCGTCATGGCTGCGACGAGCAGCCTGATAATGATCTGCTTCACGGCTGCGTCTCCCCTGCGGTCAGCTGCCGCAACATGACGAGTTGAGCCTGGTAGTCCGCCGCCACCGCGACCCCTTCCAGCTCGGCACGGTACCGGGCGTCTTCGACCGATAGCAGCGTCAGGAATTCGGCGCGACCGACCTGATAGCTCCGCAGCACCGATTCGACCGTGCCCCGCGCGTTGGGCAGGACACCGTCCACGAGGAGCGCAAGACGCTGCTGTAATGCCTGGACTCGGGCAGCGGCTTCAGTGACCTCGCGACTCAGCTGGAGCTCCGCGTCGCGCAGCCCAGCCGCGGCCCCAGTTGAATCCGCGCGCGCGGCATCGGCGAGCCTGTTTTGTTTCCGCCACGCCCAAATCGGAAGCCGCAGGCCTACGAAGGCGGAGAAGAAGTCCGGAAAGTTGAACCCGAACGCGATGGGCCTATACCCATAGCGCGCCGAGACCGTAAAGTCGGGACGTGCTCCCAGCCGCTCGACCTGAATCGAGCGCGTCGCCGCGTCGACTGCCGCCCGGCGAGCGGCGAGCCGGGGATGGGTTGCGAGGGCCAGAGTCATGAGCGAGTCGGCTGAAGGCTGCGGCGCCGCTCCGGCTCGCAGCGCAGCGAGGTCGATCGAGGTGACCGGGACCGAGTCTCCGGGTGCCCGGTTCCGCAGCGCATTCACCGCGGCGAGCGCGGCGACGCGCTCGCTCTCCAATGCGAACTCCTCGGACCTCAGGCGATCGCGCGCCAGCTTTGCCTGGAGGGGATCGCTTTGCGGCGCGGCACCTGTGGCATAACGCGTCGTGCTGAGCTGGACGGCGGCGTCGAGAAGCTCCCGCTGGTGGCGCAGCGTCTCCAGCGCTGTCACCGCGTAGCCAAGGCGGTAGTAGGCGACCGCCATCGCAGTCGTCACCTCACGGCGGACGGTGCCTTCTTCCGCACGAGCGCCGGCCGCAGCGGCCCGCATGACTCCCGAGCGAGCCCCGAGTGAGCCAGGCCACGGGATCTCCTGGCTCAGCTCCACGTCTGCCTCGGTGAAGTCGCTTTGGTTGAACTCGAAGTGCGGCAGCACCAAATCCATCCCGCCGACCGTCAGCATCGGATCCGGCAGCGAACCGGCCGGTCGGATGCGGAGCGTGGCGGCTCGGACGGCCGCTTGCCGCTGCGCGACCGTCGGGTTGCGCGCGAGCGCTTCAGCCACCAGCGATTGTAAACCCGAGTCGCCGGCGACGCGCGCTGAGTCCTGCGCGTGCGCAGGACCGGCGCCCGCTATCACGAGCGCGCTCGCCGTCAGAATCAGTTGTCGGACTTGCATACCTCTCCTCGCCAATCAGTTTCCGGCGGAACGCGCCGGAGCCCGCGCCGTTGTAGGCGGCGCGTCAGGGCACACTACGCTTGAGAGAGGCTAGGCTTGGGGAGGTGGAGGGAGCGGTGCTTGGGGGTCGGCCGGGGCGAGGGTCGAGACCCCGAAACCGACAAGGTGGGACTCTCGTGCCGAGACGGAAACGGTTCCGCCAAACACAACCACTGCGGGCACCGTGATCGCGCAGAACGCTGGGTTAGCGCACTGCGTGGGATGGGTTGTCGCATCGACAACCGGCCCAGACGGGTGGGATGCCATTCGCTGCTCGCAGCTCGCGGGCGTTCCTCGCTGAACTTGGTCGCACAACAACGGCAGGCCAACCAGCAACATCTGGCCGCTCAGCAGCAGCGTGGCGACGAGTCTGACGAGTGAGAGTCTCATGCGCGCTCCCGAATATACTACCTGTGCCAATGGTGGTGCCAACTATCCCTTTGCCTCTCGTTGTCGGCCACAAGTTATGACGGAGCATGAAATGCGCCCGCCCGCGCGATTCGCGGGGATGCATCGCCCACCGTAGAATTGACACGTCACTGAATTCCAAGGAGGCAACCATGCGACGACTAGTGCTCTGCGGGATGGTAGTCTCCGCCCCGCTGCTTGCCGGCTGTGGCGCGGAGAACATTCAGGGACCCTCCTTCACGTCGCGAGACGCGCTGCTCGCCCATGCGGCGACGCACTCGGCCCCCGTCTACACGTACACGAGAATCGCGTACCCGGCCGCGACGGCGACGACTGCATGGGGCATCAACGCCGGTGGTGATGTCGTCGGGGATTACCTCGATCCCGCAGGGGTCCGGCATGGATTCCTCCTGCGAAACGGGGAATTCACGACGATCGACTTCCCGAACGCGTTAACGTCAGCGCGGGGCATCGGCCCGGGAGGGAATATCGTCGGGATCTATCGTGGGGCGAGTGAGCCGGCAGTGAACGCCCACGGCTTTCTGCTGTCGCGACAGGGCGACACGACGCTCATCGCCTTCCCAAGGCACACCAACACCATCCCGCAGCGGATTCTCCCCGACGGGACGATTCTGGGTTGCCGGCACGATAAGGACACCATGGGAAGCATGAGGGGGGTCGCGTTTGATAGAAGTGGACCGAGCGAGATCGCTGCGTTTGCCTCGATGAACAACGGCGCCACACCGGATCGCCGGCGGATCGTGGGACTGTGGACCAATGGGACTCGCGGCGAAGGCTACACTATCGATGATGGCGTGTTCACATCATTCATCGTCCCGGGCAGTGATTTCACGGCTGCATGGGACGTGAACCCCGCGCACGAGATCGCCGGCGTACAACATAACGCGACCGGGTTCCACGGTTTTGTCCAGACCGCGGACGGAGACTACGTCTCCATCGACTTCCCCGGAGCGACAGCCACCCGCGCGTTCGGGATCAACGCGCGCGGCGACGTTGTGGGCAGCTATGTGGCCGCGGGCCAGACGTTTGGCTTTGTGGCGCAGCGGACGCACTGATAGGAAGAGGCCCCACATCGGGGGGCGGTGTAGCGTGGTGGCTCGCGGCGCTCGTGATCCAGTTCTGGCATCACATCGAGCACGCGCTGCTCCAAGGTCAGGTCATCGCGGGCCGCACGCTGTTCGGCTCCCCGGTTCCCATGAGCATCGTGCAGCTGTGGTTCCCGCGGCGCAGCTGCGCCCTCCGTACGCACGCGGCCACGACCTGACAGTCCTACTGGTGTGAGGCCCCGGCGAGGGCCAGCGCCGCGTGGAAGGCGCTGAACACGGCCGCCGACCAGTGCTTGCGGCAGTGGTCGATCTTCGCGAGCGCCGCCGCCTGCGAAAACGCCGGGCGGTAGGGGCGCGTGGTCGTGAGGGCGTCGTACACGTCCACGATGCCCACGATCTGCGCCGACACCGGGATCTCGTCGCCGCACAGGCGGTCGGGGTAGCCGGTCCCGTCGTAGCGCTCGTGGTGCCAGCGGATGACGGGCTTGAGATCCCACGGGAACTCGACCTTCGCGAGCAGCTCGATCCCCCAGATCGGATGCATCTGGACCACCTCGAACTCCTGTCGCGTCAGCGGGCCGGGCTTGCTCAGAATCTCGTGCGGGACGCGAACCTTGCCGAGATCGTGGAGATAGGCGCCTAACCGGACCGTCGTCTGGGCGTGCCCGTCCATCCCGAGGGCGCGGGCCACGGCCACGCCCAGCTGCGCGACGCGCTCGCAGTGGCCGAAGGTGTAGGTGTCGGCGGACTCGAGGGACTGGCCCCACTCGCGCACCACGGCGAGATAGGTGGCCTCGAGCCCGGCCATCTTGCCGGCGACGTGGACCAGGTGAGCGTGGGCGTCGAGCCGCCCAAAGAGGCGATGCGCGGCGTTCAGCAGGCCGAGCGCCTCCTGGTTCCGGCCCATCCCCTGATAGAGCACGGCGAGCTCGCGTGCCGCTTCCGCCTCGTTCAACACCGACCCCGCGCCCACCGCCAGCTCGATCGCCGACTTGAGCCGCGACTCGGCGAGTGCCGGCCGACCCGTCTCGCGGTAGATCATCCCGAGGACGCGATAGGCGTCGGCCTTGGCGCTCACCACGCCCAATTGATCGAACACCACCAGGGCGGCTTCGGCATCGTGCCGGGCGTCCTCGTATCGTTCCCGCGCGACGTGCACCTTGGCGTGGTTCACGAGGCACAGGCCTCCGAGGTACGCATCGCCCGCGCGCTCGGCGATCTCGTGACTCTGTCGGAAGTAGCGCTCCGCTTCGTCGAACCGCTCCCGGTCCGCACTCGCCATGCCGAGGTTGTGGTAGGCGATCGCGCGCCCGTGCTCGTCGTTCGACTCGCAGTAGGCCTCGAGCGAGCGCCCGTAGCGCGCCAGCGCTTCGTCGAAGTCGCCCTGGATGTTCGCGAGGATCCCCAGGTTCTGCTCGGCCCGGGCACAGAGCTCGCGGCTGTGCCCGCCCAGCTCCAGCGCGCGCAGGAAGTGGCGCCGCGCGTCGCTGACGGCGTCGGTCTCCAGGTCGATCCCGCCGAGCGTGTTGAGCGCTTCCGCCGCGAGCAGGTCGTTCCCCGCGGCGTGGGCCACGGTGTAACTGGCGTGGCAGAGCCGTCGCGCCTGGTCCGATTCGTTGCGATGGTGGCGGATGACCGCGAGGCGGCGCAGCGCTTCGGCCAGCAGCGCGGGCTCTCCCGCGCTCTCGGCCGCCGCGATCGCGCCCTCGTACGACGCGATGGCGTCCGCGATGCGGGCGGCGCGCTCCTGCGCCCGCGCGTCGTGGAGCAGGTCCGCCGCGGGGCGCACCGGCGTGCGGGGGCCTGTTTGCATCGAGTCGCTGTGCAGCGTGGCGGTCACGGTGACCTCACCAGGCGATGGCGTAGTTGGAGAAGTGGTCCAGCCGGCCGGTCACATTCCTCGAGAAGAGGTTATCCAGCGACAGGACGTAGCTGAGGATGGTCAGCGCATCGCTGGTATACGCGATCCGTTTCGGCAGGAGCTTCCCGAGCAGGTTGCAATTCGCGTAGCTCATCGTGAGGGCCGCAGACCGCCGGAACACGAGACCCTCGGGTTGGAACCGAACGCGGTTCACGTTGTCCCAGGGGACCGTCGCCGTGATGGTGACCGGCGCGGCGAGCGCGCCTGCCGGGATCGCCAGCGCATGCGGGCCTATCTTGATCACCCCGCCCGCCGATCCGATCGTTTGCGTCGCCGTCGTGGTCGGCATCGGCGTGCACTGGAGCAACCCCGTTGCCTGCAGGAGCGAGCCGATCAGGCTGGCTTGCGGCGGCGGCGGGACAGGGCCCAGCGGGGACTCACCGCAGCCCAGCAGCGCGGCGGCGGTGAGGACCAACGCAGCCCGCCTCAGATGTGTGACGTTCATGGCTGTGCTCTCCGGGATGTGGGAATCATCGTGCCGCCTCACCACGCGATGGCGTAGTTCGAGAAGTGGTAGATCTGTCCCGTTACCTGCAGCGCGCTCGCGTTGTCCGACGACGGCACGTAGTACAGGATCGCGAGCGAGTCGGTCGTGTATGCGACTTGCTTCGAGGCGCTCGATCCCGCCGTGCTGCAGTTGGCGTAGCTGAGCACCACGTAGGCCGGCTTCAGGAAGGCCAGTCCCACGGGCTTGAAGTCGAGGGCGTTCCCCGTACCGCCCGCGGTCTTGGCGCTGATCGTGACGGGTTGCGCGAGCGCGCCGGACGGGACCACGAACACGTGCGGACCGATCCACATCGTGCCGCCCGCGGAGCCGATCGTCTGCTTCACGGACGTCGCGGGCAGCTTGCTGCATTGCAGCAAACCGCCGGGCGTCGATCGCGTCGACAGGGCGGCGGTGATCCCCGTCGGCGGCGACGCTTCGGATGCGCACCCGCCGGAGAGGAGCCCGACACCCAGCAGCGCAAAGAGTGAGACGACCCGAGCGTGACGCACCATCGGTAGACCCTCCCCTGAGCTCCGTTAGCGGGCTGCGACCTGCAGCGCTGCCTCCAACGCGTCCAACTTCGCGATCTCTGCCGTCGCACCCAGCCGGTCGAACGTCGCCCGGGCCACCCGCGCCATCGCCGTCGCCGCAACGCGGTCGCCTGTGCGGTACAGGACGCCCGCGAGATCACGCTGGGCCGTCGCCACGAGGAGCGGCCGGTTGTGATCGGTCGCGCGGGCGATGACGTCACGCAGCATGTCTTCGGCGTCGCGTATCTTCCCCGCGAGGCCCTGCGCCACGGCGAGGATTCGCAAGTCCTCCGTCTCGAGGACGCCGTCGTTCAGCCCACGGTGGATCGCCAACGCTTCCTGCGCTTCCCGGATGGCGAGCTCCGGCTCATCTTGGACCAGCCGGATCTCGGCCCGTCCCGCCAGCGCCTGGGCCTTGAACCCCCGGTCGTCCAGCCACTCGGCGTCGCGCACCGCCGCGTCGGCGGCCTGGAGCGCGTGGTCCAGTTGCCCCTGCTCCCGATAGGTGATCCCGAGATTGTGCCGCGACTCGGCAATCCCCCGGTGATAGTGGGCTCGCTCGTACGCCGCGATGGCGCGGGTGTAGGCGCCGATCGCCCGGGGGTAGTCCCCCTGCATGGTGGCGATGATCCCGAGGTTGTTGGCGCACCGGCCCACGGTGGCCATGTCGTTGTCCTGCATCGCCTGCTCTTGTGCGCGCGTGAAGAAATACGAGGCCTCCGCGATGCCGCCGCGCTCCAGGGCGACCGCGCCGGAGACGTTGAGCGCCCGCACTTCCAGGGTCCGATCGCGCAGCGTGCGCGCCCGCAACTGCGCGACCATGGCCCACTGCTGGCCCAAGTCCAGCCGGCCGAGCCGGCTATGCGCGATGCCGCACAACAGCGTCAGCATGGGGGACTGTTCGAGCTCCTCCTGCGAGCGGGCGCCCAGGTAGGTGAGCAGCTCGACATAGCGCCCCGCATCGGCCAACTCTTGCGCGACATGGAGTGGAGCGAGCGAGCCGCGCAGCTCGGCCGCGAAGTCGGGCTCCCAGCCCTGACCCGCCAGATGGCGGATTTCGCCCTCCGCGCCAAGGCGGGTGAAGGTGGCCCGTGCCCGCCGGGCGGCGGTCTGCGCTTCGGCGCTGCGCCCGGCCCCGCGCAAGACGACCGCGAGGTCCCGCGTCGCCTCGGCCAGGAGCTGCGGACGCCCCTGTTGCTCCGCCCGCCTGATGACCTCCCGCAGTGCCCGGTCGGCGGCAGGGACGTCGCCCTCGGCCGCGCGCACGGCAGCCGCGATCCGCAAGTCCTCGGCCTCTCCCACCGGATCGGCCAGGCCGCTGCGGATCTCACCAACCTCATCGAGGTCGCGCCGCGCCGGCTCGAGCTCACCACGCACCACATGGATCTCCGCCCTCCCGCGCAGCGCGAGCGCCCGGAGCGTCTCGTCCCCAGCCACCTCCGCTGCCCCCACGGCCCGCTCGGCTTCCGCGAGCGCGCGGTCCGGCATCGCCTGGAGCCGGTACGTGATCGCCAGATTGTGGTAGCACTCGGCGACGCCCTGCCGTCCGCCCGCCCGCTCGAACGCCGCGACGGCGATCTGCCAGGACCCGATGGCCTCGGCATACCGCCCGCGCAGGTTGCTGATGATGCCCAGATTGTTGGAGCAGCGGCCGGTCATGGCGAAATCGCCGTCCCGGCTGGCGCGCATCAGGGCCTGCGTGAAGTAATCCGCCGCCTCGTCGATCCGACCGCTGACAAAGGCAGCGGCCCCCCGCGCATTGAGGGCGCGACGCTCCACCGCGTCGTCCCGGCCCCGGCGCGCCTGGTCCAGCGCCAGATCGAGCCACCGGAATCCTTCATCGTGGCGCCCGAGCCGCGCCTGCGCGGTCCCGTACAGCAACGCGAGGCTCGGCGAGTCCTCGAGCTCGGTGCGCCCGCGCGCGCGGAGGTAGGCCACGACCTCTGCGTGGTGTCCGGCCGCGGCGAGCTGCTGGGCCGTCTCGACGACAAGGGACGACGTGTGCATCGGGTGTCTCCTTGTTCACTCCGTTACCAGCAAACCGCGTACTCGGAGAAGTGGTACAGTCGGGCCGCAACGAATTTCCGGTTAGCGTTGTTGTTCGACGCCAACTTGAGCCAGGGCTGGGTCTTCCGGGTCTGAGACCAGACGGCGAGGTGCTGCGCTAGCGTCTGGTCCGTCGCGTCCACCTCACCATCGCCGTCCAAGTCCGGATCCGCATTCCCGTACCAGAGGGTCAGCGCCGCCGGCCAGATCTTCGAGAACGACACGCCCGAGGGCTTGAAATGCACGTCGAAGCTGCCGGGATCGATAGTGAGGGTGATGTGCACCGAGTCGCCCCGCTTCAACCGCCTCCCGTCGGCGCTTGTCTCGAGCCCCTGCTTGGGGATCTCGAAACGAAGGAAAGGGTGGCCCAGCGACTCTCCCGCCGCAGCCAGATACCTCACCCGGACCGTCGATGCCTGGCCGACGAAAGCCCAGAATGACACTCGGTAGGCCTCGAGCGGGGGCGCGCTCGGCGACTGCCGGACGATGTGCATCGCTGGGGAGGGCATCCGGCTGAGCTGCGGGCCGGGCACGGCCCCGTGGTCGTTGACGGGTCCTGTCGTATCCTCGCAGGCGACGAAGGTGAACGCCACGGCGAGAGCGATCAAGGAACGGCGGACGAACATAGGAGCGATCCTCATGAGCCGGATGGTTGGATCCCTTGGGTGCGCTCTTGTATCCCGAGCGTCACCAGGCGACGGCATAATTGGAGAAGTGCTGGAGCTGGCCTGTGACTGTGAGGCCGCCCAGGTCGTTCGTGGACGGCACGTACTGGATGATCTGCAGCCCGTCGGTGACTTGGGCGACCTTGAGCTGCGTCGCGTTGACCAGGCTGCAGTTCGAGTAGCTCATCCTCAGCGATGCGGGTTGCTGGAAGACGAGACCATCGGGCTTGAACTGGATGTAGTTCCCGGAATACCCGGCCGGAATCTTCGCCTGAATCGTCACCACCGCGCTGAGCGCGCCTGGCGGGATGGTCAACCGGGCCGGGCCGAGTGCGATAATGCCGCCCGCCGGCCCGACGGTCTGTCTGATCATTCCCACAAGGACAGTCGAGCAGGAGTCGACGCCGCCGTTGCCCCCACCCCCGCCCCCGCCGCCGCCACCTCCCCCACCTCCCTTGTTCGACGCCTGGAGGACGGGCGCGATCGCACCGGCGTCCGGGCCGGTGGTGCCGTGATCCGCGCAGCTCAGGGCAGCGGCAGTGACGGCGACCAGCAGCGCGGCGAGCGGGAGACGGTCGGGCTTCATGGACGCTCTCAGTTGGTGACGGGCCAGGACGCACGCCGCCGTAGCGCAGGAAGCGTTCCGTGCGCCGCGTTGGACTCTCTCCGTTGATGTGTCAGGACTTGCGAGTATGAGCCGCCGCAGGCGCGGCTCGGGGAGGGTCGTTTTGTCCCTACGCGTGGGTCGATACGCCCCGGAGCTGGCGCCGCTTACTCGGGTCGCACGAGGCCATGCGTCGGCGGCTGGGCGAAGCGGCCGCGCCATCTCGGCTCCGGCTGGTCATCTTCCTCGAGATCGAGGCCCAGGTCATCGCCGCCGTTCAGCAGGCGCCGCAGGCGTCGGGGAGAGATGCCGAGCCGGCGAGCCGACTCGCTGCGATTGCCGCCGCACAGCTGCACCGTCGCCTGTGCGGCAGCCGTGGTGATCGTGAGCAGCGGCGCGGGGAACGGAATCGGTCCGTCCCGCCGCACTCGCGGCGCCGCGGGCGGCAGCAGCTCGTCGGCCGAGAGCTCGCCCGGGGGCGACAGGAGCAGCGCTCGCTCCAGGGCGTTCTTGAGCTCGCGGATGTTCCCCGGCCAGGGATGGGCCCGCAGGCGGGGGTGCAGGTCGGCCGTGAGCGGCGGCGCGGCCAGACCATGCTCTCTGGCGAGCTGCGCGAGCAGCGCCTGCGCGATCAGGAACAGGTCGTCCCCGCGCTCCCGCAGCGGCGGCAGGTCGAGCATGACGGTGCTCAACCGGAAGAAGAGATCTTCCCGGAAGCTGCCTTCCTGCACGCGGTCCGACAGCTGGTCGTTGGTGGCGGCGACAATGCGGACGTCCACGGTTCGCGATTTCGTGCCCCCGACCCGCCGGATCTCCTTGTCCTCCAGCGCGCGCAGCAGCTTGGCCTGGAGGGCGAGCGGGAGGTCGCCGATCTCGTCGAGGAACAGGGTGCCGGCGTGCGCCACCTCGAACAGCCCCGGCTTTGCCGCATGGGCGTCGGTGAACGAGCCGCGCTCGTGACCGAACAACTCCGACTCGATCAGGTGCTCCGGGAGGGCCGAGCAGTTGATGGCGACGAACGGGCCGTCACGGCGCGGTCCCCCCGCGTGCAGCGCTCGCGCGAGCAGCTCTTTCCCGGTCCCCGTCTCGCCGGCGATGAGGGCGCTTGCGTTCCGGTGCGGCAGGAGCCGGGCGGCCCGGGCCAGCACTTTCTTGATGGCCGCGCTCTCGCCTACGATCCCCACGAACGCGTCCGCGCGCCCGCTCGAGACCGCCGCGCCGCGCGTCCGTCCCCCGCTCACGGCGGCGGCGACGGCGGTGCGGAAGATCTCGAGATCGTCCGGCAGCGCGAAATAATCGCTCGCCCCGCGAGCCACGAGCTGCATCGCCATGCGCCGCCCGGGATCGGTGCCCACCACCAGAGCGGGCAGGCCTGGGCGGACCCTGTGGGTCTCGAGCCACTGCGTTGCGTCCTGTTCGACCCCCCCTGCCGCCACGATCACCGCAACCGTCTCGGGCGACGAGGTGACGGCTTCGGCGGGGCCGACGACATCGATCGCGGCGTGCAAGTCCAGGCCGAGGTCCGTCCAGAATCCTTGGAACGCCTGCGATAGCGGGATCACGCTCAGTCGCGACACGGCGGCACCTCCCCGACCACAGAGTTTCCCGCGCGGGTGGCGGGGTCAATCGAGGGCCCATATGGTCGCTAATCTGGAGTCATATTGTCATCTGTCAAGACCGAAAATGGATCCAAAATAGAGCCTCTTGGGGAACGGCTCGTTATCCACCCTGAGGAGTTTGCCCCTGGGAAGGTATCTCGTTGACCTATCGCCAGTTCGGCGCTGGTCGGCAACAGATCCTTCGCTTCGCGCGCGTCCCGCGCGCTCGCTCAGGATGACAAGCCGCGGCGCGCCGTGAGAAAAGAGAGGGAGGTCTTCGTGCGGAGCGAGCGAGCCTGCCATCCTGAGCGCCGAAGGCGCGAAGTGTCGATTCCCGAACCCCTCATTCGACGCTTCCATAGGACCGGTATGCGCCCGGCACGAACCCGAAACCGGAAGGAGCGAGACCTATGCGATTCATGATGCTGGTGATCCCCAAGGGGTACGAGAAGGCGGCGGCCGACTTCGCCCCCCCCGCGGACCTCGTCGCCAAAATGACCAAGTACAACGAGTCTCTTACCAAGGCCGGCGTGCTGCTCGGGCTCGACGGGCTGACCCCCCCAGCCAAGGGCGCCCGCGTCAGCTTCGGCGGCGGCAAGACGAAGGTGACCGACGGCCCGTTCACCGAGGCGAAGGAGGTGCTCGGCGGCTACTGGATGATCCAGGTGAAGTCCCGGGCCGAAGCCATCGAGTGGGCCAAGCGCGCGCCCATGCTGGACGGCGACATCATCGAGGTGCGCCAGGTGCAGGAGCTCTCCGACCTCCCGCCCGACGTCCAGAAGGCCGCGGGGAGGTAGGGCGGCCTGGTATTCCTCGCACCGGTGAACGGGTAGATTTGTCGGCCGTCATTCGCCGAGCACGTAACCAAAGGAGTCGGTCATGAGCGGAGTACGAGTGCTGGTGGGTACCCGCAAGGGTGCGTTCATCCTGACGGGGGACGGCAAGCGCAAGCAATGGAACGTGAGCGGCCCGCATTTCGCGGGGTGGGAGATCTATCACATGAAGGGATCGCCCGCGGATCCGAACCGGTTGTACGCGTCGCAAACGAGCGGATGGTTCGGACAGATCATCCAGCGCTCCTGCGACGGCGGCAAGACGTGGGAGACGCCCGGCGGTGGCATGACCAAGACGCCGGACGGCATGCCCGCGGGTGAGAGCAACAAGTTCGTCTACGACGCCTCGCCCGAGACCGGCAAGCCCCTCACCACGCACCAGTGGTACGATGGCACACAGCACCCCTGGGAGTTCAAGCGGGTCTGGCACCTCGAGCCGTCGCTCACGGATCCGGACGCCGTGTACGCCGGCGTGGAAGATGCGGGGCTGTTCCGCTCGAGTGACGGCGGCCAGACGTGGCAAGAGCTCCCCGGACTGCGGGGCCACGGCACGGGGCCCAAGTGGCAGCCGGGCGCCGGCGGGATGTGCCTCCACACGGTGCTGCTCGACCCGAAGAACGCGAAGCGGATGTACGTCGCCATCTCGGCGGCGGGCGCGTTCCGCTCGGACGACGGCGGCGCCAGCTGGAAGCCGATCAACCAGGGCCTGCACTCGCAGTATATCCCCGACCCGAAGGCCGAAGTCGGTCATTGCGTCCACCGCATCGCCCTGCACCGCTCGCGCCCCAACGTGCTGTTCATGCAGAAGCACTGGGACGTGATGCGGTCGGACGACGCCGGCGACTCGTGGCGGGAGGTGAGCGGCAACCTGCCCACCGACTTCGGGTTCGTGATCGACGTGCACGCCCACGAGCCGGAGACCATCTACGTCGTCCCCATCAAGAGCGACTCCGAGCATTACGTGCCCGATGGGAAGCTGCGGGTGTACCGCAGCCGCAAAGGCGGCAACGAGTGGGAGGCGCTGACCAAAGGCCTGCCGCAACAGGACTGTTACGTGAACGTGCTGCGCGATGCGATGGCCGTCGACTCGCTCGAGCCATGCGGCGTGTATTTCGGCACCACGGGCGGGCAGGTGTACGCGTCGGCCGATGCCGGCGACAACTGGGCGCCCATCGTCCGTGACCTGCCCGCCGTACTGTCGGTCGAGGTCCAGACGCTCGCATGATCCGCGTGGTGCTGCCGCCGCACCTGCGGGCGCTGGCGCGGGTGAAGGGCGAGGTGACGCTCGACATCCCGAAGGGGGGCCCGGTCACGCGGGGCGCGGTGCTGGACGCGCTCGAGGCCCGCTATCCCATGCTGCGCGGCACGATCCGCGACCACGTCACCGAGCGGCGGCGGCCCTTCCTGCGCTTCTTCGCCTGCGAGCGGGACCTGACGCACGAGCCGCCGGATGCCGCGCTCCCCGACGCGGTCGCGTCGGGAGCGGAGCCGTTTCTCGTGATCGGCGCGATCGCCGGAGGGTGAGGACGTGAGATACATGCTGTTGATCTACTTGGACGAGCAGGCCCTGAGTGCCGACGAGCGGGAGCAGTGTTACCGCGAATCCACGCAGCTGGCACACGAGCTCGACGTCGCGGGCCAGTATGTCGCCGCCTCGCCGCTCGAGCCCACGGCCACGGCCACCAGCGTCCGGGTCCGTGGGGGCAAACAGGTGGTGAGAGACGGGCCCTTCGCCGAGACCAAGGAACAACTTGGTGGCTACTTCCTGATCGATGCGAGCGATCTCGACGAAGCAATCGCCATCGCCGCCCGGATTCCCATGGCCCGTCGCGGCACGGTCGAGGTCCGGCCGGTCGTCCAGCTGGCGGACCTGCCGCCGGATTAGCCATGAAAAAATTCGCCTCGTGACGCAATCGGATACGCACGACGCGATCGACGCCGTGTGGCGCATCGAGTCCGCCAGCTTGATCGCCGGGCTCACGCGCATCACCGGCGACGTCGGCCTGGCCGAGGATCTGGCACAGGACGCGCTCGTCGCCGCGCTGGAGCGCTGGCCCGAGTCGGGCGTCCCCGACAACCCGGGCGCCTGGCTCATGGCCACGGCGAAGCATCGGGCGATCGACCAGCTGCGCCGGGGCAAGATGCTCGACCGTAAGCACGAGCAGCTCGGTCACGAGCTCGACGCCGGGCGGGACGGCGCGCTGCCGGATCTCGACGCCGCGATCGACGATCCCATCGGCGACGACCTGCTGCGCCTCATGTTCATCGCCTGTCACCCGGTGCTCTCGACCGAGGCGCGCGTCGCGCTCACGCTGCGGTTGCTCGGGGGGCTCACGACCGACGAAATCGCGCGGGCGTTCCTCGTGCCGGAGCCAACCGTCGCCCAGCGGATCGTCCGGGCCAAGCGGACCCTGCGCGAGGCGCGCGTCCCGTTCGAAGTCCCCCGCGGGGCCGAGCTGACCGCGCGCCTCGCGTCGGTGCTCGAGGTCATCTATCTCGTCTTCAACGAGGGCTACTCGGCGACCGCCGGCGACGATTGGGTGCGGCCCGAGCTGTGCGAGGACGCGCTCCGGCTCGGTCGCATCCTGGCCGAGCTCGTTCCCGAGGAGCCCGAGGTCCATGGCCTCGTGGGGCTGCTGGAGATCCAGGCGTCGCGGCTGCGCGCCCGCGTCGGACCGGCGGGTGAGCCGGTCCTGCTGGCCGATCAGGATCGCACGCGCTGGGACCAGCTCCTCGTGCGGCGCGGGCTCGCGGCGCTGGAGCGCGCCGAGCAGCTCGCCGGCGCCCTCGGTCCCTACGCGCTCCAGGCTGCGATCGCCGCGTGTCACGCGCGCGCCCGCACGCCGGAGGAAACGGACTGGACCCGCATCACGGCGCTGTACGACGCGCTGGCCCAGCTCACGCAATCCCCCGTCGTGGAGCTGAATCGCGCGGTGGCGTACACCATGGCATTCGGCCCGGCGGCAGGGCTCGAGATCGCCGACGCGCTCCAGTCCGAGCCCGCACTCGCGAATTATCATCTGCTGCCCACCGTGCGGGGCGATTTTCTCGCCAAGCTGGGCCGCTTCGCCGAGGCGCGCGCGGAGTTCGATCGCGCCGCGTCGCTCACCCGCAACGCCCGCGAGCGCACCTTGCTCCTCGAGCGCGCCGCCACGTGCATGCGCGGGCCGTGATCGTTCATCTGGTAGACGGCACGTACGAGCTGTTCCGCCAGTTCTACGGCCGGCGTCACTTTACCCAGGGCGAGGATGAGCCCTTCGGCGCCGTGGTCGGCGTGCTGCATTCGGTCTTGGAGATGATCGAGCAGGGAGCCACGCACCTCGGCGTCGCGACCGACCACGTCATCGAGTCGTTTCGCAACCAACTCTGGCCCGGCTACAAGACCGGGGATGGCGTGGAGCGCGCGCTCCTCGCGCAATTCCACCCGCTCGAGGAAGCACTCACCGCGATGGGCGTGGCGGTGTGGCCGATGACCGACCTCGAGGCCGACGACGCGCTCGCCTCGGCGGCCGCGATCGCCTCGGGAGATGAGCGGGTGGAGAGGGTCTGCATCTGGACACCCGACAAAGACCTGGCCCAGTGCGTCCGCGGCGATCGCGTCGTGCAGGTCGACCGCAAAGGACGACACATCCGCAACGCGGCGGGCGTCCGCGAAAAGTTCGGAGTGGAGCCCATGTTGATCCCCGACTTCCTCGCGCTCGTGGGCGACGCGGCGGACGGCTACCCCGGCATTCCGAGGATCGGGGCAGTCACGGCGGCTCGGCTCCTGAACCAGTACGGGAGGATCGAGGACTTTCCCGCGTCGGTCCTGGGGGACGCTCGTGACCGGGCGTTGCTGTTCAAGGACCTGGCGACGCTCCGGACCGACGCGCGCCTGTTCCGGGATGTGGACGAGCTCATGTGGCGCGGGCCCACCGACGCGTTTGCCGAGCGGACGGAGCAGCTGGGAGACGCTCGTCTGCTGACACGCTGCCGGGCCGTCCTTGGCACCGCGGCGACCCGGTCGATCTGACCCCACCTCGTTCGACGTCGAAGGTGCGTCGAGGCATGACGCCCCGCGCCTGGTGGCTCTTCGCCCTGAGCTCGGGCGTCTGGGGCGTCCCGTACCTCTTCATTCGGGTCGCCGTGGACGCCGGCGTGCCGCCCGCCTTTGTCGCGTGGGCGCGGGTCGCGCTGGCCGCCGCGCTCCTCTTGCCCGTGGCGCTGCACCGCGGCGCGCTGCGCGGCCTGCGGGGGCGCGCGGGCGCGGTCGCCGCCTACGCTGCCTGCGAAATCGCCGTCCCGTTCGTCCTCATCGCGATCGGCGAGCGCTACATCTCTTCGTCTTTGACCGCGATTCTCATCGCCGCGATGCCCCTCTTCGTGGCGTTGCTGGCGGTGCGCCTCTCGCCCGCCGACAAGCCCACCGGCCTCCGGCTGCTCGGGCTCGTGATCGGGCTCGCCGGGGTCGTCGCCTTGCTCGGCGTCGAAGTCGCCGGCCGCCCGGACGAGCTGCTCGGCGCCGCCCTCGTCCTCGTGGCGACCCTGGGGTACGCCATGGCGCCCATTATCGTGAGCCGCCGATTGGCCGACCTCGACCCGCTCGGGCCGGTCGCCGCGAGTCTGAGCCTGTCGGCGGTCGTGTTACTCCCGGCGGTATTGGCGCGGCCGCCCCACGCGATCCCTGCGTCCGCGCTCTGGGCCATCGTCGTGCTCGGCGTCGTCTGCACCGCGCTCGGGCTCGTCGTGTTCTTTCAGCTCATCGCGGAGGCCGGACCGAGCCGGGCGAGCGTCATCACGTACATCAACCCCCTGGTGGCGGTCCTGCTCGGCGTGGTGGTGCTCGATGAGCATCTTGGGACGATGGCCGTCGCCGGGTTGGTGCTGATTCTGGCGGGCTCGTGGCTGTCGACCGGCGGTTCGGATCCCCTTCAACTAGGAGAACGGAAAGTGAGACGCGCATCATGACCGCACCGAATCTCGTCGCGAAGTGGTCGAGCTGGACCCCGCGCCTGCTCAGCGTGCTCCGCATCGTCGCCGCCTTTCTCTTCATGCAGTTCGGGACGGCCAAGCTGTTCGCGTTTCCGGCAGCCATCATGCCAGGCGGGGGCACCGCGCCGATCACGTCGCTGGCCGGCATTGCCAGCATCCTCGAGACGTTTGGCGGCCTGTTCCTCCTCGTCGGATTGTTCACCCGGCCGGTGGCCTTCATTCTCTCGGGCGAGATGGCGGTCGCGTATTTCCTGGGCCACGCGCCCCACGGCTTCTGGCCGGTGCTCAATCAGGGACACCCCGCCATCCTGTTCTGTTTCGTCTGGCTCTATCTCTCCGCCGCGGGGCCGGGGCCCTGGAGCCTGGATGCCAGGCGCGGGAAGTAAGCCGCTCGACCGCTCGATCGTCGAGGGCCCGCTCGCCCGCGCCGTGTGGATGCTCGCCTGGCCCACGATGCTGCAGAATCTCATCGGCGGGCTCCAGGGGATGGTCGATCACGCCCTGGTGGGTCACTTCGTGGGGTACGCCGGCAACGCCGCGATCGGCGTGGCGATTCAGATTTTCATCGTCGTGATCGTGTTCGTCATGTCGGTGTTCAGCGGGATGGGCGTGCTCGTGGCCCGCTTCGCCGGAGCCAACGATCCGGAAAAGGTCAATCGCACCGTCTATCAGGCGTTCCTCGCCGCGGTGGCGCTGTGGGGATTCGTGCTGGCTCCGCTGGGGTGGGTGCTGGCGCCGTCGCTCCTCGGCGTAGTGAACGCCGCGCCCGCCGTGCGCGCCGAGGCGTTGCCGTTCCTCCGGATCATGTTCCTGGGCAGCATCGGGATGCTGCTCTTCTTCATGGTCGGTGGGGCCCTGCGGGCGGCGGGCGACGCGCGCACGCCACTGCGATTGGGCGTGCTGCTCACCGTCTTGAACATCGCGTGCAACGTGGCGTTCATCACGGGCCTCGGTCCCCTGCCTCGGCTGGGAACCGCGGGCGCCGCGGTCGGCACCACGGTGGCGGGCCTCGCCATGAGCTGCGTCGCCGTGTACCTGCTCTTCTCGGGAAGCCTGCCGGTGGTGTGGCACCGGGGGATGGACTGGCGACCCGACTGGGGCGTGATCCGAGCGCTGTTCCGCTTCGGCCTCCCCACCGGCGTGCAGGGGATCGCGATGAACGTGGCGGGCGTGCTGCTGCTGCGGTTCATCGGCTCGCTCGGCCAGAGCGCCCAAGCGCAGGCCGCCTACGCGGTGGGGTACACGGAGCTGTTCTCCTTCATCACGTGGACCTCGGTGGGCTTGATGGGCGCCGCCGCGACCGTCGGGGGTCAGAACCTGGGAGCGCACCGCCCCGAACGCGCGGTGCAGGGCGTGCACGTCGCGGCGGGCCTCGGCCTCGGCCTCGCCGCTGCGATCGGCGCGTTGTTCCTCACCATCCCGCGTTCCCTGCTGGCGCTGTTCGGCATGACCGACCCGGTCGTCGTCGGGTTGGGGGTGCAGCTGCTCGGGTTCCTCAGCGTGTCCGGACTGTTCGTCACCGTCGCGCTCACGTACACCGGGGGACTCCAGGGTACGGGCGACACCCGCTCGCCGCTGTACATCTCGATCGTATCCCAGATCGTCGTCCCGCTCGGCCTTTGCGCGCTGCTCCAGGCGACGAAGGGCTTACGCCCCGCCGACATTTGGACGGCGATTCTCTTCGGTCACGTGACCCGCTGTGGATTGAGCGTCCTGCGGTTCCGCCAGGGAAAGTGGCGCGGCATCCGGGTAGAGATGGAGCCCGCGCACCCGCCCGCTTGACCCTCGCCACCCCCCCTCCCAAATGGCACGGCCAGCGCTGGCGAGCGCCGGCCGTCGCAAACGAGGAATTGGGAGGATGCCCTGGCCCGGATTCGAACCGGGATGCCTTGCGGCGCTGCCCCCTCAAGACAGTGTGTCTACCAGTTTCACCACCAGGGCAGGCGAGGAAAGGTAGAATCCGTGCCGGAGCGGGTCAACCGGAGCGCGCGCGCCGGGCCGGGGTGCACTAGATTGTGGCGTCATGGAGCTCTGGGTCGCGTTCGGCTTCGGTGCGCTCATCGGCGCGTTCATCGGCGTCCTGATCGGCCGTCATCGCGCGGCGCTCCGGACCGCCGCCGCTCCGGCGGTGGCCCCGCCACCACCCGCAGCACGCTTTGCCCCGCCCGAAGTGCAGCATGTGGTGCTCGACGAGGGTTCGGCGAACGTGCTGAACGCGCTCAACAACCGCCTCGCGGCGATCGGAGCCCTGGCGGACCTGCTGCACGGCAGCCCGCTCGACCCCGAGCGCGCGCGGGCGCTCATGATGCTGCACGGTGAGGTGCGGCGGGCGGCCGAGATCACGCAGCATTTCCTCGAGCTGGCGCAACATCCCATCGGAGCGGCGGAGCCATCGGACTGCTCCATCGTGTTGAACGGCGTGCTCGCCGAGCGGGAGGGCACGCTCAGGGAGCTGGGCGTGAAGCTGGTGCGGAGCATTCCCCACGAGCTCCCGATGGTCGCCTGTCCCATGGCGCAGCTCACCGAGATGCTGATGAAGCTGGTGGACTTCGCGCTGCGCCGGCTGCGGGACAGCCAGCCGCCGCGCGAGCTCCGCATCGCCGTGACCGAGACCGGGCCGTCGCTCACGATCTCCATGTGGGACTCAGGGCTTCCGCTCTCGGTGGAGGCGGAGCAGCGGTTGGTCACGCCGTTCCGCTTCACGCAGAGCGCGGGCGGGGGCGAGATCGAATTCGCGTTGGCGCGCGCGCTGGCCCAGTCGTCCGGAGGGACGCTGCGACTTCGCCCGCGTCCCGGAGGCGGCGCCGAGGTGGTGGTGACGCTCCCCAAGAGCGTGCTCGCGCCCCTGGCGCGCGCGACCGCCGCCACGCCGTCGCTGCCCAAGCTGCGCATCCTCGTCGTCGACGATGACGCCGTGAACCGTCAGGCGATGCGCCTGCTGCTCGAGCGCGAAGGTCACGAGGTGGTCGCGGTCGAAAACGGCCTCGAAGCGATCGAGCGGCTGGGGCCCGCGAGCGACCGCTTCGATGCGGTCGTGACGGACCTGCAGATGCCGCGACTCGGCGGCCGGGCCCTGTACGAGCAGCTGCGCGAGCAGCGCCCCCTGCTCGCCGAGCGCTTCGTATTCGTCACGGGCGACCGCGCGCGCGACGAGACGCGCCGCTTCCTCGAGGAGTGCGGCCAGCCCGCCGTCATGAAGCCGTACGACTTCAACGACCTGATCAGCGCGATCGGGAAGGTGGCGGGGAAGGCAGACTGACCACCTCCGGCTCGTACGCGAGCCGGATGCCGAACGTTCGCGCCACCCCAGCCCGCACCTCCTCCGCCAGCGACAGGAGATCCGCGCTCGTGCCGCCGAGATTCACCAAGGCCAGCGCGTGGCGGGTCGAGATCCCGGCGCCACCGCCGCTCCCCAGGTAGCCCTTGGGGAATCCCGCCCGCTCGACGAGCCACGCGGCCGGCACCTTGACCCCCCCATCCGCGGGAAACGAAGGAATTCCCTTCCACCGCTTCTCGAGATCGGCGAAGGCGTCGAGCGGCAGCACCGGATTCGTGAAGAACGAGCCGACCGAGCGCGTGTTGGGGTCCGCCGGATCGAGCACCATCGACTTGCCGCGGCGCAGCGCGAGCACGGCCTCGCGCACGAGCCGGACCGCGTCCCCCGGAGCAACGGCGTCCAGCCCGCCATGCGCGGCCACGGCGCGCTGCAGCTCCGGATAGCGGATGCGGGGCTTCTGGTCGCGAGCCAACCGCAGGGTGACCTCGAGCACGACATAGCGCCCCCGGTCCGCACGCTTGAACCGGCTGTCCCGATAGCCGAAGGCACAGTCCCGGGCCGGGAACGTTCGGCGCTCGAGCGTCGTCCGATCGAGACAGGCGACGCTCACGAGCGTCTCCGCGATCTCCTGCCCGTACGCGCCCACGTTCTGAATCGGCGTGCCGCCCACCGTCCCCGGGATGCCCGACAGGCACTCGACGCCCGTCCAGCCCCGTTCCACCACGCTCTGCACCAGCGAGTCCCAATCGACGCCGGCGCCCGCGCGCACCTCGGGGGTCGGCGCGTCCCGGAACTCGGTCCCGCCGACGATGATACGCACGACGAGTCCGGGGAACCCCGAGTCGAGGAAAACGACGTTGCTGCCGCCGCCCAGGACGTACACCGGCAGGAGGCGCTCTGAGGCGTACGCCAGTGCGGCACGGACCTCTCCCTCGGTTCCGCACTCGACGAAGTAGCGGGCCGTCCCCCCGAGCCCGAGTGTGGTGTAGGGGGCGAGGGGCACGTGTTCGCGCAGCTGCACGCCGTCAATCTCCACGTGGTCGTCCGGTGTTGCGGCGCCGCGACGCACGGGTCGTCGCGAGAGGCTTGCCTGGAATGTACGCCCAGCCAAACTTCTGGTGATGAAGACGAAGCGCGAAGGGCCGGCCGTCGCCGCCTCCCGCGGAGGCGTGGACAGCTTCCGCTTGCTGGTCGAGGGCGTTCGAGACTACGCCATCTTCGGGCTGGATGGCGCGGGTCGGGTATCGACCTGGAACGCGGGAGCCGAGCGCATCAAGGGCTATCGGGAGGACGAGATCGTCGGGCAGCATTTCTCCCGCTTCTATCCTCCCGAGGCGGTGGCGGCGGGGATGCCGGCGCGGCTGCTCGCGCTCGCCGCGCGAGACGGGCGAGTGGAAGACGAGGGGTGGAGGGTGCGGAAGGACGGCTCGCGGTTTTGGGCCAACGTGATCATCACGGCCGTGCGGGATCACGAGGGGGCGGTGGTCGGGTTCGCCAAGGTGACGCGGGACTTGACGGAGCGCAAAGCCGTAGAAGACGCGCTCCGTCGGAGCGAACAGACCTTCCAGCTCCTGGTGGACAGCATCCAGAACTACGCCGTCTTCATGCTCGACCCTGACGGGCGCGTCGCGAGCTGGAATGCCGGCGCCGAGCGCATCAAAGGCTACCGCGCCAACGAGATCCTCGGTGCGAACTTCTCCACGTTCTATCCGCCCGAAGAAGCGGCGCAGGGCAAGCCCCGCTGGGAGCTGGAGATGGCGGAGCGCGACGGCCGTCACGAGGACGAGGGGTGGCGCGTGCGCAAGGACGGTACGCGGTTTTGGGCCAACGCGGTGATCAGCGCGATGCGAGACGCACACGGTATCCTGATCGGGTTTGCGAAGGTGACCCGCGATCTCACGGAACGGCGCCGCGTCGAACAGGCGCTCGCGCAATCGAACCAGGAGCTCGAGCGGTTCAGCTACTCCGTATCTCACGATCTGCGGGCGCCGCTCCGCGCCATCAACGGCTACGCGCAGGCGCTGTTTCAGGACCACGCTGCCCAGCTCGACGCCGAGGGCAAGCGGCTCCTGACGGTGATCCGGGACAGTGCGAAGCTGGGAGGCGAGCTGATCGACGCCCTGCTCAACTTTTCCCGCGTGGGACGCCAGCCGCTCGCGAGGACCCCGGTCGATCTCAACGCGCTGGTGGAAAGCGTGGTGACCGAGCTCGGCCGGGACGCCACGGGCATCGCCGTCGAAACGGTGATCCACCCCATGCCGCCGGTCACCGGAGATCCGGCCTTGCTCCGCCAGGTGCTCGCCAACGTGATCGCCAACGCCTTCAAGTTCACCGGACGGCGCCCTCATCCCCGGGTGGAGATCGGTGCGCAAACCGAGAGAAGCGAGGTCGTCTACTATGTGAAGGACAATGGCGTCGGATTCGACATGCGCTACGCTGACAAGCTGTTCGGGGTGTTCCAGCGCCTGCACCGGGGGGACGAGTTCGAAGGCACGGGGGTCGGCCTCGCGCTCGCGCAGCGCATCATCCAGCGGCACGGCGGGCGGATCTGGGCTGAGGGGAAGGTGAACGAAGGCGCGACGTTTTTCTTCACGCTCCCTACTGTGAGCGGTGAGAGGTGAGAGGTGAGAGGTGAGCGGGGGCTAGGCCTCGTTATCGCGGTACCGCTTGATGAGGCCCAGCAACAAACGCTGGCAGCGCTGGCAACTCTCGAGAGCGGCGTGTGACAAGGCTTCGGGCAGGATTTGCTTCCGGATGGCGAGCTCCAGCAGTTCACTTGTCTCTACGGCCGAACCATATGCGATCTCCAAATGGTTTCGGAAGCGCCGCGAACTCCGAAGGGCGTATCGCAAAGAACGGGCGCGGGTGTCATCGATTCTCTGCAGCGGGGGACGAATTACCGCACCGCTCACCGCTTACCGCATTTGCCCCGCTTGGGGGGGCAGGAGGGTTTGGGGTGGGGAGTGGGCCGACTCGGAATCGAACCGAGAACCTACTGATTAAGAGTCAGTTGCTCTGCCAGTTGAGCTATCGGCCCAAACAGAAAAAAGACGTCCAGCAACTGCGTCACGCTGAACACCGTCAAGTAAAGACGTCACGCGGAACCGTGGTCGTCGTGGTACACGCCTTTGCGTGACGTTGTCGCGCGACGTCTCCGCGCGACGCCTCTGCTCGACGCCTTTTTGTCTCTGCCCCCAAGGGGAATCGAACCCCTGTTCCCACCTTGAAAGAGTGGTGTCCTAACCGTTAGACGATGGGGGCGAAGAGCTTAACAACGTCTCGCAAAGACGTCGAGCGAGAACGTCGAGAGAATTCGTCGAGCACAACCGTACCCGCCCCCACCCCACGTCTGTGCGCGACGGTTCTGCGTGACGCCGTTGCTTGACGCCTTTACTTGACGCCTCTTTGACTTTATAGCGGTAACGGGATTCGAACCCGTGTTTGAGCCTTGAGAGGGCTCCGTCCTAGTCCCCTAGACGATACCGCCACGGCGGCAAAAATATCACCAGCCGCCCGCACGGCACGCAACCCGACGGTTGACCTCGGCCGGGTTCTGCTTACCCTTAACCCCGCCGCCGTTCCCCAAGGAGCCAGCGACCCGTGCCGCGAGCCGCGCCACCACAGACGCACCCCTACGAGGCCGTCTGGAAGTTCCTCTCGTACGGTCTCCCCGAGGCCCCGATCATTGTCGCGGCGCTGCTGTACACGCAGACCGACTGGCTCCAAGACCTGCTCGGGCGGCTCGCGCCCTTCTATCCGTACGCCGTGTTCGGTGCCGGCGTGCTCCTGGGCTGGCGGTTCCACCGCAGCCGGCTGCTGTTCGCCCTGCTGGTCGTGACGCTCGCCGATCGAACCCTGGTGCACTTCGTGCTGGGACACGGCCTGGGGCGCGACCGGGTCGTGCTCCAGGCGATCGGCGTGCTGCTGCCCCTCAATCTGGCGGCGCTGTCGCTCACCGCGGAGCGGGGTGTGCTCACACCACCCGGGCTCGCCCGGTTTGCGCTGATCCTGGGGCAGCTGGCGCTCGTGGCGATCCTCGACCGCCAGGCCCCGGGCGCGACGGCGGCGCTGCTCCACACGCGCCTGTTGCCGCAGTGGCTGTTCGCGTGGAGCTCGCTCGCCGACCCCGCCCTGCTCGCTTTCCTCGTCGCCGGCGGGCTGCTGGCGGCAGCCCAGCTTACGGCGCCCACGCAAACAGGACGCTCCTTCGCCTGGGCGTTGATCCCGACGTTCGTCGGCCTGTCGACGGTGCGTCCCGGGAGTCCCGGGTTCACGACGTTCTACCTCGCCACCGGCGCGCTCATCCTCATCGTGGCCGTGGTGGAGGCGTCCTACCACATGGCCTATCTGGACAGCCTCACCGGGCTCCCCGCCCGACGGGCGCTGAACGAGGCGCTGCTGCGGCTCGGCGGTCACTACGCCGTGGCGATGCTCGACGTGGACCACTTCAAGCGCATCAACGACCAGCATGGGCACGACGTCGGCGATCAGGTGCTCAAGATGATCGCCGCGAAGCTGGCGCAGGTGGGCGGGGGCGGAAAGGCCTACCGCTACGGCGGCGAGGAGTTCGCGGTGATCTTCGCCGGGCGGGGCGCCGAGGAGTCCCTCCCCGACCTCGAGGCGCTGCGGCAGACCGTCGAGGACACGCGCTTCATCCTCCGGGCCCGGTTCCGCTCCAAGAAAAAGAAGGAGAAAGTGTTGACCGACCGGGGCCCCGGGCAGCGCGTCCCGGTGACGATCAGCATCGGGGTCGCGGAGACGAACGAGCGCCACACGAAGTCGGACCAGGTGGTCAAGGCGGCTGACCGGGCGCTGTATCGAGCGAAGGAGGGCGGGCGGAACCAGGTGCAGACCTGACGACGGGCTCGGGCGGCGGCCGACGCCACCGCTCGAAATGCGGCTTCTCGACCAGGCTGTAGAACGTGAGAATGGCGCACTGATCGAACAGCGCGGCGACGAGCCCGAACGCCGACGAGGTCGCGAGCGCCAGGCCGTAGACCGGCAGATAGCCCACCGTATACATCGGGTTCTTGAGCCAGCGATACGGTCCCGCGGCCTTGGGGACGACGCGGTAGGTGGGCGTGAAAAAATTGCGCCAGTAATACCCGTCGCCCAACGTGGCCGCGGCCCACATCTTCGTGGCGACGCCGACCAGGGCGAGCACCGCGCCCACGGCGATCGTGAGACCGCGCGGAAGCCCGAGGTGCAGCGTGTTCGCGCTCACCAGACAGAGCACGCCGAGACTGACCGCGTCATTCGCCATGACGATCGCCGCGACCCGACGGAACCGCCGGAATGCGGCTTCGGGTCCGTGCCGCCGGGTGAGGTATGCGGCCCGGTCCTGGCGCTTGAGCGTGACGCCGACGTACAAAACGTAGGCGAGCCGGCTCGCGAGGTGGTAGGCGAGCGCGATCCAGGTCATTCGTGTTCCGTTACGCTGGACGCAACTGGTCCTTCACCGGGAGCTTTCGGATCCGCCGGCCGGTCGCCGCAAAGATCGCGTTCGTGACTGCCGGCATCACCGCCGAGGTGCCCGGCTCGCCGACGCCGCCCGGCGCGTCCGTGCTCTTGACCAGATGCACCTCGACGACGGGCGCCTCGCTCATGCGCAGCATCCGGTAGTCGTGGAAATTGTGCTGCTCGACCCGGCCGTTCTGGATGGTGATCTCGCCCCACAGCGCCGCCGTGATTCCGAAGACGATGCCGCTCTCCATCTGCGCCTTGACGATATCCGGATTGACCACCGCGCCGCAATCCACGGCGCACACCACCCGCCGGACGCGCACGTCGCCCTCCCTTGACACGACGACGTCCGCGACTTGGGCGATATAGCTGCCGAACGCGTGCAACAGCGCGATCCCGCGCCCCCCCACCGCCCCCACCCCCCCGGTCCCCGCCGGCACCGGGCGACCCCAGCCGGCGCGCTCCGCCGCGAGCTCGAGCACCGCCTTGGCGCGCGGGGACCGATCGAGCAGGGCGCGACGGTACTCGAACGGGTCTCGCTTGGCCGCCGCCGCCAGCTCGTCGATGAAGCTCTCGACCACGAAGATGCTGTGCGTCGGCCCCACCCCGCGCCAGAACGCCGTGGGAACGCCCGGCGGCTCCTGGCGGACGTACTCCACGCGGATGTTGGGGAGCGTATACGGCGGCTCCGCCGCACCCTCCACGGCGTCCACGTCGAGACCCCTGACCATGGACACCAGCTGGTGAACACCGGCTGCCCGCATCACCCGCAGCGTCTTGGGAAAGAGCTGGCTGACCACGCGCGCCATGATCGAGGACCCGGTCACGCGGTGTGTCCAGGCAATCGGCATGCCGCGGGCATCCAGGCCGGCGGCGATGCGGTCGTAATAGTACGGCCGGTACATGTCGTGCTGGATATCCTCCTCGCGGCTCCAGAACACCTGCACCGGACCGGGCACCTGCTGGGCGATCTGCACGGCCCGGGTGATGAAATCCACCTCGAGCCGCCGGCCGAACCCGCCACCCAGGAGATGGTTGTGCACCCGAACCTTGGCCTTCGGCAGGCCGGTCACCTTCGCCGCGGCGGTTTGCGTGAACGTCGGGACCTGCGTGCCCACCCAGATGTCGCATCCGTCCGGCCGAACATGGACCGTACAGTTCACCGGCTCCATCGTGGCGTGTGCGAGGAACGGCAGCTCGTAGATCGCCTCGACCGTTTGCGCGGCGCCGGCCATCGCCGCGGCGGCGTCCCCTTCGTGGCGCGCGGCCACGCCCGTTGTCTGTGACGCCGCCGCCAGCTGCCGCACGATGTCGGCGGTCGTGAGGGTCGCGTTCGGCCCGTCGTCCCAACGGATATCGAGCGCGCCCAGGCCCTGTTTAGCCGCCCATGTATCGTCGGCGACCACGGCCACGGCGTCTTCGAGCCGCACCACTTGCCGGACGCCCTGAATGGCCCTCGCCTTGGCGTCGTCGATGCTCGCGAGCTTGCCGCCGAACACCGGACAGGCGGCGACCGCCGCGACTTTCATCCCGGGGAGTCGCACGTCGATACCGAACTGCGCCGTGCCGTCGACCTTGTCCGGCGTATCGAGCCGCCTTACCGGCGTGCCGATCAGCTTGAAGTCCTTGGGGTCCTTGAGGGCGACGTCGCGCGGCACCGGCAGGAGGGCTGCGCGGTCGACCAGGGCCCCGTAGGTCAAGGTGCGGCCGGTCGCTCCGTGGATCACGGCGCCGCTCGCGGCGCGACACTCGCTCGGCGGGACCCCCCACGTCTTTGCCGCAGCCGAAACAAGCATGCCGCGGGCGGTGGCGCCGGCGCGCCGCAGCGGCTCCCAGTTGCCGCGCACCGACGTCGAGCCGCCCGTTTCCTGAACGCCGAACAACGGCTCGGCGTACAGCGCGTCATCGGGAGGCGCGTGCTCGAGACGAACCTGGCTGAGATCGACTTCCAGCTCCTCGGCGAGGAGCATCGGCATCGCGGTGTACGTCCCCTGCCCCATTTCGACTTTATGCATGATCAACGTGACGCGGCCGTCGCGGTCGATACGGATGAAACCGTTGGGCGCAAAATCGCGCGCCGGCTGCGCACCGGCGGTGAGTGCTCGCCCTAGCGGCGCAGGGAGGCGGAAACTCACGAGCAGGCCACCGCCAGCGGCGCTCGCTTTCAAGAAAGTCCGGCGGGAGAGGGTGCGCACGCTGATCGAAACTAACCCACGGCCTGGGTTCACGCCGCTGGCCTCCGCATCCGACCGAAATCTCCGGTCACTTTCTAAGAGACCAGCCTTGTACAGTTTGAAACGAGCAACCCGCCAACACACAAAATCCCAAAATTGCACAATAACGCAGCCCCCTCCGGCGTGTCAGTGGTCCAACTGCGCATTTTTCTGATTCACTAGCTTGCACTACTTGCAGGTATTCCTGCCCTGTTGCTATTCTGCCACACCGGCGGGGGGCGGGAGCCGCGCCCCACGCCAACAAAACCTGCTAGCGCTGCTCAGAGCAAAGCCGTCGAAAGACGGTGTCGCAGAGCCACGGGACTAAGGCGACGTAAGGCGTCGCTACGTCAGCCGGGCCGCCAGCGAACCCGAGAAACTCCTCGAGTTCCCGGCGGCCCTTTTTGTTGCCTAAGAACCAACTGTGGAAGGAGTGCAACATGCCCTATCTCTTCAAGTTGTCCCGACGCGTGTCGCGGTTTCGAGCGCGCACGCTACTCGGCGCGGCGGCAGTGGTCGTCGGCGCCTGTGCCAAAGAGGTCGCCTCCCCGGCGGCCCCCGCGGGCGGGACGACCCCGGTGACCCTCCAGCTGTCCGCGCCAGACGCCGCGCCCGGGGCATCCGTGGCGGTGGTCCTCCGCGCCGCCGAGCCGCTGGCGGCGATCCAGGAGACGGTCGTCTTCGATCCACAGCGACTGCATTATGAGCGACCGGGCGACGGAGCGGATCTGGTCGTCGTGAACGACCAGGCGGCCGCTCAGGGCAGCTTGAGAATCCTCGCAACAAACCCGCAGGGTCTCGCGCCGACAGGCGTCACGCTGGTCTTCACCGTCACAGCAAGTGGGTACACCGAGGGAGTCCGCGGCACGCTCGAGCTGGCCGTGGCGCCGGACAATAGCCTCGTGTGGGGAACCGTGCCTGCGGCCCCGAGTCGGGCGGCGGGCACCAGCCCGTCCGGCGGGTACCGGTTCGGTGACGCCACCCTCGACGGCCTGATCAACGTGTTTGACGTCCTGCTACTGAACAACGTGTCGACGGGGGCGGCAACGCTCGCCCCGCAGGCCTTCCTGCTTGCCAACGTACGGCCGGTGAACGGCGGGGCGACCGCGACCGGCGTGCCACCGACCTGCGATCCGACGACGACCTGCCGGCCCGGAGTGACGCCGGCCGATGCGCAGAGCCCCAATGGCAGCGTCGACGCCACGGACGCCGCCGCGGTGGCGAGTGTGGTGGTCGGGGTCTCGGTCCCGGTGGTAGGGCAACTTGCGCCGGCATCAGGCACGCCTGATACGACTGTGGCTTCGGTGACGATCTCGCCGGCGACGGGCAGCATCCGGGTAGGGCAGACATTACAGCTTACGGCCACCCCGAAGGACTTGGCCGGCGGCACCCTCACCGGCCGGACCATGATGTGGGCGAGCAGCAATACCAGCGTCGCGACGGTCAGTGGCAGCGGCCTGGTCGCGGGTGTGACTCCAGGCTCCGCGATGATCACGGCGACGAGCGAAGGTAAGAGCAGCACGGCGACGCTCACCGTGACGACTGTGCCGGTGGCCTCGGTCGCGATCTCCCCGGCGACGGGCAGCATCCGAGTGGGGCAGAAGTTACAGCTCACCGCCACGCCTCAGGACTCGATAGGCGGCACTTTGAGCGGGCGGACCGTGATGTGGGCGAGCGGCGACACCAGCGTTGCGATCGTCAGTCCCAGTGGCCAGGTAACCGGCGTCGCGCCGGGCTCGGCACCGATTACGGCGATGAGCGAAGGCAAGAACAGCACCGCGACGATTACCGTAACGATCGTCCCGGTGGCTTCGCTGGCGATCTCGCCAGCGACGGCCACCATCCGGGTGGGTCAGACATTACAGCTTACGGCCACCCCGAAGGACTCGGCCGGCGGCACGCTGACCGGCCGGATGGTGACGTGGACGAGCGGCAATCCCAGCGTCGCGACCATCAGTGGCAGCGGCCTGGTCGCGGGTGTGACTGCAGGCTCCGCGACGATCACGGCGACGAGCGAAGGCAAGAGCAGCACCGCGGCGCTCACCGTGACGTCGGTCCGGGTGGCCTCGGTGGCCTCGGTGGCGGTCGCGCCGGCGACGGCCAGCCTGACCGTGGGGCAGACCGTGCAGCTCACTGCTACTCCGAAGGACTCGGCCGGTGGCACCCTCACCGGGCGTACCGTGATGTGGTCGAGCAGCAATCCCAGCGTCGCGACCGTCAGCGGCAGCGGGCTCGTGACGAGCGTCGTGGTGGGGACGGCGACGATCACCGCCACCAGTGAAGGAAAGGCGGGCAGTGCGACGGTGACCGTGACGCTCGTGCCGGTGGCCTCGGTGGCCTCGGTGGCGGTTTCGCCGGCGACGGCCAGCATCCGGGTCGGGCAGACCGTGCAGCTCACCGCCACGCCGAAGGACTCGGCGGGCAGCGCGCTGACCGGGCGGACCGTGACGTGGGGGAGCAGCAACACGGCCGTCGCCACCGTGAGCCCGAGCGGCCTCGTCACCAGCAAGGCCGCGGGCTCGGCGACGATCACCGCGACGAGTGAAGGCAAGGCGAGCAGTGCGGCGGTGACCGTGACGCTCGTCCCGGTCGCCTCCGTCGTCGTGAGTCCGGCGCCGGCGACGGTCCCCGCCAAGGGGACTGTGCAGCTGAGCGTCACGCTCAAGGACGCCAACGGCAATACGCTGACGCTGTCGGGGCGGACGGTGGCGTGGACGTCGAGTGCACCGACGATTGCCACGGTGTCGCCGAGTGGGCTCGTGACCGACATGGCCGATGGTGGGACGGCCACCATCACCGCCACGAGCGAAGGCCAGAGCGGCGCCTCCGTCGTCACGGTGCAGGCCCCGGTGGCGTCGGGGTCGGTGCCCGATCCGACGCTCTTGCCGGTGGCGAGCGGGCAGGCGCCGAACCTGAGCGCCTACCTCGCGCTC